>Ga0302314_10012049_pt1 | contig 15010 bp, 8 predicted proteins | sample III_Palsa_N2_3_FD_200533 | JGI IMG/M metagenome (GOLD analysis project Ga0302314, IMG submission 200533) | Peat permafrost microbial communities from Stordalen Mire near Abisko, Sweden - III_Palsa_N2_3 | ecosystem: Environmental > Terrestrial > Soil > Palsa > Peat permafrost | place: Sweden... | reverse complement strand
CTTGAATTCTTGGGTGTATTTGTAGGTGGTGCGAGGGCCTGGTTTAGGCATGGTGTGGACTCCTGAAGTGATAGTTCAGGGTGTCCACTAAAGCGTAGGAAGTCTCCCGTCCGCCTTGAACGATTTGTTAGGCGTCGCTAAGTCTGGCGTATACCTAGATCACAGCCAACGGAGCGAGGAGTATCTCGATGGCCATTACCCTTGCTTCCTGCTCAGTCGACGCATCGAACACCTCGTAGCTATCGTTGCATAGCATTGCCTTCCATGACATGCCCGGATCTGAAAATGCGAGATCAAGTTCTTGTTTGAATTCGTTTCGGGAAGGTGAACTAGAGATCATGCGCGCGTACAACTTTTTCGACACATCAAGAGACAAGCCATGCTCAACATTGTAGGCCGAGCGCAAAACGCGTGCGATATGCGGGTATGAGTGCATGCTTTCGAAGCCTAACGCTTATTAGACCCCATATCGGGGCATATGCACTGGATATTCAGCTTTAGTTCTTGCCCCGTCAAGGGGAAAAATCCCGGAGATAAACATTCGTTTACTCGATGAGGAAAGCGATCTTCGGAACAAGGATAGCCTTTGCTTATCTCGCTGATCGGAGCGATAAGTTTTATGACTCCGAGAACGAAGTAATAAACCGTATGGTTAGTGGTGGGTATCACGCAAGGCCTACGAGCACAACGCGGCCAGTAAGACACAGCTGGGCATAGAACCTGCCGCAAAGCGGCCGTTGGTGACCGGCTCAAATGGGTCGTTCCCGGACATTGCGCCAGATTCGGAATCCTGAGATTCATTGCTGGCGGGTGAATGGAAACTCTGCATTTGGACGGCCATGCGTTTGGACGGCTAACTGTAACGCGACAGAGCGGGCTTGTTCAGAGTTTTCCTGGCGCCTATTTGCTGCGATTTTGCAGAGCCAGAAAGTCCTGCAGCGACTTGCCTCGCTGTTCTAGGCGTTCGCTCATATGGCGTTGGGCGATGTCGAAGGCGTCGCTGTGGGCCTTGGTTGCGAGGTCGATCATGGTGCGGTTATTGGTTAGCCCGGTTTCCAGCGCCGTCTTGAACCGGTTCACCGCGTCCGGGCACTGGGGCGGCGGCAGGCTTGCTACTTGGCCGTTGGTCTGTGCGACCGTGTCAATGAGGGCGCGCTGCAATAGCTCGTGCTGACGCTGGAACACGCTGGCGGCCCCGTCGGTCAGGGCTTGGGTTGCCTGGGTAAGCGTGGCGAAGTTCTGTTGGTAGGCTTCTTTCAAGGTGTTCCCAGCGGCGGTGCTCAAGGTGTCGCTACCCGTTTGAGTAGCAGTCGCTGCAGGTTTGTCAGTTTTTTTCGTCGCCATGATGATGCTCCAATGGAGTTGCTAACAGATGGCCGGAATGACGACCAACGGCGACGTCCGCAAGATGCGGACATGGCCGAGGTCGCCGCCCAAGGGGTCTTCCAACTCGCCCAGATCCGGCAGGGTTTCCACCACGACCAGACTCAGCGGCGAGGTCGGCGGCAAGGCGAGCGATACCAGAATCGTCTCGATCAACGCGCGTTGCCAAGTCACCGCGGCCAGTCCGTTGGCGGTCACCGGGGCCAAGTCGCTGAGCTTGTCTTGCCGCCTGAGCCGGAGGCGATCGAGCAACACATTGCGCTGGGCTTGGCCGTCTGCCTGGGTTACCTGGGCGTAGAGCAAGGCCCACAGCTGGCTGCGCGGTGGGCTGGGCAACAGATTGCGACCGGTGAAAACAGGGGTTGCGAACGGTGCACTTACGGCCACGGTGGCCGGTTGGCTATTGACTACAGGCAACAGCACGGGCGCGGGATGCTGCACCCCGGCCACCCGCAGCGGTGGGCCGAAGCGGCCTTGGGCGGTTGACCAATTTTTGCTGTGCCCGGCGCGTAATTCGTAGACGAACATGCCGAACAGTTCCGGTGCATCGAGCGCCAGGCCAGTGGGAATCGGCAACATGTAATGCAGCGGCGAGCTGGACGGGATCAACGGCTGCATGGCGCCCAGTCCCGCGTGGTCGTCCGATTGACCGGGGACGATCAGGCGGGTCAGCTCCGGGTCGATGGGCAGTGCGGGCTCAGGCGGTGGCTCGACCCCGCCGGGATCGATGAAAGGGGCGCCGGTTAGCAGCTGATCGGGCGCATAGGCGAGCACGCGGGCAAAGTAGATGTCGTCTGGGTCCGCCACCGGTTCGGTGAACTCCAGCCACAGTGCGCGCTGACGTGGTGCGGTGGCGGAATAGTCCGGTTGGGCGTCGTAGGGCGACAGGGCGAGGCCGGCCGAAGCCAGTTGCGGCGTCTGGGTTGGCGGCGCAGCAATCGGCAGGGTCAACGGCAGCGATAGCGGCGCATCGAGCAAGGCCGGTGTCACCGCGAACACCGGCTCGATCTGGTAAGTCAGGTTTAGTTCTGCGGGGAAACTGCCTGCTGCCGGCTTGTAGTCGACCGCATCGAAGAACACCAGCGAAGCGTTGCTGCGATCCGGATTGGCCAGCGCGCTTATACCAACGGCGTCGGTCATATTGATGCTGCCGACCACCGTATTTGAGCTATCACGTATATCGAAGCGGATCGGGTTAAGCACGCCCCAGGTCCAGTCGCGTGCCAATTGCACGGTGATCACGATCAGCCAGTGCTGGGTCAGTTCACTCTTGGCACCGAAGGTAAGCGCGCCGTGTTCAGGCGAGAGCGAATGACGCAAGGCGGACGAGCAGCCAAATACCACGCGCTGGCCGGGCTGGCCCGAATAGGTAAGGCCGGTGAAGTTAAGGCCCAGCGCTTGGGCCAGGCGCTGGCTCAGGTCATAAGCAGTGGTTCCGCCTTGACCGGCGACGGCTAGCGCAGCGGTCACATTGCTGGTCTGCACCGGGTCGGGCTGCAACAAGATGCCGCGAATGAGATTGGCCTCGATGTCGGGGGCGAACAGGCTCCGTTCGTCGGTTGGGTTGGCGCCAGTCAGAATTTCCACCGCCTGGCCGAACATGGCGTCCGTCGAGCCCCAGTAAAGCAACTGCGGGTCCGCCGTCGCGGCTGCACGCAGTACCAAGCGGATGTTGCGAAAACGCGGCAGCAGCAGCGGCCCGGTATCTGGCTGCGGTGGCAGCGAGGTGATGTCCGGGATGTCCTGGAAAGCGATGTCCAACTCCAGCGACGCGGTGGGGTCGGTTGGGAACGCGCGGGTGGTGGTGTAGAGCAGCGCAAAGGGCGATGGGTCTTGGTCGGAAACCAGTTGGGCCGCATCGCCGGCCAGCTGCATCACTTGGACTTCGATCGACAGCAACGCAGCATCCGGATCGGGCAGGCCTGCTTCACGGCCTTGCGCTTGCGCGTTTGGCAAATCCGCCACCAGGGCCGCGGCCACGTTAGCCACGCCGGCATAGGCCACCGCCGGATAGTTCAATAGTGGACGTCCAATTTGATAGCTGGTCTGCGGGTTCGACGGCGTAGTGGTCAGGTCGAGATCGGGCGTGAGCACGTTTTTGAACGGCACATAGCGGCGAAACGGCAAGGTGGCGATGGGCGCCGGGCCGGGGTTGATCGCCTCGTCGGTAACGGCAGGGCCGCCGCGCGAAAGGTCGGTCAGGCGTACGCGCACGTCGTAACTGCGGCCATACAGCAACGGCACGGCGTCGGCAGCGACGGCGGTATATTGCTGCGGGACCGCTGGCGTGCCGTGCAGTTGTGCGGCGAGCGGATCGGGCAACACGATGGAGCCGCCGCGCCAGTGGCTGAAGTATGGCGGCAACCACCAGTCTTGCGGTTGGCTTGGATCAAGCCGCACCGGCATCGATTCCACGCTCAGCTCGCCCTGGAATGTGCCAAGTTCGGTGGGCCCCAGCGCCAGGCTTGCGGTCACTTGGCACATGGAATTCCAGGCCGTGTTGCCATGGGCGCGCACATCGATCCGGTAGCCGGCGACCGCGAACGGCGCATCGACTGCGGTGGAATCCATCTGCTGGTTGTACCAAATGGTGATCTGCTCGTCGTCCCAGCCCAGTTGCATGCCGAAATCACCTGAAGGTGGCAGGCCGTTGGATGACGAGTCGTACATGGCGGCACGATCGGGCTGGGCACCGTGCACGATCTTTACGAAGCCATCGTCGTAGTCTTCGGCCTCGGTGAAGGCGCCGTCATACGAGCCGGTCGGCGGCATCGAAGAAACCGGGAACAGCACCGCCGCAAATAGCGGTCTAGGTGTCGATGTCAACGGCGGTATGCGCGCGGCGTAAAGCTGCAACAGGCTGGGATTAACCGCCAGCTGAGGCTGGAAGTCGCTGCTTGGGGCCAGGCCTACATAAAGCCAGCCACCGTTGGCGAACGTGGTGGGGTCGGGCAGAACCACCGTGGTTTCGTAGAGCAGGCCCAGCGCCTTGGCCAGCAACGGCTGGCGCATCGTAAAACCAATCACCCGGCCCCAACTGACGGTGCTGGGCGGAGGCGGCTGCGGAGTGTTAATCGGCAAGGTTTTGAGCAGGCAGCTGTAGCTGTCGTTGGTCAGCGCGAACGGGGTGCGTGGGCGGTCGAAATCAAATGCGTTGCGATAACTCTCAGGCAGAAACTTTTGCACGCTGTAGCCCACCCGCCGGGGCGGCTTGCCCGGTGGATCGGGTGCGATATTGAACTGCGCGGCCAACTGCTGGAACAGGCCGCGCGCACCGGTCGGTGGCGTGATGGTCAGCGGAATTTGCGCGGTTACCGCCGCAGGCGCGGGCAGGGCGTCCAGTGAGGGAATCAGCGCAGCGACGAAACTGAGGTTGGCGTCGGCAAAAGCTGGAGAGTCGGGTGCGGGTGCGACGCCGGTCAGCAAGGCGGACGTTGGATCACCCTGCGGCATTACCAGGATGCGCAGCGTGATCTGCGTGCCATCCCAGCTTTGAGGAAAGGCTTGCAGGCTGAGACGGTAGTTGGGGTTGGTCGTCATGGCCGATCTCAGATGGACTGGGTGTATTGGAAGGTGAGGTCGAACGCGATATCGAGGAACCAGCAGATCGTGATATCGACGGATACATCGAAAGTCGCTTGCACCGATTTGGGGTTGGTGACCGCCACCAAGCCAGTGGCCGTCGCGGAGAATGTGAGCGCCAGCAGCCCGTTGAGAATCGAGCCGGTTACCGAAATGGTCAGCCCGCAGCCGATCGCCACGCTGGTCGACGCGCCCATGCCGATCACCAGCATGAAGGAGAACGACACCGAGCCTTCCACCTTCAGCACGTTGGGCACGATGTTGCCGCCGATGGAGGCGATCACCCCGATCTGGAAGCTCAACGTTTCGCTCTGCGGTGCGGTGCCCGCCGGGAAATACACCTGGATGCCGAAGCCGAGCAGCCCGCCGGCGAAGATCGGCGGGAACACCGCCCATTGCATGTTGCCGTTGATGGTGAACGAGAACATCCAGCGCGAAGTAGATGAAAACAGGTTGCCCGCCGAGCTGGCGGTGTTGCCAAAGCCGACCTTCAAGCCGACTGACATTTTCCAGGTCGGCGTCTGCATCAGCGGCGTTAGCGCGGGGATCAGCGGCGACGGCAGGCTGAAGCCCAGGTTCGCATTCATCTTGTAGATGGTGGAACTGGTCGAACCGCCGTTGGCGAACGACATCGCCAGAGGATTGGGCAGGCCGAGCATGGTCAGGAATTCGATCAGCAACTCAAGCGGCTCCAACACCGAACCGAGTACCAGCTGGCCATTCTGTAGCGCGACGCCGTTGGTGCTGGAGGCTTTGAAATCCCCGACGCTGCGAATCAGGCCGTCGAAGGCACCCATGTCCAGCCGCACGTTGACGCCGGTAAGGCCCACCGACCACTCGCTGGAGTCGATGGCGACGGAAATCGCCGCTGGCGTGCCGTGCTGATCGGCATATTCCAGCGCGACGGTGCCGACGCTGGCGGTAGATAACGTGCGATCGGCGCGGCTCGGCGCAAAGGGTGTCGGCACATTGGCGAGAGTGAACGCGCCAGCGCCGTCGATCTGTAGGGCATAACTGTTGTTCGGAAAGGTGAGGCAACTGTCCTGACGCGGACAGATCGACGTGGCGCCCATCAGGGCGAAGCCATCAGCCAGCAACGGTATTTGATCGCTGCTGAACGCGCTGGTGCCGTGGGCGATTACCGGGCGGGGAAATAGCATGCGAGTGGAATCGGTCGCATGCATCAAGCAGTAATCCATCGACGGCGAGGTCGGTGTCCATAAATCGACCGGCTCGGCCAGCCGCAACGGTTCGGTGGTCGGCGAACCGCCGGCAGCACCTTGCTGGATCAGCGGCACGCCCAGGTCCGGATCAATTGGCGTGGGCTCGGAGACACTATCCGTGCGCGCCAGCACACTCCAACTACCCGGTTGTGGCAGTACCACCGAGCCGCGCGCGGTGGCGGCGAATTCGTGGGTTTCGGCGGCGCCGGCGTGTGGCGCGTTGTCTACTTCCACGCGCGAAACGCGCATGGTCTGCGCGGTTCCTGCCAGGGCAATCACGCAGTCCACCGGCCCGCCCAAGGGGCCGCGCGCCGAGATCAGTTTGGCCAGCTGCGCGGGCGTGATCGGCGTATGCGCCGGTGCGGTCTGGATATAGCCGAACTGGCCGGTGCTGGGCACACGCCCGCCCGAGCCGCCACTGACCAAGCCCGTCATGGCGATATCGGCATCGAAATAGACACCGACCAGTTCCACCCCGCCGCCCGGCGAGTAGGTTTGCGAGGTGTCGCGAATTTCGCGGATGTTGTACGCACCGGTCACCACGCCTGGATGGGTTGTGCCGGGCCCACCGAACAAGCCCGGCGTTGCCGCCACCCAGCCGCTGTCGCTGCGGGAAATTTCGGCGTCGTCCTGGCGGTCGATGGTGATCGTACGCACCACGATCGCCCACCACGGCAGCAAGATGCTTTTGACCTGTACCACTTCGTGGTTGGTGCGCCCGACCATGATGTTGAACCGTGCTTGCACCACCGCTGGTGGCACCGCGTTCGGATCGGTCCAGGCGCTGAAGCTCGATGCGCCGTAACCGGAAAAGTCGATTCGCGTCACCGGCACGGCGGGGTCTACGCCGTCTGGTGCGAACTGGGAATTGAAAATCTCATCAACATCCGGCCCAAGCACGCTCAACTGCAGGCCGCCCGGCGCCGGTGGCGCGCGTGGATCGAGTAGCGGGTTGCCATCTTGATCGACCAGGTTGCGCAACTGCACGGCCGCGCCAGGTAGCGTGGGGCTGGCGAGCGTATTGAACACGTTGGACGGCGCGGTCAATGCGAGTTGGCGACCGCCAAGCATGTCGTTGGCGGCGAAGTTGGGACGCACCGGCTTCAGCCCCGGGTGTGGCAACGGGTAATGGCCGGTCTGTTGGGCTTGCAGCGTCGCCAGGGCGGTCATGCCGAATGGCAGCGTGAATCGCGCTGCTCCGGTTTTTCCGTGGGCGTAGGACAGCAGCACTTCGTCCAGCAACGGCGCCGGGGCGACAGGCACCAAGGTGACGTTGTTGATGCCAATCAACGTCGGGCCGCCGTCGTTGAGGAACCCGGCCGGTGATGGGAACGGGTTCGGCTCGACATTGGGGTTCTGCACGGTAACCAGCGGTTCCCATTGCACGGCTGGCGTGGTGAACACGCGCATGGTGCTGGCGGGGGCCACCAGGTCGAGGCCGGCGATGGAGATCTGGGTGGCCTCCGCCGTTGCGACCGTGCCAGCTGCGGTGGCCAAGGTTGTCGGATCATTATCTCGATACGAACCGACCACCGAGACGGCGACGCCGAGCTGATCCACATTGCTGGATACGTCCAGCATGAACAGCTGCGGATCACCGCCGCCTACCGCCGCGTTGAACTGCCGGTCCAGCGCGTTGAGCCATGCGGCATCCTGCTCGGCGGCATCCCCGCTGATGACAGGTGCAGGTGATGGCTCCAGCCCAGTGACGCGAAAGCTCGCCAGGCTGAGCGAGGCATCGCTGAAGCTCAGTACGGCGTGGGTGGTCGCCGTCCACAGCACTCTGGCCAACAGCATCGATGAGGCCGCATCACCGGCGCGACCGAGCGGCAGGAAATTGGCGGCATAGGGGTCCGGCAAAATCGGGAACAGCGTTTCCAGGCCGAAGGCCAGCAGCAGGCCGCCTGCCGTGATTTCCGCCGACGTAGCGCCGAAGGTGCCGGCGACCAACAGCAGCCCCGGTGGCGTGGTCACCATCAAGGCGTTCTTCAGCGCCAGCGCGATGGGCGTTTGGAGCGAGTCTGGCGCGGGTTCACCGAGCAGAATCACGCCGTTTCTGCTGGCCGTGGCGTAGAGGATAAGCAGCCCCGGCATATCCGGGCCTAGCCGACTTCCATCCGCCGCCACTGGCCGGTCGATATGCGCGGACAGTTCACCGCCGCACAGCACCATTTCGGTCTGCGTGACGCTGTCGTAGCTGTCGATGCTGGTGAAGTAGACGAGGGTGCTGTTGGGCAGGGCGAAGTCGATCGTGCTGCTGGCGGTGGAAGGCGAGGGTGCATTGGCCCAAAGCTTGAAGGTTCCGCACGCTCCACGTGGCCCCGTGGTGGCGCCAAGCACCGCCAGCACACCTGCGGCACCTTGCAGCGCAACGGCTGACAACGCGGTGGCCCCGTTCATGCCATCCCATTGCGCTTTGAGCCCGGTGCCAAGTAACAAGATAAGGAAGCCGCAGCCAGAAGCGGCGCCCAACTGTGCTGGTGTGGTGACAGCCACGGGCAAAGCCCAGGCGGCTTCTGCGGTCGGGGCGCTTCCTGCAAGGCTGAACATTGTTGACAGGCTGCTACCCACGGTAAAGCTGGCAACGCTGGGAAGGTACGGAATCAGCAGCTGGCTCAGTCCCGCCTCATAGGTGCAAGACCCGGCTTGCCATTGCAGCGGCGTGGTCGTGCCATAAGCGGTGAAATTTGCGTCCCCCGCTGCGGTGACCTGTGCGCTCGTTTCGGTGAAGACGAACGTCACCTCATTGGGCAGCTCGGCAACCACCGCGCCGCCGTCTGCGCCAACACCCGTTCCGCCGGTCGGGCCGTTCGTGGCGGCAGGTTGGACGGTAAGCGTCAGCGTAACCGTTTGCCCCACAGACACCGCGCCCGTAGTCGCAGTGCCAGCAGCCGAAAGCGTAAGCGTGCCGCCGTCGATCGCGAGGCCGACAAAACTGCTCGCTGGCGCGGTAGGCACCAGTAGCTGCGCGTTGATCCACAGGCTGCCTGCCGCCACCGTCAGTGAGGTTGGTGTGGGGCCGTTGGCCAGCGCGAGCGGCAGCGACATGACAGCCACTGAATTTCGCGAGACTAGCGTTTGCGCCACCGGCGGCACGATATCGAACCAATGCAGCGCGCCCAGCAAATCGGCGAAGGGGCCAATGACGTGGGCCTTCATGCCGTTGGTAGCGGCCGGCGTGAAGGCCGGGTTGCCGATCGGCGAAGCCGGCAGGCTGCGGCGCAACACCAGTGGCGAGGCGCCTACCAAAGGGTTGGCCTGGACCTGTGCCACGGCATCAGCGATCGCCGTAAGTTCGACAGGAGACGGAGCCGGCGTTGGCGCGGCGGGCAAGCCGGCAGCGGCCTGCGCACCATTGGCACCGTGTTGAGCAATGGCGTGGGCCAACGCTTCACGAACGGTTTGCAGGTCAAAGGCAGTGGTTTGGCCGGTGGGTGAAAGTCCGGAGGTCAGCCAGGCGATCTGGGCCAAGGTGGATGATGTATTCATGGCGTGCGCCTCACCGCGCCCGAACCGGCGCTAGCCGGTCTGCGTCGTCTGTGCTGGACATGGGGGCGGTCATCGCACGGCTCCTCATAAGAAGATCACCAGAATCAGAAGGTCGGCAGCCTCAAACTCCACGCCCACTTCCGCGGCCACCACGCCGCCTTCCACCAGCTCGGTTCCGGTAACAACCGCCTCGGTGCCTTCCACTACCTCTGCCGTGTCGACCGCGGCAGTGGCGTCTCCAGCCAGCGACGTACCATCGGCGGCATAACCGTTCTCGGCGAGGAAGTCGGTACCAGCTTGGCTGTTTGCCCCAATCGGGTTGGTTTCCAGCTGCGAGGCGACCCCATCATTTTGGATAAACGAACCTTCACCGAATTCGGCGTCCATCTCCGCATTCACATCGGCATTGGGGTTGGCGTAATCGCCGGGATCGTTGCTGTAATCGCTAAGGTGATCGTTCTCAAAATGCGAAGCCGGATCGTTGAGATAGGAGTTTTCCGGGTTGATCGGGTCGTTCTGAATCGACGGCACATCGGAAGAATCAACCGGGCTGATCGCGCCGGGCTCGCCGGTGAACTTGGCATAGCTCTGGCCTGATTCCCATGCATCAGAAATCTCCGTCGCGGTATCCGGCGTGATGTTGTCCATCGTGGCCGTGGCTCTTGGCGAATACGTGCCGGACTGAACCGATTCGCTGAAGTCCTCAAACGCGTTGACCTTGGCGTCGTATCGCGCCGATGCAATGGCCTCGTCGGACGCCTCGAAATCGTAAGTGGATACGTCGGATTTCAAATACTCGTTCCACTCCGCCAGTTCTTCCGGCGACATGGTGGAAGGGTCGACGGCGCCGCCCATGGCCGCGCCCGCACCCAGGCCAGTGGCGTCCGAACCGCCGCTGGAAGCTGTATCCACGGCACTGCTCTCGAACGGAGTGCCGCTGGGTTCGCCGGTAAAGCTGGCGTTTGGTTCGGCTGGTGTGCTGTCCGGCGGCGCAACGCTCACCTGTCCGGTGTAGGGGTTCGCACTTTGCCCGCCGGTATAGGGATCAACCGCGGCCGCTCCGGTGTAAGGGTCGACGGTGCTGACATCGGCGCTGCTTGAGGTGGGGCCAGCCGCCGATGCCTCGGGATCAAGCTGCTCACACACCAGCTGATCCGAGGTGGGATCGCTAACGGGCGGCTCACTGTTGGAGGGGTCGACCTGCGAGGTATTTGACGCGGGTGGCGCTACCGAAACCGGCGCCGTATCCGTAGCAACCGATGTCGCCGGTGGCGGTGCGGCAGACACCGGTGCAGGCGCGACGCTGACATTGGGCGTGCCTGGGCTGACCTGCGGTGGCGAGGTGCTTACCGGAGGGCCGGTGCTAACCGGCGGCGTCGGTGGTGGTGGCGTCGGCGCTGGCGGTGGTGTTGGAGCAGGTGGTGGTGTCGGGGCAGGCGGCGGCGTCGGTGCGGGCGGCGGAGTTGGGGCCGGCGGCGCAGGCGTAGGAGACGGCGGTGGTACCGGAGGCGGGGCGCCCATAACAGGTTTTCGCTCCCGGCCTTAAGCGATGGTTGCTGAAGTGCTGTCGTAGTCGAAGCTGTAGTGCAACGGCAAAATTGGATTTCCCCCGCCGTCGAGATTGTTGCACTTGACGACTACTTCCCAGCGGTCATCGTTGCCCTGATTTCCGCGTGCAGCAACCACCTGTCCTGAAATAACCGTCGGTGGCGTGCCGGTTGCACTGAAGAGCGTGGTGGTTACCGTGACGGTGTTGCTCAGCGTGATCATGCCGCGATACACCAGGATGCCGACGAGATAAATCTCCTGGTTGTTCTCGACCCGCACCACCGCCTCGCCCGCGCTCACGCGATCGCCCGGATTTTTGTAGCGGCCGGTAACCACGCCGGGGATCGGCGACAGCAGCAGAGTGCTCAAGTAGGACACTTGCAGGCGTTTGACGTCCAGGTCGATTGAGCTCAATTCGTTCTGGAACACCTTCTCCAGGTTCGGCAGGTTCTGCGCGTACATGTACTGCGAAAACTGTTCGTCCATCAGGCTGATCTGCGCGCGATGGTTCTGCGCCGAATTTTCCAGATTCGGCACGCGGTAGCCGTAGTCGGTGTTCACGCCCGACTGCAACTGCTTGGCCTCGCCCTTGCTGTCGGCGCGCCCGATGCTGACGCCGTACTGGGCTTGAAAGCCGCTGCCAAATGAAGATGCCAACGAGGACGCGGTAGCAACCCCAAACGAAACGTCGTCCGAAATGGTGTTGGTCACGCCACCCGATGCAATATCAACGGCGATATCGGTCGCAATATTGTCGGTGAACGTATTGGAGGTACCGTTCTGCGAACCGGTGTTGGTGGATTGGTTGAAGCCATCGTTGACGGTGGTCGAACAGGTTTCGCTGACGCTGTCGGTGGTGGAGCGAATTTCCGCCGTGGTCGACTTGACCACCGCCAGTCGCCCATCGGCGAAGTAGGCCGCATAGAGCAGATCGGTCTGGTTCTGCGAAATAGTGCTGAGCGCCGTCAACCGTTGCGGTTTGGAATTGAGCGTGCCCGGATCGTAGTAGGCCCGGGTCTGGGCGATTACGGCGGTCTGATTGGCGTACTTGCCGTAGAAACTGTTCTCCCGTGCGGCCACCGCCTTGTCGAGCACCGCTTTGGCCGGTTCGGCGCGCAACGCGCAGAGCGTGGAAGCGGTAACACCGGGGTCGGCCCCGATACCTGCGGAGTCAAACTTGAGCCGCGCCGGCATGCCGAGCACGGTCGTACCAAGGTTGCCGTAGAAGGTCGGGAAATCGAAGGGCGTTACCGTGTCGCCAAGTTCGACTGAACTGCTGCCCATCACACCGCCAACCTCAAAGCACAGGTTCGCCCATTGCGACGGCTTGACTCTCAGGTTCTGAATTTTTGCTGCAGCCATGACTATCTCCGCGGCGTATCGTCGACATACAGATATTTTTCAACCGAAGCTGACCGGCGCGGTTAGCGCACCGTGCAACTCACCATGGATTCCAGCGTGCAACTGGCAAACACCGCGCAGATGTCCTGAATCGGGATGGTCAGGCACTGCCCGGCGTTAAGCGTGCCAAACGTGTTGCGCGTGCCGTTGGCCAGTTGGGTGCCGATCGTGATCTGCTCGCCAAACAGATCGTTGTGGATATGCAGCAGCAGCGGCTTATCAAAACTGAGATTCTGGGTGATGCCGTCAGAGCCCCACAAAAACACCGTTGCGCGCACTCGCAGCCGATATTCGCGGCGATCATGGACATGTACGCGGTGCTCGACCTGAGAGGTTCTGGGCGAAGCTGATGTCTGAACTGGCATGGTCTATTTCCTACCAATCGAAAGTGTTGGGGAAGACAAAGTTGGTGAAGGAGACCATCGCGCTGGTCTCAAGCGAGCGGACCTGATGCCACCAGCCGACAGGCATAAACAGCACCTCGCCGGGCTCAAGCACCACCTCTTGCACGTTCGCGTGGCGAAACAGCGGCCAGTGATAGAAGTCCGGATGTTCGCAATCTACTTCGCTGAAATAGGTGGCGTAGTGATAGACAAACGACCACTGCTTCGCCGGCACGATCTTGAAGCGCTTGCGTCCGAACACCTGCGCCATAAACACATTGCAGGGATCGTGGTGCAATGGAGTCATTGACCCGGCCGGCCCAAACCACAGGAAGGTATGGCCGAGCCGCTTTGCCAGGTCCAGGTATTCGGTAAAGGGGGGCGCCTCGCCAAGCAAGGCTTCGGTGCCGGGATGACGGAAGAAATCGTTATTGGCAGTCAGGTAATAGTCATTGCTCGCTCCGCCATCGAACACCTGATCGACGTAGTCAGCGAAGCGAATCTCGCGACGGTGGCGATGGATGTTGGTTTCATAGCTCGGGTCGGTGGCGCGACCAGCCATGATTTCCACTTGCGCGTCGCCGGCGCATCGCTTGAAATGCTCGCGCGACCATAGCCGTATAGCCGGCCAATCGTCGGTAAGCCCGCGCATGATCACCGGTCGATTGGCCGCGTAATACCGCTCCAGAAATTCGTTGCGTGATAGCGCCGATCGCCGTTCCACGGTCGAGGTGGCCGGGGCGAGCGCAGCCAGCTGTTGTAGCGCGCTTTGCAGGCGGTCGGCCTTGCCCGAAGTGGTGGATCGCACTTGCGTGCGGTTCGCTTCGGCCTCACGAGATTGCTCGTACAGCGGGCTGGAAAGCACAGGTGTAACAGCGGTGTCGGCGTCAGCACTATCGTCGGGAAAAGCCAGTTTGAAAGCCTGGTATTGAGCTAGCCACGCTTCGGTTTGCGGGTTCGACTGTTGTTTCAGGCGAGGTGTGCCAACCGCCGTAGCGTCAGCGCCCGGAATGCGTAGCCATTGCAGCACTCGCGCGATCTGCCCTGCATAATCCGCTGCCAAATCCTCGTAAACGACCACCAGCGGTTCGATGTCATGGCGCTGGAAATAATCCTGCCAACTTCGCTCGTTAGCTTCCAGCACCCGTTCCAGCTTCCAAATGGCTGGGCCATCGAACGGTGGGTCCTCAAGCGCAGCCGCCGGCCGCGCCACGCCATCAATCCGCCACCATTCACCCGACTGGCACGCGCGAAAATAGGAAAGCGCCTGGCGGGCTTTGTCGCGTCGCGTGAGCCAAATATGGCGTGGATGCCTCAACACCGTCGATATCAATTCAAACGCGGATAGCCCACGGTATTCCTCAAGCCGCCCCAGCTTCTCGGGCAACTCGGCGAATTGATAGTAGTGAAGCTTGGCGCCGAACACGCCATTGGGCGTAGTGGCGGCAGCCCGCACGTGCTGCAGATAGATGCGGTAGGCCGCTTCGGGTGTGGTGCTCAGTTGCTCAGCAGGGATGCGCGCGTCTTCTTCCAGTACGTTGAACCACTCGCGCGGATTTCCTGCCAGACCGCTCGCCGTCAAACCCTCGCTCAACAGCCAGCTGCCAGAGCGGGGATTGGTGCAGATAATGTAGGACGAGATCGGGCTATTCGATCGCAGCGGACTCGACATATCAATGCCGCGCTGTGCGAGCCGTTCCGCCAGGTCGAGCGATGGTCGAGATGACATAAGAACAACAACCTTTTCAGTTATTGCACATGGCCGATCACGCCGACGACTCTGCGAAAGAGTCGGGTTCTTTCACTCTATTAATGTCTTGCAACACGCCCTTGCAGATCGTTCACCGCACGAATTACGATCCGCCCATACCCCAACCGAGTCAGTTGCGAAATTTAAGCAACCTATCTCCGAGCGGCGGAATCTATACCCTCGAGAGTTATATGGCGATGAATTTTTAGTGAATATCGCCTAGATAACGGAGAGGGAAGGTTGCTCTGGCG
>Ga0302314_10012048_pt1 | contig 15011 bp, 17 predicted proteins | sample III_Palsa_N2_3_FD_200533 | JGI IMG/M metagenome (GOLD analysis project Ga0302314, IMG submission 200533) | Peat permafrost microbial communities from Stordalen Mire near Abisko, Sweden - III_Palsa_N2_3 | ecosystem: Environmental > Terrestrial > Soil > Palsa > Peat permafrost | place: Sweden... | reverse complement strand
CAGGCTGGCTGCTCCTTTTGAGATAAGCGCTCGCACCTGAGCATCCCACCCGACGACTACTTGGCCACGTTTCCGCTGTCCTACGCAATGCGGGCTGTTGGTCGCGAGGTCAGATGCTTGCGGCAACGCGAAGCAGCGGTGGAACGGTTGACCGAGCCAGTCGGGTAACACGAGGATATGCGTGTATCGCGCGTGAGACACTCTGTGTGTGAATGAAGTGAGCATCAGAGACTTGCGGAACAAAGGCGGCGAGGTTGTCGACCGCGCGGCTAGTGGTGAACTGATCACGATCACGCGGGATGGCAAGCGCGTGGCTGAACTTCGTGCACTGACGCGGCCAGGGTTGAGCGCCCAAGCCCTCCTTGAGCGCTGGCGTCATCTCCCCGCGGTAGATCCCGAAACGCTCCGGCGCGAGATCGACGAAGTGATCGACCCGGGCCTGTGACGACAGCAACGGTCCATCCCCGGGGCGTGCTCGACACCTCCACGGTGATCCTCCTCTCACGCTTCCAGGACGCGGCCATCCTCCCGCAAGAGCCACTGATCACGGCGGTCACATTGGCGGAGCTATCGGTTAGTCCACTGGTCGCACGGGACGAGGCTGAGCGCGCCGCGCGCCAGGCACATCTGCAGCAGGCCGAGTCAGACTTCGAGCCGCTCCCGTTCGATGCAGCTGCAGCCCGTGTGTTCGGTCGCGTGGCAGCATCGTTGCGCCGCGCAGGCCGCAAGCCAGCTGCACGCGCCTACGACGCGATGATCGCAGCCACCGCGATAGCTTCCGGGTTGCCGATCTACACCTGCAACCCCGACGACTTCAACGGAATTGACGACCTCGAGGTCGTCGGACTGCCGGTCCCACCTGCTCGCTGACTGCTGACGCCGACGCACTGCTCGCGCGATGGAGGTCTGGGGTCCCTGCGGTGTGGTCGCCAACGAGCACATGGCCGAAGGGCAGCAGCTGCCGGACATCACGCCGCTGCTCGACATCAACGACTGAGAGCAGGCTTCAGGAAGCCTCGAGCGCCACCTCGAATATCTCCGACTCGGGAGACTCGAGGCGCGCCTCCGCCGTGACGCGCTCACGCATCGATTCGTTGTTCGCCTCCAGCAGACGCACGTCTTCCTCGGTCTCCCAGAGGGAGATCACCACAGCCTTTTCGTTGTCACGGTCGATGAGGTAGTAGAAGCCTCTGAATCCCGGGAGCTCCCGCGCCGCCGGAAGTTGCTCGCGTCCGAGTGCCGTCAGCTGGTCGAGCTTCTCGGCCGGCTGGTGAAGAGTCTGAAGCCTCGCAAACATGAGGACCGCCCTTTCGTGCCGTCTCTTAATGAGACGCGAATGTCTCATATGGAGGCTGGCCTGTCAACTCCCGATACGATCCGCTCCGGGCCGATCGACGTTCGGGATGAGTGGAAATGACCAAGGGCGAAGCGCTACGCGACCGCACCGCAGCCGCGATCATCGACAGTGCGGCGACGATCCTCGCCGAGCGCGGCGAGGCCGCAAGCATGGAGGAGATCGCGAGCGCCGCCGGGATCGGGCGCGCCACGCTCTACCGCTACTTCCCCAACCGCGAGGAGCTGCTCAGCGCGATGGCAGCGGCGAGCGTCGAGGAGCTCGCGGCCCGGATCGAGGAGGCCAACCTCGAGGCCGTCCCGTTCGAGGAGGCGGTGGCTCGGCTCGCTCGCGCGATCATCGCCACCGGCAGCAAGTTCACGGCGCTGAGCAGAGACGGCGCCAAGCACAGTGACGACCTGCCCGACCTTGACGTCAAGGTGACCGAGCCGATCCGCGCTCTGTTTCGCCGCGCGTCCGCCGAGGGCGCACTGAGACCGGACCTTCCGCTCGACGTCCTCATGGACCTGTTCTCGGGCCTGATCAGGGGAGCGCTCGATTCGACAGCGAGCGGGCGCCGTGGGATCGAGGAGGCTGCCGCTGCGCTCACGACCCTCTTCCTAGATGGCGCCCGCGCCTCCTGACGCGCCCGCGCGTCAGAGAACCGAGAGAGTGGGATTCTGAGTCGCTCTAACTCAGGGATCAGCGCTCATCGGCTGGGTCGTCGTAGCGGGGGTCCAGTTCGATCGGAGCCCGACGGTCCGCGCGGCGCACCAGCCCCACCGCCGCGATGCCGACGAACGAACCCACGACAACCAGAGCCGTCACGATGCCTTCAAGTGTGCTCATGGGCGTCGGGCTGGATGGTCTTGGATGAATGTGTTGATCAGCTCGCGCAATCCTGGCTTCAGCTTGAATCGTTCGCGAAGGTCCTCGGTCAGTTTGCGCATCTCAACCGTTAGGTCTGGCGACCATTCCCAGAAAGCGGGGTCTACGCGGAGCACGCTGGCCAGTAGATCTCCGGGGTAATCATCCTCTGTCATCAGCGGGTCCGGTCGCAGTCGCTCGAGCGCGAGCCCGACGAGAGGATTCAGCGCAACCTGCTGCCCGATCATGGTGTGCAGGTCATCGACCGTGAAGTCGATCAGCGGTTTGGTCCGCAACTCGTGACACAGCTTGATCAGAGACGTGGCGTCCGGCGGCGCAGGGCCCCACGCCGGAGGATCAACGGTGTCAAGCGTGCGCTTGCGCTTGTCAGCAGGTATCTGACGCTCGGCGGCATGAGGTCGAAGTTCACGGTCGCTAACGGCATCGCTTTCTGCAAACCGGTCGAACGAGCTTCCCTCACGCTCCCACTCAGTGCGGCTCCAACGCAGGTCACGCCCCGTGGTCTCCAGCACGTCGATCGTCGCCAGTGACAACGCTCGGGGTCCGCCCATGCTGCCTCCAAGCGCCATCGCGTTCTCAGAGAAGGCGTAGTAATCGCCAAGCGTCCCGATCCGGGCCAGCTCGTCGTCTGACAGAGACAGGGCACGCTCTGCCAAGCCATCCTCACCATGCTGATGCAGCATCCGAGCTAACACTTCCCGCTGCACTTCCATCGCCATGCGCGAAGCCTACCCTTCCGCCGCTCACACAACGACAAGACGGAGAGAGGGGGATTCGAACCCCCGAACGAGTTTCCCCGTTACACGATTTCCAGTCGTGCCCGTTCAACCACTCCGGCACCTCTCCGGGAATCCGGATTAGCGTAGCGGGGACGAACTTTCGACGTATGGGACAAGCATCCCGCTCCATACGTCGATCGTTCGGCCGCGAACTCTCCGGGGGTTGGTCCCGCTGGACCACCCCCGGGGCACGAGCTGAGCTCAGATCTGCCAGGCGCCGTCGCGCAGCAGCGGGATCTCGGTCCCGTCAGGCTTCACGCCGGTGACTTCGATCTCGCTCGACCCGATCATGAAGTCGATGTGGATCACGCTCTTGTTGGCCTGCTCGCGCTCGGGCCCCTCGACCGAGAACGGATAGGCCGCTCCGAGCGCGAGGTGCGACGCGGCGTTCTCGTCGAGCAGGATCGAGTAGAAGACCGAGCCGCTCTGACCGATGCGGCTCTCACGGTCGACCAGCGCGACCTCGCCGATCCGCGCGGCGCCCTCGTCCTTCTCACACATCCCGCGCAGGATCTCGGCGCCGCTGTCGGCGTCGATCTGCACGGCGCGCCCGCCCTCGAACTTCACCCGAAGCCCTTCGATCGGGCCGGCGCCGGGGATCATCAGCGGCTTGGTCGCGGTCACGACCCCGTCGACCCGCGTCGGGTCGGGTGCCGTGAACGTCTCCTCGGTCGGGATATTCGCGGTGAACTCGATCCCGTGGATGTTGGCCATCCCGCCGCTGATCCACTTCGATCCCGGGAACAGGCCGATCGTCAGGTCGGTGCCGGGGCCGCTGTAGCGAAGGTGGTCGAGCTTCAGCTCGTTCATGCGATCCGAGATACCACGGAGCTGCGCGAGGCGCGCCTCCCAGGCGGCAACCGGGTCGGGCTCGTCGAGCCGCAGAATCCGCTCGATCTCTTCCCACAGCTTCTCGTACGCGGCGTCCGATTCCAGGTCGGGGTGCACCAGTGAAGCCCAGCCGCGCGTCGGGAACGGCACGATGCACCAGTTGGTCTGCTGCTTGCCGACGACGATCATCGACTCCTTGGTGCGCGGCAGCATGTCGAGGCCGAGCAGCGCCGGATCGATGTCGTCGAACAGACGCGGCTCGCTCGCCCCCTGGAAGCTGATTCGCGCAGCGCCCGCCTCGCCAAGCGCGAGGATCCGCTCACCGATCCACGCAGGCACGAAATCGAGCGTCTCGCGCGGAGCGTGCTTGAGCCGCGAATGCTTGATATGCGGGTCGAAGTAGTTGACGTCGACGAACTTTGCGCCACGCGCGTACGAGGCCTCCGCGACGGCACGGCTGATCGGCTCCTGGCCGGGCTCGGCGCTGATCGCGACGACCTGTCCCGCCTGGACGTTGGCACCAATGCCGACGGCGAGCTCGGCGATCGCCGCGACCCGCTCCTCGAAGGACTTCACGCCGAGGCCTCCGCGCGCGGGAAGATCTTCGAGAGCGTCTCGCCGGCCAGCGCCAGCGACTCGAGGTCGTGACTGTCGGGCATCGAGAAGCAGTAGCCCTCGAGCCCCGCGTCCTTGAGCTCCTGCACGCGCTCGCCGACGGAGTCGGGATCGCCCGCGTTCATCGAGTCGATCGATTCCTGCGGGATGCCGCGTTCGAGCAGCGTCGCCTTCTTGGCCTCGGCGGCCTCGTGCGTGGGCGCGATCAGCACCCGTCCGAGCCCGGTCTTGGTGATCTCGGAGTAGTCGCGCCCGACGTCGTCGCAATGGCCCTGCAGCACGCCCAGCAGATGCGTGATGCGCTCGGCGTCGCCGAACAGGTTGCAGCCGTCGCCGTACTTGGCGACCAGCCGCAGCGTCTTGCGCTCGCCGCTGCCGCCGATCAGGATCGGAATGTCGCCGCGCAGCGGCTTGGGGTTGTTGTAGGCGCCGTCGACGCGGAAGTGTGCGCCGGCAAAGCGGGCCTCATCGGACGTGAACATCTGGCGCACGATCTGCAGCTCCTCCTCGAGCATCTCAAAGCGCGTCTTCAGTGGCGGGAAGTCATAGCCGTAGGCCATGTGCTCCTCCTCGAACCAGCCGGCGCCGATCCCGTGCCACACACGTCCGGTCGAGATCACATCGAGGGTCGTGGTCGTCTTGGCCGCGATCGCCGGATTGCGATAGGTGACGCTGCCAACCAGCAGCCCCATCGTCAGCTTGGTGGTACGGGCCGCGATCGCCGAAAGCATCGTCGAGCCCTCGAACATCCAGTTGGTCGGCGGTCCGACCGGACCGATCTGATGCAGGTGGTCCATCACGGACACGGAGCTGAAGCCCGATGCCTCGCAGGTGGTCGCGATCGCTGCGATCTTTTCAAAGACTTCGTCAGAGCCCACATCCGGATAGTTGAAGTTCGGGATGTGGAGCGAGAGGGTGATTGGTACACGCATGTCTGAAGACGCTACAACGCTCAAACGGTTTGCCTCCGCGACGGTGGCCCGCTTGGCCACCGTCGGGTCTACAGGTGCTCCCCATCTGGTCCCGATCACATTCGCGCTGCTTGACGAACGCACCCTGGTCACGGCCGTCGACCACAAGCCCAAACGCACCACCGCGCTGCGGCGCCTGGCCAACATCGAGGCCAACCCGCAGGTGAGCGTGCTGGTCGACCACTACGAGTCCGACTGGGAGCGGCTCTGGTGGGTCCGGGCCGATGGTCGCGCGAGGGTGGAAAAGGCCGCCCCAGCGGGGGCGGCCGAAGCGCTTGCCGAACGCTACGTCCAATACCGCGAGCGCCCTCCGCAGGGACCGTTCATAGTCGTCGATGTTCAGCGCTTCAGCAGCTGGAGCGCGGCATACTCCGCCGATGGATAGAACGCTCTACAGCAGTGAGCACAAGGACTTCGGCGAGTCGTTTCGTGCGTTTCTGACCAAGAACGCGGCGGCGAGCTACGAGCAGTGGGAGCGCGACGGGATCGTCCCGCGCGAGTTCTTCACCGAGGCCGGGCGCGGCGGCTTCCTCGCGCTCGAGGTCGAGGAGCAGTACGACGGGGCGGGGGTCGAGGATTTCCGTTTCAACGCGATGCTGCACGAGGTCGGCTTCGGCATGGACCTCACTGGCGCCGTCGGTGGGATCACGCTGCACAACGACATCTGCCTGCCGTACTTCACGACCTACTGCAACGACGAGCAGCGCCAGCGCTGGCTGCCGGGGATCGCCAACGGTGACTACCTGACGTCGGTGGCGATGACCGAGCCAGGGGCCGGATCGGACCTGGCCGGGATCTCGACGCGCGCCGTGAAGTCCGAGGGCGGCTGGGTCGTCAATGGCGCCAAGACGTTCATCACCAACGGCATCAACTCCGATCTCGTGATCGCCGTCGTGCGCACCAATCCGGAGGACCGCCACGGCGGCCTCAGCCTGCTGATCATCGAGCGCGGGATGGAGGGCTTCGACCGCGGCCGCAACCTCGAGAAGGTCGGCCTGCACAGCGCCGACACCGCCGAGATGTTCTTCCAGGACGTGTTCGTGCCCGAGGAGAACCTGCTCGGTGAGGAGGGCATGGGCTTCCGCTACCTGACCTCGAATCTGCCGCAGGAGCGGCTGTCGGTGGCGATCACCGCGATCGTGATGGCGCGCAGCGCGCTCGATCACACGCTCGAGTACGTCAAGACGCGCAACGCCTTCGGCAAGTCGATCGGCAGCTTCCAGAACAGCCGCTTCGTGCTGGCCGAGCTGGCGACCGAGATCGAGATCGCGACGGTCTACCTGGACCGCGCGGTCCTCGCCCACAACGAGCGTCAGCTCTCAGCGGTCGACGCCGCGATGGCCAAGTGGTGGTGCACGGACCTGCAGGGCAAGGTCGTCGACGAGTGCCTGCAGCTGCACGGTGGCTACGGCTACATGCTCGAGTATCCGATCGCGCGCTCGTTCATCGACTCACGCGTCTCGCGGATCTACGCGGGTACCAACGAGATCATGAAGGAGATCATCGGACGTTCGCTGGGGCTCTGAGCGGGGTCCATCGCACCCGAGGTTGCGAATCCACGTTCTAAGAATCTCGCGGACATGAGCACACCCTTGCGGACATTGGGTATGCTCTGCATGCAAGCCGACCACGCAATTGGGATCCTAACCATGGGCCAATCGTTGTCGGCTTCAATGCTTGAGGATGGGTGGCCGCGCGGCGGGGGTCGAGCGGTCGTGTAAAAACAGAGGAGAGAGGTACCTCTATGGCTTCGAAGTATCAGCGGCTTGTCGCCCGTGGGCGCATCGCTGCTATCCCGGTAGTGGCTGCCTGTGCAGTCGCAGGTGGTGTCATCGGCGTCACTGGCGCTTCAGCGAAGAGCACCGGCCATGCCGCTGCGAGCGTCAGCAAGGCTGAGCTCGCCAAGGCCAAGGCCGCAGTCACCGCCGCTCAGACGGCCCCGAAGTGGTACGCCCCGGGCCCGGCTGTCAACGCCAAGAAGGCGCTCAAGGGCAAGACGATCGTGACGTTCCCGATCAGCTCCGAGATCGACGCCTGCAACACAGTGGGTCAGCAGGGGTACTACGACGCTGAGGCCAAGGCGCTCGGCGCCAAGGTGATTCCGCTGACGACCCCGGCCGGACCACCGAGCTGGATCAGCAACCTGAACACTGCAGTCTCTGACAAGGCCAACGCGGTCGTGATGTTGTGCGGTCCGTCCGCCGCTGCTCTTTCGAGCCAGCTGACGACGCTCAAGTCCGATCACATTCAGGTGATCGACGGTAACTACAACGAGACCGCCGGTAACCCCGGATTCCCGACGACCGGCCTCGACGCCGAGAGCGGCGTCAACACGATCCAGGGCGTCCAGACCGATCTGGCTGACGCGCTCGTCAACCTGAAGGGCACGCCGGCCAAGGTCCTGTTCCTCGACAGCACGCAGGTCGCGCAGGATTCGGGCGCGCTTGGTGGCCTGAATTCGGCGATCAAGAGCTGGTGTCCGAGCAGCTGCTCGATCGTCAAGACCGAGTACTTCGGCACGCAGGACTGGAGCGGCCCGACGGAGACCTCGGAGATCACCTCCGACCTCCAGGCCAACCCGAGCATCAACACCGTGATCGTCACGTTCGACGGTATGACTGACGGCATCGAGAGCACGATCACTTCGGCGGTCGCCACTCACCCCGGCCTGAAGATGTACGCCTGGGGCGGCGGTCTGGCTGAGATCAAGGACGTCGAGACCAGCGGCACCTTCGTCGGTGACTCGGGTCCGGACGAGAAGTGGGACGCCTACAACCAGCTGGATGAGACGATCCGCTTGCTCGCGGGCAAGTCCGCGGCACCGGTGGCCAAGGAGGTCGCGCCGAACATCTTCTTCACGAAGACCAACGCGAAGATCTTCTCCATTGGCGGCGCTGGCAAGCTCTACAGCGATCAGGCGTTCAGCAAGGGTGCTTTCGTCAATGACTTCCTGAAGCTCTGGGAAGTCAAGAAGTAAGTGGCCCTGAGCAGTTGATGGTGCGGGCGTCGTCTCGGTCGGTACAACTACGCACATGAGTGGTACAGATCAGGCGGCGCCCGCCACCTCAGGCAGCCCGGGGGTTCCGGCGCTCCGGGCGAGCAAGCTCGCCAAGAGCTTCGGGGGCGTGCGGGCGCTCAAGGGTGTCGACCTTGCCATCAATGCCGGTGAGGTCGTCGCGCTCCTGGGTGAGAACGGCTCGGGCAAGTCGACGCTCGTCAAGATCCTTTCCGGCTACCACGTACCGGAGCCGGGCGGGTCGCTGCAGATGAACGGCATCGACGTGCCGTTGCCGGTGCCGCTCGGTCAGGCACGTACGGTCGGGCTGAGCTTCGTCTACCAGGATCTGGGCCTCGCGTCCGAGCTGACGGTCGTCGAGAACCTGTTCGTCGGCCACCGCCTCACCTCCGGCGCCGGGTCGTTCGCGCGCATCAGCTGGGGTGCCGAGCGTGAGCGCGCCTATGAGATCTTTGACAGCTACGGCGTCCAGCTCGACCCGAGCGCCCAGGTCGGCCGCCTGCGTCCGACCGCCCAGGCGTTGCTGGCGATCGTGCGTGCGGCCGAGGAGCTGCGCGAGTACCGGCGTGAGTACGAGCAGGGCGGCGGCGTGTTGGTGCTCGACGAGCCCACGGTGTTCCTGCCCGAGCACGAGAAGGTCTTTCTCTTCGATCTCGTCCGCCGCGTCGTCGCCGACGGGTTCGCCGTGCTGTTCGTCTCCCACGACATGACGGCGGTGCGCGAGATCGCCAACCGCGCGGTGGTCCTGCGCGATGGTGACAAGGCCGGTGACGTTCCAGTAGCCGGCACCAGCGATGCCGACCTGATCGAGCTCGTCTCCGGCCATCGTCTCGATCGCTCGACGATCGAGCAAGCCACGACCTACGGGTCGGCCGAGGGCGCCGTCGATACCTCGAGTGAAGTTGCGCTGGCGGTCAAGGACGCGCGCGGTGGCCGCGTGCGCGGCGTCAGCTTCGATCTGCACGCCGGCGAGATCCTCGGGATCGCCGGGCTGCTCGGTTCAGGGAGCGAGGATCTGCCGTATGTGCTGTTCGGTGACACGGCCGACGCGAGCGGTGAGCTGACGCTGCCGGACTGGAGCGGTGATCTCTCGGACCTGTCGCCGAGCCAGGCGATCAAACTCGGCGTCTCGCTGGTGCCCGCCGACCGCAAACAGCAGGGTGCAGTCGCCGATCTCCCGGTCGCGCTCAACATGCTGTCACTGTCACTGAAAGATTTCATGCGTGGTGGCTTCCTGCGCATCGACAAGTTGATCGGTACCGCCAATCAGCGCGCCGAGACCTATGACGTGCGCCCACGCGACGCCTCGGTGAACATGGCGGCGCTGTCCGGTGGCAATCAGCAGAAGGTCGTGCTCGCGCGTTGGCTCGAGCAGGGACCGAAGGTGCTGCTGCTGCACGAGCCTACCCAGGGCGTCGATGTCGCCACCCGCCATCAGATCTACGAGCTGATGCGGGCGCGGGCGGCTCACGGCGCTGCGATCCTCTGGGTCTCGACCGACTTTGACGAGCTCGCGACGGTCTCACACCGCATCCTGCTGTGCGCTCACGGCCATATCGCGGGCTCGATCGCACCGCCCTACAGCCGCGACAGAATTACCAGTGAGGTCTATTCCGCCACCGCCCGTGGCGCTGCCAGAGAGGTGACAACCGCGTCATGACGACAAACGTGGACACGCCGGCCGAGCAGAGCGCTCCGTCGACGCCGAGCGGCGCCTCCGGGCGCAAGTCTGGGCTCGCCCGGCTGCTCAACGCTCGCACGGTCGAGGCGTCGCTGCTGCCGTTTGCGTTCGTGTTGGTGATCGCCGGCTTCGGCATCGCGCGCCCCGACACGTTCTTCCAGTGGTCGAACTTCACCAGCATCTTCGGGCTCAACGCGCCCACGCTGGTGCTCGTGATGGCGCTGCTGATTCCGCTCACCAACGGTGATCTCGACCTGTCGATCGCCGAGCTGTTCGGGATGGTCGCCGTGCTCGTCGCCTGGCTGAACGTCAATCAGCACTGGGCGATCGTGCCGGCGATCATCGTTGGGCTCGTCGTCGGTGTCATCGGCGGCGCGATCACCGGCGGGCTGATCGTCCGCTTCGACGTCAACCCCTTGATCATCACGCTGGCGATGGGCAGCGTCTACGACGGCATCGCCTTCTGGTTACCCAATCAGCAGTCCGTCCCCGGGATCTCGCCGCACCTTGCGGATTGGACCTTCACCACCCATCTGCTGGGCATCCCGCTCGACTTCTGGTACGGGATCGTGATCATGCTGATCATGTTCTACGTGCTGACGTTCACACCGTTCGGGCAGCGCTCGCTGTTCGTCGGGCAGTCGCGTGAGGTCGCGCGCCTGAGCGGTTTCAAGGTCAACCGGACGCGCTTCTGGGCGTTCGCGGTAGGCGGCCTGATCGCCGCGATCGGCGGCATCCTCTATGACGGCGTGCTCGGCACCGTTACGCCTCAAAACCAGGGCCCGCTGCTGCTGACGATCTACGCGGCGGCATTCCTCGGCATGACGACGATCCAGCCGGGCCGCTTCAATGCTGTGGGTGCGGGCCTCTCAGTCTTCTTCCTGGCAGTCGCGGTCAACGGTATGAACCTGCTCGGCGCGCAGACCTACGTCCAGCAGCTGTTCTACGGTGTGATCCTCGTGGTCGCCGTGGTCACATCCCGCGTCATCAACAGACGCCGTGCCGCATCTGCGGCCAAGGCGACGACGTGATGTCCGAAGCGGCTGTATCCCAGGGGCTTGCCGCGATCCTCGGATTGCGGCAACTGATCATGGACGGCGAGCTGCGCGCCGGCGATCGCCTGTCCGAGGTGCGGCTCGCGGCACGGCTCGAGGTCTCGCGCACGCCGCTGCGGCTGGCGCTCGCTCAGCTCGAGCACGAGGGCCTGCTCGAGCCGGTACCCGGTGGCGGCTTTGTGGTTCGCTCCTTCTCCGGGCGTCAGGTGCTCGACGCGATCGAGCTGCGCGGTCTGCTCGAGGGCCAGGCTGCACGGCTGGCGGCGCTGCGCAACAACGGGCCGCGGGCGCTCGGCAATCTCGTCGCCTGCGTTGCCAAGCTCGACCGCATCGTCGGTGGCAAGGGCAGTACGCCGACCGGCGAGGAGTTCGAGCTCTACGTCGAGCTCAACGAGGCCTTCCACAACGAGCTGTTCGTGCTCGCCGACTCAGACGTGCTGCGCGGCGCCTACGAGCGCGTGCTGGCGCTGCCGTTCGCCCAGCCGAGCTTCTTCCTTCCGGCCCAGGCCGAGGCCAGCCAGTTCGAGCCGACGCTCGCAGCCGGCAACAACCAGCACCACGAGATCCTCAACGCGATCGAACGTGGCGACGCCGACGAGGCCGAGCGGCTCGCACGCGCGCACGCCGGGCTGACCGTCAAGAACCTCGAGTCGGTGCTCGAGACCGGCGGCCTGGACAAGCTGCCCGGCAGCGGCCTGATCAGCGACACCGCCTGGGCGCGCTCGCCACTCCAGACTTGAACCACCCAGGCTTGAACCACCCAGGCTTGAAGCACTAGAGAGGGAGAAGCACCATGAGCGTTTCCGGCGTCATGCAGCAGCGCCTTTTGATCGGTGGAGAGTGGACCTGGACGGACGGCGGCGCCCCAACCTTTGAGGTGCGCAACCCCTTCACCGGTGATGTTGCCTCGGTGGCCGTGTCCGCGTCGCGCGAGGACGCACGCCGCGCCGTCGAGGCCGCCGCCGCGGCCTTTGAGGGCTGGTCCGAGACGCCTGTGGCGAGGCGTCGCGAGCTGCTCGAGCGGGCAGCCCAGATCATGGAGGACCGCGGTCCCGAGTTCGCCCAGACCGTCGCCGATGAGACCGGCGGCACCTTCGGCTGGGGCATGTTCAACGTCATGCTCGCCACCGGGATGCTGCGCGAGGCCGGCGTGTTTGCGGCCCTCGTTGAGGATCAGGAGATCCACTCCCACATCTCCGGCAAGCGCATGCGCGCGGTGCGCCAGCCGGCCGGCGTGATCGTCGGGATCGCGCCATGGAACGCCCCGGTGATCCTCGGCACGCGCGCGATCGCGGCGCCGCTGGCCTACGGCAACACGGTCGTGATGAAGGCCTCCGAGAACTCGCCGCGCACTCACGGGCTGATCGTCGAGTGCCTCGAGCAGGCCGGCGTCCCCGCCGGCGTCGTCAACCTGATCACCAATGCGCCCGCCGATGCCGCCGACGTCGTCGATGAGCTGATCGCGCATCCGGCTGTGCGGCGCATCAACTTCACCGGCTCGAGCCACGTCGGGCGGATCATCGCCGAGAAGGCCGGCCGGCATTTGAAGAGGGTCGTGCTCGAGCTCGGTGGCAAGGCGCCATTTGTGGTGCTCGAGGACGCGGACCTCGACGCGGCGGCCGCTGCGGCGAGCTTCGGCGCGTTCATGCACCAGGGCCAGATCTGTATGTCGACCGAGCGGATTGTGGTCGACCGCCGCGTCGCCGACGAGTTCTCGCAGAGGCTCGCCGCGCGTGCCGCGTCGCTGAAGGTCGGCGATCCGCGCGACCCCTCGACCCAGATCGGGCCGCTGATCAACGCCGGCGCACTCGACCGTGTGTCCGAGCTGGTCGAGGACGCCGTCGACAAGGGCGCGCAGCTGCTGACCGGCGGCGACGCCGACGGCCTCGTCTACCAGCCGACGGTGCTGCGTGGCGTCACTTCGGAGATGCGCATCTACAGCGAGGAGTCCTTTGGTCCGTCGGTCTCGATCATCGAGGTCGACAACGCCGAGCAGGCGATCGAGGTTGCCAACGACACCGAGTACGGGCTGTCCGCCTCGATCTTCTCGCGCGACGTGGCGGGCGCCGAGCAGCTCGCACGCCGCATCCAGAGCGGTATCTGCCACATCAACGATGCGACCGTGCACGATGAGCCGCAGGTGCCCTTCGGGGGCGTCAAGGCGTCCGGCTGGGGTCGCTTCGGCGGTGAGTGGGCCGCCGAGGAGTTCACCGAGCTGCGCTGGATCACGGTCCAGGACGAGCGGCGGGAGTATCCGATCTGATGTCGCGGCAGCGACTGATCACGTATCTGGTGGTGGTCGCGGCGCTCGGCTCGGTCGCGGCGCTCGGCTCGGGTGCCGGGGCGGCCGCGGCTCGCAGTGGCCGCTCGGCGCGGGCGGTGGCGACGGTCAACGTCGTGCGGGCGCTCGGTGGCAACCTCGCCTACGTCCGTTCGCTAGACCACGGAATCCCCGTGCTGCTGCCAACGACGCTGCGGCTGCAGGATCCAAGGAAGAGCTCGAGCGCGGTGGTGCACAACGGATACCGGCTGGAGCTCGACTACTCGGAGCCCTGCGACGGCGCCAACGTGTGTACCGCGGCGGAATTCACGGCGCAGCGCGGGAGCTCACGGGCCTATGGCAAAGCGGTCGCGTTGGCCAACGGCATTCACGGCGCGTACTCGGGCATCCAGTGCGGCGCGTCGTGTTCACCAGCCACGATCGAGTGGCGGGAGCACGGAGTGCTCTATTCGATCAGCGCCACACTTGGGGTTGAGCTGGCGGCACATCCGAACGCCGGAGCGGTCAGGGGCGCGTTCGTAGCGGCCGCCGATCAGGCGATCACCGCCGGACCGCGCTGATCGGTCTCACGAGCCCGAACGCGTGAAGACGCCGAAACGGCCGCGCCCATAAAGGACGCGGCCGTTGGGTAAACCGGCTGAATCAGCCCCGATCGTCGGCCGGGTGAGAACTAACCGAGCGGGATCGCAGCCAGGGACGCCTCCGCGCCAACGGTGCCGCCCGCTGAGCAGGCAATGACGAGGCCATCGCCTTCGCCGATCGTCGGCGTCGCCAGGAAGCTCAGGTTGGCGTAGCCAGCGACCGTCTCGTCCTCGATTTCGATAACGGCTTCGGTGCTCCCATTGACCAGTTCGCACGATGCGGTCTCTGAGGCCAGGGACTCGAATTCGACGGTCGCGGTCACCAGATATTTCTCAGCTCCGCTCGCGTAGTCCATTTCTTCGTCGGCGAGGGGCGCGTAGGTGCTGCCCAGAGTGGTCTGCGGGCTCGCGGACGGAGTGCTACTGAATCCGCCCGTTGTGAACTCACCCTGCGTCGGGAAAGAGCACCAGGCCTGGCCGCTGCCGTCGGGATCGAGGTAGTAGAGATCCTGATGCGCTGGGCATGGCTGCAGGAGCGACGGCAGCACGCTCAGCTTCCCGCCGCTCAGCGAGAGCCCGGAACCGACATTCCAATCCGGACCGGTGTTGCCGGTGAGTCCGGTTGGCCCAGTGTTTCCGGTGAGTCCAGTGTTACCGGTTGCGCCAGGCGCCCCGGGGGCACCTGTCTTGCCAGGCTTTGAGTACTGCTTGATCAACGTGATCACCTGTGCCTTGGTCAACGGCTTGGCCTTGGCGTCCGCGGAGCTGGCTGGGATGACGGCGCCGAACGCGATCGCGGCAACGGCCAGCGTTGCAAGTGGGTTCGGAGTTCTCATCGCGTCGCTCCGATCCGCGCCAGGCTGGCGTCCCAGTCGATCGCGAGCATGCGATCGTCGACGCTGGGAATCCGCTTTGCCGTCAGGGTGTTGCCGGCAAACAGCAGTGGGATCGCCGCCTTCGGCACCGGGTTACCGATGTCG
>Ga0302314_10012047_pt1 | contig 15011 bp, 15 predicted proteins | sample III_Palsa_N2_3_FD_200533 | JGI IMG/M metagenome (GOLD analysis project Ga0302314, IMG submission 200533) | Peat permafrost microbial communities from Stordalen Mire near Abisko, Sweden - III_Palsa_N2_3 | ecosystem: Environmental > Terrestrial > Soil > Palsa > Peat permafrost | place: Sweden... | reverse complement strand
TCGCGGATCTCACCCTCTTGCAGCTGCGACACCAGCTCGGTGCGCTGTTCGGCGCGGGCTTCTTCCAGGATGGCGCGGCGCGAGACGACGATGTTGCCGCGCGGGCGGTCCATCTTCAGGATGGCGAACGGTTGCTCCTTGCCCATCAGGGGGCCGACGTCGCGCACCGGACGGATGTCCACCTGCGAGCCCGGCAGGAAGGCCGAGGCGCCGCCGAGGTCGACGGTGAAGCCGCCCTTCACGCGGCCGACGATGGAGCCCATCACCGGCTGGCCTTCGCCGAACACCACTTCCAGGCGGGTCCAGGCTTCTTCGCGCTTGGCCTTCTCGCGGCTGATCACCGCTTCGCCGAGGGCGTTTTCGATGCGCTCGAGATAGACCTCCACCGTGTCGCCCACCACCGGCAGCGGCTTGTCGGGCGAGGCGAACTCCTTCATCGGGATGCGGCCTTCGGTCTTCAGGCCGACGTCGACGATGACGAAGTCCTTCTCGATCGCGGCCACCCTGCCCTTCACCACCGAGCCCTCGGCGATATCACGCCCGAGGAAGCTTTCCTGAAGAAGCGCCGCGAAGTCGTCGCGGCTGGGGGTCATGCTCATGTCGTCAGCCATGCAGGCTCCTAAGGTATCGGCCCGTGCGGCCACCAGGGCCGGCGCGAGCTGTCAGAGGTTGATGTGAAAAAGCACAGGCTGACGCCGCGCGAGGCGGCGCCGTCAGGTGCGGATCGGAAGGGGCGGCCTCGTCCAGAGCGGCGCGGTTGGATTGGCCGAAGATCAGCCCTTTTGGGCCTCCCAGCGGCGACGCGCCTGCTCGACGTGGCGGAAAGCCTCATCGAAGGCTGTGGATATACTCATCAAGCTGGTGTCGAGCAAGACCGCATCGACCGCCCTCATCATCGGCGCGTCGGCGCGGCCGGCGTCGCGCGCATCCCGCCTCACGAGATCGGCCAGGGTCTCCGCCTCGGTGCGCGCCTCGCCCCGGGCCGAGGTCTGCAGCCAGCGGCGATGGGCCCTGACTTCGGGCGCGGCGTCCACATACAGTTTTGCGGGCGCCTCCGGTGCGATCACCGTACCGATATCGCGCCCGTCCAGCACCGCCCCGTCGGGCTGGGCGGCGAAGTCCTTCTGCAGTTTCAGGAGGGCGGCCCGCACCGCGGGCAGGGCGGCCACCCGGCTCGCCGCCTCGCCGGCGGCGGCGGTGGTCAGGGCCGGATCGCCCAGCCGGGAAAGGTCCAGCGCCAGCGCCAGCCGTCCGGCCGTCCCGGCGTCGTCGAGGTCCGCCCCGGCCTCCACCATGGCCGCGCCGACCGCGCGATAGAGCAGGCCGGTGTCCAGATGCGGCAGGCCGTAGTGGGCCGCGAGCTTTCCCGCGATGGTCCCCTTGCCCGACGCGGCGGCGCCATCGACGGCGATGACGAAGGGGGAAGCCGGACCGTGAGGCATGGCCGGGCTTTGACACCTCGGTTTCTCCGTGGCAAGGGACCCGACAATCCCCTATCCCGCGAACGCGAAGGTTCACCCGTTGGCTAACCCCGAACTGGGGGCGAAGCAGATTTGCCCCACCTGCCAGACCAAATTCTACGACCTCGGCAAGCGCCCCGCGCACTGCCCCAAATGCGGCGCGGACTTCGATCCTGAAGAAGCCCTGCGCTCGCGGCGTACCCGCACCCGTGGCGGCGCGCCCGACTACGACCGCGAGGAGGCCGAGGACAAGGTCAAGGAAGCCGACGCCGAGGACACCGAGGCCGAGACCGACGGCCTCGAGGAGGAGGCGGACGAAACGCCCGAACTCGACGAGGAGATTCCGGACGCCGAACCCCTGGAAGCCGACGAGGTCGATGCGGATCCAGGCGCGCCTGGTCCCGCTGAACCCGATCTCGGGGTCGGCATCGAGGAGGAAGAGGGCCTCGAAGAGGACGACGCCGACGACGTGCCCTTCCTGGAGGACGACGACGAGGACTTCGACGACGGCGACCTCGAAGGCTTGCCGGAAGACGACAGGGAGCCCTGACCGGGCTTCCGGGCCGGGTCTTGCGACAGGTGTCCGGGTGGGCTTGATCTCCCCCGGCGCCTGACGTAGAACCCGGCCCCTCGCGACCCGGGCCCCTACCAGAGGCCTGGACCCGCCGCGCGATCCTTCCCGGGACAATGGGGCTATAGCTCAGCTGGTAGAGCGCTTGAATGGCATTCAAGAGGTCAGCGGTTCGACTCCGCTTAGCTCCACCACCCCGGTTCCCGATGACCTAGTCCGCTAGATCACCTGCCCGGCGCACCAGCCCGAGGCCCAGGCCCACTGGAAATTGTAGCCGCCGAGCCAGCCGGTGACGTCCACCGCCTCGCCGACGACATAGAGGCCTGGTACCGCCTTCGCCTGCAGGGTCCGCTGATCGAGCCCATCGGTGTCGATCCCGCCGAGGGTGACCTCCGCGGTCCGATAGCCCTCCGACCCCACCGGTTTCACACGCCAGTGATTTGCCGCGTCCGCCAGGGCGCGCAGCGGCTTATCCGCGGCGCCGCCGAGCGGACCGTCGAGACCGGCCTGCTCCGACAGTAGTTTGGCGAGCCGGTGCGGCAGATACTCCCCCAGCGCCGTCGCCGTCCCCTGCCGGCCGTTCGCCTGGCGCGCCGCGCGCAGGACACCGAACAGGTCCACGCCGGGCGCCATGTCGACCTCGATCTCGCCGCCCTCGCACCAATAGGACGAGATTTGCAGGATCACTGGGCCGGACAGGCCGCGGTGGGTGAACAGCATGGCCTCCTCGAACACGGTCCGGCCCGACGCCACGCGGGCGTCGACGGCGACTCCGGCCAGCGGCTTCAGCCGCTCCAGCAGGCCGACCTCGAAGGTCAGCGGCACAAGTCCCGGCCGCGTCTCGACCAGGTTCAGCCCGAACTGGCGCGCGATGTCATAGGCGAAGCCGGTGGCGCCCATCTTGGGGATCGATTTGCCGCCGGTGGCCAACACCAGGCTGGAGCAGGCGACCGGGCCGCCCGCGTCGAGGACGAAGCCATCGGCGGTCTTCTGCACGCCGGCCACTGCCTGGCCGAGCCGAAGCTCTGCGCCCACCGCCTTCATCTCGGCGAGCAGCAGGTCGACGATCTGGCGCGCCGAGCCATCGCAGAACAGCTGGCCCAGGGTTTTCTCATGCCAGGCGATCCCGTGGCGCTCGACCAGCGCGATGAAGTCGCGCGGCCGATAGCGGCTCAGCGCCGAGCGGGCGAAGTGCGGGTTGCGCGACAGGAACCGGTCGGTGCGGTCGGCTTCGAGGTTGGTGAAGTTGCAGCGACCGCCGCCCGAGATGCGGATCTTCTCGCCGGGCGCCGAGGCGTGGTCGAGCACCAGCACGCGGCGGCCACGCTTGCCGGCTTCGATGGCGCACATCATGCCGGCGGCGCCTGCGCCGATCACCACCGCGTCGAACCGATCCATCCGTGCGTCTTGGCGCCAACGAGCCGCAGCGACTAGATGCGGTGATGGCCTTTATCCGACGATATGAGGAACCCGATCCGCAACGGGTGAACCGCTGGCTGGCGCAGAGCGGCGTTTGCTCGCGCCGCGAGGCCGATGCCCTGATCGCCCAGGGCCTGGTCTCCATCGACGGCGAGACGGTGTCGGACGCCGGCCGCAAGATCGCGCACGGCCAGACCCTGACCCTGGCGGGCGCCGCCAACGCCAAGGTCGGCGGCGGCTTCACCGTCATGCTGCACAAGCCGGTCGGCGTGGTCTCGGCGCAGCCCGAACCCGGCCAGGTCCCGGCCATCCGCCTGCTCACCCGTCAGGCCCTCTACGGCAGGAGTCCGACGATCCCGGACCGGGATACCAGGCTCGCTCCGGTGGGGCGGCTCGACATGCCCTCGCGCGGCCTGCTCCTGCTGTCGGACGATGGCGTGGTGGCCAAGGCCGTGATTGGTCCCGCCTCGGCGCTCGACAAGGAATACCGCGTGGCGATCATGGGCGAGCTCACGCCGAAGAAGCTCGACCTGCTCCGCCACGGCCTCGAACTCGACGAGCGCAAACTGAAGCCGGCCGAGGTGGAGGTGATCTCCGATCAGCGCCTGCGCATGGTCCTGCACGAGGGCCGCAACCGTCAGATCCGGCGCATGTGCGAACTGGTGGATCTGAAGGTGGTCGATCTGTTCCGGGTGCGCGTCGGCCCGCTGACCCTGGGCGACATGCCCGAGGGCCGCTGGCGGCCGCTGACGGCCGACGAACGCACCGCCCTGATCGCCGAAGCTATGTAACGCGCACTGTTGCATACGGCCCGGCCGGCTCCCATTTGAGTCGGGCTTAGCCGGGGTTCGCGCCGCTTACGGGCGGATTCAGGCAAGGCGAAGTCGCTTGTAGCGAGGACTTGGCCAACCATGACGACGCGCACCATCGTGTTCGACAGCCCATTCCTGCTCGGTTTCGAGCAGACCCGGCTGTTGATCGAGCGGGCCGCCAAGGCGGCGGCCGAGACCTATCCTCCCTACAATGTCGAACAACTGGCCGAAGATCGGCTGCGCATCACGCTGGCGGTGGCCGGGTTCTCGCCCGACCAGCTCCACGTGACGGTCGAGAACAGACAGCTGGTGGTCGCCGGCCGCCGCGAGGCGGACGGCGAGCGGACCGACACGCAAGGCTACCTCCATCGGGGGATCGCCGCGCGCGGCTTCATGCGGACCTTCGTGCTGGCTGACGGCATGGAGGTGGAGGGCGCCATCCTCGAACACGGGCTGCTGCACGTCGATGTGACGCGGCCCGAGCCCGAGGCTGTCGCCAAACATATCCCCATCCGCACGGCCGGCTGAACCCGGCGGCCGTGTGATCGTTTAGTGAGAGAAAGGAGGCGGTCATCATGACGCCCCATCTGACGACTGAAGCATTCGCCGCCCTCGGCGGTCCTGATCTGGTCTATGTTCGACCTGTAAAGGCCGAGGAAATCCTCGCTGGTGCGCCCAAGGATGCGCTGCAGAGCTTCGAACTCGAACCCGATCAGATTCTCTACGCTGTCCACCGCGCCGACGGTGCGCGCCTGGCGGTGCTGACCGACCGCGAGTCGGCCTACGCCGCGGCGGTGGCCAACGAACTGGCGCCCGTCTCCGTGCACTGATTGCGCTCGTTGTCCACCGGTCCCTCGGCGAACCGCTGGACATCCTGCCCGCGTTTCTGTAGAAGCGCGCCCTTCCAGAGCCCGCCCTTCCTCCCCCCGGTTGCGGCGGGCTCTTCCTTGATTTGCGCCGGTCTACCCGGCCGGGACACGGCGATGAAAAAAGAAGGCCATCCGGATTATCACTTCATCACCGTCACCATGACCGACGGGACGACCTACCGGACGCGCTCCACCTACGGGAAGCCGGACGCGATCCTGAATCTCGATATCGATCCCAAGACCCACCCGGCGTGGACCGGCGGCAACCAGACGCTACTCGACCGCGGCGGCCGGGTGTCGCGCTTCAACGCCAAGTTCGGCGCCTTCACCCGCAAGTAGGCGGCTCCGGCGCTCCACATACGAAAAGGCCGGCGAGGGCGACCCCGCCGGCCTTTCTGTTGTGCTCAGGTTCCCGGTCGGGGAGGGGACGCTAGATATACCGCCGAAGGGAGCGGGCGAGGTCCGAGGCGCCGGTGCGGCCGGACTTCTTCACCGCCGGTTGGTAGGCCACCCGCGCATGCTCGTTGCAGTAGGGGCCGTCTTCGCCCGTGCGCCGGCCGCAGAAGCTGAATCCATCCGAGGATGGATCGCCGATAGGCCATTTGCACATGTGGGCGCCCAGGGTCAGCACCGTGGCCGATCCCGGCTCCTCCACCCGGCGCGCCACCGGCTCGGGCGGCTGGGCGGCGACCGCGACCGCGCGGCGGATCGGCTGCGGCGCCGAAACGGTGGGGCGGGCGACGCGTTGCGGCTTGAACACCGGACGTGTCGGCTGCGAGGGCGTGGCCCGGCCCGAAAGACCCAGCCGGTGCACCTTGCCGATCACCGCGTTGCGGGTGACGCCGCCTAATTGTTTGGCGATCTGGCTCGCGCTCAGGCCTTCCAGCCAAAGCTTCTTGAGCGTCGAGACCCGCTCGTCGGTCCAACCCATCGCTGCCTCCATGATCCTGCGCCCAGCTGCTCAATATCTTGTGCCGAGCAGCCCCACAGCTCGTCAGCACCGCTAGATACAGTATCTAAATGATCGGGCGCCACAATAGGCGCCACGAACTTCTCCACAGCCTGCTATATGTTGAATCGCCGCAGGGGGACGCCGCGGCGATGAGGGCAAGGTTGCGCAACCGGCCGGCGCATCGCACATCAAGGGCATGACGCTCGCCCTCGACACCCCCGCCGCCGCCAAGCCTGGCTCAGCCCTGCGCGCCCATGCATTGCATGAGCCGCGACGCTACAGCGGCGTGAACTGGGAAGGTCTCAAGACCCTCTACCTCAAGGAGGTGCGGCGGTTCTGGAAGGTGGGGATGCAGACGGTGTTCGCGCCCGTCGTCACCACCCTGCTCTACATGATGGTGTTCGTGGTCGCCATGCGCGGCGCGCGCCCGACCGCGGCGGCCAATTTCGGCGAGTTCGTCGGCCCCGGCCTGATCATGATGTCGATCCTCAACAACGCCTTCGCCAACTCGTCGTCCTCGCTGTTGCAGGCGAAGATCATGGGCACCTCGCCCGACTTCCTCACCCCGCCGCTGTCGGCATTCGAGTTGACCGCCGGGTTCGGGCTGGGCGCCGCCACGCGCGGCCTGTTCGTGGGTCTGGTGACGGCGGTCGCGGTATGGCCGTTCTCGCACTACCACTTCAGCCACCTGTGGGCGGTGCTCTACTTTGGCCTGATGGGCTCGGTCCTGCTTGGTCTAGTCGGCATGCTGGCCGGCATCTGGGCCGAGAAGTTCGACCATCTGGCCTCGGTGACCAACTTCGTGGTCATGCCGCTGACCTTCCTGTCCGGCACCTTCTATTCGGTCGACCGCCTGCCCGAGCCGTTCCGCTCGATCAGCCACTACAATCCGCTGTTCTACCTGATCGACGGCTTCCGCTATGGCTTCCTCGGGACCTCGGCCGGCAATGTGGTGATCGGGGTCGGAGTGTCCGCCGCGCTGGTCGTGGCGCTGGCGGTGGTGAACTGGCGCCTGTTCGCCACGGGTTGGCGGATGAAGACCTGACCCGCCCCGATCATGCATTGACGTTCGGCGGCCTTTCGCCCAAAAGCGCCGCTTCCGCTCCGGACCCGACCTGACTCCCAGGCGGGGCTGCCGGGGCGTTTCGCGTTTGGAGGGCTGCACATGGCGGCTCCTGAAACCGGATCGCAAGAGGTCCCTGTTCCCGCCGACCACCTGATGGGCGTCTATAGCCGCGCCCAGCTGGCGTTCGAGCGAGGCCGAGGGGTGCGCCTCTATACGGCCGAGGGCGAAGCCTATCTCGACTGCATGGCCGGCATCGCCGTCAATGCGCTCGGCCATGCCCACCCCACCCTGGTCAAGACACTGGAGGCCCAGGGCGAGAAGCTGTGGCACGTCTCCAACATCTTCCGCATCCCGGACCAGGAGGCGCTGGCGGCGCGCCTGTGCGAGCTCAGCTTCGCCGAGGTCTGCTTCTTCACCAACTCGGGGACCGAGGCGATCGAGTGCGCGCTGAAAACCGCGCGCAAGTATCACTCGGCCAACGGCCAGCCCGAGCGGATCGACATTATCGGCTTCGACGGCTCGTTCCACGGGCGCACCTACGCAGCGGTGAATGCGGCCGGCAATCCCGGCTATGTCGAGGGCTTCGGCCCCACCCTGCCGGGCTATGTGCATGTGACCTGGGGCGACTGGGAGGCGGTCAAGGAAGCCGCGGCCCGGTCCACCGCCGCGGCGATCCTGGTCGAGCCGGTGCAGGGCGAGGGCGGTGCGCGCGCCCTGTCGACCGAATGGCTGCGGAACCTGCGCACGCTCTGCGATGAGCACGGCATTCTGCTGATCTACGATGAGATCCAGTGCGGGCTAGGGCGCACCGGCAAGCTGTTCGCCTACGAGTGGGCGGGCGAGGACTACGCCCCCGACATCATGGCCCTGGCCAAGGCGCTCGGCGGCGGCTTCCCGGTCGGGGCCTGCCTCGCCACCGCCAAGGCCGCCAAGGGCATGACCACAGGCGCCCACGGCTCGACCTACGGCGGCAATCCCCTGGCCATGGCGGTGGCTAGAGCCGCCATCGGCGAGATCGCCACCGACGCCATGCTCGAGCACGTGCGCGACGTCTCGGGCTACCTGACCCAGCAGCTCGAAGGGCTGAAGGCCCGCCATCCCGAGGTGGTCGAGGACATCCGCGGCAAGGGCCTCCTGGTGGGCCTCAAGCTGAGAGCGAAGGTGAGCAACCGCGCCTTCATGCAGTGGGCGCGCGATGAGAAGCTGCTGATCGCCGGCGGCGGCGACAACTGCGTGCGCCTGCTGCCGCCCCTGATCATCACCCGCGAGGAGATTTCCGAAGCGGTGGAGAAGCTCGATCGCATCTGCGTGCGGGCCGAAGCGGAGACGGCCGAGGCGGCGGCCTGAGCGCCATGGCCGACGTCAGGCACTTCCTGGACCTCTGGCGGCTCGACGGAGCCACCCTGCGCGCCCTGCTCGACGAGGCGGCGCGGCGCAAGGCCGCGCGCGCCGGCTGGCCCACCGGCAAGGTCGACGCCGACGCGCCGGCCGACGGCCGGACGCTGGCGATGATCTTCGAGAAGAACTCCACCCGCACCCGTTTCTCGTTCGACGCGGCGATCCGCCAGCTCGGCGGTTCGAGCGTGATCGCCAACGCCCAGGACATGCAGCTCGGCCGCGGCGAGCCGGTGGAGGACACGGCCAGGGTGCTGTCGCGCATGGTCGACCTGGTGATGATCCGCGCCAACCGTCACGAGGACGTGGAACGTTTCGCCCAGGCGTCCAGCGTGCCGGTGATCAACGGCCTGACCGATCGCGGCCATCCCTGCCAGATCCTCGCCGACCTGATGACCTTCGAGGCGCACAAGGGCCCGGTTGAGGGCAAGACCCTGGCCTGGATCGGCGACGGCAACAACGTCTGCGCCAGCCTGATCCACGCCGCTGGCAAGCTCGGCTTCACCCTGCGTGTGGCCACGCCGGCCGCTTACCATCCCGATCTGATGGACCTCGCCCGCGCCGGCAATCTGGGCAAGGTGGAGGTGGGGCACGACCTGCGCGCCGCCGTCGCGGGCGCGGACGCCGTGTTCACCGACACCTGGGTGTCGATGGGCGACACCGACCACGACGAGCGGATCGCCGCCTTCGAACCCTTCCAAGTGGATGGCGCGGTGATGGACCTCGCCGCCAGGGACGCGGTCTTCCTCCACTGCCTGCCCGCCCACCGCGGCGAGGAAGTGACCGACGCGGTGATGGACGGGCCTCAGTCGGTGGTCTGGGAAGAGGCGGAGAACCGTATCCACGCCCAGAAGGCCGTCATCGCCTGGTGCCTCGGCGGAGTATGCTGACAGCTTCAGTCAGAACCGGAAGTCCTCGGCCATGATCTTGGCGTGGATTTCGGGCGTCAGTGGGTCGTAGCCGTCCGCGGCATTGCGGACGTAGAGTGGTTCACCATCCACTTTCGCTGGATCGAACCCCTGCTGGACCAGATCGATCTTGCGATATTTGAAGGTGCCGGTGGTTTCGAGCTCACGCTGCAGCCGCAGGAATACCGGACGGGCGTAAGCGGGCAGGCTGTTCGCCACGTGCCGGGCCAGCGTTTCCAGATCGAAGCCCTCGCCGGTGACCAGCCCGGCCATGCCGGCCCGCCCCTCGGCGCCCGGCACGGCCACGCCGTAGACGTTGGCCTCCTTCACGCCCGGAACCTCGGCCAGCACCTCGGCGATCTCGCCGGTGGAGACGTTTTCGCCTTTCCAGCGGAAGGTGTCGCCCACCCGGTCGATGAAGTAGAAATAGCCCTCGCCGTCCTGCTTCAAGAGATCGCCGGTCCGGAACCAGGCGTCGCCGCGGACGAAGACGTCGCGCAGGATCTTCTTTTCGGTCGCGGTCTTGTCGGCATAGCCGGTGAAGTTGGCGCGCGGATCGTCGGCGCGGATCTCGCCCAGCGCCTCGCCGACCTCACCGACCGGGCAGGGGATGCAGAAGCCCTGGGCGCTTCGCACCGGCTCCTCGGTCTCGACGTCGAAGCGGACCAGGCGGACGTTGAACCGCTTGGCCAGATATTTCGGGATGCGCCCGACGGCGCCGAGCTTGCCGTCGAAGTTCAGCAGCGAGACGTTGCCTTCGGTCGATCCGTAGAACTCGAGCACCGTCCCGATCCGGAACCGCCGGACCATCTTCTCCCAGACGTCGGGCCTGAGGCCGTTGCCGAAGGCGAGCCGCACGGGCGTCCGGTCCGCCTCGTGCTCCGGCTGGTTGACCAGATAGCGGCAGAGTTCGCCGATGTAGACGAACATGGTGCAGCCGTGCCGGGCGATGTCGTCCCAGAACTGACTGGCCGAGAACTTGCGCTTCAGCACGATCTGCCCGCCGTTGAGCAGAGCCGCGCCGACCGCGCAGAGGCCGCCCGTGGCGTGATAGAGCGGGAGGGGGATGTAGATCTTGTCGCTGGGCTTGGAATCGGTCGCCGCCGCGAAGCCGCGCATGTAGGTCTGGGCCCGGGTGTGCGGGATCCGGGCCGCCTTGGGCATGCCGGTGGTGCCCGAGGTGAAGATGTAGAGCACCGTGTCCTTGGCCGTCACGCCATAGCGCGCCGTCTCACGCGTCGGGCGTAGCGCGGACACTCCCTTCAGCGTGCGGTCGAGATCGCGATCCGCCTTGGCCGAGGCGCCGCCGACGATCCATTCCATCATCGACCGGCCGAGATCGCCTCGCACGGCCTCGAACTCCGCCGCGGTCTCGTTGTCGGCGATCAAGTGGGCCGCGCCCGAGATCTTCAGGCAATGGGCCAGGGCCGCGCCGGTGAGGTTGTTGTTGATCAGCGCGGTGGCGACGCCGACCTTGGACAGGCCGTACCAGGCGGGGATGTACTCCAGCCGGTTGGGCATGAAGAGCGCCACGGTATCGCCGCGCTTGATGCCGCGCCCCGTGGCCCAATGGGCGTAGCGGTTGGCCATGGCGTCGAGCTGGGCGTAAGTCAGGGTCTTGCCCTCGAACTCGATCGCCGGCCGCTGCGGGAACTTGTCCACCGCCGCTTCGAGGTCGTCGCAGGTCAGGTTGCGGCTCGAGCCTTCGATGCCCTTCAACCGCTTGAGGGAGCGCCTCAACGCGCCGAGGAAGCGGAGCTCCCGCCTCACTCGCCCCCAAAATCCGATCGTGCTTCGCGTCCCCATGTGTTGCGATTTGCGCCCCCGGCTGTGGCCGGGTCAAGCGCGGCCCTGTCGCGGACCGCGATAGACCGTGGGGGTGGCGCGCCGGACACGATGCCGCCGCCGCCTTGTGGGCGAGCATGGTTTGCAGCGGCGCCGTTTGGCCGCAGTATGGTTAACCGCTGCAGACGAGGGGCCCGATGGCGCAGTCGCATGCTCAGCAAGACCCGTCCTTTTCGGCGCTGGCCGCCTTCGGACGCTATTGGATCGTCGCCCTGCTGGCCGCGGTCGCCTCGGCCATCGCCGCCAACATGTTCGTCGGCGTCCCGCTCGGCATGGTGGTCGACGTGCTGCTGGCGATCATGCTGGTGGGACTTGTGCTGGCCGAGGGCTATCTGGCCGTCCGCGGCGTCGGCCTCCTGATCTCCGGTCAGCTGTCGGGCGCCATGGTCTGGCTGGGGGCCATGGTGATCTATCTGTTGCTGGTGTTCCCGCCGGTCATGGCCTTCGACGGCTACGCCTACTTCACCGGCCAGCAGATTTCCGGCGCCTCCCAGCTTTACGATACCCTCACCGGGGCGATCGCCGCGGTCTTCAAGGTTCCGGCCCAGATCGTCTCCGCCCTCCTGGTGGTGACCCTGAACGCCGGGTCGGCCTATGTGAACTATGTGGCCCAGGCCCGCATGTGGCTCGAGATCGGGGCCAACATCCTGTCGATCCTGGTCGCGCTGCGCGCGCTGCTCGCCCGCCGGCAAGAGCACAAGGAGTCGGCCGCCCACTGACACCGGTCCGTCACATACTGGGCCGTCAAAGGCTTGCCGCGACGGCTGCGGGAACCTAGAAGCCTGCGCGACCCCTCCGAACGATCTCCAGGACGCCTCCGATGAAGCTGCTCGCCGGCAACTCCAACCGGACGCTCGCCACCGCGATCGGCGATCACCTCGACGTCCCGCTGACCAAGGCCCAGGTGCGCCGGTTCGCCGACAACGAGGTGTTCGTGGTGATCGAGGAGAACGTCCGCGGCGAGGACGTGTTCGTGATCCAGTCGACGTCCTATCCGGCCAACGACAACCTGATGGAGCTGCTGATCTGCTGCGACGCCCTGCAGCGGGCCTCGGCCAAGCGGATCACCGCGGTGATGCCCTATTTCGGCTACGCCCGGCAGGACCGTAAGACCGGCGGCCGCACCCCGATCTCGGCCAAGCTGGTGGCGAATCTGGTCACCCGGGCCGGGGCGGACCGGGTGCTGACGCTGGACCTGCACGCCGGCCAGATCCAGGGTTTCTTCGACATCCCGACCGACAACCTCCTGGCCATCCCGGTGATGGCTCAGGACATCAAGGCCCACCACCGCTCGGACAAGCTGATGATCGTCTCGCCCGACGTCGGCGGGGTGGTGCGCGCCCGCGCCCTCGCCGACCGGCTGACCGCCGACCTGGCCATCGTCGACAAGCGCCGTTCGGGGCCGGGCCAGAGCGAGGTGATGAACATCATCGGCGACGTGGCCGGCCGCCGCTGTATCCTGTTCGACGACATCGTCGATTCCGCCGGCACCCTGTGCAACGCCGCCAAGGCGTTGGCCGACCAGGGCGCAGAGAGCGTCTCTGCCTATGTTAGCCACGGTGTCCTGTCGGGCGCGGCCTGCGAGCGGATCGCGGCCAGCGTGCTGGACGAGCTGGTGGTCACCGACACCATCGAGGCTTCCCAGCTGGTCAGCGCCTGCAGCAAGGTCCGTCATGTCACCGTGGCGCCGCTGATCGGTGAGGCGATCCGCCGTATCGCCAACGAGGAGTCGGTGTCTAAGTTGTTCGACTGACCGCGGCGGGACTCATTGACGCCATAGAGCTCCCGCATCGGGCGAGATTAATCGATCGTCAGCGCGCATTAACCTTTGCTGTCGACAAGTTAGCCTTCTCCGACGACTGGGATCGTACTGTCATGATGCTTGCTTCGATCCACCGGACATCGTTGCGCCTGCTGCTTGTGTCGGGGCTCCTGGGCGGCGTCCTTGCCGCCTGCGCGCCCGAAGAGAAGCCTGCGCCCCTGCCGCCGGCGCCGATTCCCGTCGCCGCGCCCGCGCCGCCGCCGGTGGCCCTGTCCAGCCAGGTGGTCGAGCGCGCCGGCGAGTTCCGCACCTACATGAAGCACGCGGCGTCGATCACCCCCAGCTTCACCAGCGGCCCGGCGATCGAAGATTCCCTCACGCTCGGCGAAAGCTATGAGGCCCAGCAGCTGTCGCGGGGCGCTGTCGCCTACGCCGCCGTCGTGGCCCTGCAGGAGCCGGGCTTCGTCGCCGGCGTCCGCACCTACGCCGTCGATCCGGTCCAGCGCAAGGCGCTGGCGCAGAAGCTCGCCACCGATCCCTATTACGCTACGGCCCTGCCGGGCGCCCAGGCGGCGGCCGGTTTGATCATCGCCAGTCTGAACGCGGAGGGCGCCAAGGTGCGCGGCGCGGGCGAGCTGGTGAAGCAGTCGGCCTATGATGTTCAGCATCAGGCCTGGTCCAAGACATCGATCACCGATCCGGCCGGCCGGCTCGCCCACGCCAAGGTGATCTCGGCCGCGCCGATGGTCAGCGAAACCGCCGACCTCGACCAGATGAAGCAGGCGGTGACCGGCTCGGACGACCGGGCCGTGGAGCGCAAGGTGGCCGTCGCCGCGGTCGCCTCCGCCCCGCCCTACACCCAGGTGGTCACCCGCGGCCTGGCGGTTGCGGCCATCGCGGCCCTCGGCGAAGGCGGCGACGACAACGACGCGGCGCTCGAGCCCCTGCTCGACGACAGCAAGGACGACTTTTGCCTCAACATGTCCAAGCTCAACCTCTATCAGTGCCTGGCGGTGGCCAAGCCCTGGTACGAGGACATCTTCTGCCTGGGTCAGCACGTGCTGATCGACACCGGCCAGTGCATAGCCAAGGCGGCCGGCCAGCCGCAGCCGGTGCAGACGCCTGTCGCCCCCACGGCGGCGCAAAGCCCGCCGCCGGCGGCCGGCGCGGGCCCCGCCGGTCGCTAAGCGGCCGCCTCGGCATTGCGCGACCGGTCGTAAGCGTGTAAGGACGCGCCTTCGTTTTTCGCCCCCTCTTTGGTGGGCGGATCAACCCCTCATGTTCGCCGCGTCGCGGCCCTGAGACAGGGCCATCGGGCGCGGCGGTTTCGTTTGGTAAGGCGCTGCTATGGCCGAGATCGTCCTGAACGTCGAAGTGCGCGAGCACACGGGCACTGGCGGAGCCCGTGCGGCCCGTCGTGAAGGCAAGGTGCCGGGCGTGCTCTACGGCGGCGACAAGGGTCCCGTGCCGATCGCGGTCAACCTCAACGCCTTCCGCAAGTCGCTCTACACCGGCAAGCTGCTCGGCCACCTCGTCACCCTGAAGTACGGTGAAGAGACCCAGCCGGTGATCGCCAAGGACGTGCAGTTCCATCCGGTGACCGACGTGCCGGTGCATTTCGACCTCTACCGCGTCGACGCGCACCAGGATGTGAAGATCTCGATCCAGGTGCACTTCAAGAACCAGGACATCTGCCCCGGCATCAAGCGCGGCGGTACGCTGAACGTCGCCTTCCACGAAGTCGAAATCCTGGTCGCCGCCGACCACATCCCCGAAGAGATCGTGGTCGACCTCAAGGGTCTCAACATCGGCGACGCCGTCCACGTGTCGGACCTGAAGCTGCCCAAGGGCGTTCGCGCCACGGCTGACGGCGCGGTGGTGGTGGCCACGGTGGTCGGCACCTCGGCCCAGGCGTCGGAAGACGCGGCGGCCGATGCGGAAGTCTCGGCCGA
>Ga0302314_10012045_pt1 | contig 15011 bp, 14 predicted proteins | sample III_Palsa_N2_3_FD_200533 | JGI IMG/M metagenome (GOLD analysis project Ga0302314, IMG submission 200533) | Peat permafrost microbial communities from Stordalen Mire near Abisko, Sweden - III_Palsa_N2_3 | ecosystem: Environmental > Terrestrial > Soil > Palsa > Peat permafrost | place: Sweden... | reverse complement strand
TGTCCAGTTCGATGAGCGGGATGTGGAAACGGAGCTACGGCGAGGTTACTCGGGCACCGCCAGACGAAAGGGGCGGCAACAGACAAACCGAACCTACTGCTACCGCGCCACATCTCGACTCTACCGAGTCCTGACTTCCGTTTATCGACGGCACGAACGTCAAGTTTCGAGAGCCCAATTTCGCGCAGCGGATGTCGGTTCTGGGTCGTTTGCGACCCTTCCTTCCAACGCGTTGACCCCGCGTCGCCTTCTAGGGCGCTCGCGCCAGCGAATCCCGCATCACCACCGTCGGCACGAACTTGCGTGAGACGGCGAGTTCCGAACCGAAGCGCGTGTTGAGTAGCATGCGGCAGGCGTTGAGCGCCATCTCGGCGATCGGGATGCGCACGCTGGTCAGGCGGGGCGAGAGGAAGGCGGCGACGTCGGAGTCGTCGTAGCCCATCACGGACCATTGCTGCGGCACGCGGATGCCGTGGTGGCCGAGGTAGCTGAGGGCGCCCATGGCCATCTGGTCGTTGGCGCAGAACAGCGCCGTGATCCTGGGTTTGCGTGCGACCAGGCGTTCGCAGGCGGCCCAGCCCGAAGGCGCGCTGAAGTCGCCTTCTTCCACCAGGACCGAGTCCATCGCGATGCCGGCTTCGCCGAAGCGGTCGAACAGGCCTTGCAGGCGTTGCTTGTTGTCGCCGACGGCGGCCGGCCCGGAGATCACGGCGACGCGGCGGTGGCCGTGCGCGATCAGCGCGTCGGCGGCGGCGCGGCCGGCGGCGCGGTGGTCGACGGTGAAGCAGTGCGTCTTCATGCCCTTGACGTCGCGGTTGACGATCGCGATGTTGGGGAAGTCGTCGCGCAACTGGGCGAAGTCGGCATCGCGCAGCGCGTTGCTGCACAGGATGATGCCGTCGCACTCGCGCTCGATCAGGAAGCGGGCGCCGTCCAGCGATTGCTGGCGCGTGTCCTCGTCGCCGCAGCCGTTGGCGGCCACCATGTGGCGGTCGTGCAGGCGCAGCTCGGCGTCGATCGCGTCCAGCAGCGGGCCGTAGAACGGGCCTTTGAAGTCGGGCACGAACACGCCGATGGTGCCGGTGCTTTGCAGCGACAGCGCGCGCGCGATCGCGCTTGGGCGGAATCCGAGCTGGCGCGCGGCTGTTCCCACGCGCTCCGCCGCGGCTTGCGAAAACGAGCCCTTGCCGCTGATCACGCGCGAGGCGGTGCCCACGCCGACACCAGCCAGCTTGGCGACGTCCTTGATTGTTGCCATCAGTGGGGACGATGGTAGAACGCGGACGCGTGCAATTCGAGGCGTTCCTGCGTCGTCGGGTCGAACACGCTGGCCCGGTCCAGATCCATCTGCACGCCCACGACGTCGCCGATCTGGTGTTGCCCTGTCGACGGCACGATGGCCGACAGAGTGTGGCCCTGCATGTCCAGCCACACCACCTCGTGCGCGCCCATGGCCTCCACCAGCGTCACTTCGGCGCTGGTCCAGGCATCGCCCTTCGGGTGCAGCGCGAGGTGCTCGGGCCGCACGCCCAGCACCGCGGCGACGGCCGGCTCGCCTTTGGCGGCGACGACCATGCCGGCCATGAAGTTCATGCTGGGCGAGCCCAGGAAGCCGGCGACGAACATGTTGGCCGGCCGCGCATAGACCTCGCCCGGCGTGCCGATCTGCTGGATGCGGCCGCTGCGCATCACGGCCACGCGCGTGGCGAGCGTCATCGCCTCGACCTGGTCGTGCGTGACGTAGATCATCGTGGCGCCCAGCTCGCGGTGCAGCGCCTTCAGCTCGCGGCGCAACTCGGTGCGCAGCTTGGCGTCGAGGTTGGACAGCGGCTCGTCGAACAGGAACACCTGCGCCTCGCGCACCAACGCGCGTCCGATCGCGACGCGTTGGCGCTGTCCGCCCGAGAGCTGCGCCGGCTTGCGCGTGAGCAGCGCGTCGAGCTGCAGCATCTTCGACGCGCGAGCGACGCGCCTTGCAATCTCGGCTTTCGGCAGTCCGGCCACCCGCAGCCCGAACGACATGTTGCGCTCCACGTTCATCGTCGGATAGAGCGCGTAGGACTGGAACACCATGCCGATCGCGCGATCCTTCGGATCGGCCCAGGTCACGTCGCGGCCGCCGATGTGGACGCTGCCGGCCTCGACGTCGATCAGGCCCGCGACGGCGTGCAGCAGCGTGGACTTGCCGCAGCCCGACGGGCCCAGCAGCACCAGGAATTCGCCTTCGACGACGTCGAGGTCCAGGTGTTCGAGCACGGGCGCCGTGCCCATGCGGACCCCGAGTTGCTTGATGGAGACGTTCATGTCACTTTCTGAACTGTATGGCGTTCCGCGATCCGGCAGATTCGCAGGGCCGCCCGCGGCTCGATGATTTTTCCTGGCCCGCGTACGCGCGGCCGCTCCGGAGGGAGCGGGCCTGAGCCCCTCGGGGGCGGGGAGCGGAGCGAGCCCAGGTCGTCATGTCAGCCCTTCACGGCGCCGGCGGCGATGCCGCGCACGAACCAGCGTCCGGAGACGAGATACACCGTCAGCGGCACCAGCGACGTCAGCAGCGTGGCCGCCATGTTGACGTTGTAGAGGCGCTCGCCGGTGGTGGTGTTGATGATGTTGTTGAGCTGCACGGTCATCGGCAGCCACTCGCGGCCCGCGAACACGAGGCCCAGCAGGAAGTCGTTCCAGATCGCGGTCACCTGCATGATCATGGCCACCACGACGATGGGCAGCGACATCGGCAGCATCAGCTGCACGAAGATGCGCCAGAACCCGCCGCCGTCGATGCGCGCGGCCATGAACAGCTCGCGCGGCACGCCGGCGTAGTAGTTGCGGAACAGCAGGGTCATCATCGGCATGCCGAACAGCGTGTGGATCAGCACGATGCCGGGCAGGGTGCCGAACAGCCCCAGCGCGGCCAGCGAGCGGATCAGCGGAAACAGCATCACCTGGTAGGGGATGAAGGCGCCGGTGAGCAGGACGACGAAGAAGGCCTGCGCCCCGCGCGGCCGCCAGAACGACAGCGCGTAGCCGTTGAGCGCGCCCAGCAGGATGGACAGCACCGTGCTGGGCACGACGATGGCCACCGAGTTCATGAAGCCGGCGCGGATGCCGTCGCACTGCAGCCCGGTGCAGGCAGACATCCAGGCCTGCGCCCACGGCGCCAGCGTGACCTTGACCGGCAGCGAGAACAGGTTGCCGAGGCGGATCTCCTCCATCGGCTTGATCGACGTGACGATCATCACGTACAGCGGCAACAGGAAGGCCGCCGCCGCGGTGACCAGGAACACGACCAGGCCGATGCGAGCGGGCCGCGGCATGCGGCTGTCCGGGCGCCGGCGTGGGCCCGCGCGGCGCTCCGCGATGGCTTCGAAGCCGAGGCCGTGGCTCGGCACGTGCGGTGCGGGTTCGAACACGGTGCTCATGCGGCCGCTCCTGCCGCCGGCTCGCCCGCGCGCAGCGCGCGCGCCACGCGCTCGTCGCGGCGTGACGCGTGCGCACGGGCGTAGAACCACGGTGCCAGCAGTGCCAGCACCGTCAACAGCAGCACCGTCGAGGCGGCCGAGGCCAGCGCGATGTTGGCGCGCACCAGCAGGTTGTCGATGATGAACTTGGCCGGCACCTCGCTGGCCAGGCCGGGGCCGCCCTGCGTCATCGCGACGACCACGTCGAAGACCTTGACCACGCCCACCGCCAGCAGCACGAACGCGGTGCCGAACGACGGCCCCATCATCGGCAGCACGATGCTGGCGTAGACGCGCCACGGCGGAATGCCGTCGATGCGCGCCGCCATCCACAGGCTCTCGTCGATGCCGCGCAACCCGGCCAGCATCAGCGCCATCACGAGGCCGCAGGCCTGCCAGACGGCGGCGATGGTGATCGCGACCATCACCATGTCCTGGCGCACGATCCAGTCGAAGGTAAAGCCGGCGAAGCCCCAGCCACGAACTGTGGACTGCAGCCCCAGCTCGGGGTTGAGCATCCATTGCCAGACGAGGCCGGTGGCGACGAAGGACATCGCGTACGGATACAGGAAGATCGTGCGCAGCAGGCCTTCGCCGCGCACCCGCTGGTCGATGAACACGGCCAGCAGGAAGCCGATCACCAGGCAGCCGATGACGAACAGCACGCCGAACAGCGCCATGTTCTGCAACGAGAGCGTCCAGCGCTCGCTGTCGAACAGGCGCGTGTACTGCTTGAAGCCGACGAAGTCGGAAATCGGCAACGTGCGCGAGCTGCTCACCGAGATGCGCATCGACCACAGCACGCTGCCCACGTAGACCCACAACACGGTGGCCGCCATCGGCAGGAGCGCCAGCCAGGCGGTGGCGTGGCGCAGGAGAGGGCGGCGTGGAGGCATCAATTCTTCAAGGCGGCAGCCATGGACTTGGCGGCGTCGTCTACCGATTCGTTGGTATTCCAGAACTTCGTGATGACGTCCTGCAGCGAGCCTTCCAGGTCCGGTGTGATCAGCATCTCGGGCGTGGGCAGCTGGCGCGACACATCCTTCATGATGGCCACGCCCATCTGCGCGCACATGTCCAGTCCCTTGACGTCGACGTCGGTGCGGATCGGGATCGAGCCCTTCTTGTTGCTGAAGGCCACCTGCGTCGCGGGCGACGTGAAGACCGTGGCCAGCAACTGCTGCGACTTGACCTGCGCCGCGTCGGTCGTCTTCGGGAACACGAATACGTCACCGGCCACCAGGTAGGGCGACTTCGGGCCGAAGCCGGGGAAGCAGCCGAACTCCTTGCCGGCCGTCTGGTGTGCGGTGGCGAACTCGCCCTTGGCCCAGTCGCCCATGATCTGCACGCCGGCCTTGCCGGAGATCACCATCGCGGTGGCGTCGTTCCAGTTGCGGTTGGGCGAGCCGGCATCGACGTAGTTGTGCAGCCGCTTGAACGACGCGAGGAAGGCCTTGAACTGCGGGCCTTGCACCATCGCGGCGTCCTTGTCGCGGTACAGCTTCATGTACATGTCCGGGCCGCCCACGTGCGCGAGCCACGCGTAGAACGTGATCTTCTCCTGCCACGGCTGGCCGCCGAAGGCGAGCGGCACGATGCCGGCAGCCTTGAGCTTGTCCAGGTCGGCGAAGAACTCGTCGGGCGTCTTCGGCTCGGCGGCGATGCCGGCCTTGGCGAACGCGGCCTTCGAGTACCAGAACCACGCCGGCATGTGGATGTCCACCGGCACCGCGTAGAAGTGGCCCTTGATCTTGATGGAGTTCAGGATGGGCGCGGGCAGGATCTTGTCCCAGTTGTTCTTCGCGGCCACCTCGTCGACGTTGTTCAACAGGCCGGAGTCGATCAGGTCGAGGAACTGCTTGGAGGTGTTGAACTGCGCCGCGGTAGGCGGCGTGCCGCCGACCATGCGGTTGACCGCGGCGGCGCGCGCCTGCTCGCCGCCGGCGATCGCCGAATCGACCCATGTGCCGCCCGCCTGCGTGTAGGCGTTGGCGAGTTCCTTGACGGCCGCGGATTCGCCGCCGGACGTCCACCAGTGCAGCACTTCGGCGCGATTGGCTTGCGCGTGCGCGAACGTGGCCACGCCGAAGGCGAGCGTGAGGGCGAGGCCCAGGCGGGTGAAGCGGGTCTTGTGGATCATGGTTTGTCTCCTGGCTTGTTTTTACGCGACCTTCGCACTGGTCGCATCGGTGGTTTCAGGCGGCCGGTCGTGCTCCGAGGAACTGCCTGAACGCCAGCGCGCTGTCCTTGGGCGTGCGCACCTGGGTGGCGTAGTCCACGTGCACGATGCCGAAGCGCTTCTCGTAGCCGTAGCTCCACTCGAAGTTGTCCATCAGCGACCAGGCGAAGTAGCCGCGCACGTCGACGCCCTGGCGCATTGCCGCATCCACCGCGGCGAGATGGCTGTTGAAGTAGCGGACGCGCTGCGCGTCGTGCACGCAACCGTCGTGCACGGCGTCGTCGCTGGCCATGCCGTTCTCGGTGATGTAGATGGGCGGCAGCGACGGATAGCGCTGCTTGAACTGCAGCAGCAGGTCGCGCAGGCCGTCCGGGTACACCTCCCAGCCCATCTGCGTGCGCTCGACGTCGGGCAGCGGCTTGACGACGTAGCCATGACCGCCGTCGCTGGCGATCACTTGCCGGAAGTAGTAGTTGATGCCCAGGAAATCGAGCGGCACGCTGATCGCGGCCATGTCGCCATCGCGGACCGGGGCTTGTGCGCCGGGCCACAGCTCGCGCAAGGGCGCCGGGTAGCGGCCCAGCAGCAGCGGATCCAGCACCCAGTGGTTGCAGCTGGCTGTCGCGCGTTCCGCGGCCGTGAGGTCGGCGGTGCCCAGGCTGGCCGGGGTCACCGCGTTGACGTTGCTCACCAGCCCGACGGGCGCGTCGTCGTTGGCGCGCAGCGCGATCGTGCCCAGGCCGTGCGCCAGCAGCAGGTGGTGCATCGCCTCGACGCCGTAGCGCTCGTCGGTGAGGCCGGGTGCATGGCGGCCTTCGGTATGGCCGATGAACGCCGAGCAGTAGGGCTCGTTGAGCGTCATCCAGCCGGCCATGCGGCCCTTGAAGATGCGGCCCATGGCCTCGGCGTAGTCGGCGAAGCGGAACGCCGTCTCCCGGTTCAGCCAGCCGCCGCGATCCTGCAGGTATTGGGGCAGGTCCCAGTGGTACAGCGTGGCCCAGGCGCTGAGGCCGTGGGCGTCCAGGCGATCGAGCAGGCGCTTGTAGAAATCGACGCCGCGCTCGTTGATGCGGCCGCGCGAATCCATCACGCGCGTCCAGGCGATCGAGAAGCGGTAGGCGTCGAAGCCGAGATCGGCCAGCATCGCCACGTCCTGTTCGTAGCGATGGTAGTGGTCGCAGGCCACGTCGCCGCTGTCGCCCAGGTGGGTCTTGCCCGGGGTGGCGCAGAACCTGTCCCAGATCGACGGCACGCGGCCGTCTTCATGCGCCGCGCCCTCGATCTGGTACGAGGCGGTGGCGGCGCCGAACACGAAGCCGCGGTCGTGCATCGCGGAGCCGGCGGGAGGAAGAATGGACGGAATGGCGTTGCTCAAGAGAGGCCTTCGGACGGGGCGCGGCCGCATGCGCCGGTGGGGGTATTGTTCAAGACGGGTGGAACCGGTTCCAGTGGCGCGATTCTGCACGCCGGCCCGGCGCGGTGTATCAGTGGAAACACCGAAACGGCGAGCCTGATCCCGGCATGACCCCGACAGGCTGCGTGTCTTTGCGCTCGCCCCTATCCTGCCCGAGCGAATTCCATTCTTTCCATCTGACGGAGCTTCACTTCCATGCGCAACCATGCACTCGGCCGCACCGGCCTGTTCGTGTCGGAGCTGTGTCTCGGCACGATGACCTTCGGGGGCACCGACGGCATCTGGGGCAAGATCGGCGACCTGGGCCAGGGCGACGCGGAGCGCCTCGTGGGCCAGGCCATCGACGCCGGCATCAACTTCATCGATACGGCGGACGTCTACTCGGTCGGCGCGTCCGAGCAGATCACCGGCCAGGCCCTGAAGAACCTGAAGATCGCGCGCGAGAGCGTGGTCGTCGCCACCAAGGTGTTTGGCGACACGAGCCCCGGCGCGAACGGCCGCGGCGCGTCGCGCGGCCACATCATGGACGGCGTCAAGGCCAGCCTGAAGCGCCTGCAGCTCGAGCATATCGACCTGTACCAGATCCACGGCTTCGACCCGGCGACGCCGATCGAGGAGACGGTGCGGGCGTTGGACCAACTGGTGCGCCACGGGCACGTGCGCTACGTGGGTGTGTCCAACTGGGCCGCCTGGCAGATCGTGAAGGCGCTGGGCATCGCGGAACGCCTCGGCTTGTCCCGCTTCGAATCGCTGCAGGCCTATTACACGCTGGCCGGGCGCGACCTCGAGCGCGAGATCGTGCCGATGCTCGAGAGCGAAGGGCTCGGGCTGATGGTGTGGAGCCCGCTCGCCGGCGGCCTGCTGAGCGGCAAGTACAGCAAGGCAGGGCTGAATGCCGACAGCTCGGCCGAGGCCGGCAGCCGCCGCCAGAGCTTCGACTTCCCGCCGGTCGACCGCCAGCGTGCCGACGTCGTCATCGACGCGATGCGGCCCATCGCCGAGGCCAAGGGCGTGTCGGTGGCGCAGGTCGCGCTGGCCTGGCTGCTGCACCAGCCGCAGGTGACCAGCGTGATCGTCGGCGCGAAGCGCCCCGACCAGCTGGCCGACAACCTGGCCGCCACGCGCGTCACGTTCAGCGCCGACGAGCTGAAGCGCCTGGGCGAGGTGAGTGCGCTGCCACCCGAATATCCAGGCTGGATGTTCGAGCGCCAGGGCGAGATCCGGCGCAAGCAGTTGGCGGATTCCGGGCGCTAGTTTTGTTGCTCGACCTTGGCAGGATTCGTTACCTTTTTTTCGTCGCGAAAGCCAAGGTCGGGCACGCGGTGCGCGATCATGGCCGGCCCACCTATCAGAAACGATGCCGCGGCCCGAGGGCGCGTGGCCGACGAGACCAGTGACGAGACCCATGTTCCCCCGTACGGCCATCCCCTCTCCGCGGCATGACGGAGGACAGCGCGCATGAACTACCTGCCTTTCGTCTCGGCCGAGTCGTCGCAACCCGTGCGCGGCATCCGCTGGCAACGCGTGGCGCTCGTCTTCGTGTTCTTCTGGTTCCTCATCGGCGGCATCGCGCACTTCGCGCTCACCGACGTCGAGGCGCGCATCGTGCCGCCGCAGATCCCCGATGCGCACGACGTCGTGCTGATCAGCGGCATCTTCGAGCTGTTGGGCGCATTCGGACTGTTGCTGCCCTGGTCGCGGCGTGCGGCCGGCTGGGGCCTGTTCGCGCTGACGCTGGCGGTGACGCCGGCCAACGTCTACATGCTGCAGATCCACGACCAGTTTCCGGTGCCGGAATGGCTGCTGTGGCTGCGGCTGCCGATGCAACTGGTGCTGCTGTGGCTGATCTGGTGGGGCAGTCGCTGGCGGCCCGTGCGCCGGCTTTATTGAGCCGGGACGGCCGTCGCCGTGGCGCAGACAGGAGCTCGCGCGCGGCGCGCGGTGCGGGCATGTGTCGCCCGTGCGGGGAGGGGCGCGTGACGCGCCGCGCTCAGGTGAGTTCGTTGATCAGCTTGCCGCCGGACTGGACCACGTAGGTGCCGTAGCTTGCGGCGCTGCGAGCGGCGCTGCCTACGCCGGCGAGCACGGCGTTGGCGCTGATGCCCACGTCCGTGGCGGCCACGCCGACGTTGGTGACCACCGTCGACGCGTCGGTGCCCAGCGTCGTGGCCAGGGTCGTCGCCGAGGACATGCCTTGCGTCACCACGCCCCAGACGTCGCCGAGCGCGTTTTCGGCGTGCAGCACGCCGCGGCCGATCGCGTCGACCGTGCCTTCCACCCCGGCCTTCACGCCATGGAGGCCCTCGGCGACGGCGTCCTTGAGGCCCTCGGCCGCGTCCACGAGGCCGGTGCCTACCGCCTTGACGGTGTAGTAGGCGGCCTCGCCCACGTCTTCCACGCCGACCAGTACCGCCTTGCCGACGAACTCCGCGGTGCCCTCCAGGGCGTTGAGCGCCTCCTGGCCGAAGCTGACATCCGTCCCGGTAGCGCTCGCGGCCGTGCCTTCCGTCGCCTTGGGGGCGGCAACTTTCGTGTCGGGCTGGCTGGCCGCCTTGGCCTTGCCTGTCGACACGGGGGTGGCGAAGGGGGCCATCGCGCCACCGGCAGAGTTGACTTGGGTCATGGTGAGACTCCGGTTTCGATGGATGAATACTATGTGCTCGTCAACCGCCGGAATTCCTGATCAGCGCCGGAAATGCCCTCCATATCGCCGCGGACACATTCCGGCAAACTCCCGATGGATGCCCGATCGACGGCCAATTCGGCCCGGTCGGGCGCCCGTCCTACGACAGGGCGGTTAGCAGGCGAGTAAGCTCTTGCGTGCCGATGTCGCGTCGCGACATCGATTCAATACAGGAGTTGCCCGATGAAGACGCTGACCCCCAAGAAAGCCCAGGCCGCCAAGACCCGACGCGGCGCGCCCATCGCCACGCCCACCGACCTGGGCGCCAAGGCCACCAAGGAACTCTCCGGTGCGCTCAACGCCATCCTGGCCGACGTGTTCGCCATCTACCTGAAGACCAAGAACTTCCACTGGCACATGAGCGGGCCGCATTTCCGCGACTACCACCTGATGCTGGACGACCATGGCGACCAGCTCTACGCGATGACCGACCCGATCGCCGAGCGCGTGCGCAAGGTGGGCGGCGTCACGCTGCGCTCGATCGGCCACATCGCGCGCCTGCAGCGCGTGTCCGACAACGACGCCGATTTCGTCGCGCCGCTGGACATGCTGGCCGAGCTGCACCAGGACAACACGCAGCTGGCTGCCAGCCTGCGCGCCGCCCACGACGTGTGCGACGAGTACAAGGACATCGCCACCGCGAGCCTGATCGAGAACTGGATCGACGAGACCGAGCGTCGGAGCTGGTTCCTGTTCGAGGCCAGCCGCAACGCGGACTCCGGCGGACACTGAGTTCGAGCCCTTTCTGCGCGAGTGTTTCTCATTCGCGGGCCAGGGCGAAAAACAGTGCCTTGGAATATCTCGAAACGGGTCGTCGGCGACGTCGACCGCGCTAGGATGGGCGTTGTCCACCGAACACCGAAAACGAGGAGTTTCCAATGAAAGGCGATCCCCAGGTCATCGCGCACCTTCAGGCCCAGCTGAAGAACGAATTGACGGCGATCAACCAGTACTTCGTCCACTACCGGATGTACAAGCACTGGGGTTTCGACAAGATCGCGAAGAAGGAATACGAGGAGTCGATCGGCGAGATGAAGCACGCCGATCGCCTGATGGATCGCATCTTCATGCTGGACGGCCTGCCCAACCTGCAGGACCTGGGCAAGCTGATGATCGGCGAGACGCTGCTCGAGGCGATGGATTGCGACCTGAGGCTCGAGCGCGGCGCGCAGGGCACGATCAAGGACGGCATCGCGTACTGCGAGCTCGTGCGCGACTACGTCTCGCGCGAGCTGCTGCAGGGCATCCTCGACGACACCGAGGAGCACATCGATTTCCTCGAGACGCAGCTGGAAGTCGCCGCCAAGGTCGGCGTGCAGAACTACCTGCAGTCGATGATGGGCGAGATCGAGTAAGCGGGCCGCCGCCCTGGGGCGTTGCCCGAGCCGGAACCGAACCGGCCTCTGAACGCGCAGCCTGGCTGCGCGTCGTCATTTCGGGCCGCCGTTCTCTTGCTGGGCAGGGAGGCGCTCCGGCGCAGAACCGACTCACGACAGGGGCTTTCTTCAGGTCTTGTGAATGCGAACGATTCGCGTTAGTATTGCATCCACAGCCACCGGAATGGGATCTGTCTCGCCATGTCGTTCATCGCCGCCACGAAGATTGCCGCCTCGCAGGAGACATCGCTGTGATCGTCTGCGTCTGCCATCGCGTGTCCGACCGCGACATCGAGCGCGAAGTGCGCCACGGCTGTGCCTCGTTCGACGAGCTGCAGGATGAACTGCGCGTGGGTACCGCCTGCGGCAGCTGCACCGATTGCGCCCGCGACACCTTCGACGTGGCCCGCGCCTGCCGTCCCACCGCGGCCGAAGCGCGCGCGGCGAACGTCCCGCGCGTGATTTCCATCGTTCCGGTCGCGCCGGCCCAACTGGCCGCCTGACGACCTGGCCGCGGGCCCGCTGAGGGCCGCGACGCTTCCAATCGCCGATCAGCGTCAAGCGAGGCGATCCGGCTGGATCGCCGTGGCGTGGCGCCGCTCAGCCCTTGATCACGTGCCAGACGCTCCTCAGGTTGTCGCCCGTGGTGTCGCCGGGCTTGGCGTCCTTCGCGAACGTGTACAGCGGCTGGCCCTTGTACGCCCATTGCTTGCTGCCGTCGTCGCGCGTGACGACCGACCAGTCGCCGCTGGCGGTATCCGATGCCTGCGCAGCCACCGGCGGCCAGGCGGTGGCGCACTGGGCATTGCAGGTGCTCTTGCCGCTGTTGGCGACATCCTTGTCGAAGGTGTAGACGGTGGCGCCCGCCGGGGTCGCGAAAACGCCGTTGGCCGGTGCAGCCGGGGCGCCGGCGGCGCTGGCGGCGACGGCGGACAGGGCGAGGATGGCGGCGATCGAAGAGGTCTTGAGCATGGGTTCTCCTGGTTCAGTGCGTTGTATTGCGAAACGCGGTGCGTACGCGGGTGGACGTGAGGTCGCGACGATTTGGTTCCAGGCGCCCCCAAAAAAGCGTCCGGATCGCGCCGGGGCAGATGATGCCCGCTGTCAGGCGAGCGTTAGCAGCGTCCTTTATGCTTGGTTGCGCGGAATCCGCATGACGGCTGTTCCGCCCTATAACAACCGTCGCCACCGGAGGCCCCGATGGACGGCGCATGGAGACACATCGCATGACCGCATCCCCTTCCACCGGCATCGGCGCCTTCGTCGCCGCCCGCGACTTCCTGCTGCAGCACCGCGAGGACTACGCCACCGCGTACCGCGACTTCCGCTGGCCGCGACTCGGTGCCTTCAACTGGGCGCTGGACTACTTCGATGCGCTGGCCAGGGGCAATGACGGGCCGGCCTTGTGGATCGTCGACGAGAACGGGAGCGAAGACAAGGTCAGCTTCGCGCGCATGGCCGAACGCTCGGCGCAAGTGGCCAACTGTCTGCGCGGCCTGGGCGTGGCGCGCGGCGACCGCGTGCTGCTGCTGATGCCCAACGAGGTGGCGCTGTGGGAGACGATGCTCGCCTGCATGAAGCTGGGCGCGGTGATCGTGCCCACCACCACGCTGGTGAGCACCGACGACCTGGCGGATCGCTTCGACCGGGGCGCCGTCAAGCACGTGGTCTGCACGGCGGCGGCCACCTCCAAGTTCGATGTCTTCCCCGGCGACTACACGCGCGTGGCGGTGGGGGCCGCGCCAGGCCGGGCGCCCGCAGGCTGGCACGACTATGCGGCGGCGTCGCAGGCGTCCACGACGTTCACGCCCGAGAGCCCCACGCTGGCCACCGACCCGCTGTTCCTGTACTTCACGTCGGGCACCACCTCCAAGCCCAAGCTCGTTCTGCACAGCCACCAGAGCTACCCGGTGGGCCACCTGTCGACGATGTACTGGATCGGCCTGAAGCCCGGTGACGTGCACTGGAACATCAGCTCGCCCGGCTGGGCCAAGCACGCGTGGAGCTGCTTCTTCGCGCCCTGGAATGCCGGCGCCACGATCTTCATCTACAACTACGCGCGCTTCAACGCGCCGGCCGCACTCGAGGTGCTGGTCGAGAACAAGGTCACGTCGCTGTGCGCACCGCCCACGGTGTGGCGCATGCTGATGCAACAGGACCTGGGCAAGTACAAGACCTCGCTGCGCGAGCTGGTGGGCGCCGGCGAGCCGCTGAACCCCGAGGTGATCGACATCGTCCAGCGCGCCTGGGGCATCACGATCCGCGACGGCTTCGGCCAGACCGAGACCACGGCGCAGATCGGCAACCCGCCGGGCCAGAAGCTCAAGCCCGGCTCGATGGGACGGCCGTTGCCGGGCTACGACGTGGCACTGCTCGACGTGGACGGCCAGCCGGCGCAGGAAGGCGAGATCTCGCTGCGCCTGTCGCCGCGCCCGCTCGCGCTGATGATGGGCTACCAGGACGACGACGAGCGCACCTCCGAAGCGATGCGCGATGGCCACTATCACACCGGCGACGTGGCCGAGCGCGACGCGGACGGCTACATCACGTACGTGGGCCGCGCCGACGACGTGTTCAAGGCCTCCGACTACCGCATCAGCCCGTTCGAGCTCGAGAGCGTGCTGATCGAGCACGAGGCGGTGGCCGAAGCCGCCGTGATCCCGTCGCCCGACCCGATCCGGCTGGCCGTGCCCAAGGCGATCCTGATCCTGCGCGCCGGCTTCGCGCCCAGCCCCGAGCTGGCGCAGTCCATCCTCGCCTTCGCGCGCTCGCGCCTGGCGTCGTACAAGCGCATCCGCATCGTCGAGTTCGGCGAGCTGCCGAAGACCTTGTCGGGCAAGATCCGCCGCGTCGAGTTGCGCCAGCGCGAGAACGCACGCCAGCCCGGCGAGGTGTGGGCGATGGAATTCCGCGAACCCGAGAAGGGCGAGTAGCGGTCATTCAGGAAGATCAGCGCGCGCCGATCTTCGCGCCCTCGAAGAGCTCCTTGTACTCGCGCGGCTGCGAGCGCCAGTACTGCCTGGGCGCGTGCACCTTCGCGCCCAGCGTCGCGGCGGCATGCCACGGCCAGCGCGGGTCGTAGAGCATCGCGCGCGCCAGGCCGACGGCGTCGGCGTCGCCGCGAGCGAGGATGGCCTCGGCCTGCTCGGGCTCGGTGATCAGGCCGACGGCGATCGTCGGCAGGCCCACCTCGGCCTTGATCCGCTTCGCGTGCGGCACCTGGTAGCCGGGTTCCAGCGCGATCTTCTGCTGCGGCGACACGCCGCCGGTGCTGACGTGGATCGCCGCGCAGCCGCGCGCCTTCAGCGCCTGCGCGAATGCGACGCTGTCGTCCAGGTTCCAGCCGCCTTCCACCCAGTCGGTGGCCGACACGCGCACCCACACGGGCCGCTCGGCCGGGAACGCTGCGCGGACTGCGTCGAACACCTCGAGCGGAAAGCGCATCCGGTTGTCCAGGCTGCCGCCGTACTCGTCGGTGCGCTGGTTGGCGATCGGCGACAGGAACTCGTGCAACAGGTAGCCGTGCGCGCCGTGCAGCTCGATCGCCTCGATGCCCAGGCGCGCGGCGCGCCGCGCCGCGTCGGCGAAGCCTTCGCGCACGCGAGCCAGGCCGGCGGCGTCGAGCGCGGTCGGCGCGTCCTCGCCCGGCGCGTGCGGGAGCGCCGACGGGGCGACGGCCTGCCAGGACCCCGGCGCGCCGAGCGGAATCTGCTGTCCGCCGTCCCAGGGCGCCTGGCTCGACGCCTTGCGTCCGGCGTGCGCCAGCTGCATGCCCACCTTGATCGGCGAGTTCGCGCGGATCGCCGCGATCACCTTGGCCAGCGCGGCCTCGTTCGCGTCCGAGTACAGGCCCAGGTCGCCCTGCGTGATGCGGCCGTCCTCCAGCACGGAGGTCGCCTCGATG
>Ga0302314_10012043_pt1 | contig 15014 bp, 8 predicted proteins | sample III_Palsa_N2_3_FD_200533 | JGI IMG/M metagenome (GOLD analysis project Ga0302314, IMG submission 200533) | Peat permafrost microbial communities from Stordalen Mire near Abisko, Sweden - III_Palsa_N2_3 | ecosystem: Environmental > Terrestrial > Soil > Palsa > Peat permafrost | place: Sweden... | reverse complement strand
CGCGCCATACGTCGCCCACGACAGCGATGAAGCGCGCCAAGAGCACAAAGCGCGATGCAGCATCGCACGTGCTGCCAGCCATAGACGCAAAGCGACATCGGCCAGAACTGCCGCGTTTTCTCGTGTCGGACCGTGCCGCATCGTCGCGCCGCGCTTTGGAACACGCTCACCGTGCCGCTGTGTTTATACTCGCCAGCGCTCCCGAGCCAGCGCTCCTGCTCATGTTTGCTTTGCAGGCGTCGGTGTCACCATTGGTGACACCGGCCATTGATCATTTGCTTCGCTCCTTGCCTCAACAGCAGCCCTTGCCCGTTATCGGCGACGACCAAGTCGCGCTGGCCACTGCGTTTTATCACCTTGTTCGCCTTGCCAGCGGCCCCGAGGCCGTGCGCCGCGACTGGTCTGACTTGATCGCCCTTGTCAAACAATGCGACGGAGCTGCGCGCTGGTTTGCCTCGCGCGCGCTCGCTGCGGCGTACGGACTGGACGACGTGGCCACCAGCGCCCTCGTGCGGCGCTCCGAGCTCGGACCCGACCCCTTCCCCGTTGTGACACCCGCACCAATGGCAGACAACGACGACGACGACGACGACAACGCGCACGACTTCACCGTGGACGTGTTTGGCGCCGTGGTGACGCCGTCGCACCTGCCGCGGTCGCCTTGCACGTTGGCGCCGACGCCCGCGCTGCGCACGTGCATGCGTAGGCTGGCCATGGCGCTCGAGTACGGCCCGTGCGTGCTGGTCAAGGGCCCGCCGGGCAGCGGCAAGACGGCCATGGCAAAGGAGCTCGCCGCCATGTGCGGCCGCGCGCTCATCGAGGTGCAGATGGACGAGCAGTCGGACGCCCAAGCAATGCTGGGCGCCGTCACCTGCACCGACGTTCCCGGCGTCTTTGCGTGGACGCCGGGCGCAGTAACTCTGGCGGCCACGCGCGGCGAGTGGGTGCTCGTTGAGAACGCCGATCGACTGCCCGCCGAAATCCTGTCGCTTCTCATGCACGCCGTCGACTGCGGCGGGCTGATGATCAAGCAGCAGCGCGTGCCGCTTGCGCCTGGCTTCCGCCTCGTCTTCACCACGGCAGCCACCGGTGTGCCTTCGGCGCTCAAGGGCCGCTGCGCCGTCGTAGCCGTTCCGGCCCCGGCGCTCGACGACGTCCTCGCAATGGCGCGGCACTTGTTCGCGCGGCTGCCGGCTGCGCTGCTGCACGACATTGTGTCTGCTGCAGTGCGCGCGGGTATGGGCACGCGCGACGTGCTGCGGTGGCTGCGCCGCGTTGACGCCTTTGCTGGCCTGTCGGCTGACCGCGGCTTTGTGACGGAGCGCGAGCGCGAGAACGCCGTCGCGCTCGGGGGTGAAATCGTACCCGCTGAAGTGGCAATGGCGCTGGCCGGCCGCGCCGTTGCGCGCCACAGCGGCTTACCCACGCTCGCCAACGGTGTCCTTCGCGTGGGGCCCGTCGTCATGCCGCGCATGCAAGCCGACGAGGCGGCGGCGGTGCCTGCGAGTGCGTTTGCGTGGACGTCGGTGGCGCTGGACGCATTGCACGCAATGAGCGCCGCAGTGGCGCTGAACGAGCCAGTGCTCCTCGTGGGCGAGACGGGCGCGGGCAAGACTGCACTGGTGCAGCAGCTGGCGGCCATGGCGGGCAAGCGGCTCGTCGTCGTTAACATGCACGTGAGCAGCGACAGCGCCGAGCTCGTGGGCGCCTTCAAGCCCCTCGACCTCGCGCGCGAGGCCCGCGCCGTGCAGCTCGAGTTTACCGCCTTGTTCGCGAAGCATTTCTCCGTACAGGACAACCGCGCGTTCCTGGACGCCGTCGTGGAGGCCGTGGACAAGCGCAAGTGGACCAAAGTGGCGCGCGCGTGGCTCAAAGGCTGCGCCGAGGGCCACCGCAAGAGCGCCGCGCCCGAGTGGCTCGCGCTCGCACGGCGCGCCGAGGAGTTTGAACGCCGCGCGAGCGCGCCGGCGTTTGCCTTTGAGGAGGGCGTGCTCGTCAAGGCGCTGCGCGCTGGCCACTGGGTGCTCTTGGACGAGGTTAATCTGGCGTCCACCGAGACGCTCGACAGGCTCTTGCCGCTGCTCGATGGCCCGTCGGGGTCGCTGGTGCTGTCGGAAAGGGGCGACGTGGAGCCGGTGCCCAGGCACGCTGACTTTAGGCTGTTTGCTTGCATGAACCCGCCCAACGACGTGGGCAAAAAGGCCCTGCCGGCGGCGATGGAGACGCGCACGGCCCGCGTGGACGTCGCCGAGGCGGTGAGCGACGCCGACGTGGGCCTGGTAGCCGCGCGCTACTTGGAGGACGCGCGGGAAAAGACGGCCGCCGTCGTTGGACTGTTTAAGCGCGCGAGGACGATGGCGCAGACGCGCGCTATTGTGGACGGTGCCGGCCAGCGACCGCGCTACAGCCTGCGCACGCTCGTACGCGCGCTCGAGTCGGCGCGGCGGCTGGTGAGCGCGCAGGGCTTTGGACTGCAGCGCGCGCTGCGCGAGGGTTTTGAGGCGACGTGCCTTACGTGGCTGAACCGGCCATCGTGCGAAGCGCTCGCCAGTGAGATGGACGCAATGCTGCCGCCGCCGCCATTGGCTGGTGGGATGCAAGCCACTGCGTCACGCGCCGAGCAGGCGGGCTGCGTGGCAGTGGCCGGTTTCGCGCTGGCGTCCGGCGGCTTTACAGCGGTCGGTGCGGCGGAGGAGTTTGTGGTGACGCCGTCGGTGGCCAAGACGGTGCGCGCGGTGGCGCGCGCGGTGGCGTTGGCGCGCTACCCGGTGCTGCTGCAGGGCCCGACGAGCGCGGGCAAGACGTCGGTGGTGCACCACCTGGCCGACCTCACGGGCCATCGCTTCGTGCGGCTCAACAACCACGAGCACACCGACCTTCAGGTTTCTTTGCTTGCCGGCGCGCACGACGCTGACCACGCTCGCGGGGTTAGGAATACGTGGGCGGTTACTCGTCCGACCCGGCCACCGGCTCGCTCGTGTTCAAGGAAGGCGTTCTCGTCACCGCGCTGCGCCAGGGCCACTGGGTGCGTCCTCCTCGCCCGCCAGTTTTGTTTGCGCACCGCCGCCCAACTCACACGCGCGGCGCCGACAGCTGGTGCTGGACGAACTCAACTTGGCGCCCACCGAGGTGCTCGAGGCGCTCAACCGCCTGCTCGACGACAACCGCGAGCTCGTCGTCCCGGAGACGGGCGAGGTCGTGAGGCCGCACCCGCACTTTATGCTCTTCGCCACGCAAAACCCGCCCGGCGGCGCGTACGGCGGCCGCAAGCAGCTCTCTCGGGCGCTGCGCAACCGCTTCCTTGAGGTGCACGTGGACGACATCCCGCCCGCCGAGCTCAAAACAATGCTGCAGCACCGCTCGCGCCTGCCCGAGGCGTTCTGCGCGGCCATGGTGAACGTCATGGTCGACTTGCAATTCGCCCGCTCATCGGCGTCGCTGTTCGCCGGCAAGGCAGGGCTGATCACCGCGCGCGACCTGCTCAAGTGGGCCGACCGCAAACCCGCGTCTTACGGCGAACTGGCTCTCGCTGGCTACAGCCTACTCGCTGAACGGCGTCGCGTCGCAGCCGACCGCGAGCAGATTCGAACAGTGCTGGAAAAGCATTGCAAGGGCGCCGTGCCCGCTCTGCTGGGCGACGACGACGTGCCCCAGACGGCGGCGGGCATGGTGTGGACTCGGTCGATGCGGCGGCTGTTCGCGCTCTTGGCGAATAGCTGCGACCACGCCGAAGCCGTGCTCCTTGTGGGCGAGACGGGGGCGGGCAAGACGAGCGCCGTGGCAGCGCTGGCGCGCTCGAGGGGCAAGCGGCTGGTCACTGTCAACCTGCACGCCAATACCGAGGCCAGCGACTTGCTGGGCGCCATGCGGCCCTCGCCGCACGCGCTGTTTCAATGGGTCGACGGCCCGCTAGTGCAGTGCATGCGCAGCGGCGACTGGCTCCTCCTCGACGAGCTCGCGCTGGCCGACGACGCCGTCCTCGAGCGACTCAACAGCGTCCTGGACCGCACGCGCGCGCTGCTGCTTCCCGAGCGCGACGGCGAAACAGTGGTGGCCCACCCCGACTTCCGTCTCTTTGCCACGATGAACCCCGGGGGCGACTTTGGCAAGCGCGAGCTCTCGCCTGCGCTGCGCAACCGCTTCACCGAGGTGTGGATCCCGCCCATGACTGCCGAGGACGACTTTGCGCTCCTGTGCTCGTCTCTCTTGCCCCCGTCGCACGTCGACGCCGCGCGCGCCATGGCAGCCTTTACAGTCTGGTTCAACGCGCGCTCGCCGTCGCCGCCGCTCAGCGCGCGCGACCTCGTCGCCTGGGCCGACTTTATCGCCCACGCCGGCCTGCCCGACGCCCGTCTCGCGCTGGCGCACGGCTGCCACCTCGTCGTCCTCGACGGCCTCCCGCTCCACATGTCGCCCGCCAAGGCGGCCGCCCTTGTCGCCGACGCGCTCGCGGCGTTCCCGCAGCTCGCTCTGCACGACGATGGCGGCGGCACTGGCGCGTTTGCCGTCGTCGGCGAGCGGTTTGGCTGCGCGCCATTCACGATTGCCGTTGGGCCAGAGCAGCCCATGCGCCCGCGGTTTAGCTTTGAGGCTCCGACGAGCGCCAGCAACGCGCGCCGAGTCCTGCGCGCCATGCAGCTTGCGGGCAAAGCGGTGCTTCTCGAGGGCAGCCCAGGCGTCGGCAAGACGGGCCTTGTGGCCGCGCTGGCGCAGTGCGCCGGATACGCGCTAGAGCGCATCAACCTGTCAGAGCACACGGACTTTGCCGACCTCGTCGGCGCCGACCTGCCCACGCCCGAGGGCGCGTTTGCATGGCGCGACGGTCCGCTGTTGGCGGCGATGCGGCGCGGTGCCTGGGTGCTTTTGGACGAACTCAACCTCGCCGGCCAGACTGTGCTCGAGGGCCTCAACGCGCTGCTCGACCACCGCGGCGCCGTGTACGTCCCCGAGCTCGACGCCGAGGTTGCGTGCGCGCCTGGGTTCCGCCTCTTCGCCGCGCAGAACCCGCCCGAGCAAGGCGGCGGCCGCAAGGGCCTCCCCAAGTCGTTCCTCAGCCGTTTCTCCAAAGTGTATGTGTCCGCGCTGGGCGCCACCGACCTCGAGGCCATCGTGCGCGCCGGCTTCCCCGCGCTCGGCCCCGAGCGCGTGGCGCAGGTGCTCGCCGACAACGCCGCAGCCAACGCGGCGTGCGTGCGCGGCGAAACGTGGAACTTGCGTGACATGCTGCGGCGCTGCGAGCTCGCGGAGCGCGGCGTTGGCGACGACGAGGCAGTTGACCTGGTTTACTTTGCACGCCTCGCTCGCGCCGAGGACAGAACCAAGCTCGCGCGGCACGTCGCGTGGCGGCCCGCCGTGCCCGCCGTGGACGTGGCCGAGCATCGCGTCGCCGTTGGCTCCGTCGTGCTCGCGAGGCGCTCGCGCGTGGCCCGCTTGAGCGGCGGTCGCACGCAGGCGCTGGTGGCGGCGCACCTGCGGCCTTTGCAGCAGCTGGCGCGCTGCGTGCAGCTCGGCTGGCCCGCGCTCGTGTGGGGCGCTGCGGGCGCGGGCAAGTCGTTTGTCGTGCGCGCGCTGGCGGACATGACGGGCGCCAATCTCGTGGAGCTGCCGCTGTCGCCGTCCACAGACCTGCACGACCTCGTCGGCGGTTATGCGCAGCGCGACGCCGCCGCCGCCGCCGCCGCCGCGGTAATGACCTCGCTTGGGGCAGACGACGATGACCACAGCAACGTGCTGGGGCGCGACGGCGCGGCCTGGCTGGCGGCGCAGAAGGCGAGCGAGGCTGCGGCGCTGGGCGGCGCTCCCACGCCGCGGTTCGAGTGGGTCGACGGCCCGCTGGTGACGGCCATGCAGCGCGGGAGCTGGCTCGTGCTGGACGACGCTAGCCAGTGCCCGCCGTCGGTGCTCGACCGCCTCAACGCGCTGCTCGAGCCGCGCGGCGTGCTCGCGTTCAACGGCCGTGTCGTCGTCCCGCACGAGGCCTTCCGCGTCTTTGTCGTGTGCACGACGGGCACCGGTTCCCTCTCGCGCGCGCTCGTCGACCGCTGCTGCCAAGTGCACGTCGCCCCGTCAGCCGCGTCACGCAGGGACGACGCGCTCGTGGCGCGCGAGGCGCTCTTTGACCGTGACGACTGGCCGAGCGCCGGGCGCATGGTCGCCGCCGCCGCCGCCGTTGCGGGCGGCACGTGGGCGCAGCTGCGCGTGTTTGTGAGGCTGGCGGAGCGCGGGCTCGCGCTCGACGAGGCGCGCGCCGTCGCTTACGGCGACGATGCGCCGCCCTCACACGACGACGACGACGACGACAACAACAACGACGACGACGACGCGCAGCTCGAGCCCGCGTCCGTGTTCGGCACGAGCGCGTGCCTGTTCCGCCGCGACTGGCGCCGCGACGCCGACGTGCGCGCTCGGCGCCTCCCCTTGCTGTTGTCTCCTGCGCCCGCGCAGCTCGCCCTCGCCCGCTCGGCCGCTCGCTCGCCTGTGCTCTCGCGCGCGCCCAGGGCGCTGCTGGCGGCCAGCGGGCTCACCAGCGTGGATGATTACTGTCCTGCTGAGCTGTTCCTGGGCCTGTGCCGCCTCGGGCTCGTACCCGGCGACGACTGGGAGCGCGCCACCGCGCGCGCGCTGGCCGCCTGCGTGGGGCCGGCGGGCGCGTGCGCGCGGGGCGAGGGCGAATCCATGGTCGAGCTGTACTGCCTGCCCGCGCACGGCCGCTTCGCGCGCTTGCCCGAGGCCGACGACTGGCTGCGCGCGCTCATGCGCCGCCGCGACGGCGGCGACGACGACAGGGCGACGCTGCTATGGGCGCGGCTGCTGCGTGCGGCGGTGGCAGACGAGGGTGCGCTGCCAGTCGACGCGCCCGCGGTGGCGCTGCTCGACTCGGGGCTTCCGACTCCCTGCGCCCGCCTCGTCGCCGCTCGACCGCTGCTCGCCGTCGACGCCGACGCGCCACGGCCGCCGGCCTCGGCAGCGCTGCGGGCGCTGCAGGCCGAGCTGGACGCGCTCGCCGCGCTGGCGGGCAGCGCGGCGGCGAGACGCGACGTGGCACATGCGGCGGGGACGCTGCGCTGGGCCAACGAGGACGCTGCGCGGCGCACCGAGCAGGCGCGCCGCGCCGTCGCCGTCGCTCGCGAAAGCTGCACGGCGTCGCGGCCTTCGCAGCAGCAGCCCGGAGCAGCGGCCGACGCCGCCGTGGCGCATGCCGTGTTTGCGCGCTGCGAGGCGCAGGCGCTCGCCGACGTGCTGGAAGGCCGGCTTCCCAACGTGTCGCGGCTGCGCGCGCTGTACGAGGCGACGGGCTGCGTTCCTGCGAGCAGGCTGGCGCCGTGGGTCGAGCTCGCGTGGACCGCCGACGCGTCGCGCGCGCGCAGACTGGTTGTCGAGGTGTGCTTTCTGCGCCTCGCGACGCCCGCGCCGTCGGTGCGCGAGGCCTGCCGTGCGCTGCTCGACGCGCCCGTGGCCATCGGCGACGTCGCGGCGCGCGTCGCTGTGCTCGAGCGCGCCCTCGACGCGATGCGCGCCTGCCCGCCCGACGACGTCGCCGTCGCGCTGGACCGGCTTCTCTTCGTGCACTGGAGCGCATCTGTGGCCTCGGCGATGGACGGCGGCGAGCCTGGGCGCTTGGACGACGCACATGAAGAGTCAGCGCGGGCGTGGATCCACCTCGGTCTGGCGCGCGCACGGCAGCTCGCGGCCTCGCTGTCGCCACTCGACCCGCGCGCCGAGTTGGAGGCCGGCCACGCGGCGCTGCACGAGCGCGCGGCCATTGTGGGCTTCTGCCAGCGCGCGTGGGCGCTTCACCGCGCGCTCGAGTTTGGCGAAACGGCCGCTCGTCGCGCCGACTTGGACGCCGAGGAAGCGGCGCTGCGCGGGGAAATCGAGGCTGTGGCGCCCCACTTGGTCGCCCCGCGCGCCAAGGAGTACCGCGCGCTCGTTGGCGCAGTGCGCGGTGCCGTGGAGACGCTGCTGCTGGGCGACGCGGACGCGGTGCTGGCGGCGGGATCTGAGTTTGCTCGCACGCTTCGGCGCGCCGCGCTGGACGTGGCCGCTGACTCAATGGTGTGCGACGTGGCGGTGCCGTTTGCGCACGCGCTGCTGGTGGTTGCCTCGGCGCTCGAGCGCGCAGCCGTTGACGGCGCAGGCGGCGGCGAGGACGGCGACGTGGTGCAGCGGATGCGCAGGCTGCGCGCGATGGGCGGCGACGGCACCGCGGCTGTGCCTGCGATGCGCGCGGCGGTGCGTGGGTGGCGCGCGCGCAAGGACGCGGAAGATCGCAAGGCGGCCGAGGCGGCCAGCAGCGTCGTGTGGGAGTCCAAGGTTCGCTTTGGTTGCTGCCCGCGCGCCGGGAGGTCTGACGCGCTCTGGTGAATCGCAAAGGCGGAAGCCAACGAGGAGGATGCGTTCCGCGCGCTCTTTCCCGCGTACCACGACGAGTTCGCCGCCCAGCCGCCAGAGGATGGCGGCGGCGAGGACGACGGAGGCAGCCACAAGGGCGAGGCGCTCGCAGCGGCAGCGGCAGCGGCGGCGCCGGTGACGGTGGACGACGTCGAGGCGGTGGCGGGCGCGTTTGTGGACTTGTTTAGCGGCGCGAGGAGCGCGGGTGCACCGGCACGCGACGACGACGACGACGAGTGGAGCTCGTTTGCGCATGCCAGGGCCGACGAGCTCGCGGCGCAGCTGGGCGCGGTGGCCAGGGCGCTGCGCGAGTTGAAGGGATAGCCGTGTTTAAACACTGTCGATCATGGCTTCGTATATGCGTACGCAAACGGGGTTTTTAAAATAACCTCATACACCATCACACAAAAACGTGCCCAACCGAGAAGACGCATGTGCTCCACCTTTGAGCTCGATCTCGCTGGCGACTTTGGCACGTGCAAGTGCGGCCGCAAAAAGGCAGAGCACTCCGCAGCCGCCTCGGGATTGGCATCATCGTCGCAGCAGCCTCCGCGCCCGGTGTCGGTGCGCGCAGCAGCCGTGGGCGCTAGCGGACGCGCGCCCCCGCCGCCGCCCGTGACTTCGCGCCCCACATCGTTTTCCAAGCCCCCGCCTGCGCCGCCGCCGCCGACCGCCGCATCGCCTCGCGCAACGACGTGGAAGTGCGCGTCGTGCTCGTTTGCCAACCCCGATCACAGTGCTACGTGTGATGTGTGCGGCGCGTCTCGTATCGGCGGCAGCGCGTCGCCCTCGTCGGCTCGATCGGTGCCGTCCCCGCCGATGCGCCCAACCTCAAGCTCGTTCATGGACAAGATGGACACGCGTGCGCAGCAAGTCGTGTCCGTGCGCCTTATGCCGCCACCGCCGCCACCGCCGCCAGCCACGCAGCTGCGCAACGCAGTACCGTCGGCCCCTCCAGCGCCGCTGGCGAGCGAGCCGCCGTTCGCCTTCATCGAGGAGTGCCTCTCCGCGCACAATCGCCTGCGCGCGTTGCACGGCGCGCCGCCGCTGGAATGGGACGATGCGTGCTACCGCCAGGCGCAAATGTGGGCCGACCGCATGGCCAGCACGGGCGTCTACGAGCACTCGCACGCGCCCGGGTTTGGCGAGAATCTCGCGATGAGTACCGGCGACCTCACGGTGCAGCACTCGGTGCAAATGTGGTACGACGAAATCGCGGCGTACAACTTTGCCAGCGGGGCGTTTTCCATGCTGACGGGGCACTTCACGCAGGTAGTCTGGGCGGGCACGACCAGGGTGGGCGCGGGCATTGCGTTCGCGCCGTCGGGCGCCACGTACATTTGCGCCAACTACACGCCGCCCGGCAACGTGCGGGGCCGCTTCGAAACCAACGTGCTGCCCCCGGGGACGTCGGCGGTGATTGTCAAGCCGGCGCCACCGCCGCCGCCGCTCCGCGAGGTGCCGCCGCCTCCTGTCCGCGTGGTCCCGCCGCCTCCTGTCCGCGAGGTGCCGCCGCCTCCTGTCCGCGTGGTCCCGCCGCCTCCTGTCCGCGAGGTGCCGCCGCCACCGGCTCGGTCGATTCCTCCGCCGCCAGCTAGGTCGATTCCTCCGCCGCCAGCTAGGTCGATTCCTCCGCCGCCAGCTCGCATCTCGAGCGCACCGCCGCCACCGCCGCCCGCTGCCCAGCAGCCGTCAGCGGCCTTTATCCAAGAATGCCTGGAGGCGCACAACTACTACCGCGCCCACCACGGCGCGCCGCCGCTGAGTTGGGACGCCGAATGCTACCGCGTGGCGCAGCTCTGGGCCGACAAGCTTGCGGTGTCAGGCAGCCTGGAGCACTCGCGCCTTGTGGGCTTCGGCGAGAATATTGCCATGAGCCAGGGCCCGATGACGATCGCCAATGCCACGCAAATGTGGTACAACGAGATTGACCTGTACGACTGGCAGCGCGGCGGCTTTTCGCTGGCGACGGGGCACTTTACGCAATTGGTTTGGGCGGGCACGAGCCGCGTCGGCGTCGCCGTTGTCCGTGCGCGCTCGGGCGAGACGTTCATCGTCGCCAACTACATGCTGGCCGGCAACATCAAGGGTTTCTTCCCCAGCAACGTGCTGCCCTACCGATAGCTTGTTATGCGCGGTGCGCGCGCGCGCGCGCGGTGCTTGCTTTGCGCAATGCACTTGATTGTTCCGAAGCGTGCGCGCAGCGTCTGCGAAAATGCATGCTAACGTATGGGCGCATAAATGGTTTTACACTAACGTTATTTCCGCGAGTTGGGTACACATTTTATGGTACACGTTTGCATCCACGCCCCGCACGCACGTGCGAGTAAAACGCAGAGCACATGCTATTCCGCACTGGCCGACTTGGTGGCCAGCGCCTTGGCCACCTTGATCGCTGCCGAACGTTCGCGCAAGGCAACCACGTCAGCATGATCAGGCCCCAGTGCGCGCGCGCGCACGTCGAGCGCCTCTTCAATCAGGGGTTCAGCGTCATCGTAGCGCGCTAGCGCAACGAGCACGTCGGCGAGGTTGGCCATGTCGCTGGCCACGTCGACGTCGTCGCGGCCCAGCGCGCGAATGTTGATGTCCATCGCCTCGCGGAACAGCGGCTCGGCCTTGTCGAAGTACGCCTGCTCCTTGTACAGCGCGGCCAAGTTGTTAAAGTGGCTGGCGGTTTCCACCGCCCCGGGCGCGTACGCTTCGCGGCAGCGCTCCACGGCCTGCTCGTAGTACGGCAGCGCCTCGGCGCGCGCTCCAGTGGCCTCGAGCATGCAGCCAAGCGCGCTGAGCGTGTGCACGTCCTCCGGGCTTCCTTGCTTGACGCCAAACCCTTGCACTGCGTTCACCAGCCAGTCCCTCACCGCAGCGCGCGTCTGAGCGTTGACCTCGGCTTCGCTTCCGCGCAGCGCCTGCGTAATAGCCTCGCGATCACCTGCTAGCGAGGCTTGCGCGGCGACAACGTCCATGGTTCTGAACATTTTCTCGAAAAAGCCGTGACCCAGCCCGCCCTTCCAAGCCCACTTCATGTCGTCTTCCTCGCTTGCAGGCAGCGCAAAGCTGACGGCGGCTCCTCGCTGCACGGCCACATGATGTTCGAACGTGCACCAGGCGCGCTCAAAGCACGCAGGTTTGTGCCACGGCGTCGCAACCAGGTGCACGCGACCCACGGCCTGCAGCACGTTGGCCAATGGACCTTGCAACGCGCGAGGCGTAACCGCCGGCCTAGCGTGCTGATTCAAGCACAAGGCGTCGATCCACACAAAGCCTTTGACGTCGCGCAGCGCGTCCACGAGCGTTTCCAAAGGCGTAGTCCAGGCGTATGAAACAAACACGTCGGCCTTGTCATTTGTGGCGGCCGCATTGGCCGCATCCAAGTTCAAGTGATCCACGTAGGACGAGTCCTTGGTCAGCGGGAGAATAAACACAGCAACAAAGTGATGCATGTCTTTTTCCGCGAGTTCCGGGTGCGTTTTAACAAGCGTGCGCACGTGGTCCATGTGGACACCGCACAACGGCCATGGCTCGTCGGATTGCCGAGAGGCCGCCGACGGTTCAGCGGGCGCGTCGTCCAACAACTCAACGGGCTCGCGATCAGCGACGGGTAAAGGTTCCACCGGCGCTACCGCGGGAGCGGGCGAGGCCACCGGCGCTACCGCGGGGGCGGGCGAGGCCACCGGCGCTACCGCGGGGGCGGGCGAGGCCACCGGCGCTACCGCGGGGGCCACCGGCGGCACAGGCGGCAAAGCATCAATGAGGCTCGGCACGCGGCGCGGAGCGCCAAACAGCCTTTGCCACAAGCGGCGAAGCATCGATGGCCGCGCGCGCTGCTTTTTGGGCGCGTTCATCATGGCTGGTGCCCAAACACAGCCGTTGTGCGCTTCCCTGGCTCGACCCGCTTGCGGCTTCCCGCGACCCACACAAAGGCACAACACCAAAAAAAAATCCCGAAGCCCGCAGTGGACGGGATAAAATGCGGTCCTCGACGGCGCTCCAGCGGCCCGCGGCTGCGGCCTGCGTCGCGCTCGCGTTCCTTGTGTTTCTTTACTTGAGCACGAGCCGGCCGGCGCCCGTGCCCTTCATCGTGCATGGTGACGATGAACACACACCCGCTACAACACGCACCGCCACCGCGCCCACGGAGCTGCAACCCAAATTTAAAATCGTGCGCACGAGCCGGCTGCCGTACAATTTCATCCTGCCTGGCGAGCGGTACCTCATTTACTCCCCGTCGGGAGGCTTCAACAACCAACGCGAAGAGCTCGAATCCGCCGTGCAAATCGCGCTCATGACCAACCGCACGCTTCTCGCGCCCATGGCCGGCAAGCACACCTCGTTTTGGCTGGTACGCTCGCCGCCATTGGCACCACGGTGAACTCACATACGCACACACACACACACGCGCGTCGTTTGCGCCGTGTAGAAATACGCAACGCTGCGTCCTGAACGCAACGAGCTGGTGCCCATGGATCACATTGTTGATTTTGATTACCTCGAGGGTTTCGGAGCCAAAATCGTTGCGTTGAACGACACCGTGTTTCGCACCGTTCAGGATTTTTCCAAGCGCATGGGCCAGGGCAGCGTGGTGATGTTTTCCCCCGTCGACATGGACGGCGACGGCGTGCTGAGACTGCGCCGCAGCAAGGCGCCATTGTTGTATTTGCACGGCAAGGGCATGTACCACAACTTTTTTGCAATCTCGACCATGGTCAAGGTGCGCCGACGAACACGCTACGCTGCGCACATGCGGCACATGGCGCTGCGCGTCGTCAAGGACGCCTTTCCCGACGGGTTTTACGCGTTCCACATTCGCATGGGTGATTCGGCGTCTCGGTTTGAAAAAGATGGCACTGTGTTTGTGGCGCTGGCCATTGCGCAGCGCTGGAAACTGAAAAAACTGCCCGTGTACGTGGCCACGGAGCCCACTCGCGATGCCAAGTTTTTTGCACCGATTGAACGCAGCATGAAAGCCGTCTTCAGCGACAACTTGAACGAGGACCTCATTGCCGAATTCAAAAACGAGTGGCCCAAGGGTACGATTCGTGTGGACATGCTGGGCATTTTGGAGCAGCTCCTTTGCGCCGTACGTGTTTTTTTTTGCTTTGCTTGGGAAGTGGGGCAATTCAATTCCGAGGCTAACGCTGCCGCACGCCCGGGGACGGGGCACACAACCGACAGCAAGCCAAGCGCTTTATCGGCACGAGGACCTCAACCTTTTCAGCATATATTACCTTTATGCGCAAGTTTCAAGGCGAGGCGTTTCCCGAAATGCTCCAGCTCGAGGAGAGCGAAGGCGACGAGGTCAGCGTGGACTTGGGTTTGAAGGAGGAATCCGACGACTCTCGCGCCCGCGACGACGACGACGACGAACGCGCCATTGTCAAAAACAAGCCGTCGACCAGCAGCGATTGAGACGTTGTGGTCAGGTGGCAGTGTGTGCGTTGCGCATAGCGGTAGTGTTTTTTTGCCGGGCTTTTAAAAAAAAAAATTGTAGTCGGAGGTCCCCACAGAGAAGGGTAAAAGGCCAAGCACAAAGCCCAAAAACAGAGAGCCGCGGAGCGCAGCCACAGAGCCACGTCATGCTCGTCGCGCTGGTGCTGCTGTTCGTCGCGCTCCTGGCCGTGCATGAGGCCGGAGCCTCGCTTCACGATTACGTGAATGTGGAGTTCCCACGCGACGCCCTCATGTTTCGAAAGAGCGGAATGTACGGTCCCAACGACGCGCCAGCGGGCGAGGGCCAGTCCAGCTTTATCAAAATCGACTTGACGCTGGCGCGCGCCGAGCCCGAGTACCACGGCGAGTCGATCAAGGCGCAGATTGCCATTTTTGACGAGTCGAACTGGGACAAGGTGGGCATCAAGGGCAAGACGGCCGAGGGCGCCACGGAGACGGTGTACTGCTGCACGAGCGACCTGGTCAAGTCGGGCGCGTGCACCGAACCTATGACGCTCATTTTCCGCCCCGACGCCGACGCCGGGTCGTACTTGACGACGGTGGAGTTCCCTGTTGACCCCGAGTCGAAGGAGCGCACGACCAAGGTGCGCGCCGAGGGCCGCTTTGAAATCCCGTTCAAGGGCGTCAAGGTTTTGCTGTTTGCGACGTGCAATGACTTGGCGGGGACGATTATCATCAACGGCCAAACGGAATGGAAAAATCCGTACGGTTACCTGCCAGGCGAGCTGTATGGATTTCTTGTGCGTTTTTTTGGCCGGCGGGCCGGCGGGCGGGCTGCCCATGTCGCGGCCACCGAGACGCACTAACACGTTTGCTGCCCGCGTAGCCGTTTTACAGCCGGCTGGCCGTCGTGTACTTGGTCGTGGCGCTCCTGTGGGCCATTCTCTGCGCGCGGCACTGGCGCGAGCTCATGATTCTGCAGAATTGCGTCCGTCGTTGAAAGGGCTGTCTGGTACAAAGCTAACGCGTGCGTCAGGTGACAATTGTAATCTGCCTTGGCATGATGGAAATGGGTTTTCGCTACTTTGACATGGCGAGCTTCAACACGCAAGGCGCGCGCGGCTCTGTGCTCATGTTCACCGGCAGCCTGTTCCACACGCTCAAGCAGACGGTGACGCGTCTTCTCATCCTCGTCGTCGCCATGGGGTTTGGCGTCGTCAAGCCCAGCCTCG
>Ga0302314_10012039_pt1 | contig 15016 bp, 17 predicted proteins | sample III_Palsa_N2_3_FD_200533 | JGI IMG/M metagenome (GOLD analysis project Ga0302314, IMG submission 200533) | Peat permafrost microbial communities from Stordalen Mire near Abisko, Sweden - III_Palsa_N2_3 | ecosystem: Environmental > Terrestrial > Soil > Palsa > Peat permafrost | place: Sweden... | reverse complement strand
CGCGCCGCATCGATACGGGCACCGAGGTGACATTCATCGTGGTGCCGGGCCACCTCGGACGTTACGAGGCGCGGGCGCTGACCGTGGTCGGATCGACCGGGTCCGGCTCGAGCTCCCACCAACGCCCGGCGTAGCGCCGGGCGTACGTCTCCAGCGCGGCGTCGACCCCGGCCCGGTCGCCCGTGGCCAACAGGTCGAGGAGGAGCCCGCGCACCACGGCCAGACCGAGGCGGGCATGCACCCGGGCCACCTCGGCCGGGATGCCCTGGGCGGTAGCGAGGATCTCGTTCGTATCGAGCCAGCTCTGTATCGATTCGGCGAGAAGCGGCCGCACCAGCTCGTCGCCCTGCAGTGCCCGCCCGTAGAGGGCGAAGAAGAGCCGTTCGAATTCGCCCTGTCCCGGATCGGCCAGGAACTGCCACACCCCTCGCACGACCTGGTCGGTCTCGTGGCCCGTCGATCCGGCGATGGTGCCGAGCTGCACGCGCGCACGCTCCTCGACCGCACGCACGACCTCGAGCAACAGACCGCTCTTGGATCCGAAGTGGTAGAGCAGCATGCGGTGGCTCGTCCCAATGGCGTCGGCGATCTTGCGGAGGCTCATATCCCCCAGGCCGTCGGCGGCGAAGTGATCCACTACGCGGCCCAAGAGGAGCTCCTTGGTCGAGCCGCCGGACCCGGGCCTCGGGTCGGCCATTGACGTGTCCAATGACTTGTCCGGCATGTACCAAATGGTACAGTAGGGAAAGGCAGACGAAGAGTCGGACGGAGTGGGACGCTGTGGCGGTTCGAGCGCCGATCGAGCGGAGCGGAGGGTTCCCGTGGGACAAAAAGTGATCGAGCACCACATGACCACCAAGGCACCCCCCGAGACTGTCTTCGCCTTGCTGGTCGACGGTTCGACGTGGCCGGAGTGGTCACCCGTCGGTTCGTTCGAGTTGGTCGAAAAGGGCAACGGCGATCCCGAAGGGGTGGGCGCGGTACGGATTTTCCGCACCGGCCGGGTCCGCAGCAAGGAGCGCCTTCTCATCGTGCGGCCGAACGAGATCTTCAGCTACGAGCTCGTTTCGGGTCTGGCGGTGCGCGATTACACGGCCGTCGTGCGCCTGCAGCATTCGGGGGCGGGCACGACCATCATTTGGCGCTCGACCTTTCGGGCCAAGTTGCCCGGTACCGGCTGGATCTATCAGCGCCAGCTCGGGCGGTTCATCGGCCTGACCGTCAACGGCCTGGCCGCGGCGGCGGAGAGTGCGTCGATCGCCGGGGCCTCGTGAGCCTGTGAGCCTCTAGCCTCTTGCTAGTTCTGGTCCGCGTTGGAGGCGCTTTCGGCGGCTGACCGTTCCGCTCCTTCGAGCTGCACATAGGCCAGACGGATTTGGGAGAGTGCCTCCAAGAGTGACGGTTCTGCTTCTCCGAGTCGGCCCTTGACCCCGTTGAGGAGCGCACCGAGGCTGTCGATGGCCAACCGCGCCTCGAAAAGCATGGGCGGCGTGTGTGAGAGGTAGATGGTGGCCAGCTCGAAGATCCCGTAACAATGGTTGGCCATCACCACTTCGGCCGGGGTGTTGGCCAGTTGCTGGCGCATGGCGTCGAACTCGGCCTGGGCCTCTGCGCTCAGATCCGGCGGCGCCGGCGGTGAAGAGGGCGGCGGCGGTGAAGGGGGTGAGGGTGGCGAAGGGGGCGCACTCTCCGCACCTGGCTCGTTCTGGGGGAAGTGTTCGCCTGACGGTGTCCAAAGGCTGCTCATCCTGGTACAATATTCACCTTGACTACATGGAAGCGGGGCCTCTCACCAGAAGGCCTCCACCTGGCCACATACGCGCTCTCTGAGCGACAGAAGTGCGCCGGGTCGAAGGTTTCCCGGCACGGGCTCTGCCCGACGATCGGCCTCGCTCCACCGAATGGCTCGCGGAAAGACCGCGTGCCCAAGTGAGAGGTGTGGTGCCGCATCGTCGCTGAAACAACAACAGAGCACCGGATCAATGATCGAATCCGTGCCCGCGAAGTCCGACTCGTCGACCCCGATGGTGTGCAGTTAGGCATCAAGGCGTTACCCGAGGCCTTGGCCATAGCCAAGGAGCTTGATCTGGACCTGGTGGAGGTGGCCCCCATGGCCAACCCTCCGGTCTGCCGGATCATGGATTTCGGAAAGTTCAAGTTCGACGAGGCACAGCGTGCCAAGGAGAGCCGCCGCAAGACAGTCCATGTCGGGATCAAGGAGATGAAGTACCGGCCGAAGATCGGTCCCGGGGACTTCGATACCAAGACCCGTCAGGTCGGCAAGTTCTTGAACGAAGGTCACAAGGTCAAGATCACGATCATGTTCCGTGGGCGTGAGGTGTACCACCCCGAGCACGGAAAGCGGATTTTGGATCGGATTGCCGAGCAGATGGAGGGCATCGCGAAAATCGAGGCCGAGCCCAAGCTCGACAACCGCAACATGATCATGGTGCTGGCTCCCGACAAGCGGGCCCGTCAGGCCGCTGCTTCCCGGACAGCCAACCAACATCGCGGTGATCGGTCGTCTGCGGCAACTCCGGAGGCGAACAATTCCACCAACGGCAGTGAGCCGGCGAAGGCAGCAGCACCGCCGGCACCGACAGCACCAGAGACTCCGACAGTGACGGCAACAGCCGAAGAGGGATGACGTAATGCCGAAGATGAAGACGGACAAGGGTGCCGCCAAGCGGATCAAGGTCACCGGCACCGGCCGGCTGCGCCGTGACCAGGCATTTCGTGGTCACAACTTTGAGACGAAGAGCAGCGTGCGGACCCGCCGTCTCGGGCGTGCGGCCGACGTGTCCAAGGCTGACGAAAAATCAGTGCGGAGAATGCTCGGCATCTGATTTGCGGCATGCCGCACACGCAGGGGCGAAAACGACGAGAAGAGAGGAGGACCCCCAATGGCCAGAGTCAAGCGATCTGTTCATGGGCGCAAGCACCATCGCGCCGTGTTGGAACAGGCGAAGGGGTACTACGGAAACAAGAGCCGCACATACCGGTCGGCCAACGAGCAGCTCATGCACTCGATGCAGTACGCCTTTCGGGACCGTCGGGCCCGCAAGGGAGACTTTCGCAAGCTGTGGATCCAGCGCATCAACGCGGGGGCGCGCCTCCATGGGATGAGCTACAGCCGCCTGATCAACGGTCTCCACCTGGCCGGCATCGAGGTCGACCGCAAGGTCCTGGCTGACCTGGCGGTCACGGATCCCGAGGCATTCGGCGCTCTCGTTGCCGCGGCCAAGGCCGCGTTGCCCGCCACGGAAGCGGCCCCCGCCAAGGAGCCGGCCGAGGTCCTTTCCTCCTGAGCCAACCGCTGGCCTTCACGCATCGGCGGGTGCGTCGCTTGCGGGGACTGCTGCAGAAGCGCTCGGCCCGCTGGGCGGAGCGCGTGTTCGTCGCCGAAGGGGCGGAGTTGTTGCGGTCGGCGCTGCGAGCGGGGGCGGAGATCGAATCGGTGTATCTCGCCCCCGAGGGTGCTGACGACCCGCTGACCCGGGAGACCTGTGACCGTGCCCTCCAAGCGGGGGCGCGGCTCTTTGCCTTGGCGCCCGGCGTCTTGGAGAGGGTGGCCGACACGGTCACGCCCCAACCTGTCCTGACCATCCTTCCGATGATGGATGCCCGTGCGGACGACGACCCGGTCGACCCGGTCGACCCGCTCGATCAGCCGCTCCTCGTCGTCCTGGTGGACGTGCGGGATCCGGGCAATGCCGGCACGGTGCTCCGGACGGCCGATGCTGCCGGGGTCAACACTGTCATCTTCAGTGGCGAATCGGTCGATCCGTACAACCCCAAGACAGTGCGGGCATCGGCGGGATCGCTGTTCCATGTCCCCTTCACCGTCCAGGCTGATCCGGTCGCAGTAGCGGCATCGCTCGCCGGCCGGGGCTATCGGACCTTGGCCACGGTGGTGCGCAATGGCACCGACTATGCCGCGCTCGACTGGTCGATACCGACTGCCCTGTTCCTCGGCAACGAGGCGGCCGGGTTGGCGCCCGAGGTACTCGACGCCGTCGGCGGCACGGTGGCCATCCCGATGGACGGGCGGGCCGAGTCCCTGAACGTCGGCGTGGCCTGCGCCGTGCTGTGTTTCGAGGCGCTCCGCCAGCGTCGATCGCCGACGGAGGTACCAGGGACCTCTACCATTTCGTCCGGGGAAGACTGAGAGCACGTGAGCGAGAAGAGCGACATCGAACAGATCGTCAGCAACGGTGCGGCGGCCATCGAGGCGGCCCCGACGACGGACGCCCTGGCGCAGGTCGAGACCGAGCTGTTCGGGAAGCGCTCCGCCCTCACCGGCGCCCACCGCTCCCTGGGCTCGCTCGATCCCGATCGCCGCAAGGAAGCGGGACGCCAGCTGCACGAGGCCCGGTCCACCCTCGATGCGCTCGTGGCAGCCCGACGGGCCGCGCTGGCGGCAAAGGAAAGGGTGGAGCTCCTGGCGGCGGATCGCCTGGACCTCACCGAGGTCATCCCCGATCACGTGACCTCGCCGCTGAGCCGGGGCCATCTCCATCTGGTCTCTCAGGCCCGCGACGAGCTCGAGGACGTGTTCGTGGGCATGGGCTTCGACGTGGCGGAGGGCCCGGAAGCCGAGTCGGACTGGTACAACTTCGAGGCGCTCAACATGCCGCCGGCCCATCCGGCCCGGGGCATGTACGACACGATGTACCTCGACATCGGGGAGCCCGAGACCGTGCTCCTGCGTACCCACACCTCGCCGGTGCAGGTCCATCTCATGGAAGCGGCTGTCCGCGACGGCACGCTGCCGATCCATGCCGTCATGCCGGGGAAATGCTTCCGGCTCGATACGCCCGACGCACGCCACCTCCCCGTGTTCAATCAGATTGAAGGTCTCGTGGTCGACCGCGGCATCACCTTCGGCGACCTGGCCGGCACCATCCAGACGTTCACCTCGGCCTATTTCGGAGAGGGAATGCAGTCACGCCTGCGTCCGGCCTATTTCCCGTTCACCGAGCCCTCGGCGGAGTTCGAGATCACGTGCGCCATCTGCCGGGGTGCGGGATGCCGCACCTGCTCGAACATCGGCTGGGTAGAGCTCGGGGGATGCGGCATGGTCGACCCCGCCGTCTTCGCCGCCGTGGGGATCGACTCCGACGTGTGGTCCGGCTTCGCCTTCGGGTTCGGCATCGATCGACTCGCACTCATGCGCCACGAGATCCCCGACCTGCGCTCCTTCATGGAGAACGACATTCGATTCTTGTCTCAGTTCTGAGACGGCCCGAACCCGCCGACAACCGCCCCGCTCAAGAGAAAGACATCCGTGCTCGCTCCGCTCAGCTGGCTCCGTGACTTCGCCCCATTTTCCGACGACATCGCGGCCCTGGTGGCCGCGCTCGACGATCTGGGACTCGTAGTCGAGGGGATCGAGCACGTTGGTGGGGGGCTCGAAGAGGTTGTGGTGAGCCTCGTGACCGAGATCGCCCCCATTGCGGGCGCCGACAAGATCCGCCGCGTCGTGGTGGAGGCGGGCGACGGCCCGGTCCAGATCGTGTGCGGGGCGCACAACTTTGCCGTGGGGGACCGGGTCCCCCTGGCCCGGGTGGGCGCAGTGCTTCCCAACGGGATGGAGATAGCCCGCCGCCCGCTGCGCGGCGTCGACTCCAACGGGATGTTGTGCTCCGGCAAGGAGCTCGGGCTGTCCGATGACAGCGCCGGCCTCCTGGTGCTGGGCGACGAGGTCGCCGCGGCGCCCGGGACGCGGCTGACCGAGGCGCTCGGGCTGGAGCCCGACACCGTGTTCGACATCACCGTCGAGGGCAATCGACCCGACGCGTGGAGCATGGCCGGCATCGCCCGGGATCTGGCCGCCCGACTCGGCCTTGTCTTCACCCTGCCGGAACCTCCGGCGCCTCCGGTGGGTGGACGGCCGGTTGCGCAAGCAGCCAGTGCGACGGTCGAGGATGCCGACCTCTGCCCCCGGCTGGTCGTGTCCGTCCTCGAAGGGGTGGTGGTCGGTCCGTCTCCGCAGTGGATTGCGCAGCGGTTGACGCGGGCCGGCATGCGGCCCATCAACAACGTCGTGGACGCGTCGAACTACGTCATGCTCGAACGGGGCCAGCCCACCCACCCGTACGACATCACGAAGCTGGGCGGTCGCGGCCTGATCGTCCGCCGCGCCCGGGCCGGGGAGAAGCTCGAGACGCTCGACGGTGTGACGCGCACGTTGGGAATCTCCGGGCGAAGTCTCGGCGACACGGGCGAGGACTGCGTCATCTGTGACGGCGACGACAGCGTGGTCGGCATCGCCGGGATCATGGGAGGTGCCTCGTCGGAGATCTCCGAATCGACGGCGGAGGTGTTGCTCGAGGCGGCCTACTTCACCCCGATGGCCATCGCCCGCACATCGAAGCGCCTGGGGTTGCGCACCGAGGCCTCGGCCCGCTTCGAGCGGGGGTGCGACCCGTGGGGCATCGAGGCCTCCGTCAATCGTTTCAGCCAACTCCTGGCCGAGAGCGTCCCCGGCCTGGGGGTGAGTGCCGGAACCCTGGACATCCGGGGCCAGGTTCCCGAACCGTTCACACTCAGTGTGCCCATCGCCCGCGTGCAGCGCCAGATCGGGGTGCCCCTCGAGCGCGACGAGATCGCCGCGCTCCTCGATCCGATCGGGTTCACCACGACGCCCGACGACGGTCAGCCCGGTGCCGATGAGCGATTGCGGGTTCTGGTCCCGACCAACCGGCCGGACGTGCGCCCGGCGCCGTACGGGATCGACGATGTCATAGAGGAAGTAGCCCGGATGTTCGGGTACGCCCACATTCCCCGCCACACGCCGACCTGGCCCCAACCCGGCCATCTGACCTCCTTGCAGCGGTCACGGCGCCTCACCAAGAGCGTGCTGTGCGGCATCGGTGCCTCGGAGGGGTGGACCAACACCTTCGTGTCCGCGGAGGCGCATCGCATGGTGGGACTCACGGGACCGGCGGTACGGGTGTCCAATCCGCTCATTGCCGAGGAGCCGTACCTCCGCCGCACACTCATGCCCGGCCTGCTGGGCGCGCTGGCGTACAACGCCGGCCGCCGCCAGGGGGCGATCCGCCTGTTCGAGGTGGGCGTGGTGTTCTCGCATCCCGACGAGGGCTCCCCGCGCGTGGTGGAGCGGAGCGGGACCGGCGGCACCCAGACCGCGTTGCTCCCCGGCGAGCGCGAGCTCCTGAGCGCGGTCTTCGCCTATGAGGGCGACGATGTCACGAGCGCGGTGGCGGCCTGGCATGTGCTGTCCGAAGCCTTCCGCCTCAGGGGCGTGCGCCTCGTCGCTCCCGAAGATGAGACCCGGCTGTTGCCGGGGCTGCACCCCACCCGATCGGCCCGACTCGTGGTGGCGGGGCGGACGATCGGCGCCGTGGGCGAGATCGACCCCGATGTTGCCGTCAGCTTCGGTCTGACCCAGACGACAGGCACGGGCACCTCCGCTCGACGAATCGGCTGGCTGGAGGTTGACCTGGCGCTCCTCTTCGATGAGGCCATCGTGCCCCGGCGCGCCATGGTGGCGGCGGCCGTGAGTCGCTTCCCCTCCTCGGATATCGACCTGGCGCTCGTGGTGGACGACGCCGTCCCGGCCGACCTCGTCGCTGAGGCCCTCGGGCAGGCGGCGGGCGATCTTCTCGAGTCGGTTGTCCTCTTCGACGTGTACCGAGGCCCGGGTATCGGGGCGGGAAAGCGCAGCCTGGCCTACCGGCTGCGCTTCTGCTCTCTGGACCACACCTTGACCGACGATGAGGTCGGCGCGCTGCGCGCCCGGTGCATCGAGGCGGCCGGGGTGCAGTGTGGTGCGGCCCTGCGCTGATCGCGTGGCATCGTGTCGCCATGGAGGTGCGACGGATCGATCCCGGTGACGAGGCCGCCTTCGATGCCTGGTACGCCGTGCTGCGGGCCACCGACTTCGAACACTGGCCCGAGCTCGGCGGTTGGACCCGGCGCGAGGCGCATGCGCTGGCCCGGCCCGACCAAGCCGCGATCGAGTACCACTGCCTCTCTGCCCTGGACGCGAAGGGGGCGACCATCGGCATCGTGCTCATTGAGGTGCCGCGTCGCGAGAATCAGCACAGCGTGTCCCTCGACGTGCGCGTGGACCGCGCACACCGCCGGCGGGGCGTCGGCACGGCCCTTGTGGCCGAAGTCGAACGCCGGGCCGCCGCCGACGGCCGATCGGTGCTCAACGGCCTCTTCGAGGTGCCGACCGCCATGCTGGAATCCCATGGAGCGGAAGCCTTCGCGCGCCGCCTGGGCTTCGTGCGCACCCAGGCCGGAAACCGCCGGCACCTGACCCTTCCCCTTGACGCGGCGCGGCGGGCCAGCGTGGCCGAGGACGTGGAGAAGGCCGCCGTGGGCTATCGCATGCACACCTTCATGGCGCCATGGCCGAAGGAGTATCTGGCGGACCAGTGCGAGCTCGGTCGCCGCATGTCGACGGACGCTCCTTCGGGCGACGAACGGCACGAAGAGGAGGTATGGGACGCGGCGCGGGTCGAGGAGATGGACCGGTGGATGGTGGCCGCGGGCATGCGCAAGCTGGTGGCCGTCGCTGAGCACGTCGAGTCGGGCCGGCTCGTGGCCTTCTCCGAGGTGGCGCTGCCGCAGGATCACCCGCACGAGGGCTGGCAGTGGGCGACGCTGGTCCTGCGCGAGCACCGCGGCCATCGGTTGGGGCTGGCGGTCAAGCTGGCCAACCTCGATGCCCTGGCATCCACCCTTCCCGCGGTGACCCTGATCAGCACCGGCAACGCGCAGGAGAACATCCCGATGATCGCCGTCAACGACATGCTGGGTTTCGTGGTGGTGGCCACGGGCACGTTCTGGCAGAAAGAGCTGGTGCCGTCTCCGTGACTATCGGCGAGGGCCGGCCCGTGCACGTCGTCGAGATCGATCCGCGCCACCCGCAGGCCTTCGATGCCTGGTTCGCCGTGATGCACGTCACCGACCAGGAGCGCTGGCCGGACGGCCCCGGCTGGCAGTACGCGGAGCGCCTGGCGATGGCCCTCGACGAGGAGGGTCCCGAAGAGCAGCGGTGCTTGTCGGCCCTGGCTGCCGACGGCCGCGTTGTCGGCATTGCCGATCTGACGATGTACCGCAGGGAGAACCGCGATGTGGCTGATCTCGGCGTGGCCGTGCGACCCGAGGCCCGGCGGCACGGCGTCGGGCGCGCGCTGGTCTCGGAGGCCGAACGGTTGGCCCGCCGCGCCGGTCGCAGCGAGCTCAGGGGCATGGACGAGGTGCCGACGCGACCCGGCTACCGCGATGCGGGCGCCGACTTCGCCAAGCGACTCGGCTTCGCGCCGATCCAGCACATGGTCCGCCGTGCGCTCCGGGTGCCCCTCAGCGAGGACCGTGCCCGCGAGCTGGCCGCAGACCCCAGAGCACATCCGTCCGGCTATTCCCTGCTCACGTTCCCCGACCGGTGGCCGGCGGCGTTCATAGACGATCGGTGCGAGCTGGGACGCCGGATGTCGACCGATGTGCCGATGGGGGAGCAGGACCGCGAGGAGGAGGTCTGGGACGAGGCGCGGGTCCGGCAGATCGAGGCGTCGTTCGCGGCGCAGAACAGAGCCAAGGTGACCACGGCGGCCCGCCACGACGCGTCGGGACGGCTGGTGGCCTTCACGGAGATCGCCGTTCCCCTCGGAGCACCGGAGTCCTCATGGCAACACGACACCTTGGTCGTGCGGGAGCACCGCGGGCGCGGGCTCGGGTTCGCCACAAAGGTGGCGAACCTGGCGGCGGTCGTGGAGGCGCACCCAGCGGTGCGCACCATCAACACCTGGAACGCGGCCGAGAACGAGCACATGATCGCCGTCAACGAGGCCATGGGTTTCGAGATCGTCGCCCACTCGACGGCATGGCTGAAGAAGCTCGCTCCCGGCTGAATCTAGGAGTCGAGGTACCGCAGCACCGCCAGCACGCGGCGATGATCGGATTGCGACACCGGCAGATCGAGCTTGGTGAAGATGTTCGCCACATGCTTCTCGACGGCGCCCTCGGAGATCACGAGATCGCGCGCGATGGCGACATTGGAACGTCCCTCTGCCATGAGGGACAGCACCTCTCGCTCACGGGCGCTCAAGACGGAGATCGAGTCGGTACGGCGTGAGGCGCCGAGAAGCTGGGTGACCACCTCGGGGTCCAGCGCGGTCCCACCCGAGGCCACGCGCACGAGTGCCTCGACGAAGTCGCTCACGTCGGCCACCCGGTCCTTGAGGAGGTAGCCGATCCCTGCCGCGTCGTCCGCCAGGAGCTCGGCGGCATAGCGGGTCTCGATGTATTGCGAGAAGAGCAGGATCCCGAGACCCTGATGCTGGCGGCGCAACTCGATGGCGGCACGCAGCCCTTCATCGGTGAAGGTCGGGGGCATGCGGATGTCGACGACCGCCACGTCGGGGCAATCCCGCTCCACCGATCTGCGCAGAGCCTCGGGATCAGCCACGGCGCCGGTGATGGTGAAGCCCCGGTCGACCAGAAGTTGGACGAGCCCGTCGCGCAGCACGGCCGAGTCCTCGGCGACGACGACGCGCAGGGGGACCGGGGTCAGCGGAGTCGACACCTAGGCGTGCAGCGGAAGGTCCACGGTGACCACCGTAGGGCCGCGTGGCGGGCTGGCGATGTCGAGGCGCCCGTCGACGGCATGCACCCGATCGGTGAGACCGACCAACCCGCTCGACGACGACCCCAGGCGGGAGAGCAGGGCCCCGCCGGTGCCGTCGTCCCGCACGACCACGCGCAGCCACCCTCCATGCTCGGTGCACGTGACGGTCGCCCGCGAGGCGTGGGCATGTTGGGCCACGTTGGCCAGCAGCTCGGCGACGCAGAAGTAGGCGATGGCCTCTATGGCCGGCGTCGGCCTGCCGTCCAGGGCGACGGTGAGCTCGGTCGGGATCGTGCTGCGAGCGGCCAGGGTGGCGAGAGCGCCTTCCAGCCCGACGTCGAGCGCCGGGGGATGGATCCCGCGGGCCAGGTCGCGCAGCTCGATGATCGCCTCCTTGGCGCCGCGGTGCGCGTCGTCCACCAGCTGGCGCACACGATCGAGATCGACTCCGACCCCGTCGCCGTCGCCCTCGGCCAGCTTCTCCTTGGCCATCCCGAGGCGCATGGCCAGGGCGACCAGCTGGGCCTGGGTGCCGTCGTGCAGGTCGCGCTCGATCCGTCGCAACGTCGCCGCCGACGTGTCGACGGTCTGGGCTCGCGCCTGCTCGAGCGAACGCATCCGGACGGCCAGAGGATCGGGTGCCAGCAGCACCCGCAGGACCAGCCGGTCGAGGTACACGACGCCGCGCACGGCCCACGGCGCCGCAAAGAAGAAGACGATGCCGGCGAGGAAGACCCCGAGTCCGTGCAGGAACCCGGTATGCCAGCCCGCGAAGAAGTTTCCTCCGAAAAGCGCCCGCGGCAGGCCGAACACGGCCGGGCTGCCCCCTGAACCGCCCCATAGCGGGAAGGAAAGGCAGAAGAAGGCATCCCACCAGAAGGCGAAGCCGACGAGGACACCGAGGATAGCGAGGGGCACCTTGAGGCCCACATAGGCCATGGAGCGCCATCCGGTGCGGTCCCGCAGCGACGACTGCAACCATCCCAGGAAGCCCGGGCGGGGAGTGAACGGCTCGGGGTTCTCGATCTCCTCACCCAGATAGGCGCGGGCGAGCTGGCGGTGGAGCCCGCCGATGCCCCGGGCACCGCGCACGGAGAGGGCGATGATGCCCAGCCCGAAGAATGTGATGGCCAGCACGATCCCGCCGAACAGGGTGATGAGGACGAAGGCTGCACCCACCGCGGCGAGCGGCGTGCCGATGGCGAGGAACGCGAGTTCGGACCACGTCCGCTTGAGGAACGGCTCCCGGACGATCGTGCGCGCCGTCGCCCGGACCTGCTCCTCGCCGCGCGGGCCCGCGACGGCGGTCAGGATCTCCTTGAAGCGGCTGTGGACCCGGACGCCACCATCTTCCATCTCGATCTCCATCATGCGTCACGGCGGGCGAGGAGCATGGTTCCGATGACCAGGACCAGGATGCAATAGAAGACCATCCAGAGGAAGCCGGTCGTCGGCGAGAGCTGGCCGGGCTGGTGCACCACGGCTGCTACCGAGTTGGCCAGTATCTGTTCGGGGGTGTAGCGAGCGGGGTTCCCGTGCGCGTTCAGCGGTTGGAGCACGACGGGAAGCAGGAACGTCAGCCCAACGAAGGCACTCATCGCGCCGGCCGTATTCCGGATGATGAGCCCGAGGCCGAGCCCGAAGAGTCCGAGGAGAGCGAGGTACGCACCCGAGAGCAGGAGCGCCTCCATGACGCCGGACTGGCCGAGGGTGGCCGTCGGCGCGTGCCCCGACAGGATGCCTTGGCCCAGGAAGAAGCAGGCGAATGTCATCACCTCACCCACCACCAACGAGATGGCACCAACCACGATTGCCTTGCCGGCGAGGAACAGTGGGCGCCGCGGGGTGGCGGCCAGCGAGGATCGGATGGTCCCGCTGCCGTACTCACCGGTGATGGCCAGGACACCGAGCACCCCGATGGCGAGTGACCCCAGGGCCAACCCGGTCAGGGACTGATTGGTCGGGTCGAATCCCCTGAACGCACCACGACCGTGGCGCTGGATGCTGTTGGTGGCCAGGAAGGTGACCAGCAGGCTCCCCGCCACGACGGCCGCCATGGTCCACGTGGTCGACCGCAGCGAGCGGAGCTTGCTGCACTCGGCCCGGACCGCCTGTGCCACGCCATATCTGCTCCGGACGGGCGTTGGGACATCGACATGCATGAGGTTCGTCACGATCGGCTCCCGGTCCTGAACTCGACGGCATCGTGCGTCAGTTCCATGAAGGCGTCCTCGAGCGAGCCCCGCAACGGCGAGAGCTCGTGCACGGTGAGGATGCGGTCGGCTGCCAGCTCGCCGATCGCCGCCGCGCTCAGCCCGGTGGCCACGATCGAGCCGTCGTCCTCCAGCCTGGCTTCGGCCCCGACATCGTCGAGCGCGGCGAGGAAACAGTCCGTCATCGGTGTCACGACCCGCACGGCCTCCAGCGTTCCCTGCGCGGCGAACTCGCGCACGCTCGTCTCGGCGATCAAGGAGCCCTGGCCGATGACCACCAGCTGTTCCGCCGTCAGAGACATCTCGTTTATGAGGTGGCTACTGACGAACACTGTCCGCCCCTCTGCCGCCAGGTCGCGCAGGAGGTAGCGGACCCAGCGGATCCCCTCGGGGTCGAGACCGTTGATGGGCTCGTCGAAGAGCAACACGCCGGGATCCCCCAGCAGGGCGGTGGCGATGCCGAGTCGCTGGCCCATGCCGAGCGAGTACTTCCCGGCGCGCTTGTGGGCCACCTCGGTCAGGCCGACGATGTCGAGGACCTCGTCGATCCGGGCCCGGGGGATGTCGTTGGACTTCGCTAGGAAGACGAGGTGGTCGTAGGCGGTGCGCGCCGGGTGGTACGCCTTGGCGTCCAGGAGGGCGCCCACCTCGCGTAACGGCCACGGGAGCGCGGTATAGGGCATGCCGTTCACCAGTGCGGTGCCCGAAGCCGGCATGTCCAACCCCATGATCATCCGCATGGTCGTCGACTTGCCGGATCCGTTCGGCCCGAGAAACCCTGTCACCACGCCCGGGGCCACCTCGAAGCTGAGGTGGTTGACGGCCGTGGTGCTCCCGTAGTGCTTGGTCAATTCTTTGACACTGATCATGGGTCAACCGTAAGGAATCACGGCGGCGGGGTACATGCCGTTACCGGGCGTCTCCACCTGGGGGTAGCCCCCCTCTTCGGTCGGGGGCTGTTCGGGGGCTACCCGTGGACGATCAGGACTCGGGTTGGTGGCACACCGCCTCGATGTTGTGCCCGTCGGGATCGCGGACGAAGGCGCCGAAATAGTGCTCGTGGACCTCGGCCCCGACGGACACGGCGGCGTCGTGGAAGGCCCGGACGGCATCCCGGTCGGCGGCGCGGAACGCCACGTGCAGTTCCCGGTCCTTGTCCCGCTGAGCCGGGCACAGCCAGAAGGAGCCGGGCTCGGGGCCGAAGAAACCCACCGCCGGCCCATCGGTGGCGCCAGGGGCAATGCCCAGAGGGGCGAGGACGGCTTCGTAGAACGCCCGACTGGCCGCGACGTCGCCAACCTGGAGAGTGACGTGATCGATCATCGGCCCACGATCGCGCACCGACCGGCCAAAGACCTGAATCGACGCCGGTGTAGTGTCCGCGACGACCAGGCGGAGACGGGTCCGGTCGGAAGGGGGAACAGTGGCAACGCTCGGGCAGAAGGCGATCGTCGTCGCCGGCGGCGCCACCGGAATCGGGGCCGAGACGGCCCGCCGGCTGGCCGCAGCCGGGGCGCTCGTCGTCGTGGGGGACATCAACGAGGCAGGGGGGCGTCGCACCGTCGAAGCGATCGGCGGCGACACCCGGTTCGTTCCTTTCGACATCTCCGACGAGGACTCGGTGGCGGGGTTGATCGATGCCGCCCTGGCGGCCTTCGGCCGTCTCGACGGGCTCTTCTCCAATGCGGCCGACCTTCGACCCGAGGTGCTCTCGAAGGACACGGACATCGTGTCCATGGACACCGAGACCTGGCACCACAGCCTGGCCGTCGATCTCACGGGCTTCTTCTACACGGCCCGCCATGCGATACCGCACCTTCTCGAGGCGGGCGGTGGCTCCATCGTCGTCACCAGCTCGGCCGCGGCGTTCCTCGGTAGCGGCACCCGGCCGGCCTACGGCACCGCAAAGGCCGGACTCGGATCGCTGGTCCGCCACATCGCCAGCCGGTGGGGCAAGGAGGGCATCCGGTGCAATGCGGTGGCCCCCGGGCTGGTCCTGTCCGACGAGCTGCGCCAGAAGGTGCCGGCCGAGCGCCAGGAGGCGTACCTGGCCTCCCAGGAATTGGCCCGGCTCGGCGAGCCGCGGGACATCGCCTCCATGGTCACGTTCTTGTTCTCGGACGAAGCGGACTGGATCACCGGGCAGGTGATCGGGGTCGACGGGGGCATGGTCATGCGCTGACCGCGGGCTTTATGCATG
>Ga0302314_10012038_pt1 | contig 15016 bp, 16 predicted proteins | sample III_Palsa_N2_3_FD_200533 | JGI IMG/M metagenome (GOLD analysis project Ga0302314, IMG submission 200533) | Peat permafrost microbial communities from Stordalen Mire near Abisko, Sweden - III_Palsa_N2_3 | ecosystem: Environmental > Terrestrial > Soil > Palsa > Peat permafrost | place: Sweden... | reverse complement strand
GCGCCGTGATCCTCAAGAGATACCGTTCGATGGGTCTGTTTATTCCCTTCACCCAGTGGGCGATGGAGTTCGCGCGCAAGAAGGGCTACAGCCGCGTCTACCTGCATTCCCAGCACCGGCTGTGGCCGATCATGGAACGCCAGGGCTTCAAGAAAGTGGACGACAAGATCTTCCACTTCTCCGACCACGAATACGGTGCCTACTACCGCGACCTCGATCCTGTGGACGCGCCGACCATGTACTCCGATCCGTTGCTGCTGAACCGGCCGGAAGACCAGCTCGACACACCGGGCATCCTCGAACAGTCGGCGGAGCGCGGCGCGACCAACCCGGGCGCCGGCTGGGCCGAACGTCGGACGAATTAAGGGTGAATGACATGTCCACTGTGAAGCAATCGATCGGCGGCGAGGCCGTCACCACCAAGCTGGCGATGAAGATGGAAGACTCCATGCAGGCCTTCGCCGTGCGCGCGGCCTGTTTCATCGGCGAGCTCGACGTGCCGTACTCCGAGGAGTTCGACGGCCACGACTTCGGCGCGACCCACGTCATCGCCTATGTCGGCGACGAGCCGGTCGGCGCCGTGCGTGTGCGCTGGTTCCAGTCCTTCGCCATGCCGGAGCGCCTGGCCGTCATCCAGCGCTTCCGCGGCAACAACATCGGCCAGCTCCTGATCGAGCGCTGCCGTTCGCTGGCCGAGACCCGGGGCTGCAACATGCTCTATGTCCAGGTCCTGCCGAACGACGTGACGTACTGGGAGAAGCAGGGCTGGCGGCGCCTCGTCGCCGAGGACGGCAGCCCGGCCAAGCGCATCGTCGCCATGGTCCGTGCGGTCGATCCCAGCAAGCCGCTGCCCGATGTCGAGGCTCCGGAGTCGATCGTGCTGCGCCCCGAGCCGCAGCTCGACGCGTCAGGCCTGCCGCTCGGCACCGCTTCGAACTAGGCAGACGCATTCCCGGCCCGCTATGCTGCCGGCCGGGGACAGCGTGGGGATTGAATGAGTGTGTTCGAGATCGTCGTCGAACCCAGGATTCGACGGCGCAGGGTCCGTCAGCCGCTTTCGGGAAAGAAGCGAGCGGCGGCGCTTTTCCGGGTGTGGCACGGATTGCGCGACATGATCGAGGAGGCCGAGCGCCTGGGTGACGGCGAACTCGTGCATTTTCTCGCGGTGGCTCAAATGATGATCGAGGAAAAGGTCGCCTCGGTGACGTCCGGCATCGCCATTGGCTTCGCCGAGACCGACGCGGGCCTGCCGAACTGAAGCGACGCTATTTGTGCCTCGGGTCGAGCGCGTCGCGCAGGCCGTCGCCCAGCAGATTGAACGACAGCACCGCGAAGAAGATCGCGAAGCCCGGCCAGAACGCCATCCACGGCGCCTGCGCCAGGAAGCGCTGCGCCGAGTTCAGCATGCTGCCCCACGAGGGGGCCGGCGGCTGCTGGCCGAGACCCAGAAACGAGAGTGCCGCCTCGGCGATGATCGCGCCCGCGATGGCCAGGCTCGCCTGCACCAGCAGCGGCGGCACGATGTTGGGCAGCACGTGGCGCAGCGCAATCCGCCAGTGCGGGTTGCCGACCGCGCGCGCGGCCTCGACGTAATCCTCGACCTTGGCGCCCAAGGTCTGGCCGCGCGTCAGGCGGATGAACACCGGCGTCGAGGTGACGCCGATCGCGATCATTGCGTTGCCGAGGCTGGGTCCCAGGAAGGCCGCCAAGGTGATCGCCAGGATCAGGAACGGAATCGCCAGCATCGCGTCGACAACGCGCGAGAGCACGGTGTCGACCCAGCCGCCGGCGTAGCCCGCCAGCAGGCCGAGCGGCACGCCCGCGCCGACGGCAATGCCTACCGACACAAGGCCCGCGCTGAGCGAGGCGCGCGCGCCGAACAGCACGCGGCTGAGTACGTCGCGGCCGACCTCGTCGGTGCCGAACCAGTGCAGCCAGCTGGGCGCCTTGCGGACCTGCGTGAAGCTGGTCTGCGTGGGGTCGTAAGGCGCGATCCAGGGCGCCAGCAGCGCCGCGGCAATCAGGAAAACCACGACGAACAGGGCGGCCATCGCGCCCTTGCGCCGGCGCAGCCGCCGCCAGCCGCGCGCCCAGGGGTTCTCCTCGGTGGCGAGGGTCATGCTCATCCTCTGAGCCTCGGATTGACCAGCACATAGGCGATGTCGGCCAGCAGGTTGAGCGTGATGTAGACCGTGGCCGTCACCAGCACGACGCCCTGCACCACGGCGTAGTCGCGGTTGAAGACGGAATCCACGATCAGCTTGCCGAAGCCGGGGATGGTGAAGATCTGCTCGGTCAGCACTGCGCCCGACAGCAACGTGCCGAAGTCGAGCGCGAGCAGCGTGATGACCGGCGTCATCGCATTGCGCAGTGCGTGCTTCAGCACGACGCGGCCCTCGGCCAGGCCCTTGGCGCGCGCCGTCCTGACATAATCCGCGCCCATCGCCTGCAGCATGGCGCTCCTGGTGTGCCGCATCAGCACGGCGGCGAGCGCGTTGCCGAGCACGAAGGCCGGCATGATCGTGGTGGCGAGGCTCATCTTCCAGTCCTCGCTCAGGCGCACATAGCCCGACGCCGGCAGCCAGCCGAGCGTCACCGAGAACAGGAAGATCATCAGGATGCCCAGCCAGAAATTGGGTGTGCTCAATCCCCACAGCGCGAACAGGTTGGCGGCGTAGTCCCACCATGTCTCTTTCTTCACGGCGGAGATGATGCCGGCCGGGATACCGATGCAGATCGCGATCAGCAGCGCCATGCCGGCGAGTTGCAGGGTGACCGGCAGCTTCTCGGCGACCAGCGAGGCGACCGACGCCTTGAGCCGCATCGACTCGCCCAGGTTCCCCGCGAGCACGCCCTTCATCCAGTAGAAGTACTGGACGGGGATCGGCTCGTTCAGCCGGTACTGCTCGCGGATCTGCTGCAGCACCTGGGGATCGCGCTCCTCGCCCGCCATGATCAGCGCCGGATCTCCGGGCAGCAGCTGCTGCAGCCCGAAGATCAGCATCGACACCAGGATCAGTGTCGGGATGATCTGCAGCAGCCGGCGGGTGAGGAAGACGAGCACGGGCCTACTTGAGCTTGAGACCCACGACGCGCACCAGCCCGTCGGGCATCTGCTTATAGCCCTCGAGCCGGTCGCTGTGCGCGACCAGTACCTGCGGATGGTAGAGGTAGAGGATCGGTCCTTCTGTCAGGACCTTGGCCGCGACCTTCTCGTAAGCGGCCTTGCGGTCGGCTAGGTCGGTCTTCGTGCGTGCCTCCTGGTGCGCGGCATCGACATCCTTGTCGCAGTACTTGGTCGTGTTCTGCGGCTGGTTGCAGACCTGGAACGAATAGGAGTTGCCATCGGGGTCGCTGCGACCGCTCCAGCCGATCAGGTAGAGCTGGTAGTTGCCGTCTTCCGACTGCTTCAGCGAGGTCGCGAACTCGGTGAGCCGGATTTTTAGGTCGAAGCCCGCCTCGGCGGCCATCGACTGGACGACCTCGGCGACGGAGCGGAACTCCACGCCGTTGGGCACCATGAAGTCGAGCGCGAGCGGCGTCGTCACGCCGGCTTCCTTCAAGAGCGCCTTGGCCTTGGCGACGTCACGCTTGGGGATCGGGAACTTCTGCTGGTAGTAGGGGTTCTGCGGGCTGACCCACTGGTTGCCCGGCACGAACTCGCCGTTGAACACGACCTGGTTGATTGCGTCGCGGTCGAGGCTGAGCTCGAAGGCACGCCGCACGCGCGGGTCCTTGGCCAGCGGATTGTCGGCCTTGGGGCCGTTGCCCAGGTTCATGGTGATGCTGACATAACCCAGCGATACCGCCTTGCTGAGCTTGAGCTTGGGCGTGTCGCGCACAGCCTTGATGTCGGTCGCCAGCACCCTCTCGATCAGGTCGAGGCTGCCGGACTTGAGGTTGGCCAGCCGCACCGTCGAATCGACGATCGGCAGGTAGGTGATCTTGTCGATGAAGACCTGGTCCTTGTTCCAGTAGTCGGCGAACTTCTCGACGACGATGCGATCCTGTTGCACGCGCTCGACGAACTTGTAGGGGCCGGCGCAGACCGGATGGAGGCCGAACTTGTCGCCCGCCGCTTCGGCCGCCTTGGGCGCCACCATCATGCCGGCGCGGTCGGTGAGCTGGGCCAGCAGCGGCGAGAACGGTGCCTTGAGATGCAGCTTAATGGTGAGCGGATCAACGACCTCGACGCTGTCGATGGCGCTGATCTCGGGCTTGCGGAACGAGCCCTTCATGTTGAGGTGGCGCTCGAGGCTATATTTCGCGGCTTCGGCGTCGAAGGCCTCGCCGTCATGGAACTTTACGCCGGGCCTGAGCTTGATGGTGACCGTCTTGCCGTCGGCCGAGGTCTCGTGGCCGAGCGCCAGCTGCGGCACGATCTTCAGGTTCTCGTCGATGTCGAACAGCTTGTCGCAGATCGAGGCGAAGACGATGCGGCCCACGTAGGTGCGCGCCAGCGTCGGATCGAGCACGTCGGGATCCTCGGCGAGGCCGACCCTCAGGTTGGTCTGGGCAAACGCGCTTCCCGCCATTGCCGCGGTGAGCGCCAATGCAAGGATCAACTTCTTCATGATGCCTCCCTTTGCGAGACGAATGCCGCCTGCAGGCGGTCCAGCCGTATCCTGTCTTGTTCGTTGCGGACGCCCGGGGCGAGCGCCGGTGGGGCCGGGAGCTCCGGCCACCAGGGGCAGGCCGTAGCATGAGCAGATTTTGCGCCAAGTGGGCCATCGGTTACGAGTGCTGGCACGTCGCTGCGGCAGCTCTCGCGCGCGAACGGGCAGCGTGTGTGGAAGTGGCAGCCCGGCGGCGGATTGATGGCGCTCGGGATGTCGCCCTCGAGCAGCGCGCGCTCGCGCACCGCCGTCGGGTCGGGCAGCGGTACCGCCGACAGCAGCGCGCGCGTGTAGGGATGGCGCGGATGGCGGAACAGCTCCTCGGTCGTCGCCGTCTCGACGATCCGCCCGAGATACATGACGGCGATGCGGTCGGCGATGTGCTTCACCACGGCGAGGTCGTGGCTGATGAAGATGTAGGCCAGGCCAAAGCGCTGCTGCAGCTCTTTCATCAGGTTGATGACCTGCGCCTGGATCGACACGTCGAGCGCCGAGACGGGCTCGTCGGCCACGATCAGGCGCGGCTCGACGGCCAGGGCGCGGGCGATGGCGATGCGCTGGCGCTGGCCGCCGGAGAATTCGTGCGGGTAGCGCCGCGCGTGGTCGGGCCGCAGCCCCACCAGCTCGAGCAGCTCCGATACGCGCGCCGAGCGCTGCTTCTCGCTGCCGACCAGGCGATGCAGCCACAGCGGCTCGCCCAGCATGGCGCCGACGGTCATGCGCGGATTGAGGCTCGCATAGGGGTCCTGGAAGATGATCTGAAGGCGGCGGCGGCGCGCACGCATCTGGTCGGAGTCGAGCGCCAGCAGGTCGTCGCCCTCGAAGCGCACGGCGCCCCTGGTCGGCTCGATCAGCCGCAGCACCAGCCGGCCGACCGTCGACTTGCCGCAACCCGATTCGCCCACGATGGCCAGCGTCTCGCCTTCGTTGACATGGAAGTCGACGCCATCGACGGCGCGCACCTGGGCGCTGATGCGGCCGAAGGCGCCGCTCTTCACGGGGAAATGCTTCACCAGCCCCTGGACGTCGAGCAGGGGCTTCGTCCCCGAATCGCTCATTGGAAGATCTGAGCCAGCGGCGCGCGACGGCAGCGCGAGAGATGGCCGGGCGCCACTTCCACGAGCGGCGGCGGTGCGGTGCGGCAAGCTTCCTCGACGAACGGGCAGCGTGCGGCGAAGCGGCAGCCGGCCGGCGGCTGGGTCATGTCGGGCACGCGGCCCTCGATCGAGGGCAGGCGATCGCGCTTGCGGTCGAGCTTGGGGATCGAGCCCAGCAGGCCCACCGTGTAGGGATGCTCGGGCCGCGCGAACAGCGCAGCGACAGGTGCGCGCTCGACGATCTGGCCCGCGTACATCACGGCCACGTCGTCGGCCATCTCCGCCACGACACCGAGGTCGTGCGTGATCAGGATGATCGCGGTGCCGGTGTCGCGGCGCAGGCCGCGCATGAGATCGAGGATCTGCGCCTGGATGGTGACGTCGAGCGCCGTCGTGGGCTCGTCGGCGATCAAGAGCTTCGGTCCGCAGGCCAGCGCCATGGCGATCATCGCGCGCTGGCGCATGCCGCCCGAGAGCTTGTGCGGATAGTCGTCGATCCGCTTCTCGGGCGAGGGAATGCGCACCAGCTTCAGAACCTCGATCGCCTTGGCGCGCGCTTCGCCGGCGCCGACGCCCTGGTGGCGCCGGATCGCCTCGATGATCTGGTTGCCGATCGTGTAGCTGGGATTGAGCGAGGTCATCGGCTCCTGGAAGATCATCGCCAGGCGCGCGCCGCGCAGGTCGCGCAGCTCCCGCTTGGCGATCTTCAGCAGGTCGCGCCCCTCGAAATGCACCTCGCCGCCGACCGTGGAATTCTCCGGCGGCAAGAGGCCCATCACCGCGAGCGACGTCACCGACTTGCCGCAGCCCGATTCGCCCACGAGCCCCAACGTCCGGCCGCGCCGCAAGGCGAGGTCGATGCCGTCGACGGCGTGCACGGTGCCGTCGTCGGTGGCGAAGGAGACGGTGAGGCTCTTCAGCTCCAGCAGCGGGGCGTCGGACGTCTCGCTCATGTCCGACTTAACGACCTGCCGCGTAACCCTGCATGCCGCGCGGATTGGCGGCGGCCTTGCGCCACGGATCGTCGCGGGTGGCGGCGGTGAGGCGGCCTTCCGACCACTCGTCGTTCATCTCGACCTCGTGGCCGCGCTTCTTGAGCTCGGCCGCGGTCTCCCGCGGGATGCGGCCTTCCAGCACCAGCACGCCCGGACGCGAGGTGCGCGGCCAGAACGACGAAGGGAAGTGCTCGCTGTGCCACGCCGGCGCGTCGATCGATTCCTGCAGGTTCATGCCGCAATGGACATGGCGCAGGAACATCTGGGTGATCCACTGGTCCTGCTGGTCGCCGCCCGGCGATCCCCAGACCATGTACGGCTCGCCGTCGCGATGGGCCAGGGTCGGCGTGAGCGTCGTGCGTGGGCGTTTGCCCGGCGCCAGCGAGCCCGGCAGGCCTTCTTCCAGCCAGAACATCTGGCCGCGCGTGCCGATCGGGAAGCCGAGCTCCGGCACCACGGGCGAGCCGTGCAGCCAGCCGCCCGACGGCGTCGAGGAGATCATGTTGCCTTCCCTGTCGACGATGTCGAAGTGCACGGTGTCACCGCTCATCTGGCCCATGCGGCCGACCGTCGGTTCGCCTGCGCCGCTGGCGGCAACGGCGGCACGTGCGCCGTCGGCCTTGCGCAGCTTCACCACGCCGCCATAGCCCTCGACCTTGCCGGGCCGCAGCTCGAGCGAGGCCTTCGCGGCATCGATCAGCTTGCGGCGGTCGGTGTTGTAGGCGTCCGACAGCAAGGTCTGCATCGGCACGTCGACGAACTTGGGATCGCCGTAGAACGACTCGCGGTCGGCATAGGCGAGCTTGCTCGCCTCGACGACCGTATGGATGAAGTCGGCGCTCGTGGGATCGGCGCCGTCGAGATTGTAGCCCTTCAGCAGCGCGAGCTGCTGCAGCACGACGGGCGCCTGCGCCCACGGGCCCGACTTGCACACGGTGTAGCGGCCGTAGTCGTAGGTGCACGGCGCTTCGATGGTCGCTTCCCACTTGGCCATGTCGTCGCCGCGCAGCAGGCCTTTGTTGCGCTGGCCGGAGACGTCCATGATCTCCTGCTGCGTGTAGAATTTGTCGATCGCCTCGGCCACGAAGCCCTGGCTCCAGACCTTGCGCGCGCGCTCGATGATCGCCTCGCGATTGCCGCCGCCGGCTTCGGCTTCCTTGACGATGCGGGCATAGGTGTTGCCGACCGTCGGGTTGCGGAACGTCTCCATCGGCTTGGGGATAGCGTTGCCGGGCATGAACACGGCGGCCGAGGTCGGCCAGTTGTCGCGGAAGTTGTCGGCCACGGTGGCGATGGTGGCCGAGGCGCGCTCGACCAGCGGATAGCCGTTGATGAAATAGCCGATCGCCGGCGTCATCACGTCGGAGATCGACATGGTGCCGTAGTCGCGCAGCAGCAGCATGTAGGCGTCGAACGTGCCGGGCACGCAGGCCGGCAAGAGGCCGGTGCCGGGGATCAGGTCCATGCCGAGGTTCTTGAAATGGCCGATGGTGGCCAGCTGCGGGATCGTGCCCTGGCCGCAGATGACTTCCGTCTTGCCTCGTTTGACGCTGTTCAGGATCAACGGCACGTCGCCGCCGGGGCCGCAGAGGTGCGGCTCGCAGACCTGCAGGGTGAGCGCCGTGGCGACCGCCGCGTCGAAGGCGTTGCCGCCGCGTTCGAGGATGCCCATGCCGACCGCGGTGGCGATCCAGTGGGTCGAGGTCACCACGCCGAAGGTACCGACGATCTCGGGGCGGGTGGTGAAGGGGTTCGGATTGATCAGTTTCAAGGCGTGCCTCCCGAGCATACGCAATGCAAGAACGGGACCTTAAGCCGCCGGGAACCGGGCGGGAAGGGCGCGACTTGTCCCTGTACCGCAGCCCGGAGTCCCAGAAGAATCCCAGAAAGTTGGGACGGGTCGGATGCCGATGGCACAAGGCTTTCAGGCCAATCGTCCCAGAATCCCACACACCCCCTCCGGGCGTCCCCGCGCGGCATCCGGGCGCGGTGAGCGCGGAAACGTGATCCGGCATACTCGAGGGCAATGAAAATCGACCGGCGCCGGTTTCTCGGCGGTGTCTTGGGGACCACCCTCCTCGCCGCGGCGCGTCCGTCCGGCGCCGTCGTCGTCCTCGACAGTACCTGGCGGGCCGAGGGCGGTCGGCCAGGGCACGAGAGCGAGGGCTTCGGCGCCCACATCCGTCTCGCCAACCAGCCTCAATTCCGCAGCCTCGTTGCCCTGTCCGGCGACGACGGCGAGAGCTGGGCGATCGGCTCGGGCACCTGGATCGGCAATGTCGATGGGCAAGGCTATGTCCTCACCGCCGGGCATATCTTCGGCAACGGCGAGGACGCCGACACATTCCTCTACCGGACCAACGGCGGGACAGTGCACCGCGGCGTGGACGTCGACTTCCATCCGCTGTGGAACGGCGACGTGAACGCGCGCGAGGGCTACGATCTGGCGATCGTCACCCTGGAGAGCCCCGTCACCGATGCCGGTCCGCCGCCGGCGCTCTACGACGGCGAGATCGCGGTCGGCGCCCGGGTCGTGATGATCGGATTCGGCAGTCGCGGCATCGCCTCGGTCGGCGAGCGTGCCGAATACTACGAACCGTCGGACAAGGCGGCGGCGGAGAACATCGTCGACGAGGTCGAGGCCGGCGAACATCCCGTGCCGCACGACGGCAACGCGGGCAACTGGTTCAGCGTGAAGATGCGGCGCGAAAGCGAAGGCGCGCTCAGGCTCGAGGGCATCCTGGGCGGCGGCGACAGCGGCGGCTCGACCTGGCTCCGGGTCGGCAGGGACTGGGCGATCGCGGGCGTCAATTCCAACGGCACCGGCGACGATGTCTACGGCTGCTCGTCGTTCTTCGCCCAGGTGTCGGGCGTGCAGGAATGGATCGCGGAGGCCGTGCCCGGCGTGCGCTTCCTGAGTTAGGCCGGCACAGAGCTTCAGGGTGATTTTGGTTCGACCTTGGGACCCGGACAGTCCACGTCGCCCGCACCCATGTGATCAAATCCCTGAATTCCCAGTGAGGTCCCGTTAGCGTGTTGGATGCTGATCGACATGATATTGTCGCCCCGGTCGGCACCGGCGTGTAGACCCAGCGCCTGCAGCACCTGCTGCTCGCTGAAGTCACCGTGCAGCCAGACGACGATGCTTTGCAGCGCGCCATGCTCGAAGGCGAGATCGACGCCGGTCGCTAACGGATGGACCCGCGCTGCCAGTTTATCAGGGAATGTGGGACCCTCGTAGTAAGCCATCGTGTTCTTACATGGGTCGCCCGATGACTCGTAATTCTTCAGATCGCAATTGAATCTGGCATCGCGGTGGCCGAGGAGCTTCTCCATCCGGCACCCGATATCGGCCGGTGACGCGCGGGGCCAGCTCAGGAGATCGATGCTGAAAGGCGGAAAGTCGGCGGCATGAGCGACGGAAAGGGACAGCCACAATCCGGTCGCGCCGGCAAGAAGCTTGATCATTCAGAGAGGCCACCCAAGCATGACGGTTAGAATGATCGAGGCGTGCGAACGCCACAAGCGGGATAGGCGCGGTCGCCGAGACCGGAGCGGATCTCGCCCACCTCCTGGCCGTCGTGTTCGACGAGCGTGCCCGACGTAGGCCCGGACTCAATCCGTGCCGGGAATGCTGCGTGTCGGCACGGCGAATGTGCAGCCAGGGCGGGCGCCGCAACAGGCCAGCGCTCGCACCATTTGCGCTCAAGTATCCAGCAGACGATCGAACTCGCGCCTGGACGTGCCGTAACACTCGCACGAGAGTCGCTGGAGACCACGACGATCGAGGATCGTGACGATCCCCCGACGATAGCGGATGAGTCCGGCGCGCTGCAGAGCACCGGCCGCGCCCGAGACCCCCGTCCGCTGCACCCCCAACATCATGGCCAGGAATTCCTGCGTGAGAAGGAATTCATCCGATTGCATGCGGTCGCGAGTCATCAACATCCAACGGCAGCAACGCTGTTGAATGGAATGGAAGTGATTGCACGCGGCTGATTGTGCGACCTGATTGAACAGGGCGTGGGCATAGCGAAGCATGACCGCCCGCATCGATGCGCTTCGCGCCAGCTCCTTCTTGAACACGGCGGCCTTCATCCTGACGCCGGCGCCCGGCACCTGGATGTAAACACTCGTGGGCGCCCGGTCGTCGCCCAACAGGACGGGCAGGCCCACCACTCCCTCGTTGCCGATCGTCCCGACTTCCGCGGCTTGGCCATTGGCCATTGTATTCACCAGCGAGCCGACGCCGGTCTCGATGAAATAGACAAACCCGAGGGGTTGCCGGGCGCGATAAAGCGACTGCCGGTACGTCAGCGGAATGTGCTGAAGATGCGGGCGCAGGCGCCGGTAATCCTTGGACGACAGCAAACCGAGCAAGCGGTTGGCGGGGGCGCCCGCAGCCTTGTACTTGGCAATCACGCGTTGCTCCTCTGTTGCACCGGCCCGGGCCGAAATCTCGTAGAGGTGAATGCGATCCAGCGGGGAGAGTTGCCTGCACGGCTTCACCAAGGCCCAAAGCTGATGTTCAATAGTGAACACATCGCACACGGTGCGTATGTTGGAGGCCAGACATATACCGTCCGCTACCAGACATAGCTCTGGACTCTGCCGAGCAATCGGCGCGTTGATAACGTTCCCTCGAATACAAATAGAAGACAGGGTTGGGAGGAAAGCGCGTCCGATAACGTGCGCCGATGGGTATCGACGTGATCTGGCGGATGGCCGCCAGGTACGCAGGCGACAGAAGTCCAGCGATCGCTGGGAAAGTGAGGGCATGATGCCCCGCGAACACGCCACGCCTGGCGAAGTCTCCCTGTCTGCCCGGTTTCAAAGTCAGGAGCCGCGGTCCGTTGCGAGCTACGAACGCGAACTCGCGGCGGCCAGGGTCACGGAGAGCCAGCTGCGCGCGCTTCTCGCGCAGGATCAGATTTTACTTGGGCAAAAGGACGAGTTGATTCGTCGTCAGGAGGTCCTGAACCAGGAGTGCCATCACAGGCTGCTGAACAACCTCCAGATGATCGTCAGCCTGCTGTCCCTGCAAAGCCGGAGGGAAACGAACATAGAAGCCTCCACGAGCCTTTCTGTGGCGGCCAATCGCGTCGGCGCGATCGGGCGTCTCCACCGGCACCTCCATTCCATGGACAGCACGGAAACCGTCGAGTTCAAGAAATACCTTGATGAGCTCTGTCGCGATCACTCGACGATGTCGATGTCCGAAGAGCGCCCGACCCAGGACATCACGGTCGAGGGAGTCGAGATGAGCCTGGCGACCGTCATCGGCATTCCCCTCGGTCTCATCGCCAACGAGCTGGTGACGAACGCCATCAAGCATGGCGAGGGCCGCATCACGGTGAAGCTCGAAACGCATGTCCGAAAAGGCTACGCCCTGTCGGTCTGCAACAAAGGTCCCGCCTTGCCGGCAGGGTTCGATCCGGCAGCCTGCGACGGACTGGGAATGAACCTCGTTTCGTCGTTCGTCAGGCAGATCGGTGGCGAATTGCGGATCGATCGTGGTGACGGAAGCGACTGCACGAGATTTACCGTTCTGTTCGGCGATAGTTAGCGCGTCGACAAGGCCGTCATGCCCAAAGCGAAAAAAGCTCAAATCTGGACCAATCGACTTTTCGCCGCAATGGAAGCCGCGAGCCGCAAGCGGATTGGTGCCCATCTGGAACCTGTTCATCTCAAGCTGGGCGCCGTCGTCTGCGAAGCGGGCGGTCTTCTCAAGCACGCGTATTTCCCGCAGGGCAACGTCCTCTCACTCCTGACGGTCCTGGAGAACGGCTCGGCAATCGAGACCGCGAACATCGGACGCGAAGGAGCATTTGGCCTCTTCGCGGCAATGTATAGCCGGGTGTCGTTCAATCGATGTCTTGTGCAACTGGAGGGCGCGATGGTGCGCTGCCCGATCGAATTGCTGCAAGCGGAGTTCAAGAACAGCGAACAAGTCCGCGATCTCTTCGTCAGCTACTCGGAGACGCAGCTATCGCAGGTTCAACAGACTGTCGCATGCAATGCCATGCATACGACGGAGGAGCGAATGTGCCGATGGCTCCTCATGATGCACGATCGTGCTGAAGGAGAAGCCCTGCCATACACGCACGAGTTCCTGTCGCACATGCTGGGCACCAATCGCAAATCTGTGACGCTCGCCGCACTATCGATGCAGGCCGCCGGCTTGATCAGTTATCGTCGAGGACGGATTCTGGTTCTCGATCGCCCCGGCCTCGAAAAGGCCGCCTGCGAGTGCTACGCCATCGTAAAGGAAAGGTTCGACGCCTTCCTGGCGCCACCCTCGACGGCGGTTCAGGGCAATACGAAGGGGCGAGGCAAAGTCAGGTAACCCGCCGGTCACGAGCGACGAATCCGCCTAATTCAGACGCTGGCCGCGGTATTCGTGCTCGAGTCCCCAAGCCGCCTGGATGGACCATTCCTTCGCCATTCGAATGAAATGCGACTTCAAGGAAGGACTATCGACGGCGTCCGCCAATTGCAGGCAGTCCGCCTCCAGGCGCAGGCACTCTAGTTCTTGCTTTCGCAAGCTGGTCGATTGAGACATGGAATGCCTCCAATTGAAATTGGAGCGCAACCTCGCACGGCGTCGCCTCTCCTGTCGGTGGTCCACGCCACGGAGAGAGCGGAGAAAATGCCCCGAGCGAGATCGATTCCCTGTTCTCTGGGGTGATCCTTTCGATACGGGGCGTGGTCGCAATCGGCACGTTCAAGGCGGCGGCGCTACGAGGTCGACTCTTTGGAACGGTGAGGAGGAACCTCGCCTCGAAGCGGCACGTTGGCTTTGTCGAGGCCGACTTTTCCTGGCCTCCGCCGTGACGCTGGTCGGGGCACTTTCAACGGCCCTCCAGCCGAACAACCAAAGGATCATCCCGTGAAACATCTGTTCAAGGCGGCGGCAATCGCGCTCGCGTTTGCCGGTTCATCCGTCGCGACCCTGAGCATCGCGACCCCGGCAAGTGCTGCCGATACCGTCATCACCTTCGATCCGGGCACCGTGCGCTACGGATACAACGACGGTTATTGGGATACCGGCCATGCCTGGCACACCTGGGGCTCGCCGGAGCACATGACGACGTACCGGGCTTCCAAGGGCAACCAGTACTTCGACTACGCCCATACCCGGGACGCCAATCAAGGCTGGATCGACAAGTAGATCGACGTAACGCAGGAGCTTTCTCCCGCCGATAAATCGCCGCCGCGCACTTTAGCCTTCAGGAGGATTCGATGATGACGACACGACTAGCAGTCTTGACGATTGCTTTGATGGGCGTTGCAGGCATCGCTCAAGCCCAGTCGGGACCGCCGCTTGACCCCAACGGCCGTCCCTACGTCACCAGTAACCCGCAACCCAGTCCCGGTGACTACACGCGTGAAAGGCCCGGGCCGCAGCGCCCTGACCAGCAGGCCCAGACCGCGTCACCGGGTCATGGCAGCATACAACACGATACCGCCCTCAAGGACGAGTACGGCTTCCGCTATGATGCCCGTGGCAATCGTATCGACGCGAGAGGCCGGACGATCTCGCCTCACACGACGACGCCGTAAGGATTTCAGCCAACGGAAACGAGGCTCGGCGGCCTTCGCGGCCGGCCGGGCCTTTTTCTTTTTTCTAGTCTGTCGTCGCCGGAAGCCGCATCCAGTCGGGCACCTCGGGCAGGATGCGCGTGCTACCCGCGGTCAGGCCGTCGCCCTTCATGCCGTCGAGCCGCAGCATCGCCAGCGCCCGGTCGCCGAGACCGGAGCGGATCTCGCCCACTTCCTGGCCGTCGCGCTCGATCAAGGTGCCGGGCGCGGGTAGCGGCCCGTCGAGCCGCACCGGGAACAGCCGCTTCTTCACCAGCCCGCGATACTTGGTGCGGGCCGTCAGCTCCTGGCCCATGTAGCAGCCCTTCTTCCAATCGACGCCGTTCAGCTCGTCGAAGCCGCTCTCCAGCAGCAGCGCCTTCTCTACGGGAAGATCGCGGCTGCCGTCGGGCACGCCGAGCGACAGGCGCAGCGCGTCATAGTCGGCGGGCGTCGCTGGCGTGAAGCCGTGCGAGGCCAGGATCGCGGCGGCCTCGCCGACGGGTGCCAGCACGCGCACGCCGAGCGACGGCAGGCGCGGGTCGACGTAGGACACGCATTTCTCGATGCCGAGCGCCTTGTCTGCGTGGTCGCCAAACACGACGGCGGCTTCCATCGTCGCGGAGCGGTCCTCGACCTTCACCTTGGAGCGCAAGGTGTACATCGTGAGCTTCTTGGCCAGCGCCGCGGCCCGCTCGCGCTCGGTCTCGATCAGCAGCGTGTCGGC
>Ga0302314_10012036_pt1 | contig 15017 bp, 13 predicted proteins | sample III_Palsa_N2_3_FD_200533 | JGI IMG/M metagenome (GOLD analysis project Ga0302314, IMG submission 200533) | Peat permafrost microbial communities from Stordalen Mire near Abisko, Sweden - III_Palsa_N2_3 | ecosystem: Environmental > Terrestrial > Soil > Palsa > Peat permafrost | place: Sweden... | reverse complement strand
GCGACATCACGTCGCCGACGGTCACGCCGGGGTTGAGTGTGGCCGCGGCCAGCGCGCGGCCGGTGAGCTCCTGGATCGCGGCGCGGATCTCGCGGGTGTCGGCGCTGTCGCCGCTCCGCTCGAGCAGCAGGTGCGCGTACTTGGCGTGGTCGGCGAACAGCGCCCCGAGCCCGCGCAGGAACCGCTCGAGACCGTCGCCGCCGGGGCACCCGAGCGCCTGCCTGGCCTCCTCAAGCGCCTCGGCCATGGACAGCCGCACCAGCTCGTCGATCAGCGCGTCCTTGTTGGCGAAGCGCCGGTACACGGTGCCGACGCCGACCCCGGCCCGGGCCGCGATCTCCTCCATGCTGGCATCGGCCCCGGACTCGCCGAGCACCTCGCGGGCCGCGTTGAGGACCCGGTGGTAGTTGCGGACCGCGTCCCGCCGCCCGGGCGGGGTCGGGTGCCCGGCCGGGTCGCCGGCCGAGGGTTCGCTCGCCACCTGCCCCTCCCTCACTCGCCCAGTTCGGACGCCACCGTCTCGCCGGCCGCGCTCTCCGCGGTCACCGCGTCTCCGGCCATTGCCAGCGTACCGACGGCAGCCGCCTCGACCGCGGCCGCGTCCGGCCGCCGTTGCGACGGGATCAGCAGCGCGGCCAGCGCGGCCACCACCAGGACGGCGGCCATGACCCCGAACCCGGTCGTGTAGCCGGACCCGGCGGGCAGGCCGGACGGCTCCAGCTTGGCGGTGACGATGCTCGCCATCACGGCGGCGCCGATGCTGCCGCCGATCGTGCGGATGTTGGCGTTCATGCCGGTCGCCACGCCGGTCTCCTCGGCCGGGACCGCGGCCACGACATTGGCCGACATCGCCGAGAAGGCCAGCCCGAACCCGATGCCGAGGATGCCGGTGGCAACGTAGATCTCCCACTGCTGCGAGTGCGCGAAGGCGAACATCGCCATCGCCACGCACCCGACGGCGCAGCCCACGACCACCAGCGCCTTGCCGCCGAACCGCCGGGTCAGCTTCCCGACGAACACGCCGGTCACGAACATGGTGACGCCCGAGGGCAGCAGCATCAGGCCCGAGCGGGTGATGCTGGCGCCGAACCCGTACCCGGCGACGGACGGGGTCTGCACGAACTCGGGCAGGAACGCGAACATCGCGTACAGTCCCACGCCGATGAGCAGTGCGACCAGGTTGTTCGTCCAGACGCCGGGGCGGCGCATCATCTTCATGTCGATCAGCGGCGTGGCCGCCCGTAGCTCGGACCAGACCCAGGCGGCGGCGAGCAGCACCGCCGCCGCGAACAGCCCGAGGACGGCGGGCGAGCCCCAGCCCCAGTCGGACGCCTCGCTCAGCGGCACCAGCAGAGCCACCAGCCAGCCGGACAGCAGCACCGCGGGGAGCCAGCTGATCGTGCCCCCGCCGCGGGCCGGGGACTGGGGGACGAACAGCACCGCGCCGATCGCCGCGATCACCGTCGCGATGGCCGGCAGCCAGAACAGCCAGTGCCAGTTGAGCGCGTTCACGATCGGGCCGGCCAGCACGATGCCGAGGCTGCCGCCGACCGCGGTCAGCGCCGCGAGGATGCCGACCGCGCCGGCCACCTTCTCCCGGGGGAATTCGTCGCGGATGATCCCGAACCCCAGCGGTAGCGTCCCGCCCCCCAGCCCCTGGATCGCCCGGGCCACGATCATCACCCCGAGGTTGGGGGCCACGGCCGCCAGCACCGATCCGATCGCGAGGCCGGCCAGTGCGGCCACGAAGACCCACTTCTTGCCGATCATGTCACCGACCCGCCCCAGGATCGGCGTCATGACCGAGGCCGACAGCAGGTAGGCCGTCAGCACCCACGTCACGGCGCTCTGCGAGGTGTGCAGCTCCACCTGCACGGTGCTCAGCACCGGGATCACCAGCGACTGCAGCAGCGCGAACGCGCCGATGCCGATCGCGAGTACCCCGAACGTCACTTGATAGTGCGGCCGCGACGCACTCTCCATGTCAGGCCCCTCCTGAAAACGGAATCATAATTCCGCTACAGCATACCGTACCGGAATTGGCATTCCGCTACCGGCCCGGCGGGCGCGATGTGGGTTATTGAGTGCCAAATGGGCAGAGATAATTGGCGCAAGTCGCTATTGTGTTCTATTGGAGGCTCTCTACGACCCGAACGGCACGCGCTGAGGGTTGGTCGGGCTTGGCCGGAAAGCGGTGGTGGCTTTGGGGCTGGTGATGCCGCGACTACGGGGCACGCAGCGGATTCGTGGCCCGATGGTGGCTAGAAGTGCCAAAAAGAAGTCATCGGGAACTCCCCGAAGCCGCAGATCGTCAGTCATCGAGGGCCTGATAGGCCGTGGTCGAGAAGTCGCCGAGGAGGACGGGGCCCAGGTGCGAGGTGAACGCGTGCTGGGTGAGCAGGATCAGCGTGAGGTTCTCGGCCGGGTCGTTGGCCCAGCTGGTGCCCAGCCCGCCGGTCCAGCCGTAGGTCCCGGCGCAGTGATAGACCTGCGTGCGGCGGGTCACCACCGACACGCCGTATCCCCAGCCCATGGCGTCGAAGTCGCCCGGCGCGAGGCCGGACACCGCCTTCACCGAGGCCGGCAGCTGGTCGGACGTCATCAGCGTGACCGACGGGCGCGACAGGATCCGGACGCCCCGATGGCTGCCGCCGCGCATCAGCATCGACGCGAACGCGAAGTAGTCGGGGGCGGTGGAGACCAGCCCGCCCGCGCCGGACGGGAACGCCGGGGGAGCGGCCCACTGCCCGTCGGGCGGGTCGTAGACGACCATCGCGCCGCTGTCGTCCCTGGTGTACTGGGGCGGCAGCCGGCTGATCGCGTCCGGCGGGACCCAGAACCCGGTGTCGGTCATCCCCAGCGGCTCGAAGATCCGCTCGTGCAGGAAGTCGCCGAACGGCTGCCCGGTAACCCGCGCGATCAGCACCCCGAGGATGTCCGAGCCGGTGTTGTAGAGCCACCGGGTGCCCGGCTGGTAGGCCAGCGGCAGCTCGCCGAGCCTGCGCATCCACTCATCGGGCTCGGCCACCGCGGCCGGCTGCGGCATGCCGCCCCGCAGCGCGCTGAGCGCGTCCATGAACGGCACCGACCCCGGCGGCCCGAACATGCCCTGCCCGAAGCCGATCCCGAGCTGGAACGTGAGCAGGTCCCGCAGCGTGATCGGCCGCTCGGCGGGCACGGTGTCGTCGAGCGGGCCGTCCACCCGGGTCAGCACCCGCCGCGAGGCGAGCTCGGGCAGGAACTCGTCGACCGGATCGTCCAGCCGGAGCGCGCACTCCTCCACCAGGATGAGGGCGGCGACGGCGGCGACCGGCTTCGACATCGAGGCGATGCGGAAGATCGTGTCCGGCTCGGCCCCGCCCGCCGTCTCCAGGTGCGTCTCGCCGCCGCGCGACAGCAGCGCCACCACCTCGGCCGTCTCGCCGCGCTCGACCGACCCGGCCAGCAGGTCGGCCACCCGGCCGAGCCGCGACTTCGAGAACCCGCCCATCGAAGCACCCCCCTCACGTCGAAGAGAACGCTACTGCTCCCGCTCGTCGACCACCATGATGTCCGACTCGGCCAGCGCCGGGCGGAGCTCGCCGATCGTGAACGCGTCCTCCGGCACCAGCACGCCCGCCCCGGCCAGCGAGCGCCCGCCCGCGGCCAGCGAGCGGGCGAACAGCACCGTGCCCGCCGCCGCCGACCGGTAGTCGCCCCGGCAGCGCAGCGTCCGGGCGGCCAGGCAGGCGCCGCGGCGGCGGACCGCGACCCAGTGCGCGACCGGCTCGGCCCCGGCCGCGCCGGGGGTGTCGGACGGGGCGCTGGCGAACGCGGACCGAGGCAGCCGGGCGATGATCCCGGCCGAGTTGAACGCGAGCAGGGCGCTGTGCACCCGGTGCTCGCTGATGCAGAGGTAAGGGCTGACCGCCCGGCCGTCGGCCAGCGAGCCGAGCCAGCCGTTATCGGCCTCGGCGAAGCCGACGCAGCGCCGCCGGCCGAACGGCTCGGGCAACGGCACGACGGTCGTCTGATGCCGGGACTCCGTGGTCAGCGCCCGGTGCGCGAACCGGCTGCCGGCCGGCCCGACCGCGCTCTTGGCGGAGACGGTGAAAACGAGCTCGACCTCGTCCGCCTCCGGGTGATCGGCCAGCAGGTCGGCCGCCAGCAGATTGGTCAGCCCGGGGGCGATGCCCGCGTTCATCAGCACCGTGCCGCGCGGCTCGCCCGGCACCCGGCGCAGCCGCGCCACCGCGCCGGCCGCCATCGCCGAGACGTTGATCAGCACCCCGCCGCGCGACAGCACCATCCGCTCGGCGACCAGCCGCTCGTCAGGGACGGTGCTGACGATCAGGTCGACGCCGTCCGCCGCCCGCTCGAGGGTGTCCGGCTCATCGAGGTCGACCGGCCGGAAATCGGGGCCGGGGTCGGGCCGCCGCCCCGCCCTGATACTGGTCCAGCCCGCCGCGCCGAACGCCGCCGCGATCGCCGTGCCGAGCACCCCCTGACCGCCGAGCACGAGCACCCGGCCGGCGCTCGGCGCGCTGACGTCCGGCATCGTCCCCCCTTGCGATCGATGTTGAGCTATACGGCTAGGCTATGAATAATGGCCTGGATAGGAAGGTCCAATTGACTACCGGTACTCAGACCAATTTCGCAGACGACGAGTTCCCGGCCGACCTGCTGGTGGAGCTCGACCGGTCCCGCCCGCGCACCCTCCGGGCGCAGCTCGAGCGCGGCCTGCGCCAGGCCATCGCCCGCAAGACGCTCGCGCCGGGTACCGTGCTGCCGCCGTCGCGGGTGCTGGCGGCCGAGCTCGGCCTGTCCCGCTCGCTCGTCGTCGGCGCCTACGAGCAGCTCGTCATCGAGGGCTACCTGGAGGCCCGGCAGGGCTCCGGCACCCGGGTCAGGGCGCCCGGCTTCGACACCCGCCAGGCGTCGGCCGGGCCGGGCGACTCGCCCTACTGGCCGCTGCCGCTCGGCCACGACGGCAAGATCTCCAGGAGCGGGCTGCCCGACCCGGCCCTGTTCCCGCGCACCGAATGGCTCCGGCACTACCGCGACGTGCTGCAGGAGCTGCCCGACATGCAGCTGCTCTACCCGCCGCCGCGCGGCGAGCTCGAGCTCCGGGCCGCGCTCACCGCCTACCTGGGCCGGGTCCGCGGCGTCCGCGCCACCCCGGACCAGGTGGTGATCTGCGGCGGCTTCTCGCAGGGCCTGATGCTGCTGTGCCGGGCGCTTGGCCGGCGCGGCGTCACCCGCATCGCGGTCGAAGACCCGTGCTTCGGTTTCCACCGCCGGATCATCGAGGCGTCCGGGCTCGAACCGGTCCCGGTCCCGGTCGACGACGAGGGCATCCAGACGTCGCTGCTGGCCGGGCTGGACGTGTCGGCGGTGCTGCTGTCGCCCGCCCACTCCTACCCGAGCGGGGTCGCGCTCTCGGCCGACCGGCGGGTCACCCTGCTGGAGTGGGCGCGCACCTCCGGGGCGCTGGTGATCGAGGACGACTACGACGCCGAGCTCCGCTACGACCGGCTGCCGGTGGGCGCGCTGCAGGGCCTCGACCCGGACCGGGTCGTCTACGGCGGCAGCGCCAGCAAGGTGCTCAGCCCGGCCCTGCGGCTCGGCTGGATGGTCGCGCCGCCCGAGCTGGCGGGCGAGATCATCCGGGTCCGGCTGCTCGAGGACTTCGCGGCCGAGGCGCTCGGCCAGCTCACCCTCGCCCGCTTCATCGACAGCGGCGGCTTCGCCCGGCACCTGCGGCGGGTCCGCCCCATCTACCGCGGACGGCGCGACCGGGTGCTGGCCACTCTCGACCGGCACCTGCCGGAGATAGAGTCGAGCGGCGACTCGGCCGGGCTGCACCTGCTGCTGCGGCTGCCCGACGGGCGCGACCCCGAGCAGGTCGCGGCGCTGGCGGCCAAGCACGACGTCCAGCTCGAGAACGCGACCTGGCACTGGGCCGACCCCTGCACCGCGCCGCCGACGCTGCTGCTCGGGTACGGCGCCCAGCGTGAGCACGCGCTGGCGCATGGCCTCGAGGCGCTCGCGGCCGAACCGTGGTGAGTCGCACCGGACCGTTCGATAAAAACTGACCAGAGCGCCGATCGCGGACCCGCAGCCGCCCGCGGCCGCCTAGCCTGTCCGGTATGCCGGTATTGACGGTACTGCAGCACCTCTGGGACCGGGTGACGGGCACGCAGCCCGCGCCGCCGGACTGGGTCGTCGCCGTGAGCGGGGTAGTCGCGCTGATCGTGGTCCTCAACGGCTGGTTCTGGCAGCTGACCAGGAATGCGATCACGATCGCGCACGAAGGCGGGCACGCGCTCATCTCGCTGCTGGCCGGCCGGCGGCTGCAGGGCATCCGGCTGCACTCCGACACCTCGGGCGAGACCCGGTCCCGGGGCAGGCCGGACGGGCCCGGGCTGGTGCTCACCACGATGGCCGGGTATCTGACCCCGCCGCTGCTCGGGGCCGGGGCCGCCTGCCTGCTGGCCGCCCATCACGTGGTCCTGCTGCTGTGGCTGCTGCTGGTCCTGCTGGCGGCGACGCTGCTGGTGATCCGCAACGCCTACGGCGCGCTGGCGGTGCTCGTCACCGCGGCGGCCGTGGTCGTGGTCACGTGGCTGGCGACATCGCTGGTGCAGGCGGCCTTCGGGTACGCGGCGGCCTGGTTCCTGCTGCTGGGCGGGGTGCGGCCGGTGGTCGAGCTGCAGCGGTCCCGGCGCCGCGCCCGGCGGTCCCGCCCCCGCCCGGCCCGGCCCGGCGCCGTCGTCTGGCAGGGCCGGGCGCCGCAGTCCGACGCCGACCAGCTGGCCGGGCTGACCGGCGTGCCCGGCGGCGTCTGGGTCGGCCTGTTCCTGGTGGTCGCGCTGGTCGCGCTGGCGCTGGGGGCGCGGCTGCTGGTGCCAGGCCCGCTGCACCTGCCGCGGATCCAGTAAAAAATCCAGATCCTCCTATCGAACGGACCGTTTGCTCCCCTGGTACGCCCACGACACGCGAAATGCGGCAATCGCATGGCGAATCGAACGCGTCGGCCATGCGACAATTAATGCAAACACGTAAGCGAACGAACTCGGCCGTCGCCGCCGCGGATCGCCGCGCCGGCCGCGGGCGGCACGGTAGAGTCGGGGTTGCCGCGCGGCAGCGTCTTTGGCGGCGGGGCGGCTGCGGCGGCGCCGAAGGCAGAAGCTCGGAAGGAGACGCGGGCGGTCATGCTTGAGGAAGTGCGCATCACCGGGCTCGGGGTCATCGACGACGCGCTGCTCGAGCTCTCACCCGGCTTCACCGCGCTGACCGGCGAGACCGGCGCGGGCAAGACGATGGTGGTCACGGGGCTCGGCCTGCTCTTCGGCGGCCGCGCCGACCCGGCCCGGGTCCGGCCCGGCGCGCAGCGCGCGTCGGTCGAGGGACGGCTCCGCACCGACCCCCGCGGCAAGGTCGCGCAGCAGGTCGAGGAGGCCGGCGGCGACCTCGACGAGGACGGCACGCTGGTGCTGACCAGGTCGGTGTCGGGCGAGGGGCGTTCGCGCGCGTTCGCCGGCGGCCGCTCGGTGCCGGTCTCGCTACTCACCTACCTGGCCGACGACCTCGTCGCCGTGCACGGCCAGTCCGACCAGCAGCAGCTGCTCAAGCCCGGACGGCAGCGGGAGTCGCTCGACAAGTTCGCGGGCGCGGTGCTGGCCGAGGTACTGGCCGACTACCAGCGCGCCTACAACGGGCACCGCAAGGCGAAGGCGGAGCTGACCGAGATCACCACCCAGGCCCGCGCCCGAGCGGCCCAGGCGGCCGAGCTCCGGGCCGGGCTGACCGAGATCGAGAAGCTCAACCCGGTCGCGGGCGAGGCCTCGGCCCTCCGGGCCGAGGAGGAGCGGCTGGCCAACGCCGACGCGTTGCACGCCGCCGCCACCACCGCCCACGAGGCGCTGCTGGGCGACCCGACCGCGGCCAGTGAAGGGGCCGACGCGGTGACCCTGCTCAGCCAGGCCCGGCGGGCGCTTGACGCGGTCCGCCGCCACGACGCCGAGATCGACGGCGTGGCCGAGCGGCTGTCGGAGGCGACCTACCTGCTGTCGGAGGTGGCGGCCGAGCTCGCCTCCTACGTGCAGTCGCTGGACGCCGACCCGGCCCGGCTGGCCGCCGTGCAGGAGCGCCGGGCCGCGCTCAGCCGCATCATCCGCCTCTACGGCCCCGGCGGCGTCTCCGCGCACATCAACGGCGCCCCCGCCCCCATCGATCCCGGCGACTGGGTTAAATCAGACGACGACGCAGCGGAGCCGGCCCGGGAGCCCGACGAGATCGACGTCGTGCTCGACTGGGGACGCCGCGCGGCCGGCCGGGTCGGCGAGCTCGACAACGACGACGAGCGGATCGCCGCCCTCACCGCTGAGGAGGCGGAGCTGGCGGCGCACGTGACCGAGCTGGCCAACCGGCTGACCCAGCTGCGGACCGAGGCGGGGGAGCGGTTCGCGGCCGACGTGACCGCCGAGCTGACCGCGCTGGCGATGCCGCACGCGCGGATCTCGGTCGTGCTCACCCCGCTCGACGAGCCCGGCCCGCACGGCCTCGACGACGTGGAGATCAGGCTCGCCTCCAACCCCGGCGCGCCCGCCCTCCCGCTGCACAAGGGCGCCTCCGGCGGCGAGCTGTCCCGGGTGATGCTCGCGATCGAGGTCGTCTTCGCCGGCGCCGACCCGGTCCCGACCTTCGTGTTCGACGAGGTCGACGCCGGCGTCGGCGGCAAGGCCGCGGTCGAGATCGGCCGCCGGCTGGCCAAGCTCGCCCGGCTCGCGCAGGTCATCGTCGTCACCCACCTGCCCCAGGTGGCCGCGTTCGCCGACAACCACCTGGTCGTCTCCAAGTCAAGCGACGGCTCGATCACCAGCACCAGCGTGATCCGGCTGGATCACGAGGCCCGCGTCCGCGAGCTCTCGCGCATGCTCGCGGGCATGGAGGGATCCGAGTTCGGCCAGGCCCACGCGGCCGAGCTGCTGGCGATGGCGGCCGACCAGGCCGCCCGGCCCTAGCCCGGTGATCACCCAGGACCAGGCCGCCGCGATCGCCTTCCACGTCTGCGGCGCCCCGCCCAACGACCCCAGGCGGGGCTGGGACCTGACCGAGTTCGACGCCGGCTGGCTGATCACCTCGCGCGCCAAGGCGGCCCGCGGCGGCGAGACCCGGGTCATCGAGCGCGACTCGGGCCGGGTGATGAGCTTCCCCGCCGCCGTCCCGCCGTCCCGGATCCTGGCCGACTACGACCAGGTCAGGAACGACGGAACAATGGAGTTATGCGGTTTCAGCTCCTTGACATTCTCCCCAACCTCCAGAACCCGGTTACCGGCCGGCTGATCAGCACCGCCGACCGGCTTGAGCAGGCCCTGACCTCGGCCCGGCAGGCCGAGAAGCTCGGGTTCGACGCGGTCGCGGTCGGCGAGCGGCACGCCGGGCCGTTCCTGTCGGCCGGGGTGACCGTGGTGCTCGGCGCGATCGCGGCCGCCAGCAGCCGGGTGCGGATCCAGACCGGGGTCAGCGTGCTGTCGGTGCTTGACCCGCTCCGGGTGGCGGAGGACTACGCCACCATCGACCAGCTCTCCCGCGGGCGGGTCGAGCTGGTCATCGGCAAGGGCAACGAGCTGCGCCAGCTCCCGATGTTCGGCGTCGCCCCGGGCGAGCAGTGGGACCAGCTGGCGGAGAAGTACGAGCTGCTGCGCCGCCTGTGGCGCGAGGAGAACGTGACCTGGGAGGGCGCGTTCCGCGGCCCGCTCGACTCGGTCACCAGCCTGCCCCGGCCCTACGCGGGCGCGCCCCGGGTCTGGCACGGCTCGGCCACCACCCTGACGTCGGCCGCGCTGGCCGCCCGCTGGGGCGACCCGCTGTTCAGCGCCAACGCGATCCAGCCGCGGGCCAACTACAAGGTGCTCATCGACCACTACCGGGCCGAGTACGCCCGCCACGGCCACGATCCCAGGTACGCCTACGTCGGGGCCGGGTCAGGATTCCTGTTCCTGGCCGACAGCACGCAGGAGGCCCGGATGAGCTACGGGCCGGTCTACGAGCAGATGATCGCGTTCTTCAACCGGCCCGGCAATCACACCCCCGGCAACGATATGACCTTCACCGACATCGACGACGCGATCGCCCGGGGGCCGGTCCTGGTCGGCAGCCCGCAGCAGATCATCGACAAGATCATGTACTTCCACGAAGCCTTCCGGCACGACCTGCAGTCGTTCAGCCTGCCGACCATGATCCCGCACGAGCAGCAGATGGACATGCTCGAGCGCCTCGCGTCCGAGGTCATCCCGGTCGTCCGCCAGCAGGCGCCGACCACGCTCTGGACCGACCAGGACCCCTACGGCGGCCGGCCCGCGTTCGCCGGCCAAACCGTCCCCGACGCCGCCGCGATCATCGACCGCGAGGTCAGCCCTGCCGGGCCGGGCGGCGGATCCCGGCCGCAGCCAGGTCACGCAGGCTGACGACGCCGCGCACCTCGCGGCCGTCAAGCACCGGCAGGTGCCGGAAACCGTGCAGCAGCATGAGCTGGGTGGCGTCCTCCACCGTGGTATCCGGGGAGGCCGGCTCCGGGTCCCTCGTCATCCACGCCGACACCGGGGACCTCGTCAGGTCGCTGCCGGAGGCGACCGCGCGGAGCACATCCCGCTCGGTCAGGATGCCGGACAGGAAACGGCCCTGCATGATCAGCGCCGATCCGACCTTCTGCCCGATCATGGCGGCGGCGGCGTCCGCCACCGAGTCATCTTGGCTGACGGCGACCGTGCGGGTGGTCATCACGTCGCGGAGGGTCAGCGCGGGGCGGGGATCGTCAGCCACTTTCGCCCACCTCGTCGAGCTCCGGGTCCGCGGGCGGCGCGGACGGGCCGGACATCTCCTCGGACAGCGCGCGCCAGAGCGACCCGGTCCAGGCCGACACCTGGGGCCAGCGCATCCAGAACAGCTGCAGGGTGGTCTCATCGAATTCGACCTGCGCCCGCTCGGGGGAGATCGCGTCGGTGAAGTCCTCGAACTGATGGAGGAGTTCGAGGAAGCGGTCTGCGTTAGCTTCCATGTGAGTACCTTCGGCCGGGCGGCAGGGCGGCAAACGCGCCAATTCGCTGTTCCATACCCCGTGACAACACTGCCGAAAAGCAGGCAAGCTGCCGGTAAGCCCGTCGTTAGGAGCAAGCATGGCCACCGACACGCCGACCGCGCCCGCACGGGACGCCCCCGTCGGCCGGCCCGGGCACGGGCCCGGCCCGGACTGGCGGGAGGCGGTGAGTTCTGGTGTCTACTGGGGGGTGGCCCACGGCCTGCCGCGGCTGGCTGTGCGCGCCGCCGCCCGCCGGGGCGACCTGCAAGGCCGCCTGATGCTGGCGCCCGCGTCGGGTGATCAGGTCTGGGAGCTGCTGGCCGAGGTCCGCGACCAGGGGCCGCTGGTGCGGTCGCGGCTGTCCTACCTCACGGCCGACTACGCGGTCGTGAAGGAGATCCTGTCCAGCCCGGATTTCCGGGCGGGCCCGCCGACCCGGCCCGGCAGCCTGCTAGGACGGCTGCTCGACCGGACCGCCCCGCGCGTGCAGCACCCGGTTGAGCCGCCGTCGCTGCTGGCGACCGAGCCGCCCGACCACACCCGGTACCGCCGGCTGGTCACCCGGGTGTTCACGGTCCGCGCGGTCGAGCGAATGCGAGGGCGGACCGAGGAGATCGCCCAGCAGTTGCTCGACCGGCTGGACCCGTCGGCCCCGGTCGACCTCATCGGGTCGTACTGCGCGCAGCTCCCGCTGACGGTCATCACCGAGATCCTCGGCGTGCCGCCCGGGCAGCGGAACCGGGTTCTCGAGCTGGGCACCCGCGCCGCCCCCAGCCTCGACTTCGCGCTCGGCTGGCGGCAGTTCCGCGCGGTCACCGACGGGCTCCGCGGCTTCGACCAGTGGCTCGACCACCACATCGAGCAGCTCCGCCGCGCCCCCGGAGAGGACCTGCTGAGCCAGCTGATCGAGGCCCGCGACGAGGACGGCACCCTCAACGATCGCGAGCTCAAGGCGACCGCGGGACTGGTGCTCGCGGCCGGGTTCGAGACCACCGTCAACCTCCTCGGGAACGCCATCGCGCTGCTTGACCGGCATCCCGGGCAGCGTGACCGGCTCCGCGCCGACGGCGCGCTGTGGCCCAACGCGGTCGACGAGGCGCTCCGGCTCGACCCCCCGGTGCTGATGACCGGCCGGGTCGCCGTCCGCCCGACCTCGGTGGCGGGCCGCGAGCTGCCCGCGGGCGCGCTGGTGGTGACCCTGCTCGGCGGCGCCAACCGCGACCCGAGGGTGTTCGCGGATCCCGATCGCTACGACGTGGCCAGACAGAACGCGCGCGACCACGTCGCCTTCTCCGGTGGCCGGCACTACTGCCTGGGCGCGTCACTGGCGCGGATGGAGGGCGAGGTCGGCCTCCGGGCGCTGGCCGAGCGCTTCCCTGACCTACGGCTGCTGCCCGGCGCGGTCCGGCGCCCGACCCGGGTGCTGCGCGGCTACGAGATCCTGCCCGCCCGGCTGGGGCCTGCTGATCAGGATGAACAGCTGGCGACGGAACCGGGCTTGCGGGCGTAGCCGGATTTCTGTCACCATGGGCGCATGATCAACGGAAAGGCGGTCGCCACCGCCCCCCTCTGGTGAGCGCGGTGCGCGGTCCGGGCCATCACCCGGACGATACCTTCCAGTTCGCTCCCTCCCCGTCCGTTCGGCTGCCGCGCGATGCCAGCCCGGTGGAGAAGATCCGGCTAGCGGTCGCCCTCAGGAATCAATGGCTGAGCGTCGGCCTGTCCACGCAGCCAGCCGGCCGGTCTGCCGCCGAGGCGGCCGTCAGCCGGCTCTATGTCCAGGCGGGCGCTCCGCCGCCCGCCTTCGAGTGGGTGCCGTCGCCGCTGGCGGCGCTGCGGGCGGTCCAGGCCGCCCGGCCCCGCTATCCCGCCATCCAGCCGCCGCGGCAGCTGGTCCGCCAGCGCCTGCGGGAATGGCCGGTCGCGGCGCGGCTGGCGTCGCTCGAGACCAGCCTGCACTCGCGGCTGGACGCGCGGATCCGGCGGACCGAAGGGACCCAGTGGGACGCGCGGGCGGCCAACGTCGGCACGGTCTCCATGTACGCCCCCGAGGACGCGGTCCTGTCCGGCCTCAGCGATCGCTCCGTCGTGGTCGCCACGGTCGGCCGGTCGCTGCGCGGTACGCTCACCGACTCGGTCGCCGCCCCGCTCCGAGCGGCCCTGGCCGAGGCGATCGGCCAGGCCGTCGATGAGGACGAGCTGAATCCCGGGGGCGGCGTGATCGCCTTCCACGGCCAGCACGGGGCTGCCTGGATCGGCTACTACGACGCCCGACGGCAGGCCGGGTTCGGCGGCTACGCGTCGGCCGACCTCGCCGAGCTGGACGTTTGGGCGACCCTGGCCAAGTCCGCCGGCTGGTGGTGGCCGGGGGAGGGGCTCTGCCTGATGGCGGAGCGGCCGGTTGCCGTGCACACCGAGCCGCTGGTGGGCAGCCACCACGGTGAGCTGCGGCTGCACCGCGCCGACGGGCCGGCCCTCGCGTTCGCGGACGGCTTCGGCGTCAATGCGCTGCATGGCACGCCCGTTCCCGACTGGGTGCTGAGCGGCCCGACCCCGGAGCTGATCCACGCCGAGCTGAACATCGAGGTCAGGCGCAGCGGCATCGAGCAGCTCGGCTGGGACGCGTACCTCAGGGACGGCGGTCTGACGCTCGCCGCCCGCTGCCCGGATCCCGGCAATCCGGGGGCCGATCTCGAGCTCTACGACGACCGGCCCGGCATCGGCTGGGGAGCGCCGGGGCGCATCCTCGTCGTCACCAACGGCACCCCGGAACCGGACGGGCACCGCCGTCGCTACGGCATCAACGTGCCCGGCGACCTCGACAACCCGGTTGACGCCGCCGCCTGGACCTACGGCCTGGCAGGCGAGCAGTACGCCACCCTCGCGCGGCGGACCTGAGGCACCGTCCGCCGCTGCCGTTCCCTGTTCACCCTTCACACATCACGGTGATGCCATATGCGTACGACCCTTACCCTCGCCGATCTCACCGCCCGCACCGGCCTCGACGTCCTCGGCCACCTCGAGCGCGAGGTGACCATCCCGGTCATCGACGGCATCCAGGCCCAGGGCGATCTCCTCGTGATCCCCATCGCCCTGCTGGCGACCGACCCCGCAGGCAGGGCCCGGCGCTATGTCTCGATCACCGATTCCCCGCGCTGGCACGAGGTGCCGGGGGCGGGCATCGAGGTGCTCCGCGCGGGGACCGGCGGGAACCCGCACACCCTGGTCGCCGACCCGGGCAGCTGCCGCTGGACAACCGGCGTCATCGATCCGCAGCGGCTCGCCCTCGGCGCCCTCACCGCGACCGCAGTCGCCTACCTGATCCACCCCGAGCACGGCGGCAGCGGCATCGCCCCCGGCACCTACATCATCCGCCGCCAGCGCGAGCGCCGCGGCGCGGCCCGCCGGTGGACCGGCTTCCCGCATGCGGGAAGTGACGACCAGTACATCGCCGACTAGGTTCCGGTCCGCTCGCGGTCAGCCCCCGGCGCAGTTCTGGCATCCTGGCGGGATGGACAGACTGGTCGACCTCGATCAGGTGGCGGCGCTGATGACACGTCACATCTCCTCATGGGAGGAATCGGGGCTTGTCGTTGGCGCCCTCACCTGGCGGGACGAGGCCGCGCCGTGGCCCTCTCGGCTGAGGGAGGACCGTCGCCTGGTGGCGGACCCCGATTCGGTGGGCGTGGCGGTTCGCAAGGACGGGCAGCAGGGCCAGCTCGTCATCTTCCGCGGCGGCTGGGCCGACCTTGAGTACTGGAGCGGCGATGCTTCGCACCAGCCGGTGTTCGAGGCGCCGGGCTGGAACGACTGGCTGGACCTCCCCGCAACCGATCTGCTGCTTCGGCGGTTTGCTGCCCTCTTCGATGAGGAGCAAAATCGTACGGTCGCTTTATCCCGAATGTGCTATCAACCAGAGGACGGACATGGGCATCTGGGGCCGCCGCCGGGGCCG
>Ga0302314_10012034_pt1 | contig 15018 bp, 10 predicted proteins | sample III_Palsa_N2_3_FD_200533 | JGI IMG/M metagenome (GOLD analysis project Ga0302314, IMG submission 200533) | Peat permafrost microbial communities from Stordalen Mire near Abisko, Sweden - III_Palsa_N2_3 | ecosystem: Environmental > Terrestrial > Soil > Palsa > Peat permafrost | place: Sweden... | reverse complement strand
TCTCCACCACGAACCGCCCCTGAACGAGGGTATGCCGCGGTGCTCCGGGGCCGCTAGCCAACCAGGCCTCCAACGCACCGTCTGGACTCTGGGCGCGAGCCCCGTCGGCAAGGTTCCATACGACGACATCCGCCGCCGACCCGGGCGAGAGCTCTCCTATCTCACCGGAGCGACCCAAGCATCGGGCCGAACCCAAGGTCGCGAATTCGAGCAGCTCACGCGCGCTGAAATGCGAACCATGCAGCCGCCCCTGCGCCTCTCGGGAAACGGCAAGTTCCCCGCGTAGCGACGGCGATGCATCGGTGCTCATGCTCACGGGCACTCCCGCGGCTCGCATTTTCGCGACGGGCGCCATGTGACCCGTGCCGTAAAGGTTAGCGGTGGGACAATGGCAAATCCCGGTACCCCAACGGCCCAGCGCTTCGATCTCGCGATCATTCACGAAAATGGAATGCGCCCCCCAGGAGCGGCTGGTACCCCAGCCCACTTCCTCGAAGCGTTCCAACGGGCGACAGCCATAGGTCTCCAGACAGAATTTCTCCTCGTCGAGACTTTCCGCCAGATGTGTATGCAACCTGACGTCGAGCTTTTCCGCCAAGTCCGCCGCATGGCGCATGAGGTCGTGAGACACGGCAAAGGGATTGCAGGGCGCCAGCGCAATACGCGTCATCGCACCGCGGCTCGCATCGTGATAGGTCTTCACCAAACGCTCGCTGTCGGCCAGGATGTCATCCTCGGATTCCACCACCGAGTCGGGGGGGAGGCGACCATCCTTGCGGGACAAGTTCATGGCGCCGCGTGTGGGATGGAAGCGCACGCCGATGTCGCGTCCTGCGGCCACTTCGGCATCGATGAGTTTTTTGCGGGGATGAATATTGAGGTGGTCACTCGATGTGGTGCATCCATCCAGAGCCAGACTCGCCAGGGACATCCACGTCGACAAGTAGACCCCCTCCTCGTCCAAGCGCTCCCAAATGGGGTAGTAGAAATTCAGCCACTCCACCAGGCCATTGAACGTGCGGTTAATCGCCAAGCCTCTGTTCAGCGACTGATACATATGATGATGCGCATTCACCAGCCCCGGCGTCACCAGACAGCCGCCGGCCTCAATCACTCGCCGCGCCGCCGGCTCCTGGCCCGGCTTGCCCAGGGCCAGGACGAAGCCATCCTGAATGGCCACCCATCCGCCCGGCAAATCCTCGCCCACGAGAGGCACGACGAGATCGGCATGGGCAATCAACACATCACACACGAGATCGGACGCGATGCTCATGAGAGGAGCCTTTGCGGCATGCAGAGCTTGCGCAATATGCCTTCGATCATGGCGCGGAGAGGAACTGGGTGGTGAACGCCGTCTTGTAATCCATGTCGGCGGAAATGATATTCAGGTCGCGCAGAATCGCATATTGATTCTTCATGCGTGCGTCATCGATACTGCCGGCTGCCACGCCCGGCCCTTCGATCAAGTGATAGTCGATGAGCGCTTTGCGGGACAGGTCCAACTGAATGGCCGTCATGGCCGGATTGCGCCGCAAGATTTCCGCATGCGCGGCGGTGGGGTCCGTGAGATAGCCGCGCCACCCGGCGATGGACGCCGCGACGAACGCCCGCGCGATGTCCGGATGCGCCGCGACGAATTTATCCGAGCTCTCCAGCGCCATATACGCATCGCAGCCGGTGTCCTTTACCCACAACGTGCGTACTTTCACGCCGGCATGTTCCATGATCGGCGGCTCGGAGGTGACGAAGCACTGCTGAATGTAATTCGCATCGTGCAGAAAGGCCGCATAGTCGAAATTCAGCGGAATGGTTTTGACATTTTGCAGGTGATACTTCTTCGTCACGTACAAGAGCCACGGCACGCCGGGCGGCACCGCCACCGTGCGCGCGTCCAGATCCGCAAAGGAACGCACGGGCGAGCTCTCGTGCACCATGATGCCCACCGGATCATGCTGCAAGGAACCCATGAGCATGACCAGCGGAATCCCGCGCGAGCGCGCGATCAGCACTTCATCCGAGCTATCCAACCCGAAATCGTATTTTCCGAGCGCCACCTGGGGGCCGACGCTGGCATTCGGTCCCTTGGGCGACATCTCCACATCGAGGCCGGCCTTCGCATAGAGGCCGTGCGTCAGCGCATAGAAGTAGCCCGCGTTCTCCGCCTCCGGATACCAGTCGAGCAGCAAGCTCACTTTCGTCAGCGCCGGATCGGCGAAAGCCGTTGATATTCCGCCTAGGAGCAGAAGACCTAAGGCGCCGAGAGCGCTAAGACGAGTAAGTTGCATCGCAACGATTAGACTCGATTTGGCTCCAAACGAAAAGCCGCGTCGCGCCGAACGAAGGCCGCCCGGCCGCTGCACGAAAAACGTGCGGCCTCAGCAGATTCGCGCACCACCATGGCCCGGCAAGGTCGCTGCCATTTGCAGGTCCCTACCAAAGCTGCTACAAAAACTCGCCGCGCACGGGCTACCCTCGCTCGCGCGCATCCTTCGCTCAAGGTTAGTCGTTCGCTCAAGTTTATTGAACGCCGAGGTTTCAGATGGTCGACGATGAAAAAGTAATCCTCCACAGCAACGATGTCTTTTCCGTCGAGGTACGTGGCTTCGATCACATCCCCGAGCCCGAACGCAACATGACCCTACGCCAGGTCGATCAGTTCTGGGTAGGTAACAGCGTCAATCTGCTGTCCTTCACGCTCGGCGCGCTCGCGATTGCCGAAGGCCTGAGCCTGCCGTTAGCTCTCATCGCCTGTGTCCTCGGCAGCATTCTCTATGCCTATGTGGGCCTTGCATCGATTGTGGCCGTGCGCGCCGGACTACCGACGAGCACGCTGACCCGGGCCGCCTTCGGCATGCGGGGAAACCTGCCGCAGGCCACGCTGTGTTGGGCGGCCGGGCTTGCCTACGAAGTCATTAATATCATTTTCGGGGTCGAGGCCTTGCTGGCATTGTTCGAATTGCTCGGCTGGTCGCATCCCGGTGCCATCGGCAAATTGGTGGCCACGGGACTACAGCTCATGCTCTGCGGCGGGATCGCCGTGCTGGGCCATGCCACCATGGTTTGGTTCGAGCGTGTATTCGCCGTGGTCGTGACGCTTGCCCTCGCTGCGGTGTTCCTGTTCGTCATCAGCCAGCCGCATGGGAACAGCCTATTGGCATCGCATGCCACGCTGTCGCCCGGCGCCAGCGTGGCCGCGTTTTTCACGGCTTGCGCCATCATCGCCTCCAATCCCCTTTCTTTTTTGTTCAATGGCGCCGACTTCGTGCGCTACTTACCCTCCGCCACGCCCGGCAAGGGCGTCTTCTGGCATGTGTTCTGGGCGAGCTATGCGCCTTCCGTCGCGCTGACCATGACGGGCGCCTTTTGCGCCACTCTGGGCGACATGTCGGACCCGGTGGCCGGCCTAAAGCCCTTCGTCCCCAATTGGCTGTTCATCGTCTATATCTTCGCCGTGATCGGCGGCTCCGTGGCCAACGCCATATCGACCTACTATTCCTCGGGATTGACGCTGCAGGCTATGGGACTCAAGGTGCACCGTAACACCGCCACGTCCATCGACGTCATCATGTCGACCGCCATTGCTCTGTATGTTCTTTTCGTGCGGGACTTCACGACCACGCTCAATGATTTCGTCGCGCTGCTCGTGGTGTGGGTCGGGCCCTTCGCCGGTGTGTGGGTCTGCGATGCGTACCTGCGCCGCGGCGAGCTGGATTTTCGCGCTATTCACAGCAAAGAAGGAGCCGGCGGCCGCTATTGGGGTTGGCATGGTTATAATCTGGCGGGGTACGTCGCGCTGTTCGCGGGCATGACGACGGCCGCCTTGACCATGCGATCTCCGGTGTTCAACGGCCCGATCGCCCTGGCTCTCGGCGGCGCCGATCTCAGCTGGATACTCGGTCTGCCGGTCTCGGCATTGGTCTATGCCGGTCTCGTGAAACTCCGCGCGCGGGACGCTCGAGGGCTGGGACTCGCCGCGCCGGATCAGGCCGCAATGTCACCGGACTGAATGCGCGTGGCGCCGCTTGCTAACGCCATGCGCCTATTTACCGAGGACGCGACCGCCCGAGGGTCTGTCGATCGCGCTCCGTGACTGCCCACCCTGCTCGAGGCCTGCAGGAGCTTTTCGACCTCCGCCGGCGTCAAGCATGCGCGCGAGAGACGATCAAGATTGGATTATCTCCGTGCGGTGAGCAGGGGCGGGGCGCGGGCGGCTCGAGATCGCCGCGCTGAAGGCCTTGAAGTGCGTCCGCTCGGGGCATCTTTCCCATTTTGGAGTATGGCGCCGTAACGACCGGTGGATTTCTTCCGGGTTTTGGCCCTAGCGGCCATCATACATTAAGGCTCTTTTTGGGAAAGATTTGGAGGTCAGGGGGATCGAACCCCTTTCGCGAACTTTTCAAGTAGGCATCTTACCAATAGAACAGACCCCGCTCCCTATAAGGAATCGTTTTATCCTCTTGGTCTTAAATGGTCGCCGAGCATCGAAAGCCATGGATGGCCGGGTTCGGCTATCGCAAGAGCATCTTGAAGCCAACTGCGCGCATCGAGGTCCAGTCGCGGATATATGTGATCAAAGTCGGTTTGATCATTGCTGCGCGGCGTACGCGCTTTGTACAGCAGCTGGATCTCCGGCGCGAGATATGGGATCCCGTCCGGGTTGTGTCGAATCACAGTTGTAAGCGGTCTACGAATCGTAGATGCACGACGAAATACCCAATGATCGGCGTCGGCTTCATCAAGCATCAGTTCCAATTCCCACCAGGCCGAACCCCTGGTTCGACCCCACAGTGAGTTAACACCTGATCTAGGCACCTCGCCGGCCGCGAGCTTTGTGAGCACACCCGACTTCGCTTCGAAGAAGTCCCACGACGGCAGTCCGGAAATTACCCTATGAACGTCGCGCCGCAAGATTCCCACGTCGAAATCCTTGTGCGGTCGACTTTGATTTCCCACGTAAAGATCGAGCGCCCACCCACCGGCGACCCACCAAGGCACACTGAGCGCAGAGAGCCAAAGCAGGCCTTCGCTTGGTTTCACCGATCTCCAAGCTCCTTCAATTGACTGATTAGTTGCTGCCATCAATTCCGGGCGTCCATGTATGGGAAAGCTAGCGGGATCATTCGCCACGCCCAAAACCGGTGGCTCCGCTTTTGCGGTGTCGTAAATTACCCGCGCCGCAAATCAACGATTAAGCATACTGCCGCAGTCAGGAACAGCACGTCCGCACCCCGATCAATCCATCTGGCCACCCCGGATAGGCGCAAGCTGCCGCGTCTTGCCTCCTGGAAAATATCTTTAGCGCCGAGCCTCATCAGCCAGACCCCTCGGCGCCCCAGCCAATTCGCAATAACGAACCAGCTAAACCCAAGATCGAGGGTGGTCGTCGTAGCGCTTTTCCCGTGATAAAGGAAAAGCCAGCCGACAATGGCCGTCGCCAGCACGCACAGCAGAACGGCTTTGGTGTCCGTATTCATGGCTAACAAGGGTAGTCGAATACACAAAATGACCAGTCCGTAAAATCATAGAAGCCTGGATCATCGACATAGCCCGTACCGATGGGAGGTACCGTTCCTCCATCGATCGGGCCAAATTCATTCGCTTCTGAATCAGCAAAAGTTAAGGGTAGGCTTACAGCAAAATCCGGATCAATTGAGATTCCCCACGCATAGTACGCTGACCCTACTTTCCAAGCTACCTGGGCAACTATCCCCACTTCCGCAGCCATATAGCGCACTGTCGTTGCAAGCGCACCAAGTTCCGTTTCCGCAGACGTCCATAGGTACTCGCTGTAGGTCTCCGTTGGCGTCATCCATATAGTCGGTGCAGCGACGCCGGAGGCGGCGAACCACGTAGTCGATTTTTCGGGTTGGTACAACCCGGGGCAATGGTCACCGCTGTGGGCCGAGGCGTACTGCAATTGGAAGGGCCTCGCATTCTTGGAGGACACCGAGCCGTGAGTCCAACTCAGGTGGCAATATCGTCGGATTTGATCCGTTTCACTCCGCTCGCTGACATACGCTCCCACGCGAGGGCCAGCGAACCATTCAAATCGATGGCGCGGCACGCATCCTCGATCACATACGCGTCGAAACCCGCCTTGCGTGCATCGATGGCCGTCCAGGCCACGCAGTAATCCGTGGCGAGGCCCGCCAGAAAAACGCTGCGGATACCGCGCTCCTTGAGATAGCCGCCCAGACCCGTGGTAGTGGTATGGTCCGCTTCGGCGAAGGCCGAATAGCTGTCCATGTCGCGATGGTAGCCCTTGCGAATAATGAGCTGCGCCTTCGATACGTCGAGGCCTTCACGCAGCTTCGCGTCGTCCGTACCCTGCACGCAGTGATCGGGCCAGAGCACCTGAGTCCCATAGGGTAGGTCGATGGTGTCGAAGGGCTTCTTTCCCGGATGCGCGCTCGCGAAGGACACGTGACCCGGCGTATGCCAGTCCTGGGTCATCACCACGGTCGCAAAGTTGGGCGCTATGCGGTTGATGACGGGCACCACCGCCTCGCCATTTTTCACCGCCAAAGTCCCGCCGGTGACGAAGCAATTCTGTACGTCCACCACGATTAGCGCGCTATGCGCATCGGGCATGATCTTGGCAGCGAATACCCGGCGCGGCAGTATCGGCAACGCGGCCACGACACCGGCAAAACTCAGAGCGCGGAGCAAGGCGCGGCGCGAACTCTGATAGTCATTCATCGCCAACGTCGTCGCTCCTTTTGAACCGTTACGGCCCAGATAGGCGTTGCAGCCACTTGCGTTGCACCTTAATCAATCCGGGCACCTTAACGCAAGGCGCCACACCGGCTCGAAGCCGAGGTGGTGCTCGCCCCTACATCATCGGAGCGAGGGAAATCACGCCGCGAACCCGAAGCAGCTTGAGCTTCTGAACCGTGACATTCAGCGCATCGACCTGGGCGTTCGCTCAATGCGCGTGCAGCAGGCGCGCCGCATCTTTCTGGGTTGCGAAGGAGAGAGCGAGCGGGGCTAGTTGTGTATTTTTACTCAAAATATTGAGTAAATGCAGCCGACAATGATGCTGAATGTTGTCAAGTTGTCTTGACAACTATACAGCTTTGATGGCAAGTTGAGCTGGTGTTGAATCCAGCGTCCCCGTTGCCGCTTTACCTGCAACTCGCCGAGCTCCTGACAGAGCGCATCGAGACTGGGGCGTTTGCGTCGGGAGCTCGTCTGCCCTCCGAGCCGGAGTTGTCTCGCGCGCATCACATCGGGCGCCCCACAGTCCGCCAAGCTACCGAGCTGTTGGTTCAGCGAGGGCTCATCGAGCGGCGCCGCGGCTCGGGCACCTACGTGCGCACAGCGCCGCGTCGCGTGGATCTCTTCTCGCTGGCAGGCACGCTCGTCAGCTTCCAGCGTGGTGGCCTCGACCTTGAAACCAAGCTGCTTGGGCGCGTGACGCGCAAGCTCGTCGCGAGCGACGCCGAGAATCCGTTCTCGGGACGAGAAGCTTTTACCTTCGCGCGGCTCGGCAGCATCGAAGGGCGCCCCGTATTGCTCGAGCGCTTGTACCTCGAGCCCGAAATATTCCCAGGCTTCACCAAGCTGCCGCTGGCCGGCGCGTCGCTGTCACGGTTGGTAGAAGAGCGCTACCACTTGAAGCCGAGCCACGCCGAGCAAAGTTTTCGAGTGGCCATGCCTATTGACGAGGTCGCCGCCGCAATCGAGGCGCCGCGCACCTCGGCACTGTTGCTGGTCAGGCGAACGTTGTTCTTCCCGCGCGCGCCCCGCGCGGTGTATGCGGAGCTCTACTGCCGCACCGACGAACTCGTCTTTACACAGACCATCGGAGCGGAGGTACGCCATGATTGAGTCGATCCGCGCCAAGGGCGGCTATTTCGAGGGCTTCGGCGGCGCTTACGTGCCCGAAATCCTGCACGCCACCTTCGAAGAGCTGAACCTCGCCTTCCAAGCCGCGCGCGGCGATCCGAGTTTCTGGGCGGAGTATGAGGAGCTGATGAGCAGCTACTCGTGCCGGCCGACGCCGTTGACTTTCGCGGAGAACTTGACTCGTCATTTCGGCGGCGCTCGCATCTACATCAAGCGCGAGGACCTGAACCATACCGGCGCCCACAAGTTGAACAACGTGATGGGACAGGGCCTACTGGTGAAGCGTATGCGCAAGCGGCGCGTCATCGCGGAGACCGGCGCGGGCCAACACGGCGTGGCTACCGCGACAATGGCGGCGAAGTTCGGCTTCGACTGCACCATCTACATGGGCGAGATCGACGTAGAGCGCCAGCGGCCGAACGTGTTCTGGATGGAGCGCCTCGGCGCGACCGTGGTGCCGGTGAAGGAGGGCTCGCGGACGCTGAAGGACGCCATCAACGAGGCCTTTCGGGACTGGGTGTCGAACATGGACGACACTCACTACGTGCTCGGCACGGCGTGCGGCCCACACCCCTTTCCGGAGATGGTCACTTACTTTCAGTCGATCATCGGCAAGGAGGCCCGCGAGCAGGTACTGTCACGCATTGGGGGGCTGCCCAAGCGCGTGTACGCTTGCGTTGGTGGCGGCTCGAACGCGATGGGCATCTTCAGCGGGTTCCTGAACGATTCGGCGGTGGAGCTGGTGGGAGTCGAAGCGGGCGGCAAGGGTCTTCACACCCACGAGCATGCCGCGCGCCTCGCGAGCCGCGACGCCTCGGTGGGCGTGGCTCAAGGTTACAAGACCTACTTTCTGCAGAACGAAGACGGTCAAATGAACGAGACTCATAGTGTCGCGGCCGGGCTGGATTACGTCGGTGTTTCGCCGATCCTCGCTCATCTGCATGAGACACGCCGCGCGCGCTTCGAGGCCGTCACCGACGCCGAGGTAGTGGCGGCCCTCAAACTCACCATGCGCAAGGAAGGCTTGATCCCCGCGCTCGAGTCCTCCCACGCTTTCGCGCAAGCTTTCAAGGAAGTCTCCAGCCTGAACCCCGAGGACGTCGTCCTTGTCAATCAATCCGGGCGTGGAGACAAAGACATCTTCACCATCGCGGACGCTTTTCACGACCCGAAATGGGAAGCATTCATCCAGAAGAAGGCCGAGAGTTACCGTGCTTGAACGGTACATCAAGGATCGGCTCGCTCAGCGCGACTTACTGCTCATGACGCACATCGTCTTGGGGCACCCAGACTTCGATACCAGCCTGCGTTTGATCGAGACCATGGTCCGGGCGGGCGTGGACTTGATGGAGCTACAGATCCCGTTCTCCGAACCGATCGCCGACGGGCCGGTCATTCTGCGCGCGAACCAGGAGGCGCTGAACTGTGGGGCGACGGTCGAACGTTGCTTCGAGTTGGCGTCCCAGGTGACGCAGCGCTTTGACCTGCCGTTCTTGTTCATGACGTACTACAACGTAGTGTTCCGGAAAGGCGTCGAAACGTTCGCCAGGCGCATGTGCGCCGCGCGGATGAAAGGCGCCATCGTCCCGGACTTGCCGCCGGAGGAAGGCGCCGATTATCTCAAGGCCATGACAGAGAACGCGCTTGCGCCGATCTTCATTTTTTCGCCCAACACGAAAGCGACACGAATGAAGGAGCTCGCCCGGCACGGCCGCGGCTTCATCTACTGCGTAGCGCGTAAGGGGGTGACGGGAAGCGAAACCGCTTTCTCGAACGAGCTCACGGATTACCTGGCGCGCGCGCGCGCCGCAACGTCATTACCACTGGCTGTAGGCTTCGGAGTCAAGGAGAAGCGCGACGTTGATTTTTTGCGGGGCAAGGCGGACATCGCCGTGGTTGGCAGCGAAACGCTGCGAGTGCTCGACAAGCACGGCGTCGAGGGCGTCGGAACGTTTTTGAAATCGCTGCGGTGAACGGCACGGTCGCGCTGCGCTGCCGTGGCGGGGCATCGGGATCTACTGCCGGTAGTCGCTAGTAGCCCCGTCGGTCGCCTGTGCACGACCTGTGTCGCACCTCAACCAATACGGGCACCCCAACGCAAGGCGCCACACCGGCTCGAAGCCGATGTGGTGTTCGCCCCTCCATCAACGAATGGACGCCAGGCTGATCTGCTTCGTCGCGCCGCCGACGCGGGCGGAGTGTTCGCTGCTCAGTTTCGCGTTGTTCACCGAGGCGACGCTCGCGGATACGGCTTGGTCGACGCAGGCTTTGGCGACCGTCACCTGCTCCAACCGGCGCGAGTCCACGTTGCCGCACACTTGCTCAGCCGCGCTGCGAATCCGGCTGTAAAGGGCGGCGACGCCGGCCTGGGTGTTAAGGTCGAGATCCGAGTAGTGCACCGTACGAGCAGGTACATCGAAGGCTGCGTCGGCGTGCGCAACTCCACCGGCGGCCGCCAATGACAAGGCGCCGACAAGGGCCCAGATGATCTGCTTGCTGTTGTTGGAAGTATTGGTTTTCATGGCTATCTCCGATCTATGTATTTGGTTGGTCTTCGGGATTCATGATGGACCTCGGCGCGCCGCCGTTCTGTCAACGCCTTGACACAACCCGACACCCCCAAAACGTCCACTATCCGCACCCGGCGGCGGGACAACTGTCGGCACCGCGGCTGTCCGCTAAGATTCCATCAATGAGGCTAAGTCGTTCTCCGCCCTCGCGCACTTCGCCGTCCCCGAGCGATCTTTCGCCCCGTCGCCCCCGCACGCACTCGGCGCCAGCCCTGCTCGTGCTCCTACTGAGCCACGCGGCCCCCGCCGCGACGACAAATCCGCCTTCCGGGGACGCACCGGCGCCCATGGGAGCGGCCCCCTCGGGCACGCTTTCCTCCGGCACCGCTCCCGAAATCGTCGTCACCACGCCGCGCGGCAGCGCCGGCGGCGGCATCGATCCGGTATTGCAGATTTCACCCTCCGAACTCGACTCCTACGGCGCCGACTCGCTCAGCGACCTGGTCGAGGATTTGCGTCCTCTGACGCGCAGTAGCAAAAGCGACCAAACCGCGGTGGTGCTCATCAACGGGCACCTCGCGGGCCAGACCGAGTTCGACAATCTCCCGCGCGAAGCCGTCGAGCGGGTTGAGGTGCTGCCCGAGAGCGTGGCCCTGCAGTACGGCTTTTCAGAAAATCGCCGCGTCCTCAACTTCATTCTGCGCGAACACTATCGCGCGGCGCCTACGCGCGTCACCGAAAGTGGCGCCACCGAGGGCGGCGATCAGTCGGTAGGGGCGGATGCGTCGCTGGTGCGTCTCGAGGACGAAGCTCGCGTCACCCTGCTCGCCAGCTACAAGGACAACGCGTGGCTGCGCGAGAGCGACCGCGGCATCAGCGCGCCCGATAGCTATTACCGCACCTTGCTACCCGAGACCCAGGACACCAAGATCGCCGCCACGCTCAGCCATCCCTTCGCGGGTGTCAGCAGCTCGCTGGAAGCCTCCTACGATGTGCTATCCAGCAATTCCCTGCAGGGCATCGCCACCGCCGGCGATACCAGCGTGCCGCTGCAGGCGGGCACCGACGTCAGAACCGCGCGTGTCGCTGTGCAGCTCACGGGATTGCTCCATGATTTCATCTGGGGTGCGACCGCCTACTACCTCCACGTCGTATCGCACTCCAACAGCGACACGGGCCTCGACGCGGACACCACACAGACCCTCATCGACCGCACTCAATCCGCCTTCGACGCCGGCAATCTGCAGCTCTCTTTGAGCGGCCCCATTGCCACCCTACCCGCCGGCCCGGCTATCGCCAACATGAAATTCGGTTTGCAATATCAAGGCTTCGACACCCGGGATGTCCCACCGGGAGCTGCGTCGGTGTCCAGCAATCTGGTGCGCACCGTGCGTACCCTCAACTTCAACGCCAGTATCCCGCTCGCGAACCAGGACCGCGGCGTGTTGCCCGCGCTGGGTCAGCTGTCAGGCACTTTCAATGCCACCCTCGATGACGTGTCGGACTTCGGCACGCTGTTGAGTACCAGCTACGGCCTCGATTGGACTCCGCTCAAGAAGCTGCATGTGAATGCCATCTACACGGACCACCGCACGGCCCCCACGGTTCAGCAATTACGCGCACCGCCCATCATTACCTCCAACGTCGAGAGCTTCGACTACGTGAACGCAGAGACCGTGTACGTCACCGAACTCACCGGAGGCAACGACACTCTCGCGTCCGCCAATAGCCGACAGGCCAGTCTCGGCGTATCCGTGGGACCCTACTTGGGAAAGACCGAATTTCTCGCGCGCTACGAACAAAGTTGGACCAGCAATGCCATCGGCGCACTGCCGCCCACCACGGAGGATGTCGAGTTGGCGTTTCCCGATCGCTTCGTGCGCGATGCCGACGGCAACTTGATCGAAATCGACGACCGCTGGGTCAATCTCGTGCGTCAACGCACCGACGATGTGAAGTGGGGGGTCAATGTCTGGATACCCCTGGGCGAGGCCCCCCGCACCGGTGGCCCGTCCCAGGGCATGGCCAATCGGGTCGAATTCTCGCTCTTCGATACCTGGTACCTACGCGACGTCACGCTGATTCGAGCGGGCATTCCGGAACTCGATCTCCTCAATGGCGCCCCCTCGGATGTCACGGGCGGCCAACCCCGGCACAAAATAGAATTTCACACCCTCGTTCATCGCAACGGCATCGGCGTGCTGCTCGCGGTGGCATGGCGCAGCCCCACCGTGGTGGGTAGCGGTGACCCCGCGGCGCCGGACCCCATTTATTTCTCCTCGCTCGGCACCGCGGATCTGCGCGTCTTTCTCGACATGGGAAAGCTGCCTGCTCTACGGGATCATCCGTGGGCAAATGGCGCACGCCTCGCACTCGGCGTTACCAATCTCTTCGACCACCGACAATCGGTGCGTGATGCCGACGGTGCGACGCCGACCGCCTTTGAGCCCGGCTACCTCGATCCGCCCGGACGCGTACTGGCGTTGACGGTCAGAAAAGTATTTTAGACATCGCAGGGCGCGCAAAATCCGCGCCTTTTTCCGAGTACTCGTATAACCTCTTACTGAGCACTCGTATAATAGTAAAATTCGTCGCGGCCGACGGCTGCTGGGGGTGACCATGAAAGCTCGATGGACTCTGACTTTCGCCCTGTTCTTCGCGTCTGCGTTCGCGCAAACCGCCGTTTCGCACGGTGCCACCAGGGGCGCCGCCACCCCCGCGGACCCGGGCGTACGACTCGTGCAGGCGCGTATTCCCATGCCCGACGGTGTCGTGCTGGCTGCGACCCTGTATATGCCGACTCACCTGCGTGCGGGCCAGCGTGTGCCGGTCCTGCTCGAATATCTGCCTTACCGTAAGGACGATGACACGCTGCCGGGCGACTATGGCAAGTACGCCTACTTCGCCCGTCACGGCTACGTCGGCGCCCGCGTCGACATTCGCGGCTTCGGCAACAGCGGCGGCACTCCGCCGACGCGCGAGTACTCGGCGCAGGAACAACAAGACGGCGAGCAGGTCATCGCCTGGCTTGCCCGTCAACCCTGGTCCAACGGCAACGTCGGCATGCTCGGCATTTCCTGGGGCGGCTTCAATTCCATTCAAATGGCCATGCGCCGTCCGCCGGCGCTCAAGGCGATTCTTGCCATCGCCGCCACCGAGGCGCTATTCAAAGAAGACGTGCATTACATGGATGGCCTGATGCACGTCGACGAGTTCGAAGTGGCCATGGACCTGGACCAAGGCCGCAGCGGCGGCCCCGGCTTCGTGATCGACGAAGACACGCTCGCGCGGCGCATGGACTCGGAGCCCTGGTCGCTGGATTATTTCAGGCATCAGCGCGACGGAGCCTTCTGGCGCGAGCCCATTCGCCGTTTCGAGGACATTCGGATCCCCTGTTTTCTCATCGGCGGCTTGCAGGACGGCTATCGAGACAGCATTCCACGCATGCTCGAGCATGTGTCTGCCCCGGTCCACGCCTGGATCGGCCCGTGGAACCACGACTATCCGAACACCAGCATGTACGGCCCCAAAGTGGAGTGGCGCGATCAGGCCGTGCGCTGGTTCGATCATTGGTTGAAGGGCATCGACAACGGCGTCGAGCGCGATCCGCGCCTCGTCATCTATGAGCAACATTCCCACCCTCCCGGCAACGCCGAACAGGATGTCCCGGGCGAATGGCGTACCGAAACTTGGCCACCGGCCGGCCTCAAGCTTAACGTCTGGTATTTGGCGCCCAATCATCAACTGGCCACCGCGCCTACCGCGGCGGCCACCGATCACCTGGTCTATGTACCGTCGGCCGGCACTGAAGCGGGATTTTGGTGGGGCGAGTTGCTGCCCGACCAGCGCGGCGTCGACGCCTACAGCCTGGTGTATGACAGTGCGCCACTGACGGCTCCGGTGTCCATGCTGGGCTTTGCGCATGCGCGGTTGCAGGCAACCGCCGACGCGCCGCTCGCGGACTGGATGGTGCGTCTCGAGGATGTCTCTCCCGATGGCCAAGTGACGGCCATCACCGGCGCGGGTCTTTCGGGGGCGCAGCGTCGCTCCATGGAACACCCCGAAGCATTGGAGCCCGGCAAGGAATACACCCTGGACTTCGACCTGCATCTCACCACGTGGGTGTGGGAACCCGGCCACCGCATCCGTGTAGCCGTATCGAACGCCCAATGGCCCATGGTGTGGCCGACCCCCTACGCCATGACGACGGCCCTACGCCTCGGCGGCGAGGACGGTTCCGCCCTGGTCCTACCCCTCGTTCCTCTCAAAGGCGGCGCGCCGCCGGTCTTCGGTGCCATCGAGCCCAACGAGGCGCCGCCCGGGATTTCCACCCCCGGCGATTACGCGTGGCCTGGCACCTGGGAAGTCGAGCGCGACGTGGCTCACCAGAGCAGCAGAGTCAGTTGGCACGGCACCTCCGCCTATGATTTCCCGTGGGGCAGCGTCAATCACAGCGAGCAAATCGTCTACGACACCGAGGATGCGCAGCCGGCGATCTCCAAAGCCCAGGGCGAATCCGAAACCATCGAAAAGCTCGCCGATCGCGTCCTGGCTTATCGGGGACATCTCACCGTGACCAGCGACGCCAACACCTTCCACTATGCCTTCACACGCGAGCTGCTGCGCGACGGCGCGGTCATCCGCACGAAAACGTGGCGCG
>Ga0302314_10012033_pt1 | contig 15020 bp, 17 predicted proteins | sample III_Palsa_N2_3_FD_200533 | JGI IMG/M metagenome (GOLD analysis project Ga0302314, IMG submission 200533) | Peat permafrost microbial communities from Stordalen Mire near Abisko, Sweden - III_Palsa_N2_3 | ecosystem: Environmental > Terrestrial > Soil > Palsa > Peat permafrost | place: Sweden... | reverse complement strand
GCGGCCGGGCCGGCCGGGCCCCCCGAGCCCGGCCGGCCCGGCCGCCCCCGGTGTCAGCCGAGGAAGTTCGACCCCCCGGTGCTGCCGAGGCGGTGCTGCTCCTCGATCCGGATCGCCGTCACGTCCGGCCCCGGGGCCCCGTACTGCTGGGTCGAGCCCGCCAGGTCCCGGTTCCGGTCCCCGGCCAGCCACACCCGCCGAGCCACCGACACGATCGTTGCCCACACCCGCTTCATAGCGATCCCCCTGACACCCGAACAAGTACTGCTGATGGCACACAGTAGGCCCGGAACCATGGCCGGAGAATGAATATTGAGCTGAATCTGAGGTTGATCGTCCCGCCTCCCCGGGCGCGGAGCTCCGACGCCGGATCAGGGGCGGTCGGCGGCGACGGACGAGTGGAGGAACGGGGGCGCGTCTCCCACACTGGAGGGCAGGTCACCCCGGTCGGGGTGCGCGTCCGAAGGGGAGCCCGCCGTGGCTGCTGTGCACAGTGTCCTGTTCATCACCGCCACGGACGGCGATCAGATCTCCAAGGCCTTCGAGGAGGCCCAGCACCTGCCCGGGATCCGCCAGGCCGCCGTGCTGACCCGCTCGGCCGAGGGCATCGTCGAGATGGGCGACAGCTACGTCCACCTCGCGGGTGCCCCGACCGTGCTGACCGGGGCGATCGGGGCGCTGGTGGGCCTGGTCGCCGGGCCGATGGGCTCCTTCCTCGGGATGGCGGCGGGGGCCTGGGTCGGCAGTGCGCTGGAGGGCCACAACATCCAGGAGGCGGGGGCCGGGCTGATCTTCCTGGGCGCGGGCGTCCCCGACGCCAGCAGCCAGCTGATCGTCGAGCTTAAGGAGGAGGACCCCGCGCCGGCCGACGAGCTCGCCGCCCGCCACGGCGCCACGCTGGTGCGCCGTCCGGCGGAGGAGGTCGCCGAGCAGGTGCGGGCGGCGGAGAAGGCGGCGGAGGACTCGCTGCACGGAGAGGTCGAGCCGGCCGAGTCCGAGGACGACGACGATGACGCGGATCTCGGCGACGGCCACGGCGGCCCGGAGAGCGGCAGCGGTCGCAGGGCCTGACCCGCTCGCTCAGCCGGGGGCCGGTCCCCCCGGCTGCGGGAGTTCCCGCAGCCGGGGGAGCGGGGAGGGCAGCAGCCAGAGGAACGAGGCGGTGGCGCCCGCGACGGCGAGCCACAGCGTCGGCCGCAGGCCGATCGCACCGGCCAGCAGTCCGCCGGCGAGCGAGCCCAGCGGCCGGACGCCGAAGTTGACGGTGCGGTAGGCGCCGGTGACCCGGGAGAGCAGCTCGGGCGGGACGACTGTGGAGAAGATCGATCCGGCGGCGATGTCCAGCCACATCATGCCGATTCCGGAGCCGAACTCGGCGGCGAAGAGCAGCGCGAGGACGGTCGGGGTGGGCCCGTGCGCGGCCGGGATCAGCAGCATGGGCGCCGGGAACACGATCAGGCCGATCAGGAACGTCCGGCCGACGCCCACCCGCCGGGCCACGGCCCCGGCGCTGACCGCGCCCACCACCCCGCCGACCGCCCCCGCGCCGAGGACCGCGCCCAGCAGCCCGGCGCTCAGGTGCAGGGTGCCGATCGCGTAGAGCACGAACAGCGCGTTGGCCATGAAGGTGAAGAAGTTGACGGTCGCGGTGGCGGCCAGCGCGGCCCGCATCACCGAGGAGCCGGCGATGAACCGGCGTCCGGCCGTGAGTCCGCCCCGGCCGCCGGGGGTCGGCGGCGGTTCGGCCGGGGAGATCCGGGACAGGCAGAGCGCCGAGGCGACGAAGGAGAGCGCGTCGGCCAGCAGCGCGAGCGGCGCGGAGAGCAGTTGGACCAGCAGCCCGCCCAGGCCCGGTCCGAGGACCTGCGCCATCGCGCTGCTGCCGCTGACCAGCGAACTGCCTTCGACATAGCGTCCGGCCGGGACCAGCGCCTGGAACAGCGGGGCCCGGCTGACGTCGAAGAGCACGGACAGGGTCCCGGTCGCGAAGGCCACGACGTAGAGCTGGGTCAGCGTCAGGGCGTGCAGGGCGTAGCCGAGCGGCAGGGTGGCGACCAGGGCGGCGCGGCCGAGGTCGGTGGCGATCATCGTCCGGCGCCGCCGGCCCCGGCGGTCGGCCCAGGCGCCCGCGTGCAGCGCGAAGAGCAGGTTGGGCAGCCAGATCGCGGCGGTCAGGAAGCCCATCCGGGTCGCGTCGGCGTGCAGGGCGACGACCGCGATCAGCGGGAGGGCGAGGGCGGAGACCTGGTCGCCGAGCACGGATATGGACTGGCCGGTCCAGTAGCGGCGGAAGGCGGTGTCCAGGAGCAGTTCGGGTGTCCACCGGCGGCGGACCGCGGCCCCGGCCGTCGGCCGGGCGGAGGGGTCGACGGCGGTCACGAGTCCTGGCTCCCGGTGGTGTCGGTCCCGCTGAAGCGGCTGGGGAAGGCCAGGTGCACCAGGCTGATGGGCCGTGACCCCTCGGGGCGGAGCCCGGGGTTGACCAGCCGCTCCTGGTAGGGCCGCATCAGCTGCTGGAACTGCTCGCCCAGCTCGGTCAGTTCGGCGGCGGTCAGGTACAGCAGCGAGTCGCCGAAGTGCGCCGCCTGCTGCCACTCCGCGGGCTCCCGCGGACGGTCCCGGATCCAGCGCGTGGTGAGGTCGAAGTACAGCCCCGCGATCGCGAGCTGCAGCGCCTCGCTGGCGGCTGCGGCGGCCGGGTCGGCCGGGCCGTCGTCCCAGCTGGTGGTCATCGCGGTGGCCTGCCACGGCTTCTGCCGGCCGCGCCCGCCGCCGGCCTCCTCCACCAGCCCGTACTTGGCGAGCTGGCGCAGGTGGAAGGAGCAGCTGGCGACGCTCTCGCCGATGACCGCCGAGGCCTGGGTGGCCGTCAGCGGGCCCTCCCGGCGCAGTAGTCCGACCAGGGCCATCCGGGTCGGGTGGGCGTAGGCGCGGAGGGCGCGGGGGTCGGTCAGGCGGATGGAGGGCAGCGGTTCCTGCTCGGTCATGATGGAAAGATATCTTTAGAAAGAACCCTTTACAAGCACCGCGGGCGATCGCCGTCGGGCGAAGGCGGTTGATGGCCTCCGGCGGTCCGCCCTAGATTGGCGCGATGAGTGAAGCCCCGGACGTCCCGCCCACCCTGCTGCGCATCATCGGTCCGCCCGCCGTGGGCAAGATGGCCGTCGGGCACGAGATCGCCGCCAGGACCGGGCTGCGGCTGTTCCACAACCACGTGTCGATCGAGCCGGTGCTGCGCTACTTCGACTTCGGGACGCCGCAGTTCCACCGGCTGGTGGGCGGCTTCCGGCGACAGCTGATGGCGGAGGTCGCCGGAAGCGACCTGCCCGGACTGATCTTCACCTATGTGCTCGCCTTCGAGGAGCCCGAGGACCACCGGGCGCTGGAGGAGTACGCGGCCCCGTTCCGGGCGCGCGGCGGCCGGGTGCTGCTGCTCGAACTGGCGGCGAGTCGGACCGAGCGGCTGCGCCGCAACGAGGGCGAGCTGCGGCTGGCCGAGAAGCCGTCCAAGCGCGACCTCGCGGCCTCGCGCCGCCATGTGGTGGAGCTGGACGGCGCCCACCGGCTGAACTCCGAGGGCGACTTCGACCACTGGCCGGACTCGGAGTACCTGCGGATCGACAACACCCACCGTTCGGTGGCGGAGGTGGCGGAGCGGACGATCGAGCACTTCGGCCTGGTCCGGGCGGCGGAGAACGGCTGAGTCGACGGATGGGTGCGTCGGTGGCAGGACCCGGGGCGTTGCCCTTACAGGTTGTCAGTGGTCGGCGCGGCCGGGCCGGGACCAGGGTGGGGGACGGTCCGGCAGGACCGTCGTTCCCGTCGGCCGGGGCCCGTGCCTGGGCCCCGGCCGCACCGTTCGAGGCAGGAAGTCACCGCATCATGGCCATAGTGCTGCACGCCGCCGACAGCGCCGATCTGGGCGCCCGCGCCCCCAAGCCGACCACCACCACGCCGGGCCAGGAAGAGGCCGCGCTGACGGTGTGGCAGACGGAGGGCGGCGTCGAGACCGGTATCTGGGAGGCCACCCCCGGCCGCTTCACGGCCGCACGCGCCGGCTACCACGAGGTCTGCCAGATCCTCTCGGGCCGCGCCACCGTCACCGAGACCGGCGGTGAGCCGGTGGAGATCGGTCCGGGCGACACCCTGGTCACCCCGGCCGGCTGGACCGGGGTGTGGGAGGTCCACGAGACGCTGCGCAAGACCTACGTGGTCATGGACGAGGTCACCCCGCAGGGCTGAGCACCACCACGGCGGCGGTGCCGTCCACCTCCAGGACGGCGCCGCCGCCGGTGAGCAGTACCGCGTCCAGCGGCCCCAGGTGCTCCGGCGCGGTGGCGTCGCCGCCACGGAGCACCGCGCCGCCCTCGAACAGGATGGCCAGCACCGTCGGCCCTTCGAGCCGGGTCGTGCCCCGGACGATGTCGACGCGCGCGGTGACCGTGCCCCGACGGGTCATCACATTGAAGTCGACGAGCGCCCCTTCGAGCAGCCGGCAGTCGGTGTCCGCGTCCCCGGAGAAGGCGAACGGCCGGTAGGGCTCGTCGACCACGTGGTCCGTCCCGTCGACGGTCAGCACCATGCCGCCGCCCCGGACGACGGTGATCACCCGGTCGATGCCGGCGAAGACCGAGAACGGTCCGCCCCGGGCCACGTCGGCGAGGCTCACCCGCCAGTGGAACCCGGCCAGGTCCGCGCCCTCGGGAAAGGCCGCGACCTCGCGGGTCACCCCGCCGCCGTTCTTCCACGCGGACGCCGTCCGCTCGCCCGCCCGCAGTACCCGTACCTCTGCCGTCGCCATTGACCGCTCTCCGTTCCGTGCCGTGCCGTGTGGTGCCGTGCCGTGTCTGCGACGTCTGTCGCGGCCTGCGACGGCCATGATCACATGTCGGCCCCGGCCACGGGGGGCGCCGGGGCGGGGGAGAGGGCCTCGCCGGTGCCGAACAGGGGGCCGAGGACCAGGCCCGCCGCGCCGAGGGCGACCGCCTGCCGACCCGCCCCGGCCACCGAGACCGCCACCTGCTGCCAGTCCGGGTCCGGCAGCCGCTCGCCCAGCAGCGCGGTGATCCGGGTGCGGTAGAGCTCGGGCGCGGCCAGGACGGCCCGGCCGCCGAGGACCACCTCGTCCAGGTCCAGCAGCCGGACCAGGTTGGCGATGCCCTCGCCGAGGAGGTCGGCGGCGCGGTCCGGCGCCCCGGCGTCCAGCGCGGCCAGGCACAGGGCCTCCAGGCAGCCCAGGTTGCCGCAGGCGCAGCGCGGGCCGCGCGGGTCGAGGACCTGGTGGCCGAACTCGCCGGCGTTGGTGCGGGCCCCGCGCTGCACCCGGCCGCCGAGGACCAGCCCGGCGCCCAGCCCGTCGTCCAGGTAGACGAAGGCGCGGTCGGGCGATCCTGGCTGGCTGAGCACGCCGGCGGTGGTGTTCTTGTCCAGGGCGACGGGCAGGCCGAGCCGGGCGCCGAGCTCCGGTCCCAGCGCCGCGCCCGCCCAGCCGGGCCGTCCGGTGACCCGGTGCAGCACGCCGGCCCGCTGGTCCAGCGGTCCTGGGCAGGCCAGGCCGACGCCCAGCACCCGCTCGCGCTCGACCCCGGCGAGCAGGCCGTCGACGAGCTCGGCGAGCCGGTCCAGGATGTGGTCGGGGGTGATGTCCGGGCCGATCGCCAGCGCGGCGGATCCGGCGACCCGGCCGTCGAGGTCGACCAGCAGCGCGGTCACCCCGCTGCGGTGCAGGTGGGCGCCGACGGCCCAGCGGGCCTGCGGGACCAGCCGGAGCAGGGTGCGGGGCTTGCCGCCGGTCGGCAGGGCCTGCCCGGCCCGGGTGACCAGGCCCTCCTCGGCCAGCCGCTTCACGATCTTGCTGATCGCCTGGGCGGTGAGCCCGGTCGCGGCGGCGAGTTCCACCTGGCTGGTCTCGCCCGCGCCGCGGATCGCCCCGAGGACGGCGGCGGTGTTGTGGTCGCGCAGGGCGGTGAGGTTGGCCATGGACTCCAGTATGGCGCGGCTTGCCACTTTCTCCACACTGTTGTTTTACTGGGGGCATGGCTACTCCTCCTTCTTCCAGCCCCGCTCCGCTGCGGGTCGGCCTGATCGGCTACGGCCTGGCCGGCTCCGTCTTCCACGCGCCGCTGATCGCCGCCACCCCGGACCTGGAGCTGACCGCGGTCGTCACCGGTGACCCCGGGCGCCGGGCGCAGGCGCTGCGCGAGCACCCCGGCGTGCGGGTGGTGGACGACGCGGCCGAGCTGCCGGCCCTCGGCCTCGACCTGGTCGTCGTCGCCTCGCCCAACCGGTTCCACGTCCCGCAGGCGACCGCGGCGCTGGAGGCCGGCCTGGCGGTGGTCGTGGACAAGCCGCTGGCGGCCTCCGCGGCCGAGGCGCGCACCCTGGCGGCCCTCGCCGAGCGGCGCGGCCTGCTGCTGAGCGCCTTCCAGAACCGGCGCTGGGACGGTGACTTCCGGACCGTGGCCGGGCTGGTCCGCAGCGGGCGGCTGGGCACGGTGCACCGGTTCGAGTCCCGGTTCGAGCGCTGGCGCCCGCAGCTCAAGGGCGGCTGGCGCGAGCTGGGCGACCCGGCCGAGGCCGGCGGGCTGCTCTACGACCTGGGCAGCCACCTGGTCGACCAGGCGCTGACCCTGTTCGGCCCGGTCGCCGAGGTCTACGCCGAGCTGGACGCCCGCCGGGCGGGCGCGCAGACCGACGACGACGCCTTCCTCGCCCTGCGCCACGTCGGCGGCGTCCGCTCGCACCTGTGGATGAGCGCGGTCGCCGGCGACCCGGGCCCCCGGTTCCGGGTCCTCGGCAGCGAGGCCGCGTACGTCTGCCACGGGCTCGACGGGCAGGAGGCCGCGCTGAAGGCCGGCGGCTCCCCGACCGCTCCGGACTGGGGCACGACCCCGCCGGAGGGCTACGGGTTGCTGGGCGCCGACGACCGGCTCGCGCCCCATCCGACCGAGCGCGGCGCCTACCAGGACTACTACGCCGCCGTCGCCGAGGCGCTGCGCGGCCGGGGACCGGTGCCGGTGACCGCCGAGGAGGCGGCGGTGGCGCTCACCGTCCTGGAGGCCGCGCGCCGCTCGGCCGCCGAGCAGCGGGTGGTGACCCTGTGACGGCCGAACAGCTGCCGACCTCCGCCGAGTTGGAGGCCGAGGAGCAGCGGCTGCTGCTGCCGCGCCTCGACAACGACGACGCCTGGCGGCTCGGCTGCCTGACGGTCGCCCTCGCCCGCGAACGGGGCCACGCGGTCACCGTCGACATCCGGCGCGGCGAGCAGCAGCTGTTCCACTGCGCGCTGCCCGGCACCACTCCGGAGAACGACGCCTGGATCGAGCGGAAGACCGCCGTGGTCCGCCGCTTCGACGCGAGCTCCTACCGGGTCGGGCAGCGCTTCCGGGACCGGGGCGTCAGCTTCGAGGAGGGCTCCCGGCTGGACCCCGCCCGCTTCGCGGCGCACGGCGGGGCGTTCCCGCTGCGCGTCCGCGACGTCGGCCCGGTCGGGACGTTCGCGGTCTCCGGGCTGCCGCAGCTCGCCGACCACCGGCTGGTGGTCGAGGCGCTGGGACTGTTCCTGGCCGAGCCGACGGCGGCCGACGGCGGGGGAGCGGTGGCCTAGCCGGCCGGGGTGTCGAGCCGGGCGGCGACCAGCAGTTCACAGCCGGTCGCCGCGCGGACCTCGTCCACGGTGACCCCCGGGGCGAGCTCCACCAGCCGCAGGCCCGCCGGGGTGACGTCGAGGACGGCCAGGTCGGTCACCACCCGGTCGACCACGGCCTGTCCGGTCAGCGGCAGGGTGCAGCACTCCAGCAGCTTCGGGCTGCCGTCCTTCGCGGTGTGCTCCATCACCACCACGACCCGGCGGGCCCCGTGGACCAGGTCCATCGCCCCGCCCATGCCCTTGACCAGCCTGCCGGGGATCGTCCAGTTGGCCAGGTCGCCCCCGGCCGAGACCTGCATCGCGCCCAGCACGGTGACGTCCACCCGCCCGCTGCGGACCATGCCGAAGGAGGCGGCCGAGTCGAAGCAGGACGCGCCGGGGCGCAGCGTCACCGTCTCCTTGCCGGCGTTGACCAGGTCGGGGTGGGCCTCGCCCGGGTACGGGTAGGGGCCGACGCCGAGGATGCCGTTCTCCGAGTGCAGGACCACCTCCACCCCGGGCGGCAGGTGGCTCGGGATCAGCGTCGGCAGGCCGATGCCGAGGTTCACGTACTGGCCGTCGCGGAGTTCGGCGGCGGCGCGGGCGGCGAGCCGGTCACGGGTGAGCGGTGGCACGGTTCAGTCCTTCCTGGGCGTGGTCGTGGTGCGCTCGATGCGCTTGTCGCCGGGGTCGGCGCGGACGATCCGGTCGACGTGGATGCCGGGCAGGTGCACGGCGTCCGGCGGGATCTCCCCGGGCTCGACGATCCGCTCCGCCTCGACCAGCGTGGTCCGCCCGGCCATCGCCGCCAGCGGGTTGAAGTTGCGGGCGGCGGCGTGGAAGACCAGGTTGCCGTGACGGTCCGCCAGTTCGGCCCGGACCAGGGCGAAGTCCGTGCCGATCGCCTCCTCCAGCAGGTAGCGGCGACCGCCGAAGACGCGGACCTCCTTGGCCGGAGAGGCCAGCGCCACCGCGCCGTCGGCGGCGTATCGCCAGGGCAGGCCGCCGGCCTCGACCTGGGTGCCGACACCGGCCGGGGTGAAGAACGCCGGGATGCCGCAGCCGCCCGCCCGCAGCCGCTCCGCGAGCGTGCCCTGCGGGGTGAGCTCCACCTCCAGCTCCCCGCTCAGGTACTGCCGGGCGAACTCCTTGTTCTCGCCGACGTAGGACGAGGTCATCCGGCTGATCCGGCCGGCCCGCAGCAGCAGCCCCAGCCCCCAGTCGTCGACCCCGCAGTTGTTCGACACCACCCGGAGCCCGCCGGTCCCGGCCTCCGCCAGGGCCGCGATCAGCGTCGAGGGGATGCCGCAGAGGCCGAAGCCGCCGACGGCGAGTGACGCCCCGTCGGGAATGTCGGCCACCGCCTCGGCGACCGAGCCCACCACCTTGTCCATAACGTTCTCGCCTGTGCCTTCCACGCGTCCCGGCTGTGCCCCGCCGTCCCTCGGCGGGGTGTGCCCACCCTTGCTGCGGCGGCGCTGTGCGGTCCATGTGCGCCGGACACATGGGCGCGCCGGTAGGAACGGTTGCCCACCACATGTCCAGCCCGGTGCCGTGCTCCTACGGTTCGAGCAACCAAAACCACCCAGGCCGGGCCGCACCCGGGCGCCGAGCAGCACCGGCGTCCTGGGGCTCCACGAGAGGGCCAACCATGAAGCCGAACACCAGCACCGCCGCCACCGCCGCCGGCCGGGGCAGACTGCTCCCGCCGCTGGCCCTGGTCACTGCCGCAGGACTCCTGCTCGCCGGCTGCGCCTCGGCCGGGACCGCGGGCACCGCCGCCGGGGGCCCGGCCTCCGCGACCGCGCCGGTGAAGGTCGGGCTGATCTACTCCAGGACCGGCCCGCTCGCCGCCTACGGGCTCCAGTACCAGCAGGGCTTCGAGGCCGGGCTCGCCTACGCCACCGGCGGCAGCGGCAAGGTGGACGGGCACCGGATCGAGGTCACCGAGGACGACGACACCGGCAGCCCGACCACCGCCGTCGCCGACGCCAAGGACCTGATCGGCAAGGGCTACAAGGTCCTGGCCGGCACCGTCGACTCCGGCATCGCGGTGCAGCTGGCCCCGCTCGCCGCACAGAACCAGGTGCTCTACATCAGCGGCCCGGCCGCCGCCGACGCGATCACCGGCAGCAACAAGTACACCTTCCGCTCCGGACGGCAGAGCTACCAGGACGTCGCCGCCGCCGGCAGCCTGGTCGGCGACCCCGCCGGGAAGAAGATCCTGGTCCTCAGCCAGGACTCGGCCTTCGGCCAGGCCAACGTCGCCGCCGTCAAGGAGGTCCTCGGCGCCAAGGGCGCCACGATCAGCTCGGTGCTGGTCCCGCCCAGCGCGACCGACCTCACCTCCTACGCCCAGCAGGTCAAGTCCGCCGCGCCGGACCTGGTCTACGTGGCCTGGGCCGGGGCCAACGCCCCCGCCCTGTGGACCGCGCTGGACCAGCAGGGCGTGGTCGGCTCGGTCAAGGTGGTCACCGGCCTGGCCGGCGTCGCCTCCTACCCGCTGTTCGGCGACGCGGGCAGCAAGGTCTCCTTCATCGCCCACTACTTCCCGGGCGCCGGCGGCGACAACCCGGTCGAGACCGCGATGATCAACGGCATCACCAAGGCCGGCGGCACCCCCGACCTGTTCTCCCCGGACGGCTTCACCGCCGCGCAGATGATCGTGCACGCGCTGCAGTCCAGCACCACCAGCACCGCGACCATGGTCGGCGCGCTGGAGGGCTGGAGCTTCGACGGCCCCAAGGGACCCGAGCAGATCCGTGCCGCCGACCACGCGCTGCTCCAGCCGATGTTCCAGGCGACCCTGGTCGGCACCGGCGCCGCTGCCAAGCCGCAGCTGGTCGCCACCCTGACGGCCGCTCAGGTGGCCCCGCCCACCGTGACCATGGCGGGCTGAGCCGATGAGCACCCCCACCCCGACCGGCGGCCGCGGGCCCGCGACGGTCGAGGCCGAGGACCCGGGTGCGGGGACGGCGGCCACGGCCGTCCCCGCACCCGTGCTCCGACTCGCCTCCCTGGGCTGGCAGGTCGGCGGCGCGACCATTCTCGACGAGGTCACGTTCGACGTCCGCGAGGGCGAGTTCCTGGCCTTCATCGGACCCAACGGGGCCGGCAAGACCTCGCTGTTCAACCTGATCAGCGGGCTCAACCGGGCCACCCGGGGCAGCATCGCGCTGGACGGCACCGACATCACCGCGCTGCCGCCGCACGCCCGCGCCCGGCGCGGCCTCGGCCGGACCTTCCAGACCTCCAGCCTCTGGCCCGGGATGACCGTCGCCGACCACGTCCGGCTGGCCGCGCAGGCCGCGGGCGGCGGCTCCTACAGCCTGTGGCGGCGCGCCCGTCCCTACACCGGGGAGACCGCCCGCACCCTGGAGCGCACCGGCCTCGCCCACCGCGCCGACACCCCGGCCGGCGCCCTCTCGCACGGCGAGAAGCGCAAGCTCGAACTGGCGGTGCTGCTGGTCGGCGACCCCCGGGTGATGCTGCTGGACGAGCCGATGGCCGGCGTCAGCGCCGAGGAGGTCCCCGCGCTCACCGAGCTGATCCGCTCGCTCCACCGCGACGAGGGCCGGACCGTGCTGATGGTCGAACACCACATGGACGTCCTGCTCGGACTCGCCGACCGGCTCGCCGTGATGCACCACGGGACGCTGCTGGCGCTGGACACCCCGGAGGCCGTCACCGCCGACGAGACCGTCCAGTCCGCGTACCTGGGGGAGGCCCTGTGACCGCCGAACCCCTGCTGCGCGTCCGCGACCTCCGGGTGGTCATCGGCGGCCGGCACATCCTGCACGGCGTCGGCTTCGACGTCGCCGCGAGCGGGGTGACCGCACTGCTCGGGCGCAACGGCGCGGGCAAGACCACCACCGTGCGCGGCATCCTCGGACTGGTGCCCCGGACCGGCAGCATCCGGTTCGACGGCGCGGAGACCGTCGGCCTCCCCACCCACGCCCTGGTGCGCCGGGGCATCGGCTACGTGCCGGAGGACCGGGGCGTCTTCGCCGGGCTCACCGTCGCCGAGAACCTCCGCCTCGCGGAGCGGTCCGGACCGGGCGAGGCCGCCGAGCCCGACTACGCGCTGGTGCACGAGCTGTTCCCGGAGCTCAGGCAGCGCGCCCGGCAGGCCGCCGGGACGCTCTCCGGCGGCCAGCAGCAGATGGTCGCCATCGCCCGGACCCTGCTCAACGGCAACCGCCTGATCATCGCCGACGAGCCCACCAAGGGCCTCGCCCCGCGCATCGTGACCGAGGTCGCGGTCGCGCTGGAGCGCGCCGCCGAGGCGGTGCCGGTGCTGCTGGTCGAACAGAACCTGGCGCTGGTCCGCCGGCTCGCCGCCGACTGCGTGGTCCTCGCCGACGGGCGCACCGCGCACACCGGCCCCGCCGCCGAGCTCCTCGCCGACGCCTCCGCCGCCCGCACCCTGCTCGGCGTCGGCCGGAGCACCCCGCTCCGACCTGCGGCGGAACCCGCAGCGGTGGAATTGTCAGTGACGGCGGCCATACCTGACCCCACGTCAACCCACTCCCCCCGACCGACCGGCACCCCCCGGGCAGGAGGTCTCTGATGTCCGTCCTCGTACTGCTCACCCTCACCGGACTCGGCCTCGGCGCGCTGTACTTCCTCGTCGCCTCCGGCCTCTCGCTCATCTTCGGGCTGATGGACGTGCTGAACTTCGCCCACGGCGCGCTGCTCGCCGTCGGCGCCTACGCCACCTGGTGGGCCGCCTCCCGGGGCAGCGGCTTCGTCCTCGCCGTGCTCTTCGGCACGGCCGTCGGCACCGCCGCCGCCGTGCTGCTGGAACTCGGCCTGATCCGCCGGCTCTACGCCAGGCCCCGCGAACAGGTGCTGGTCACCGTCGGCGTCGGCCTCGCCGTGCCCGCGCTGCTCTCCGCGATCTGGGGCTCCGACGCCCGCACCTTCCCCACCCCGGCCGCGCTGGCCGGCACCGTCCGCGTCCTCGGCGCGGTGATACCGGTCAACCGGCTGCTGCTGATCGGCGCGGCGGTGCTGGTCCTGGCCGGACTCGAACTCTTCCTCGGGCGCACCCGCTTCGGCCTGGTCGTCCGGGCCGGCGTCGAGGACCGCGCCATGGTCACCGCCCTCGGCATCGACGTCCGCAGGGCGTTCACCCTGGTCTTCGCCCTCGGCGGGGCCGCCGCCGCCCTCGCCGGGGCGCTCGGCGGCGTCTACTTCGGCGAGGTCGACCCCGGCCAGGGCAGCTCGCTGCTGATCTTCGCCTTCGTGGTGGTGGTGATGGGCGGCATGGGCTCCGTGCGCGGCGCCGCGCTCGCCTCCGTCGTCGTCGGCCTGGTCCAGCAGTTCGCCAACTACTACACCACCGGCGGCCTCGGCGACCTCTCCGTGGTCGTGCTGCTCGCCGCCCTGCTGCTGCTCCGGCCGCGCGGACTGACCGGGAGGCTCGCTTGAACTCCACCGCCCTGCACCCGCCCACCACCCCGGCCCCCGCGCCGACCGCCGCCCGCGCCGACCGCCGCGCCCTGCTGCGCCGGAGCGGACGCTACTGGCCGGCCGCCGTCCTGCTGCTGCTGGTCGTCGCCCCCTACAGCGCGCTGCCGCTGCCCGGCCTGCTCGACGGTCCGGTCGGCAGCCCCGGCAACCTCCAACTGCTGGCCCTGTGCCTGGTCTTCGGCGCCCTCGCCACCGGCTACGACCTGCTGCTCGGCCGCACCGGACTGCTCTCCTTCGGCCACGCCCTCTACTTCGCGGCCGGCACCTACGCCACCAACACCCTGATGCTGGAGTCCGGCCTGGGCTTCTGGCCCGCCGCCCTGCTCGGCCTCGCCTTCGGGACGCTGCTCGCCGCCCTGCTCGGCTCGGTCAGCCTCCGGGTCAGCGGCATCGGCTTCTCCATGGTCACCCTGGCCTTCGCCCAGGCCGGGTCGATCCTGGTGAACCGCGACCCCGGCGGCGTCACCGGCGGCGAGGAGGGCCGCGCCGCCCAGGGCCTGCCCGGCGCCTTCGTCGGCATCGACCACACCGCCAACCTCTACTGGGTGGCCCTCGGCTACCTGGTGCTGACCCTCGCCGCCGTCCACTGGGCGGTCCGCTCGCCCACCGGCCGGGTCTGGGAGGGCATCAAGGAGAACGAACGCCGGGTCGAGGTGCTGGGGCTGCGCCCCTACGGCTACAAGCTCGTGGCCTTCACCCTGGCCGGGGCGCTGGCCGCGCTCGGCGGCGTGGTCTACCTGCTGCTCACCGGCGGCGCGACCCCGCAGACCACCACCTCGGACTTCACCCTGTCGCTGCTGGTGATGGTCGTCCTCGGCGGCTCCGGCAGCCGTTGGGGGCCGATGGTCGGCGGGATCCTCTACACCTGGGCGCAGCAGCGGCTCACCGACCTGGCCGGCACCGGCGCCGTCGCCGGGCTGCCGGCGGTGCTGCGGGTGCCGCTGTCGCAGCCGCTGTTCCTGCTCGGCGCCCTCTTCGTGCTGATCGTGTACGCCCTCCCCGGGGGCGTGGTACGACTTCCGGAACACATCCGCGCGGTCCGCGCCGCCCGGCGGGAACAGCGTCAGCAGCGGGTCGAGCAGAGAGGGAGGACAGCGGCATGACCGACCACCAGGAGATCCGGGTCCCCGTCGACGGCGGCGAACTGACCGCGCTGCGCTGGCCCGCGACCCGGGCGGACGCCCCGGTGGTGCTGGCGCTGCACGGCGTCACCGCCAACGCCCTGTCCTGGGGCCGGGTCGCCGACGCGCTGGCCGGACGGGCCACCCTGATCGCCCCCGACCTGCGCGGCCGGGCCGGCAGCAGGGCCGTCGCCGGCCCGTTCGGGATCGGGGTGCACGCCGACGACGTCGCCGCGCTGGCCACGGCGCTGCGGCTGCCGGCCGTGGTCCTCACCGGCCATTCGATGGGCGCCTTCGTCGCCGCGACGGCCGCCGTCCGCCACCCGCAGCTGGCGGACCGGCTGCTGCTGGTCGACGGCGGGGTCGGCTTCCCGCGTCCGGCCGGGGTCGACCCGGACGAGCTGATCACCGCCGTGATCGGCCCGGCGATGACCCGGCTGTCGATGACCTTCCCGGACCGCGCGGCCTACCGGACCTTCTGGCAGCGGCATCCCGCCTTCGCCGACGACTGGTCGGACTGGGCCGACGCCTACATCCAGCGGGACCTCACCGGCACCGAGCCGGAGCTCCGCTCGACCTGTCGGCTGGACGCGGTGCGGGCCGACAGCATCGACCTGTTCGACAGCGAGGAGGTGCTGGGCGCCGTGCACCGGCTGCCCTGCCCGGCCCTACTGCTCCGGGCCGAACGCGGCCTGATGGACGAGGCCCAGGGGCTGTACGACCCGAAGCGGCTGGAGGCGGCGGCGCTCGACCCGGACCGGCTCGCCGTCGAGCTCGTCCCCGACACCAACCACTAC
>Ga0302314_10012032_pt1 | contig 15021 bp, 12 predicted proteins | sample III_Palsa_N2_3_FD_200533 | JGI IMG/M metagenome (GOLD analysis project Ga0302314, IMG submission 200533) | Peat permafrost microbial communities from Stordalen Mire near Abisko, Sweden - III_Palsa_N2_3 | ecosystem: Environmental > Terrestrial > Soil > Palsa > Peat permafrost | place: Sweden... | reverse complement strand
GCCTTCGGTGGTGGACCTGGATGTCTGGGTGCCGGCGGCGGGGCGCAACACCACCCAGGCGCGGGTGATCAGCCACGTCGGCGATAAGGAGATCCTGACCGTCAATGCCGCCTTGGGTTCACGTGAGAGCCCAGTCTCCCGCAGCTGGGTGGTGCGGCCGGACGTGCCAGGGCCGCTGGAATGCCCGCCGGCCGAGCACTGGCGCGGCGACCACGGCGGGCTGCATGCCCAGATCGACATGCGCCTGGCCAAGGGGAACTATGGTTTCGACATGAAGGGCGCCGCGCCGAGCAACGACGGGCGGCTGATCATGTGGATGCGGCCCAAGCTCGGCCAGGACATCGATGCGGCCACGCTGGCGATCCTCGCCGATCACGTGCCGTCGGGCGTCGGCAACGCGCTCGGCATCGACGCGGGCGGCAACAGTCTCGACAACACCCTGCGCATCGTCCAGCTGGTTCCGACCGAGTGGGTGCTGTGCGACATCAGCATTCATGCGGTGCATGCCGGCTTCGGCCACGGCTCGATGCGCCTCTTCGCCGAGGACGGCCAGCTGATGGCCACCGCCAGCCAGTCGATGATCGTCCGTCCGCACGGACCGTCCGAGGGCTGATCTCCGCGAGGCGCCGCCGGGTCAGTCTGGGCGCCGGTCCCGCGGCATGTTTCAACGCGTCGAGACATCGATGCGGGACCAGACGATGGCGGCCGAAGCACGGACCTACGACCTGGTGATCGTCGGCGGCGGGATCGGCGGCTCGGCGCTGGCAACCGTCATGGCAGGAGCCGGCAAGTCGGTGCTGTTGCTGGAACAGTCGCTGATCTACGAAGATCGGGTGCGCGGCGAGTGGATCGCGCCGTGGGGCGTCGCCGAAGTGCAGCGCGTCGGCCTCTACGATTTGCTGATGCGCGCCGGCGGCCACCACATCGGCCGCCACATCACCTACGACGAGACACTGGAGCCTGCCGCGGCCGAGGCGGCGAGCATGTCGCTGGACGTGTTTAGCCCGGGCGTGCCGGGACCGCTCTGCCTGCGCCATCCGCTCAACTGCCAGACCTTGTTCGACGCCGCTGGGCAGGCGGGCGCCACGACGCGGCGCGGCGTCAGTGTCTCGGCGGTTTCGGTCGGCGCTGAACCTCAGGTGACCTACGAGGTCGATGGCGAAACGACGACCGCGCGCGGCCGGCTGCTGATCGGCGCCGACGGGCGTACCTCGCAAGTCCGCGAGGCCGCCAAGATCGTGCTGCACCAGGACAAGCCGCACCACTGGTTCGGCGGGCTGCTGGTCGATGGCGTCGAAGGCTGGGACGACGACGTCCAGGCGATCGGCACCGAGGGCGACTTCGGTTTTCTGGCTTTCCCGCAGGGCGAGGGGCGCGTGCGCGTCTACGGTGGCTATCCACTGAACCAAGCCCAGCGGTTTAGAGGCCCGGACGGCGCCCGCCGCTTCCTCGACGCCTTCGCCATGAGCTGCAGCCCGCAGAACCAGCGTTTGGTCGCCGGCAAGCCGGCCGGGCCGCTGTTCAGCTACTTCAACAACGATTCCTGGACCGACGCGCCGTTCGCCGAAGGCGTGGTGCTGGTCGGCGACGCGGCTGGCTGGAACGACCCGATCGTCGGCCTTGGCCTCTCGATCACCTATCGCGACGTGCGCATCGTCTCGGAATTGCTGCAGGGCACGGACGACTGGGTGGCGCTCTCGTTCGCCAGCTACGCTGAGGAGCGCGCCGAGCGGATGCGGCGGCTGCGGTTCGCCGCCAGCCTGCAAGCGGCGATCGACATGGAGTTCGGCGAGGCGGCCAAGGCGCGCCGACGCCGGCTGTTCGAGAAGTCCGTCGCCGATCCGTCCTTACGCGCTCACGGCTTCGCGGTCATGGCTGGTCCGGAAGCCTTGCCGCCCGAGATGTTCACCGAAGCCCACCGCGCCCGTGTCCTGGGCGTCTGAGAACCCGCCATGACCCTCGACGAAATCACCGCCTACAACGCCGACTGGCTGCAAGCCTGGACCGAGAAGGACGTGCCGCGCCTCCTGCAATTCTACGCCGAGGACTGCGTCTACAAGGACCAGCAGACGGCCGCCGGCATTACCGGCCACGCGGCGCTGAACGCCTATCTCACTGGCCTGTTCGCCGCCACGCCGGCGATGACCTACACGCCCGACGAGGTCTGGCCGATCCCCGGCGGTTTCTGCGGCCGTTGGTATTGCGAGATCGCGGGCATGGGCCGGATGCGCGGCTTCGACCTGGTGATCCTGGACGGCGACAGGATCGCGGCGAACGAGGTCTACGTCCACCAGCTCGGCGCCTGAGCTTGTCCGAGCGCCCGGACATCCGCCGCCCTGGCGCGGTCGACGCCGAATGGCTGACCGCGGTGCTGCAGCAAGGCGGCGTCGATGCGGTGGTGACGGGGTTCACCGCCCGCAACGTCGGCACCGGTCAGATTGGCGAGAGCATCCGTTTCGCGCTCGACTACGCCCGCGCCGGCGACGATGCGCCGGCGTCGCTGGTCGGCAAGTTCCCCGCCTCCGGCGACGAGAGCCGCCAGACCGGCGTGACGCTCGGCAACTACATCCGCGAGGTGCGCTTCTACCAGCAGCTCGCACCCACGGCCCTGATCCGCACGCCACGCTGCTACTTCACCGATGTCGATGAGGCGACCAGCGAGTTCGTGCTGATGATGGAAGACCTGGCGCCGGCCGAGCAGGGCGACCAGCTCGCCGGCGTCTCGCTCGGTCAGGCGCGGCTGGCGGTGGTCGAGGCGGCCAAGCTGCACGCTTCGCATTGGAATGACCCAGGTCTGGATAGGTTGCCCTGGGTCTCTGGTTCGAACGCCGCGCCGCCGAGCGCCGCCACCGGCGACAGTGTGGGCACGCTCTGGCAGGGCTTTAAACAGCGCTACGGGTCCCGTCTGCCGCCGCACTGGATTGACGTTGGCGAACGTCTGACGGCGCGCTTTGGCGAAATCGCCACGCAGCATGACGGGCCGCGCTGCCTGACCCACAACGACTACAGGCCGGACAATATGATGTTCGCCAGCGCCAAGGGTGGTCATCCACTGACGGTGCTGGACTGGCAGTCGTTCGCTTATGGCGCCGGACCGACCGACGTCGCCTACTTCCTCGCCGGCGCCTTGCCGCCCAGTATCCGTCGCGCCTATGAGCCGGAGTTCCTCGAACTCTATCACGCCACCCTGACCGGCCTCGGCGTGGCCGGCTACAGCATGGCCGACCTGAAGCGCCACTACGGCCAGGGCGGCTATCTGCTGTTCCTCACCGCCTTCTTCGCCGCGATGATCGTCACCCAGACCGAGCGCGGCGATGAGATGTTCCTGCGCATGCTGGGCGGCGCGGCGGACCACATGCAGGACCACGGCGCGTTCGCGTGAGAGCAGGCTGCGGATCGTCTCCCGCGGCCCCATATAGCGGCTGTTCCACCCCCGGGAGACCTGCCATGACCGACATCACCGCCGCCGGCGCCTACAAGCTCGGCGACCGCACCGTGAACCGGCTGGGCTATGGCGCGATGCAGCTTGCCGGCCCCGGCGTGTTCGGGCCGCCGAAAGACCACGACGCGGCGCTGGCCGTCCTGCGCGAAGCCGTGGCCAGCGGCGTCAACCACATCGACACCAGCGACTTCTACGGCCCGCACGTCACCAACCAACTGATCCGCGAGGCGCTCACGCCCTACCCGGACGGGCTGGTGATCGTGACCAAGGTGGGCGCGGTGCGCGGCGCCGACGCCTCGTGGAACCCGGCGCAGTCCCCTGAGGCGCTCACCGCGGGGGTGCATGACAACCTGCGCAACCTCGGCGTCGAGGCGCTGGACGTGGTCAACCTGCGGATCACGGGCGGCGCGACGCAGGCGCCGAGCGAGGGCTCGATTGCGCCACAGATGAACGCACTGGCCGAACTCAAGCGCCAGGGCCTGATCCGCCATCTCGGCCTGAGCAATGTGACCCTCAAACAAGTCGATGAGGCGCAAGGCATCGCGCCGATCGTCTGCGTGCAGAACCACTACAATCTGGCCCACCGCCAGGACGACGCGCTGATCGATGCGTTGGCGGCGCGGGGCGTCGCCTATGTGCCGTTCTTCCCGCTCGGCGGATTCGCGCCGCTGCAGTCGGAGGTGCTGTCGAACGTTGCGACGCGGCTCGACGTTACGCCGATGCAGCTGGCGCTGGCTTGGCTGCTTCACCGCGCGCCCAACATCCTGCTGATCCCCGGCACCTCGTCGGTCGGACACCTGCGCGAGAACCTTGCGGTCGCGCAGGTCAAGTTGTCGGTCGAGGTGCTGGCCGAACTGGACGCGATCGGCGCGCCGGCGACGACGGCGAGCTAACCGCCAGCCTCCGCGCTGGGCTCCGCCGCCGGGTCGGGCCGCAGGAAGTCTCGCACCACCGCCTCTGCCGCGTCGAAGCGCTGCCGGGCGAGCGATTGCAGCAACGGCATGATCGTCTTCGCCTCGCCGACGTTCTCCAGGGTGAATTCGAACGCCTGCCGCCGCGCGGTGGTGAGCGCGTCCAATCGCGCCTCGGCGGTCGCCTTGTACGGATCGTCGGCCGCCATGCGGAGCAGCGCCGCCTGACTTGCCTCGATCTGTTCGCTGGATTCAAAGATGCCCTCCAGCGACAGTGTCGTCTGCACCATCAGGGTGTGGATACGGGCGCGGACGGTGGCGTCGCGCAGGTCGTATAGCGACTCTCGATTGCGATCGTAGACATCGATCTCGCGCCGCACCGCGCGCAACAGGCGCATGGTGAACGGCCCGTAAGGCTCGCCCCGCGCCCGCGATTCATTAGCGAGCGCGACGATCAGTTCGAGCACCGACAGAATCTCGCCGAACAGCACCGCGGCGCTGCGCTCGCGGGCTCGCTTGCTGACGAAGTCTTCCAGCCGCGTCGCCGCGAATCCGCCGGCCGTCGCCAGGAAAGCGCCGACGACCACTGCCCACAGCGTCTCTCCACCGTCCGACATCGGAGCCCTCCCTGAGCGCGGAGCGATCCTGCGCAGGACGGGCCGCAGATGCAATTGCTTGAAAATCCTCCTCCTACGGAGGAGAGGGACCCCAAAGCGGTGGAGGAGGTACGCGGCCGCGCGCCGGCGTCGGCAGGGCGCCTCAGATCATCCGGGAGATGTCAGCGCACTTCATTGAACCTCCTCCACCGCTTCGCGGTCCCCCTCCTCCTACGGAGGAGGATTAGGCCGCCATCCCCCGCCCAGCGCCTTGAACACCGCGATCTGGTCCTGGGCCAGGGCCGCGTCGGACGCGGCGACGGCGCTGTCGGCGGCGACCAGGGCCTGCTCGCTGGTCAGCAGATCGAGCGTGCTGAGCGAGCCGTCGACGAACTGTTCGTGCGCCATGTCCAGCGCGCGCCGCGCCTTGGCTTGCGCGTCGGCCAGGGCTTCGTGGTGCTGCAGTTCGGCGCCGTAGGTCGCCAGCGCCTGCTCGGTCTCCTTCAGCGCCTGCAGCACGGTGGAGTCGAACGTCGCCAGCGCCGCATTGGCGCCCGCCTTGGCGGCGTGGACCTTGGCGCGCGGGCCGGCCATGTTGGGGAAGGTCCAGCTGATGGCGGGGCCGACGCCCCAGGCCAGCCCGCGTTCCGCGATCAGGCCGCTCAGGTCCGCCGACGCGCCGCCGTAGAAGCCGGTCAGGCTGATGCGGGGATAAAGCTCGGCGGTGGCGACGCCGATCCGGGCCGTGGCGGCGGCCAGCCGGCGGTCGGCCAGGCGGATGTCCGGCCGCCGCTTCAGCAGCGCCGCGCCATCGCCCACCGGCATCAGCGCGGCGAGGTGAGGCGGCGTCGCGCAGCCGTCGACCTCGGGCGGCGCCTGCGATGGCGTCAGGCCGAGCAAGGCCGTGAGCTGGAAGATCGCCGCGCGCCGCTGGCCTTCCAGGGGCGGAATGGCGGCACGCACCTGGGCGTCCAGCTCCTGCGAGCGCACCAGGTCGAACTCCGAGCCCGCCCCAGCGTCATGACGCTGGGCGACGATCTCGGTCTCGCGGCCGACGATCTCCAGCGATCTTTTCGCGACCGTGAGCTGTTCGCCCAGCGCGCAGGTCTGGGCGTAGGCACGCGCGGTCTCGGCGGCGACGGTGATCCGCACGCTGTCGCGCGCCGCGACGGCCGCCTCGGCGTCTGCATGCGCGGCCTCGACCGAGCGGCGGACATGGCCGAACAGGTCGAGCTCGTAGGAGACATCCAGCACATCGTCGAACAGCCAGATCGTCTGCGGCGGGCGAGCGGTCAGTTCGAGAATCTCGTCGGTCGCGGGGTCGCGGCCGTAGACGGCGCCGAGATGAGCATTGGTCTGCGGGTAGAGCCCGTTGCGGGCCCCTTCCAGCGAAGCGCGCGCCGCCGACAGATTGGCCTGCGCCACCGCCAGATCGGCATTGGCCGCGAGCGCCTGCTGCTCCAGCCGGTCGAGTTCCGGATCGTCATACAGCCGCCACCAGTCGTCGGGCGGCTCGGCGACGCTCTCGGCGGCGGGACTTACCGAGACCAGCGGCGCCTGCGCGCCAGTTGGCGGCGTGGGCGGATGATACGTCGGCCCCACGGCGCAGCCGCCGAGCAGCGCCAGCATGGCGACCGACCAGACCCACGACCGCTTCAAGGCTCGGCCCCCGTCCCGGCGAACAGCGGCCGGTGCGAGGCCGGCCCGATCGGCGCGGGCTTGTGCGCCACCACCAGCATCAGGGCGAGGGCGGTCAGCCCCGATACGGCGACGAACGCGTCGATCACGCCCTGCGTCGCTGCGGCGCTGCGGATGATGCCGCCGAGCAGGGTCGCGCCCCGCCCCGCGGCGGTCATCGGATCGGCGCCCGATCGACTGGTCACGGCCGCGTAGGCGGTCAGCCGCTGCACCACCGCGCCATCGCCGGCCTGGACGTGCAGGCCGATCAGGTTGGAGGCGGTCTGGCTCCTCACCCGCACCAGGGTGGCGATGAAGGCGACGCCGATCTCGCCGCCCATCAACCTTGCCGTCTGGACCGCCGCGCCGAAAGTCAGCGCGTCTTGCGGCCGCAGGTGCAGCACGGCGAAGAACAAGATCCCGGAGAGGGCGAAACTCTGGCCGACCGCCTGCAGCATCTGCGAGGCCAGGAACTGATCGCTGCTCCAGAGCGGCGTCAGGCCGCGGGCGACCATCAGGCAGGCGAGTGCGATGAAGATGAAGCCGATCGAGGAGACCAGCCGCGGATCGGTCCGGCGCAGCATCAGCGCCGCCAGCGGGCAGAAGATCAGCTGCGGCGCGGCGATCCAGACCAGGGTCTGGCCCACCTCGAGCGCCCGAAAGCCGCGCACGGTCTGCAGGTATTGCGGGATCAGATAGGCAGTGGAGAGGATGGTCAGGCGCAGGAAGGCGATCAGCACCAGCAGCCGCGGCAGCGGCTTGGCGAACGCGACCTTCAGGTCGAGGAACGGGTTGTCGGTGCGCGCCTCGTGGACGAAAAAGCCGACCAGCAGCACCGCACCGGCCAGTAGCAGCCCCCAGACCAGGCCGGAATTCAGCCAGTCGAGCCGGTTGCCCTGGTCGAGCGCAGCGTAGATCAGCGCCAGCCCAAGCCCCGACGACGCCAGGCCGTAGATGTCCGGCTTGGGCCGGTTCGCGTCCGGCGGCGTCCGAGCGATGCCGAAATGCAGGCAGAGCGCCATGCCGATCGCCAGCGGCACGTTCTGCCAGAAGATCCAGCGCCAGGAGAGATTGTCGACGTACCAGCCCTCCAGCGAGGCGGAGATGTTGAGCGAGAGTTCGAGATTCAGCGCGTAGACCGCGATGCCGTAGGCCCAGTATTTCGGCGGCAGGCTGCGCAGGATGAAGCTGAGCGTCAGCGGCACGAAGAAGCCTGAGGCCATGCCGCCCACGAACTGCAGCGCCAGCAGCATCGGCAGGCCGGTCGAGAACGGCGTGATCACCGAGATCACCGCGAAGGCGCTGGCGGCGCCCATCAGCGCCCGGCGCGGGCCGTAGATTGCGCCGATCCAGATCGCCACCGGCGCGATCATCATCTGCGCCACGGTTTGGGCGGTGGTGATCCAGGCCCCTTCGTCGAAGCCGGCGTGCATGGCGCCGCGGATGTCGGCGAGGCCGAAGGTCGAGAGCCGGCCGTTCAGGGTCGAGATGAAGGTGCCGAGCAGCACCGCGGCGAGGCCCAGCCACGGGATCGACGGCGCGGCTGGCGCGCTGACGCCGCCGGCCGGAACCGCGACGACATTGCTCATCGTCTACCGTCCCGCGCGTCGATCCGGGCGGTCACCGACATGCCGGGCTTCAGCCGGTCGGCCAGGCCGTCAGGGTCGTCGATGGCGATCTTCACCGCGATCCGCTGCACCACCTTGGTGAAGTTGCCGGTGGCGTTGTCGGGCGGTAGCAGGGCGTATTGGGCGCCGGAGGCCGGGGCGAACGCCTGCACGTGGCCCTTCAGCACGTGGCCCGGAAAGGTGTCGACCCGCACCTCCGCCTTCTGGCCCACGGCCATGTGGGTGAGCTGGGTTTCCTTGTAGTTGGCGATCACCCAGATCCGCGGCGGCGTCAGCTGGACGATCTGGCCGCCGACGCCGACATATTGGCCCGGCCGGATCTGCCGCTGACCCAGCACGCCGTCCACCGGCGCGACGATGCGGGTGTAGCCGAGGTTGATCTGCGCGGTGTGTAGGCTTGCTTCCTGACCGGCGACTGCGGCCAGCGCCTGCGCCTGCTGCGCCGCCAGCACCTTGATCTGCTGCGCGGCGGCGTCGGCCTGGGCCTGGTTCTGCGCCAATTGCGCGGTCAGCTGTGCCCGCGTCGTCGCCAGCTTCTCGGACGCCTCGGTCGAGGAGGACCCACCCGCCAGCAGCCGGCCCTGGCGGGCGGTGTCGCGCCCGCTCTGCGCCAGGCTGGCCGAGGTCGAGGCCACCACCGCCCTGGCGGCGGCGACATTGGCGGCCTGCAAGGTCTGCTGAGCGCCGAGGGCCTGCGCCTGGGCCTTGGCCGCGGCCACGTTCGCCTCGGCCTGCTCGGCGGCGGCACGGTAGTCCTGGTCGTCGATCTGGGCGATCAGCTGCCCGGCGGCGACGTGGTCGAAGTCCTGCACCGGCACCTGGCGCACGTAGCCGGGAACCCGCGCCGCGATCGGAGTCAGGTCGGACTGCAGATAGGCGTCGTCAGTCGCCTGCCAGCCCGGCGCGCCCTGCCAGCTGTTCCACCGCGTGGTGACGATCAGCAGGATCACGCCAGCGACGACGAACACCAGCACCCGCCAGGTGATTTCCGGCAGATGCCGCCAATCGAAGCCGAGCTTGCCGACCTTCACGCCCGCCCCTCCGGTTCCGTGTCGTCACACCCCTACCCGCCAGCGTCCCTACCCGCCAGCGTCGCCCCGGCCAAGATGGCGCGTGCGCCGGGCGCCAAGGGCCCTGGGCTATCATTGTTGAGTTGTCATCGGGCCACGAAGAACAACGTTAGTCGCAACCTAGACTGTAGTTCCAACTAGGGGGTGTATTTACTATATAACACTCGCATGGAGCGGTGGTTGCGCAAAAATGCTGAATTTTTATGCTGTCAAGAAATAGTTTGTCGCCTGAAAGTTACTGTTAAGAACAAGTGATATGCGCAATTCCCCTCGCCGTTGAATCAAATTGCTCTTATAGACCGCCCGGCCGATGGGATGCGCGAGATTGTAGGAAGGGCTGTTCTGATGAATTTGGAGTTCGACTCATCTCGAGGCGACGAAGCAGCCACGGATTCGTTGCAGTCGAGCAATACGATAAATCAACGACATATCGCTGTTACGGGAGGTGCAGGTTTTCTAGGGTCGCACCTAATAGATAAACTATTACGTGCCGGAAATAGAGTCACTTGCATCGACAATTTCTATACCGGAAGATTAGAGAACGTGTCGATGCACGTTTCAAACCCGAAATTTCGGCTCATTGAGCATGATATCGTGGAGCCGTTCGACGACATCGGCCACATCGACGCGATCTACAACCTGGCTTGCCCAGCGTCTCCGCCGCACTATCAGGCAGATCCGGTGCGCACGTCTCTAATCTGCTCTGTCGGTATGCTTAACTGCCTGAAGCTGGCGGAAAAGCACGATGCGCGGGTGTTCCAGGCCTCGACTTCGGAGATTTACGGCGACCCGGACGTCCATCCCCAACGCGAGAGCTACTGGGGCAACGTCAACACGGTGGGCCCTCGCTCCTGCTACGACGAGGGCAAGCGCTTCGCCGAGACGTTGGTCACCGATTTCTGCGCCACCCGCGGCCTGACCGCGCGAATTGTCCGGATTTTCAACACCTTCGGCCCGCGCATGCAGCGCGACGACGGCCGCGTAGTCTCGAACTTCATCGTTCAGGCGCTGCAGAACAAGGACATCACCCTCTACGGCGCCGGGGACCAGACCCGCTCGTTCTGCTTCGTGGACGACCTGATCGAAGGTTTCGTGCGCCTGATGGCGCTGGAAGGTGACGGCGTCGGCCCGGTCAACATCGGCAATCCGACCGAGAATACGGTCGCCGAACTGGCCCATATCGTCATCGACATGGTGGGGTCGCGTTCGAAGATCGTGCACCGGTCGCTGCCGGTGGACGACCCGCGCCGCCGCCGGCCCGACATCAGCCGGGCGCGCGCGCTGCTTGACTGGGAGCCCCGCGTTTCGCTGCGCGAGGGGCTGCGCCGCACTATCGAATACTTCGAATCCGAGTTGGCGCTTACCGGAAGCCAGACCGCACCGCTGCTGACCGCCTAGAGCCCAACTCAGGGGTCTCGGATAGAGCCCTCCCGTGGAGATTTTGCGTTGAAAATCATGATTGTCGGATCGGGGTACGTTGGCCTGGTTTCCGGCGCCTGCTTTGCCGAGCTTGGTCACGACGTGGTCTGCGTCGATCGCGACCAGGACAAGATCGCCGCACTTCGGGCCGGGCATGTTCCGATCTTCGAGCCGGGCCTCGATCAGTTGATCGCCCACAACCACGCCGCCGGCCGCATGCGGTTCGAAACCGCGATCGAGCTGGCCGGATCCGGAGTCGAGGCGGTGTTCATCGCGGTTGGCACGCCGCCCAAGGCGAGCGACGGCAGCGCGGACTTGTCCGCGGTCTACGCCGTCAGCGCTGAAGTGGCGGCGAGCGCCCGGGAGGACGTGGTCCTGGTGACCAAGTCCACGGTGCCGGTCGGGACCGGCGACGAAATCGACGCCATCATCCGCCGGGTCGACCCACGGGCGACGATCTCGGTGGCCTCCAACCCAGAGTTCCTCCGCGAGGGTCAGGCGATCGATGATTTCCTGAACCCGGACCGCATCGTCGTCGGCGTCGAGGACACCTTGAGCCAGGCCACTCTGGCCCGGCTCTACGCGCCCCTGACCAACAAAGGCGCGCCGCTGCTGGCGATGCGCCGGCGGGCCGCCGAACTGGTCAAGTATGCGTCGAACTGTTTCCTGGCGACCAAGATCTCGTTCATCAACGAAATGGCCGACCTCTGCGAGTCGGTCGACGTCGACGTACTGGACATCTCGGCCGGCATGGGTCTCGATCGCCGTATCGGCGCGGCGTTTCTGCAGCCCGGCCCCGGCTACGGCGGCTCCTGCTTCCCGAAAGACTGCAATGCGCTGATCTCCACGGCCAAGTCGCGCGAGATCAGCCTGAGCGTGGTCGAGAGCGCGATCGACTCCAATCGCAATCGCCAGCACCTGCTGGCCGGCAAGATACTGAAGACGCTCGGCAGCGACCTCCACGGCAAAACCGTCGCGGTCCTCGGTCTCACCTTCAAGGCCGAGACCGACGACATCCGCGAGACGCCTTCCATCCCGATCATCCGCGCCTTGCGGGCGGCGGGCGCGAAGGTGACCGCCTACGACCCACAGGGAATCCCGTCGGTGGCCAAGCTGTTGCCCGACGTCACTTACGCGCGCTCCGCGCTCGACTGCTGCGCCGACGCCGACTGCGTGGTCGTGGCGACCGAGTGGCGCGAGTTCCGCGAACTCGACGCTCGCCTGGTCGCCAAGACGGTCAGGGGGCGCGTGATCCACGATCTGAGAAACATCCTGGATCGGGACGCCTTCGCCGAAGCCGGCTTCACGGTCTACGGGGTCGGGCGACCGGCCAGGCGAGATGGGCGGGCCGCCAGCCGCCAACGCAGCGAAATGACGCTGGAACCGGCGGCGTAAGAACGCGCCAAGAGTCTGAAAAGCAGCCTAAATGTCTCCTTCCGAGCTTAGCCACGACCTGAATACAACGCTCATTTGCGTCTTCGTTGTTGCGCAACTGCTGTATACGCTGACGTTCCTGGTCGAACTGTATTTCCTCACCCTGCCGCGGCGGGTCGTCGATATGGACGAGCCGATCGCCGAGCCTGAGGCGTCTTATCCTTACATCGTGCTGTTCTATCCGGTTCTGCGTGAGCTGGAGTCGACGATGGAGACGACGTTTCACGCGCTCGGCCGGCTGCAGTATCCGGAGGGCCGGTTCGAAGTCGTCGCCATTCCCAACGCCAGCGACGAGGCGACGGTGGCGAGTCTTGAGCGGCTCAAGGTCAAGTTCCCGTTCCTGAGACTGATGAGCGTGCCGGCGACGACCGATCCGAGCTGGAACCCGATCTGGAAAGACTGGGACGCCAACCCGCACGTCTATTGGTGGCATCGCGGCAAGCGGGCCGGCGTGCGCGATCTGCCGCCGAAGAAGACCCGCCAGCTCATCTACGCCTTCTATCACAAGGCGGCGGAACTGGCGCACGAGCCGCAGCTGCTGATCGACTATATCGACGCCGACAGCGCCCCGCCGGCCGATCACTTCATGGCCGCGGTCCGCGGCATCAAGCACTTCGACGTGCTGCAGGCGCAGAACGTCGCCGGCAACCTCATGCGCAGCATGGCCGCCAGCTGGCACGCGTTCGACCACATGACGTGGGACGGCAACAAATACCTGCGTCTCTCCGCCGGTGATCGCCAGCCATTCTGGGTGCTGGGCAAGGGCCTGTTCTTCCGCGCTCGCGACCTGCTCGAGCTCGGTGGCTTCAATCCCTGGCTGACCATCGAAGATCCCGAAGTCGGCATGCGGTTCTGGAAGAACGGTCGGCGCCTCGGCGTCATCACCGGCTCGCTGATCGAGGAAGTTCCCGAGACCCTGGGCGAGGGCGTGACGCAGCGCAAACGCTGGGTCGCCGGCTTCCTGCAGTCGCTCGGCCAGCCACTGAAGGAGATGGGCTTCACGCCGTGGGAGCGGTTCAAGGCCTGGATGATCTTCGCGCCCTGCGCGTCGCTGTGGTTCAACGCGATCGGCATTCCGACCGGGATCTGGGCGCTGGCGATGTGGGCCAGCGGCCACAGCACCATCCCGGAGTGGACGGTGTGGCTCGCGGGCCTGAACCTGACTTGCTTCACCATCGCCATGATCGGCCAATACGCGGCGACCTGGAAACGCACCAAGCTGGTGCTGCACACCCGCCGCGAGCGCATCGCCTACATGCTCCGGGTCAACCCGATCTCGGTGATGATCTGGTGGGTGCTGTGGATCATCCCTCTCTTCATCGGCCTGCGCATGTATCTGCGCGACGAGGGCCTGGTCTGGCAGCGCACCGAGAAGATCGACGCCAACAATCAACTGGTGAGATCGAGCCGGTAGTCGGCGCGATCGAAGCGACAACAAGGAAATCCAAGGACTTTCCAATGGCTAAACACGTTCTGGTCACCGGCGGCGCCGGTTTCATCGGCTCTCACCTGTGCGACACGCTGCTTGATCGCGGCTTCGAGGTGACGGCGCTCGACTGCATCTCGCCTCAGGTCCACGGCGACGCCGAGCTCGATTCGGCCGGCTGGCCGGTCTACCTCGACAAGCGCGTCCACCGCATCAAGGGCGACCTGCTCGACGAAGGCGTGTTCGAGAACGCGCTCCCCGGCATCACCCACCTGGCGCACCTGGCCGCGTCGGTCGGCGTCGGCCAGAGCATGACCAACATCGTCGACTACACCCGCAACAACGTCATGACCGCCGCGATCATGCTCGAGGTGCTGTCGCGCAAGCCGCACACGGTCGAGCGGATCGCCGTCGCCTCGTCGATGTCGATCTACGGCGAGGGCGCCTACCGCAACCCCGCGACCGGCGCCTACGTCACGCCGAAGCTGCGCGAGAACGACCAACTGGTCCAGCGCAAGTGGGAGCTGTACGAAGGCGAAGAGCGCCTCGAACCGGTCCCGACCGGCGAAGAGAAGCTGCTGCAGCCGGCGTCGATCTACGCGGTAAACAAGCGCGACCACGAGGAGATGTTCCTCGCCGTCGGCCGCGCGCTGCAGATCCCGACCACGGCTCTACGCCTGTTCAACGCCTACGGCTCGCGCCAGGCGCTGAGCAATCCCTACACCGGCGTGGCGGCGATCTTCATCTCCCGGCTGCTGAACGACCAGGCCCCGATGGTGTTCGAGGACGGCGAACAGATGCGCGATTTCGTGCATGTGCAGGACGTCGCCGAGGCGTTCGCGATGGCGCTGGAGAGCGACCAGCCGATGTGGGAGCTGTTCAACGTCGGCAGCGGCTCGGCGATCACGGTCACCGAAATGGCGAAGGTGCTCGCCCGCCTGCTCGGCAAGAACATCGCGCCGGACATCATCTATAAATACCGCGTGGGCGATATTCGTCACTGCTTCGCTGATATCAGCAAAATCAAGTCCGGCCTCGGCTGGGCGCCGAAGCACAGTTTCGAAGACGGTATGGAAGAGTTGATCAAATGGGTGGCCAAGGCCAAGGCCCCCGTCAATCGCAGCCAGGACAGTATGGCCGAGCTTGAGAGGAGCAAACTTGTCGTTTGACCGCGAAGACGTCGTGGCCGTGCGCCCGCCCTTGGCGGCGCGGCTGCCAGCGATGACGCCCCTCTTGGGTTCGGCCGCGTGGCGCGCGCCGCTGCTCGGCGCGTGCGCCGTGCTAGCGCTGGGCGTCGCCGCGATGTGCCCGACCAGCCTGCGGGCCGATCCGGCGCCGCAGATTTTCGTCGGCGGCCAGACGGACTTCGCCACCTTCGGTTACGTCGGCGGCAGCGTGCCGGTGTTCGACGGATTTGG
>Ga0302314_10012031_pt1 | contig 15024 bp, 13 predicted proteins | sample III_Palsa_N2_3_FD_200533 | JGI IMG/M metagenome (GOLD analysis project Ga0302314, IMG submission 200533) | Peat permafrost microbial communities from Stordalen Mire near Abisko, Sweden - III_Palsa_N2_3 | ecosystem: Environmental > Terrestrial > Soil > Palsa > Peat permafrost | place: Sweden... | reverse complement strand
CCCAGCGCTGGATACGGTATCGGCCCCACGGCAGAAGCCACCACCCAGGCGACAGCCCAGATCGAGCTTCACCGCGAACAGGCCAATCTAAACGGGTTGGCCTCGCTCAGGCCGCTGGGTCAGCTTCGCGACTCGTTCATTCTTGCGGTCAGCGACGACGGCCTGTGGATCATCGACCAGCATGTGGCACACGAACGCGTGCTCTTCGAGAAAATCCTCGCAAGCCGCGATGTGGAAGCAATCCAGCGCCAGCGTCTGCTGATGCCGCTTTTGATAGAACTTCAACCGTGGCAAATGACCGTTTTTGCCGAAATCGCCGATGAACTTGAGCGAAATGGCTTCGAAGCGGAGCCTTTTGGCCCCCGAACGCTGGCCGTAAAGGCCGCTCCTGTGGGTTTGGAAGGTCGTGAGCTGGAGAGAATGCTGGCGGAAGTTATTGAGCAGACAGGAGGTTCAGGCCAGGATTCGGCCCGGCGGCAGGATCTTGCAACCTTACGCGGACGCATCGCCGCTTCTATTGCCTGCCACTCCGCGATTAAGGTCAACACCCCTCTGGAATCCCAAAAAATGGATTGGTTACTAAAAGAATTATCAAAAACTGAACATCCAACCAGTTGTCCGCATGGACGTCCAATAGCTTTGAGGTATTCTTGGAAGGAGATCCAGCGGGCCTTCCAACGAATCTAGATTCGCTGGAGGGTGGCGATCCAACTCCCAAGGGAGGGGATTTGCCCGGCAAGAACGCCAGATCGTCTGTGTTGTCTGCCTCATCCAAGCCCGGCTTTTCTCCGGAACCCCTTACGGAGAACTGATTTCACCGGAAGCTGGGTGGGGTGGCTTACAACACAACGGTTCAGCCTGGAAAAGAGGTTTTTCTTTGACAGCAGAGCAGTTAGAAGCAGCGCGCGCCGAAAGGATGCGCCAAAACGGACACGGAGCGATCACGATAGAGGATGTCCGTACCTGGATCGAGGAGACGGGACTTTGTATATTCCTGCCTCGTTCCGCGCAGGCAAGCCAGGCAATATCGCCGGCTCCTTCTTTCATCGAGGCCGTCGCAGGCCAAAGAACAACTGAACCCACGCTCGAGTTGGTCGCTTCAGCCGAATCCCTGCTGGTGCGGCTGGAGGCTGAGGGTGTCGCTGTGCGCCTGAACTTGGCCGGACAGCCAGGAGAGCAACCCGACTACGTGGTCGCCGGGTGGGTTCTGCCCTATATCTACGCTCTGCGCGGGGATCGCGACTGGCGCCGTTCGCCACAGTTGACTGGCTCGCGCCAAGTCTCGCAGCTCGCCGTCCAGGCCGCCAAGCAGATCGATACCGCCAACATGACGGCCACCGAGATTCGCGATGCCCTGGGCCGCGAAGTCACGGAGACGGCTGTGCTGCGCGCCCTGTATGAGCTTTGGAAGCAGCTGCGCATCATCCCCGTGGTGCCCGCAGTTGGTGCCCCGGCTCTGTGGCAGCCGCTGCGTCAGCGGTTCCAGAAGGCTATCGCCGAAGGCGCTTCAACCTCGCAGGTTACGGCTATTTCCGTACTCGCCTCCATCTACCTGCAGGCGGTGATCGCCGCTTCGATGGAAGATGTGGAAATGTTCCTGTCGCCACTAACCTCACGCAGCAAGATTCGCGAAGTGGTGCGAGGACTTGCCGCCACGCGCCAGGTTCACAGCACCACCATGGGTCACTCGCCCATGTTCTACGTGGCGGGGACGCTGCCCGAGTTTCCAGCGGTGCCCAGCTTCCAGATCAGCAGTTCTCTGCCCGCCTATCGCAATGGCAATTACCGCGGATCGGCTTATCTGGCCTCCTATCTGGGCCACCCGCACGAAGAGGACCTGCCGGAAACAGTTCACGAGGCTGTACCAGCCAGCGCTCCGGCTCTGGCAGCTGCCGCTGACGCCACTCCGCCTCCGGTTGTGCATCATGCCCATTTGGACCACTTGCCTCAGCCTGCGACGCAGGTTCGGCATAAGCCCCTGGCTCAGCCGGCGGCAAGTTCGCCAGCTGGCAAAGCCAGATCGAGCAAACCAGCGCCTCCTCGTCCTCGCACGGCAAGAAACGCCAGCAGTGTTGGCGACCGGCGCAGAGCGCCTGCTCCGCGCATTTCAGCTTCCAATGGAAATGGCAACCGCAGCGGCGCGGCAAAAGGTTCTTCACACTCGCACGGCAACAACAATGGAAATGGCGCAGCAAGCCACACGCGCAATGGCAGCTTCAGCAACGGCAATGGACACGTTAGCCACACGAATGGCGCTAACGGCACACACGCGGCCAAGCCTCACAGCAATGGCAATGGGGCAAAGAAGGTCGTCAGTTCCCGCCCCGGCGTAAGGCCGGTGAGCAGTGCCAAGGCTGGGCCCAGAGCCGGAAACGCGGCTGGTTCAAAGACTAGCGGCATTGGCCGAACCGGAGCACGCGCCGAAGTCCGAAATGGCAACGGCAGCCACTCCTCTGCACGTCCTAGTGTGCGGCCAGATGCGCGACCTGGCACAGGCGCCGTCAAGAAGCCGAGTACAAATGGCGCCTCCAGTTCCGGATCACGTGCGCATGCTGCAGCGAACGCGAGGGAACACAAACCCGCAGCGGCGAGCGCCACCAAGCGGTACAGCTTCTCCGGCCAGGCGAAACAGGCACCCAAATCTGCCTCAAAGCCGGTAGCGCGCGCCACTTCCAAGGCCAGGTCGTCCAACTCGGCCACTTCGTCCAGCTCAGGCAAGGGCCGCACTGGTTCGGCGCGCCCGGCTCAAGCTAAACGGCGGGCATGATTGCAGAACGAATGAGTTCCGAAAGCATTCCAGCCTCTCTTAACTCCCCATCCAAACCCAACGCCCGTCGGCCCATCATCGCAATCGATGGCCCGGCGGGTGCGGGCAAGAGTACCATCGCTCGCCACCTCGCCAGCTACTTTGGCCTGCTGAATCTGGAAACCGGAGCCATGTATCGCGCCTTCGCATTCAAGGCGCTGAGCGCCAGTATTTCGCTGGAGGATGTCCCCCCTCTGTTGGAGCTTTCCGCGCAGACCACAATTCACCTTGAACCGACTGAAGCAGGCAATCGCGTCTTTCTCGACGGCGTCGATGTGACAGGCGAGTTGCGCGAGCCCAGCGTCACCGATGGCGCATCCAGGGTCAGCGTTCACCCTCAGATTCGGGCGTGGATGGTGGGATTGCAGCAAGAGCTGGGCGTAGCCGGCGGCGTTGTCATGGAAGGCCGGGACATTGGGACCGTCGTTTTTCCTAACGCGGATGTGAAAATCTTCCTCGACGCAGCGCCTGAGGTCCGCGGCCTGCGGCGCTACGATCAGCTCGGAGATGCAGCGGCCGAGGTGCAGCCTGAAGAGGTCGTCCGTGAACTGCGCGCCCGCGATGAACGCGACCGTAATCGCGCCGATTCTCCCCTGAAGCCTGCCGACGACGCCGTTCTGCTGGATTCAACCCACTTGACCCTAGACGAAGTGGTGGCGCAGGCAGAGGCGATCGTAACTGAAAAGCTGGGCTCCGAGATTCTCACTCCCACTCCATCCAAATAGACTGCACCAAGATTGCCGAATCTCGCGCTGACCCTGTGCAACACAGACACAAATAGCCGGAATCCGTGGATACGGATTCCGGCTATTTACTCTTGACTCAAGTTGCGACTTACTGCGCCACCGTCTTGGCCGCCTCGCTCTTCGAACTCTTCAGATGAGGAACGCTTGGCGGCGCTGCTGGGGCTGCCGGAGTAGCAGGGGGAGCAGGAGGCGCGGACGAGGCTTCATCGCCCTTGCGCAGCCGCAGATCCGCGTGCTCGGTATAGAGCGTGAGGCGTGGTCCGCCCTTGCCTATGTTGCCGGTGGCAGTCTTGTTCTCATCACCGCTGATCTCCAGGGGGAAATCCGAGACGATGTCGCCGTTGTGGGTGCGAGCGTCGACCGACTCGTTGATGTTCGGCGGCAGCGAAACTTCGACGTCTCCCTTTTCATCCTTCACATCCACGGGATAAGCGCCGGCCATGCCAAGCTCGACTCGCGCGTCGCGATCCTCGATATGCGTGTCGCCGGAGACCTGGCTCATCTCAATATCCTTGGAGCGCGAGCAAACCACCCGGACCGGTCCCACAACCTGGGTGGCGTGAAGCGAATCTCCATCGAGAGACAGGTCGCCAGGCAGCCGCGCCACCTCAAGATCGGTGCGTGAAGAGTGGAAATGAACCGACTGGTCGGCGTGTTCGAGGTGCGTATCTCCTGTGAAATCGCCCTGCATGTCCACCTTGCCGTGAATATCGGAGATGGTCACGTCTCCGCCATTGCCCTCCACCGTCACGTCGCCTTGAATGTCATGCGCCGAGAAGTCGCCGTTGTTGGAAAGGTGCGCATGGACGTGACCGTGAATCGCCGTCACTTCCATATCCCCGTGCTGGATCTCGGCATCGACATTTCCGGCCAAGCCGGCCACGGTCAGGCCGCCGTGTCCGGTGTTGACGTTGACCGAAGCCGTCTTAGGAACGGTGATGGTCAGGTTGGTGCGGCCGCTTGAGTTTCCGTCCACTCTGACCAGGACCGCGTTGCCGCTGACTGTTACGTGGGCCTGCTGGGAGTCGAAAATCTTCTTCGCATTCGCGTCGGAGCTGGTAAATGCCACCTGGTGGGCGCGCACACCGATATTTGCATCGTCGCCGGCTGAGATGCTGACGTCTCCGCGAGGATTCTGGATCTCGACCTGTGCGTTGGCAGGAATCTTCGCATCCAGCACCGGTTGGTCGAGATCGTGCTGCGGTTGACCAAAAGCATTGAAAAAGTCGTCGTTGTCATCGCCGAACTGAGCGCGCAGCGGACCCCACCAGTGATGCCAGCCAGCCCCGCCTGTGCCCAGAATCACCAGAAGCACGATCAGCCATATGTAGCCTCCGAAACGGCGTGCCGGAGGATTTTCGCGGCGCAGATCGATGGCCCATTCAGCCAGGGCGATCAGCCCGAGACCGATGAGCAGCATCGGCCACCATCTCTCCATCATGGACCAGAAGAGATCCGCGTCAAGACGGCCGGTGATCAGCAAGAGGGAGATGATGCCCACCGCAATCAGGATGATCGGCCCGGAAATAGATGGCACCCGCATAGCCCGGTTTTGGGCGCGGAGCATATTCCTCTGCGCGCGCCAAGCATCGCGCTGGGCTCGCCACGCAGCTTTGTTCTGATCTTTCTGGTAGCGCCAGTAATCACGCGGGTTGGCGCCGTAAGGCACGCCGTACGGCGGTACTCCGGGAGGTGGTCCATAGGGAGGGCCAGGCGGACGGCCGGGGGGATTTCCAGGAGGTGGTGGGGGCATGGCGGCCATTAGCGTTCCTCCTCTTCCCAGCTCTTGCGAGGCTCTCTGCTGAGACTTTCAACACTGCCGTGGGCTGGAACAATGCCGGTTGAAGCGGGTGGGGGCGCGGGTGCTGCTCCCGGAGCCGGCCCGGTGCCCTGTTGGTAGACCTGTTGATACCCGCCGGGCGCTGGAGCATAGCCGGCCGCCTGATAGCCGGGAGCGTATGGATAGTCTGTCGGGGGATTGGAGGCCAGCGTGGCGCGCTCGGCCAGTGCCAGCACTCCCCAAAGAATCAGATAAAGCGGCCACGCGCGTCCCCAGCTCAGGATGTTGGCCTGGTCCAGCAAGGCGATTACGCCCGTCAAGAGCAACAATGCCGGCCAGCGCAGGCGGCAAATAATCAGATAGCGGTTCATTTGGAACCTCCTTGTGAATGACCCAGACGACTCACGACGAGCCAGATGCCGAACCCAATCAGCAGCAGCGGCCATGCGTAATGAAAAAGATGCCCGACAAATCCCATCGACTTCAGCAGAAACAGGACTCCCAGCACGATCAGCACAACTGCCCAGACCGGCTCCCGTCGCCGCCAGGTGTAGGGCGGGATTGGCGGAATGGGAGGAACCGGCGGAATGTAGCCCGGTCCATAGCTCTGGGGGTAGCCCTGCGCATACGGAGCATTGGGATCGGGGTTCACTCCCGCATAGGGTTCGGCATAGGGCGGTTGCGGTGGAACTCCGCCCGGGTTGCTCCATGTAGTGGTGCTGGTGTAGGGCACGCTGTAGGGCGGCGGCTCAGTCCCTGCTGTGCTCCCTGCAGTACCCGGCTCAAAACCTGGCGGAGGGGGAGGTGTTGGCGGATTCGGAGGCGCTCCGGGATTCGCGCCCGCTCCTCTGCCCTGCCCCCCAAGATTCAGCCAGCCACCCAGCTCATTGAGCCCGAAAGGATCGGGGACAGGCAGACCGTCCCGCCGCGCCTTGGCAGTGTGAAACGCCTCGAAGGACTGGTACAGGACCCAGCCAGCGACGAAAAGCCCGAAGATCCCATAGTTGTCGGTAATCGAAACCAGCACGGCAAAGATGATGATGTGGATCAGACCTTTGAAGAGCTGACCGTTGTACATTGCGCCTACGCCGGGGATCAGACCGAGCACTGCTGCTGCCGCCGGATTCGGCGTGCCTGGGGGAGGGGTAACGAAGGCTCGCGCAGCCGCCTGGTGCGCGGCAGACTGCCAATAGGCCTGGCTGGGATCTCCGGCGGAAGCAGCCACGCAGCTATCGCACAGTATCTGACCGCTTGGCGTGGTGCGCACGCAGCTGGCGCAGAGCGGCTTGCCACAGCTCTGGCAATAGGATTGAACGTCATTTGCTGGGTGATTTACGCAAGGCATGAATTGCTCCGTTCCGGCATTGCCGACACCCGTGTCTTCATCCATCCGGTCTGGAGCACACCGGATGTCTCGGTAAGAGTGGGAAAGCCCTTTATATCCCCGGATTTGTTCTTCCGGGCCGGCAGGTCAAGCGGCTCTTCGAGCCGCGCCTGCAGGGTTTCATTGCCCCATAGCGAAGCCGGTGGGTTCACCGTCTGCTGTGGAGCTTCATTAGGGTTCAGCTTGGAACCACCATCCTTGTGATGCGATTCGCCATCGGGCTGACTCTTGTTCTGTCTGGGCGCCGGATTCTGCTGTTGGCCTTCACTCGACCTTCGCAACTCACGCATTCGCGACTCCACCTCGTAGACAAATCGAAGATGGTCATAATAACGAACGATGGGCGTCGAAGCAGTCATGATGCGCTTTTCGAGCACCGAACGCACGGTCGTCGGTCGCAGATCGGAGACGCGCAGATTGAGCCGCGCTCCCACCATACTCATGGTCAAGGCGATTGAAAAGAAGGCCATTGCCGCCGTCATCATCAGGCGAGGCTCGGCGAAGCGCCGCATCCGCGCCGAAAAGCCAGGGCGCTGCCACACCGGCGGCATCGCCAGGACATTCCCCGAAACAGCGGGACCGCCCGCCACAGCCAGTCTCCCGGCATTCAGTTTTCCGTGCCCCGTTTCGACCAATATTTTGTCCAACAGATGGGCCGGAACCTCAGGCTCGGGGGCCAGAAATTCCAGCCATTCCCGGCCTCGCCGCGCCTCTTCAAACATCTGTGCGCAGGCCTCGCAGGTGGCCATGTGAGTGGAGAAGATAACTTCATCCTCCGGCCTCAGCAGCCCATCCAGCGCGTCGACCAGCAGCGTCTCCCACTGCCCGCAGGCGGGAGAGTTCGGAATGTTTGCCCGGACCTGTTCTCGCTCTGTCATGACTACATCACCTCCTTCTTGTTACGTTCCAGCAGCCGCGCAAGTTCCGCGCGACCGCGGCTGATCCTCGATTTGACAGTCCCCTCGGGAATGCCAAGCACCTGGGCAATCTCTTTGTAGTCGAGATCTTGCAGGTCCCGCAGAATCACGGCTTCACGCAACTCCGGCGAAACCTGCGCCAGCGCCTGCTGGACCATCTTTTCCAGCTCCCGGCGCGTCGCCTGATCGTGCTGCGATGGGCCTTTGGCTTCCAGACGGTCGATTGGAAGCAGTGGCCGGGACTCGCCGCTCTCTTCCCACCCCTCATCCAGAGAGCCGGTGATGCGGAGATTGCGGCTGCGGCGGAAGTGATCCACCAGCAGATTGCGCGTCAGAGTAGTGATCCACACGTGCAAACTGCCCCGATTCGTATCGAAGGTGGCCAGATTGGCATAAATCTTGAGGAAGACATCCTGCGTCAGGTCTTCGGCATCGGTTCCCGATCCGGTAAAGCGATAGCAGAGAGCGTAGACGCGGCGATGATGCGCCCGAACCAGTTCGGTCCAGGCTGGCGATTCACCGGAGAGGCACCGGCGCACGACTTCCGACCAGTCGGATTCCACCTGTGCTCCCACCCCCGCTAAAGCTCGCCTCGCGGCATCAGATTCCGGCTGTCGCGGCGTCAGCATCCCGTCCATTGAAGCCACGGTTGAAACCACAGGACGCTGGACGATGTTAGCCGCGGGACGAGTTTCCGTCTTGGTCACGGTTTTGACCACTGGCCCGGTCGCTCTACGGGAGGGTATTACCATCCCCGCGTTGGACCAGCTAATTGTACCTGCGCATGCCATATCTAGTTGTACGGAGCATTTGGGGCTGTGGTTCCATGGTCCAGGTAAAGTCAGACATTGATTTCCGGCAAAGCCAAGAAGGAAACGGGAGAGCGCAATTCGCACCCTTCCGTTCTCTGCCATGAAAAAGGCCCAACTCCCAGAATCAGTCCTCGGATCAATACCGTTCCTGGAACTCCGGCTCAACAGGATTCTCAAAAAGAGAGCGATCCCTGGTCACGATCGTAAGCCCGGACGGCGTGACGAAGTAGCGACGCTTGTCCTCCACTGCGTCATAGCCGATCACTGTCCCCTCGGGGATCTCCACATCGCGGTCGATAATGGCGCGGCGGATGCGGCAGTGACGGCCGATATTGACATGGCTGAAGATGATGCTGGAATCGACATTGGAATACGAGTTCACGCGCACATCCTGCGACAGCACCGAATTCATCACCTCGGCGCCGGAGATGATGACGCCGGCGGTAATGACCGAATTCACCGCCCGGCCGGTTCGACCCGGTTCGCCAAAGACGAACTTCGCCGGCGGATACTGGCGAACGCGAGTCCGCATCGGCCAATGCTTGTCATACAGATTGAATGTCGGCGAAACCGAGCAGAGATCCAGGTTGGCGTCATAGTAGGCGTCCAGAGTTCCCACATCGCGCCAGTACAGCGCCTGCTGGCGGTTTTCGTCGACGAAGTTGTAAGCCACCATCTTCTTTTTGCCCAGAATATTGGGCAGAATGTTATGCCCGAAATCGTGTTTGGAGTGCGGATCTTCAGCGTCCGCGATCAGTTCCTTGAGCAGCGTCTCGGTGTTGAAGATGTAAATGCCCATTGAGGCATCCACTGAGTTTGGATTGAAGGGCGAACGAAAGGATGTCGATGCGGGCTTCTCCTCGAAGCCCAGAATCTCCCCGTTCTGGCCCACTTCAACCACGCCAAAGCGCGAAACCTCATCGGGAGCGATAGGCAGGGTGGCCAGCGTAACGTCGGCGCCGGAGTCCTGGTGTGCCTGCAGCATGCGGCTGTAATCCATTTTGTAGATGTGGTCGCCGGAGAGGATGATTACATATTTGGGCTGCTCAGACCCGATCGAATAGATGTTCTGATAGACGGCATCTGCAGTACCCATGTACCAGTTGGCCCCGGTGCGCTGCATGGGTGGCATAATCTCAAAGAACTCGCCCAGCTCCTGCGCCACGATCCCCGTCCAGCCCTCGCGGATGTGGCGATTGAGGCTCAACGCCTTGTACTGGGTCATGATGAAGACCCGGCGCAGGCCGGAGTTGATGCAATTCGACAACGTAATATCGATGATGCGATAGTGCCCGCCGAATGGTACTGCGGGCTTGGCGCGGTCGCGCGTCAGGGGGAAAAGCCGCTCTCCTGCGCCTCCTGCTAAGAGCACTCCGAGGGTATCTTTCATAGGTATGCCAAGTCTCCCGTATCCCATTTCGTCCCATTGCTTAAGTGATTATGCCGCGTTGCGGTACGGCAGCTTGTCCAGCGACTCAAATTCGCGTGAAGCTACCAGACGGGCGAGAATACCACAGCCGCATAACAGCTGTTGACGGCAAAATGCACAGTAGGGATTAGGGATAGCAGAGCGGGACGAAAACTTTAGCCAGAGCAGGAATCGGCGTGATTCTGTCTCCCTATATTTCACATGTGCCTATCCGAAATCGCCGCACTGCGCGCACGGAAGCGGAACATCTTCGCTGGAACTGGGAGATGAACTTGGAGCCTGGGCTGAAAATTCAGCCCGGCAGCCTACTCTTTGCCCGCGTCTTCCTGCGTAACGGAAATACGCAGCCTCTTGAGGAAGTTCACATCATGGGAGGTGAACGGTTTGTGAGAGTTCACATCATGAGCGGTGAACGGCCCATCCTCATCCGACTCCCCGCTCTCGAGGGCGGCCTGCTCCCCCTGCAACTCATCGGGGTCATGCGTGACATCGTTGAGGCCGATCGTCGCCTCCAGCATCAGCATCACGTCAAAGCCGTGGCGGCGGATGTTCTGCACCACGCCTGCGATCTGTTCGGATTCGATTACGGACTCGTGGATGGCCTCTCCGAGTTGCTGGATCAGGTCCTTCAATCGTGGGTTCATGATTCCCTCCGGCATGGACTGCGCCCTGATTGCCAACTCGACATCGAGCAGTGAGGACCAGCTCCGGTACGGCCAATATCTCTACCTTAATTCCGCCACGCGCCCACGGCAACTGCGAACCGGCACAAAGTGTGGGAAATCGATCCGGTTTGGGCGCTGCTAAACTCGAAATGCAGATGAATCCGAATGAGTTTGGCCGAAGACTGGGCATCGGATTGCGCGTCGCAGGACGCATCGCGCAAAATCGAGCGCAGGAGCGCGCCCAGCAGAATACCGCGCAGGGGCAATCTTCAAACCATCCGATTTCGCAACCCCAGGGAGTCGTCGAGTCGCCCGGAACGCGCTTTGCCGCCAACGCTCGCGAGATTCGGGAAATGAAAGAAAAGACCCACAAATACACCCGTGCCGCAGGCCGTGGCGTAGGCGGTTTTCTGCGCCCTTTCGGACGGATCGGCGGCATCCTCTGGCTGCAGGTGACGGGCTTCTTCTTCGGCCTGTTCGCGCTCTTCTTCGCGCAAGACCTATGGCGAACGAGGCTCAGCTATGCTGCTGGCTCCCAGCACCAGCGATTCTTGATCGCCGCAGTGTTGACCGTGGTTTTCGGATATCTCAGTATCAGCGCCTTCTGGCGCGCACGACGAAAGTAACTGTAGGGCGTGTCCTCAGCACTCTATCTCTCCCAACTGCTAAACTCGCATTCGCTGGGAGCATTGCCCCTTGAGTGAAGAGAAAAAGCCGGTCTATACCGCCGCAGACGTGAATCAAGATCGCCTCCAGGACGAGCCCGAAAGTGAGCTCCCTGGCCAGTATCCCTACACCCGCGGCATCCAGCCCACCATGTATCGCGGACGCCTTTGGACCATGCGCCAGTACGCGGGCATGGGCGATGCCGAGGAGTCCAATCGCCGTTACCACTACCTGCTGGCGCAGGGTACCAGCGGCCTCAGCGTAGCCTTTGATCTGCCCACGCAGACCGGCTACGACTCCGACTCACCGCTGGCTCTCGGCGAAGTAGGCCGTGTCGGCGTGGCCATCAGTTCTCTTGAAGACATGGAGCGGCTCTTCGTCGGCATTCGTCTCGATCAAGTCTCGACCTCGATGACCATCAACGCGACCGCGAGTACGCTGCTGGCCATGTACGTAACAGCGGCCAGGCGAAGCGGCGCCGATATTCGCAAGCTTTCGGGCACTGTCCAGAACGACATTTTGAAGGAATATATCGCCCGCGGGACGTACATTTACCCCGTAGTCCCGGCCATTCGGCTGACCACTGACCTGATCGCCTGGGCCGGGGAGCATCTGCCTGAGTGGAACACCATTTCGATCAGCGGCTATCACATGCGCGAAGCCGGCTCAACTGCCGCGCAGGAATTGGCCTTTACCCTGGCCAACGGCCGTGCCTACGTGGAGGCAGCGCTGGCCGCCGGGCTCACCATCGACAGCTTTGCGCCACGGCTCAGCTTTTTCTTCAACGCGCATTCCAATCTCTTCGAAGAAGTAGCCAAGTTCCGCGCCGCGCGGCGAATCTGGGCGCGCTGGATGCGTGAGCACTACAAAGCAGCCAATCCGCGTAGTTGGATGCTGCGCTTTCACGCCCAGACTGCCGGTTCCACGCTCACCGCGCAGCAACCGGAGAACAACATCGTCAGGACGACACTGGAGGCTCTCAGCGCAATTCTAGGTGGAACGCAGAGCCTGCACACCAACGGCTACGATGAGGCACTTTCTCTACCCACTGAGCAGGCCGCCCGCATCGCTCTGCGCACGCAACAAATCCTGGCTCACGAAAGCAGCGTGCCCGAGGTCGCGGACCCATTGGGCGGCTCGTATTACGTAGAGGCGCTCACCAACCAGTTTGAGGCCGAGGCAGAATCTACATTTGCCAGAATTGCCCAACTCGGAGGCACCCTGCGCGCCGTCGAATCCGGCTGGGTGCAGCAGCAGATTCAGCAGGCAGCCTACGCCTGGCAGCGCAAAGTCGACTCAGGCGAAGCCATCGTCGTTGGAGTGAACAAATTTGGCAGCGGACAAGAACCCGAGATGTCTCTCCAGAAGCTGGATACGGATCTCGAACGCCGCCAGGTAGAACGCCTTCGCGCCCTGCGAGCCAGACGCGACAACGCGCCGTGGGAGCAATCCCTCAAGCAGCTACAAGATGCCGCAAAAGCCACCGACAACCTAATGCCTTACATCGTCGCAGCCGTCGAAGCGCTGGCGACAGTAGGCGAAATCGCCGACACTCTGCGACAGGTCTTTGGCGAATACCGCGAAACGATTACTGTATAGAAGACTTTGAATCGGAAGCGGCTATGTGGTCGGCTTGCCGCTCCGCTGGATCGCCCAAATAACCAATCCTGCAAATCCAAGGCCGACCAGCAACAGAACTGCTTGCGTGCCACTCCGGCCACCACCAAAGCGGTAGAGATCAAGATAAAACGCTGCCAAAGAATTTGAGATCGCAGTTGACATGATTCCCTCTCTGGGCCGGGCATGGAACGCCATTCGGCCGATACACCGGTACAGACACAGTCCGCAAGTGTAAGTTGCAGGGAATCTTTAGCGATTTGGCTTCCGGCGTCGCCCCGGCGCAATCGCGTAATTCAACTGAACGAGAACGATAAACGCAATGCTCAGATAATTGCTAACCACGCACAGCAGCGCGCCAACGGCATATAAACTCTGCGCAATCAGCACTCGCCGGCAGATGGCGCCGCGAACCTCAGAAGCCGTCTCCGGCTTGACCAGGTCGTGGCGCATCACATGTGACCAGCTCCAGTAAAGCAGCGCGCCCGGCAGCAGAATATTGAGCCAGTAGAGCAGCAGCGCAGTCCTAAATGTGATGAACTCCGCCAGCAGACGCGTAGTCAGCGGCAGCGTAGTCACGGTGAACAGAAAGCCGAGATGAATCCAGGTCAGATCGCGACTGCCTTCCTGGATGTGGCTGAGCTGTGTCTGCTGCCCAGCCCAGAAGATTCCCAGCGTAAGAAAGCTCATCACATACGCAACCCCCTGCGGCGCCAGGCCAGCGAGCGCATGGAGCAGATCAGCTTCGGAGTGGATTCCCTCGGCTGACGGAATATGAATATCCAGCACCAGCAGCGTCATCGCCACAGCAAAGATGCCGTCGCTCAGCGCAGCAAGCCGTTCGAGGCTGCGCCCTTGAATCGCGTTGTAGAGTGTGGGCATGTGTGGCTAGAGAACTATTTCAGCAGGTCCTATTTCAGAAGTTCCGCCGTCGGGTCAACCGCCTGGCGACGAATCCGCCAGATGCCCAACGCAATCAAAATTGTCCCTGCAACGAGTTCAACCCACAAGTGCCAGTCCACACGTCGCGCCCGGTAAAGTTCATAGCTTTGGAACAGGCCGAAGACCCCGACGAGGATGGCAATTGCTCCGCGAATTTTGTCAGTCATCCGGTCCGACCTTCCATGCAGAATTTCCCCAGTGGCGCTTCCCAAGCGAAAAAGAAGGAAGGGCAAGTTTGACCGCGCACTCCGGGAATCCCTATCTTCATACAAGGTACAGGAAACCGAAATCGATTCAAGGCAGGATTCTGCGTCTGAATCGGTCTGAGTCTGCCAATCCTGCCCGAATGAGGCCTCGAGAATGTCCACACCCACTCCCGTAATTCCAGCGCTCAAGCAAACCGCTCTCAACGCCACGCATCGCCGCCTCAAGGCGAAAATGGTCGACTTTGGCGGATGGGACATGCCAGTCGAGTACTCGGGCCTCATCGCCGAGCACCTAGCCGTGCGCACCGCCGTGGGCCTCTTCGACGTGAGCCACATGGGCGAAATCCAATTTCGCGGCCCGAATTCCCTCGCCGCCGTGCAGCGCATTACCATGAACGACGCCTCGCGCCTCCAGAATGGCCAAGCTCAGTATTCCGCTTTGCTCACCCCGGCAGGCACCTTCGTTGACGACATTCTCGTTCACAAACTGGGCGACAACGACTTCCTGCTGGTGGTCAACGCCGGCACCAAAGACAAGGATCATGCCTGGATTCGCCAGCAGGTCGGCAGCATGGCTGGCGTGCATATCAGCGACTACTCCAGCTACTACTCACAGCTTGCCATCCAGGGCCCGCGCGCGCTTGAGACGCTGCAAAAGCTGACCAAAGTTGATTTAGCCGCCATTAAGAACTACTGGTTCACCTGGGGCCAGGTAGCCGGAGTCCACAACACGCTGATCGCGCGCACCGGCTATTCAGGCGAAGACGGCTTTGAAATCTACATCCCGTCAGACATGGCGACGACCGAGCAGGTCTGGAACGCTATCCTTGAGGCCGGAGCTGAATTTGGCATCCTGCCCTGCGGCCTCGGCGCGCGCAACACCCTGCGCCTCGAAGCCGGAATGCCGCTCTACGGCCACGAAATCACCGACGAAACGAATGTTCTCGAAACTGGCCTCGACCGCTGGCTAAAACTCGAAAAAGACTCCGACTTCCTCGGCCGCTCCACGCTCCTCGCGATCAAAGAAAGCGGCGGACCGGCAAAGAAGCTGGTC
>Ga0302314_10012027_pt1 | contig 15025 bp, 14 predicted proteins | sample III_Palsa_N2_3_FD_200533 | JGI IMG/M metagenome (GOLD analysis project Ga0302314, IMG submission 200533) | Peat permafrost microbial communities from Stordalen Mire near Abisko, Sweden - III_Palsa_N2_3 | ecosystem: Environmental > Terrestrial > Soil > Palsa > Peat permafrost | place: Sweden... | reverse complement strand
CCGCGTCCAGCGACGGAATTCCCGGCGGAACCCTCGTCGAAATCACCACGCCGCCTATGGGGCCACCGCCCCCGCCGATGGGTCCGCCCCCCATGGGACCATCATCACCGGATCTCTTCATTGCCGCGATGGGGGGCGTGGCTCCGGCGAGCGCCGGCGCAATCGATCACGCCCTCGCGTCGCCATCCCACCTCGCAGGCATGGTTCTGGTCGCCGCACAAAGATGAAGAACGCACCGATGATTGGACCGCAGCAACATCTCAGCGGACAAGGGCGACACTAGCAATCCAGTGGGCTGCCGTGCACGTCTCGCGCGCAATCGATGAAGCCCTGCAAACAGGCGGTGAGGCGCCTGATCCGCGATGACGGGCATTTTACCAGAGGTCGAATGATTCTGCGGCGACAGCTATAAAGCGCACGTGTACCTAAGTCGCATGAACGCCGCGCTGGGGTCTTATTGACGCCCCATTGGGACGCGCCGGGATAACGATGGAGCTACAGATGTATCGAATGTTGTCGGCTGCGCTTCTGGCGGCCGGAATAACCGCGGCCGCGTCATCCATCACCCTGGCCGAACCGGTCGAGCGCGAGGGAAATGTCTATCACGTCGCCGTCTGCAAGCGCTTGATACCCGATACGGAAGCGCGGTGTCTCGCCCACGTGGTGACCGACAGCCAGGGGCATGTCCTTTCACAACCCGCCGGGAGCAAAACCACCCCCGCCGGACTTGGGGCCACCGACCTGGAGTCGGCCTACAACATGACCACGATGGGCAGCTCCAAGACGATCGTCGCCATCGTCGACGCCTTCGGCTATCCGTCCGCCGAAGCCGACCTCGGCATGTACCGCGCGCAATATGGCCTGCCGCCTTGCACGACCGCCAACGGCTGCTTCACAAAACTCAATCAAAAGGGCAACAAGAACGGCAGGTTCCCACCGGAGAACGTCGGCTGGGCGGTGGAAACCGCTCTCGATCTCGACATGGCCAGCGCCATGTGCCCGAACTGCAGGATCATGCTCGTCGAAGCCAGGACGAACTCGTTCAAGAACCTCGCTGCGGCCGAGGACACGGCGGCGGCCAAGGGCGCTCATGTGATCAGCAACAGCTATACCGGCGGCGACAGGGCCAACATCACTCCCTATGCCGAGTCCTACCACCATCCGGGCATCGCCATCACGGCTGCCACGGGCGATGACGGCTATCAGGGCGCGGCTTTCCCGGCCAGCTCCCCCTACACGACGGCAGTCGGGGGCACAGCCCTGACCAAGGACGCCAACGTTGCACGCGGCTGGACCGAAACCGCTTGGTCGGGCGCTGGCAGCGGCTGCAGCAAGTTCGCCGCGAAGCCGGCCTGGCAGAAGGACAAAAAATGCACGATGCGCATGATGGCCGACGTGTCGGCCGTCGCCAGCCCCGCGACCGCCGTCGCCATCTATGCCCCGCTGAACGCGAACCAATCGGGCTGGACGAGAGAAGGCGGCACCAGCGTGGCGACTCCGCTAGTCGCGGGCGTCTACGGTAACAACGGCGGCGCGGTGAACTACGGCAGCGATCCATATGCGCACACCGACGCGCTGTATGACGTCACCAGCGGCAGCAACGGTTCCTGCGGCAACAGCAAGAAGAAGGCTTACTATTGCCACGCAGAAGTCGGCTATGATGGTCCGACCGGTCTCGGCACACCCAACGGCAACACCGCGTTCTAATCCGCGGCAAGTCTTGAGCCATCTGTTTCCGGCCGGATTCTAAGAATCCGGCCGGAACTTTCAGCGACAGGGCGACCAGCACTCCACACGCGTCTATCATGGTGACAGCCGCCGGTAATTTCCGCCCTACACAGCCCTTCGATACGGCCGGTAGTCCGGCTCCCACACACATGCTGCGATGAGTTCGGCCAGCGCCGCGTCGTTCCGGTCGGTCGCGAGGCCGTCGGCCATTGCCTGCCGCGCCACCGCCGTCGCCACCGCAGCGGAGACCTCACGCAGATCGGTCACCGGCGGCAGCAGGCGACCCGCCTTGTCGTGGGCGGTCGGCGACAGATTGGCCAAGGCCTTGGCCGCGGCCATGAACATCGCGTCGTTGACCCGGCGCGCGCCCGACGCCAGCACGCCCAGACCGACCCCTGGAAAGATATAGGAATTGTTGGTCTGATCGATCGGTACGACGCGGCCGTTCATCGTCACCGGCGGGAACGGGCTGCCCGAGCCGATCAGCGCCCGGCCGTCGGTCCAGGCCATCAGTTGTTCGCCAGTCGCTTCGGCGCGCGAGGTGGGATTGGACAATGGAAAGATCACCGGCCGCTCGACCCGCCGCGCCATCTCACGGATGACCGGTTCCGTGAATGCCCCCGCCTGGCCGGAGACGCCGATCAGCACCGTGGGGCTGGCGTTGGCGACGACATCGGCAAGGCCGATTTCACCTGTCACGGCCAGTTTCCAGTGCGCGACCGCGGCGCGGGACTGCACGAACGGCGCCTGCGCGGGCGTGATCGCATTCATGCCCTCCACCAGAAGGCCGTATCGGTCGACCGCAAAGAACCGCGCCCGCGCCTCGGCGTCGCTCAAGCCAGCGTCGATCATCACCCTCAGGAGCAGCGCGGCGATGCCACAGCCGGCCGAGCCTGCCCCCAGGAACGCCACGCGCTGCTCGGTGAGCGGAATGCCGGTGACGTTGATGGCGGCCAGCAGCGTGCCCGCCGCCACCGCCGCGGTTCCCTGGATGTCGTCGTTGAAGGTGCAGAGCCGGTCGCGATATCGATCCAGCAGCCGCGCCGCGTTGGAGCCGGCGAAATCCTCCCATTGCAAAAGCACGTCGGGCCAGCGCGCGTGGATGGCCGAGACGACCTCCTCGATGAACGCGTCGTACTCGGCGCCGCGGATGCGCTCGTGCCGCCAACCGACATAGAGCGGGTCGTCGAGGCGATCCTCGTTGTCGGTCCCGACGTCGAGAAGGATCGGCAGGGTCAAGGCCGGATGGATGCCGGCGCAGGCGGTGTAGAGAGCGAGCTTGCCGATCGGTATGCCCATGCCGCCGGCGCCCTGGTCACCCAGGCCCAGGATGCGCTCGCCGTCGCTGAACACGATGACCCGCACCCGATCGAACCTCGGCTCGCACAGGATGTCGCGGATGAGGCCGCGATTGGGATAGCTGAGAAACACCCCGCGCGGCTTGCGCCAGATCTCGCTGAAGCGCTGGCATCCCTCGCCGACGGTCGGCGTATAGACCAGCGGCATCAGCTCCTCAATGTTGCGCACCAGCAGGGCGTAGAACAGGGTCTCGTTTAGGTCCTGCAGGTCGCGCAAGAACGCATAGCGCTGGAAATCGGTGGAGAGGTCGCGCAACGCCTCCAGACGGCGGTTCACCTGCTCGTCCAGCGTCCCGACATGCGGCGGCAACAACCCGTGCAGCCGGAACGCGTCGCGTTCGTCGCAGGTGAACGCCGTCCCCTTGTTGAGCAGGGGCTGGTTGAAGAGGTCGAACCCGGTGAGATCTGTCTCCACCGGATCGTCCAGGCCCGGTATCGAAAAGCGCGTCATGTTTCGCCTCCATCCGCCGGGTGCAGCCGATAGCGCTTGCTGATCCGAACGGCCAGGGCCGTGGTGGTCAGAACTTCCGCAATCCGGCGATCAGCACGTCGATAAGCCGCTTGGCGCCCTGGTCCGCCGCCGCACTCCCTGCGACGTTGGCGACGCCGGAGAGCGCTCTCAGCAGGTCCAGCGGTTCGAGTTCCAGATGGATCTCCCCGCTGGCGACGGCGCGGTCGATCAGCAAGGTCAGCGCCGCGGTGATCAGAGCCGTCGTCTTGGCGTAGAGGGCGGAGGTCCCGCCGGTCAGCGACGCCAAGGCCTCGGCCATGACGCGCTTGGTGGCGATGTAGTCGACGAACAGCCGCATCCATGCGCGCAACGCCTCGACGGGAGAAAAGGAGGCGGCCAGCTCGGTGGCGGCTTGCGCCAACTGCTGCGTCTCGTTCAGGTACACCGCCTCGATAAGGGCGTCGCGGTTGGGGAAGTGGCGATAGAGTGTCCCCGCGCCGACACCGGCGGTGCGGGCGATCTCGTCCATGCTGGCGCCGGACCCCTTGTCGGCGAACGCCGCCTTGGCCGTCGCCAGCAACAGGCCGCGGTTGCGCTCGGCGTCGGCGCGCACCTTGCGAGAGGGACTTGGCTCCTGAATGCCGGCCACGAAAAATTCGCCCTTGATAAACGGAGAGTCTCTCCGTATTTAAACGGAGACATTCTCCTCTTAGATCGTGAGCGGCCTGCTGGCAAATCCTGGCAAGCCTCGGAGTGAGAAACACCGGTTCAAACAGGAGATCACCATGTCCTCAACCTTCGATGCGACATCCACCACCGACGAGGTCCTTGCGGGCGTCGACCTGCACGGCAGGCGGATCCTCGTGACGGGCGTCTCGGCCGGTCTGGGCGTTGAAACCGCCCGCACGCTTGTCGCCCATGGCGCGCATGTGGTCGGCGCCGCCCGCGACCTCGCCAAGGCCGAGCGGGCGACGGCTCAGGTCCGCGCCGACGCGGCGAACGGCGGCGCCTTTGAACTGGCCGAACTCGACCTGGCTTCGCTTGCCAGCGTAAGGGCCTGCGCCGACGCTCTGATGGCCAAGGCGAAGCCCTTCGACCTGATCATCGCCAATGCCGGCGTCATGGCCTCGCCGTTCGGCCACACCACCGACGGTTTCGAGACGCAGTTCGGAACCAACCACCTGGGCCACTTCATGCTGGTCAATCGTATCGCGTCGCTGCTGGCGCCGGGCTCGCGGCTTGTGAATCTGTCGTCCTCCGGCCACCGTTTCGCCGACGTGGACCTGGACGATCCGAATTTCGAGCACACGGAATATGCGCCTTTCATGGCCTATGGTCGCTCCAAGACCGCCAACATCCTGTTCGCCGTCGAGTTCGATCGCCGCCACAAGGCCGACGGCGTCCGCGCCACCGCCGTGCATCCGGGCGGCATCGAAACCGAACTCGGCCGCCATGTCTACGCCGAGCCGGGCGCTCTCCAGAAACGCGTCGATGAGCTCAACGCCGAAAACCTGGCGGCGGGCAGACCTGGGTTCAGCCTCAAGAGCATCCCGCAGGGCGCGGCGACCTCGGTATGGGCGGGCATCGTCGCGCCGGCCGACGCCGTCGGGGGCCACTATTGCGAGGACTGCCACGTCGCGCAGCTTCTGCAAGGCGACGCGGCCAGCTTGACTCTCGAGGGTGTCCGCCCCTACGCCCTCGACCCCGACCGCGCCAAGGCGCTGTGGGCCAAGAGCGAAGAGATGGTCGGCGAGCGCTTCTGACGCCCGCTACAACGTCCGTATCGCCTCAAGGATCAGCGGCTGCTGGGCGGGCAGGATACGCGCAAGCGCCTCTTCGATCGCGAAGTACCTCAGCTGATCTATCTCCGGGAATCGGCCGACCTTGCCCGAGCGCGGCGGCCATTCCATCTCGAACTCTCCAGGCACGAAGGGGCCGAGGTCGAGGTCGGCCTCGACCGCCCAGCCGAAGACACGCTTGCCGCCCTTCTGGCGGATAGGCGTGAGCGGGCGGAAGATTCCGGTGATGGCGAGGCCCGTCTCTTCCCTGAATTCACGCACGGCGGAGGCCAGCGGTTCCTCGCCCGGCTCGACGAGGCCCTTGGGAATGCTCCAGCTGCCCAGATCGCGCCCACGCCACAGCGGCCCGCCGGGATGGCCGAGCAAGATTTCATGCTTACCCGCCAGCGTCCGATAGACCAGGATTCCCGCGCTGATCGGCATTCGAGCACCATGGGGAAGGAAGTCACGGGGCGCCAGCACGCGGCGAGGACGGCCATCTTCGTCACGCACGGGCCGGGATAGGCATCCTGACGTACGGCTCAGATTTCCTCTTGTCGCATTGACAAGGCAGGCGAAAGGCCCGATTGTTCGTCAAGCATAAAAAAACCGCGCCCGAAGGCGCGGCAGAGTCATTAGGGAGGAAACGCCCATAGAGGGCAGACGCGTCAGCGACGCATCCTCCTGATAGTTAGTGTGCGACGCACAATCGCACAAGCAGCAAAATCCACTCTGCTCCTCGCATGGACGTCTCGCGCCGTTGACGCTGGTCGCGGCTGCGTGCCCTCAGACCGGAAGGATGAGTGACCTGGTCGAAGATCGACCTGCCGGTGGACAAGGTTCGGGCCTGTCTCGAACTGGGTCCGATCGTGCTGGTCAGCTCGGCCTGGAAGGGCGAGCGAAACGTGATGACCCTGGGCTGGCGCACAATGATAGAGTTCACGGTGCGACGCGCGCGCAGGCCTAAAAACCCCACGACGTTGCACTATACCGGCGACGGGATTTTCTTCCAGTCCGGCAGGATCGTCAGCCGACGTTCAGATTTTTCCCCAGCTTTGCTTGGCCGTGGGCGATAGAATTGGCCCTTTGATCGCCACGTAATTTACTCCATCCGTACGGATACATGATTCACGCCTCCTCGCCGCGGCGCCGAGAGCGCGCCGCTGGAGGCAGGATCATTCCGGAAAACATCTCGAGCACGGCAAGAATCTGCGGCCGTCGCCCAAGGTGCGAAACGATTTCGCGCCCAATCTGGGATCGAAGGAATGCGGGAGCATGCGACGGTTAGGTAAAACTACGGCATGGCGGTCCGAGGTCGGTTGTCGCTAGAAGCTCGGCAACGCTGCGGGGCGGCAAGATTCTTCCGGAGTGCTTCATCATGACCCTGTCTCTCGCGCTGACGGATGCCCGCCTTCCCGCATTCCGGTCCTTCTCCGTCCCGAGCAGACGCGCCCTGGCGGGCGCCGCGATGCGCGCCTTCGACATCGCCGCCGCCGCCGGCATCCTCCTGCTGGCCTCCCCGGTGCTCCTGGCGATCGCGCTGATGGTGTGGATGACGGACGGCGGACCGGCCTTCTTCAGCCAGGCGCGGATCGGCCGCGACGGCCGCCGCTTCCAGTGCCTGAAGTTCCGCTCAATGTGCGTCGACGCCGACGTCCGCCTCGCCAGACTTCTGGCCAGCGACGAAAACGCCCGCCGCGAATGGCAAGCCGACCACAAGCTGCGCGTCGATCCGCGCATCACCCCCCTGGGCCAGTTCCTGCGCAAGACCAGCCTCGATGAAACCCCTCAGCTGATCAACGTCCTGCGCGGCGAAATGAGCCTGGTCGGACCGCGCCCGATCGTCGATGCGGAAATCCCCCGCTACGGCCGCCGCTTCAACGCCTATTGCGCCCAGCGCCCCGGCATCACCGGCCTGTGGCAGGTCAGCGGCCGCAACGACGTCTCCTATCGCCGCCGCGTCGCCCTCGACACCGCCTATTCGGCCAGGAAGTCACTGGCCCTCGACATGCGCATCCTCTTCGCCACCGTCCCCGCCGTCATCCTTCGCCGCGGCTCCTACTAGGCGCCCGTTGGAATGGGCCATGGCGGCGCGGACCGCCATGGACTAAAACCGCGCCAAAATTCACCCACTGGGTTGGCGCAAACGTTCCGCGAGTGACTGATGGCTTTGTTTGTCTTGAGTGTGGCCGGCAGCGACCGGCCCGGCCTGACCGAAGCGCTCGCGGCCGCGATCCTTTCGGCCGGCGGCAACTGGCTCGAGAGCCACCTGAGCCGGCTGGGCGGCCTCTACGTAGGATCGGTGCTGGTCGAACTGCAGGCCGATGGTGTCGATGGCCTGTATTCGGCCGCCTCCGCGGTGGATGCTCAGGGCCTCGAGGTGCGGGTCGCCATTGCGATCGAAGGCTCCCACGCAAACGATGAGGTATTCGAATTCGGCCTGGTCGGCCAGGATCGGCCAGGGATCGTGCGCCAGGTGACCGCGGTGCTGAGCGGACTCGAAGCCAATATCGAAGCCTTCAAGACCTGGGTCGCCGCCGAACCCCATTCCGGCGTCCCATTGTTCCACATGGACGCGCGCCTTCAGCTTCCACCCGGCCTGCAGGCGCACAAGGTTCAGGCGGCGCTCGAAGACATCTCGGCCGAGATCATGGTCGACATCTCCCTGCCGACGGCGCGGTAGAGCCGGCCCATGAGCGAACCGCATCGGCTTCGAGCGGGAATGGTGGGAAATGGCGATCGCCACGCCAGAGGGAGATCGAATGATGTTCGCCCAGGCGATCTGACGCCCTCTCTTGTGTGAGGCTTGCCATAATGTGCGCCGGAACTTCTGCCGGATGCAGGCCACTTCATCCCCGGCCAGGAAGAAGCAATCGTTCAGTTCCCGGCATAAAATTCCAGGCGGCAGAAACCGCGAGTGAGGGCAGCCCCTCACCCGCGGTTCGCCTTGCATATCGTGGAACGGGAGGGCTCGGCCGGGCTGCGCCCGGCGCGAACTCCCCGGCCCGCGGCGCCGTTACTCGCCGACGCCCTTGTTGATCGCCTTGGCGTATGCCTTCACCGCGCTGGTGCCTTGGATCTGGTCATAGATCCACACCCAGCCGCCGGTGATGCCGCACTGCTTATGCCACGCCGTCATCTGCGTCAGGGTCGCCGCCGGCGACAGATAGGGAGGAGCGGAGGTCTGGTCCGAAATACCGGGGAAAACCGGCACCGAACCAAAATTCCACTCCGAGGCGCACGGGCTGTTGCCATCGCCGCCGGCGAAGGTCTGCAGGTGGACGCCGTCCACCAGGTTGGGGGTCGCCTTGTTGATCGCCGCCACCGTCGACGTCCAGTACGATGAATTGACGTAGGGGTTGATGGTGACCTTGTAGCCGAGCTTGCCGAGCATCGCCGCGAACTTCTCCGTCGACTCCGCATCATAGCTGTTTTCGTCATCGAAATCGATCGCGTCGACCGGCAGCGCTTTGATCAGCGAGGCGAAGTCCTTGTATAGGATGCTCGTCTTTCCGGTGCCTTGCGAGTCGACCAGCGCCTTGATGTCTTCCCAGTCACCGTAGTTGGAAGAACCGACGCTAAAGGTGATGCGGGTGACGGTACCTTGCTTGGTTTCCGCCAGCTGCTTGGCGAACTTCGGATACGTCTGCTTGCCGATATACTTTCCTGCCGAGGTCAGCGGAAATTCACCATTGAGGTTCAGGTCGCCGACGCTGTTGACTTCGACGCTCCAGACGATGAGTTCGTTGAAGCCCGAGTTTTTGATTTGCTTGATATTAGCGGGCATGTTCTTGTAGACCGGTCCACCCCCCAGGATACCGGTGTATCCCTGGGCCGAGGCCGCGCCGGCAAAGGCGACGCCGCAGAGGGCTACGGCGCAGGCGATGCCGCGCACGCTTGATATTTCAGTCATGTCATAAATCCTTGAAAACCAGATGTTTCGCCGATAGGTTATCGTGCAGGCTGTCCTCGCCCCGTGGTATTGCGGGATCGTGGCCAGCCGCCGTGGGCGCGCAGATAACAGGCGACGGCGCGGCGGAATAGCTCGAATCCGCTTCTTCGCGGTCGATGCCGCGTAATTCGCCGCCGACGGTGGAGGACCGCCTTTCGTCTCATTCAGCCGGCCAGGCGATAGCGGACATATCGGCGGTTACGGATCCCCCGTATCATCCCTGGCATGAAGAGAATTGGCTTCCTTTCGTTCGGCCACTGGACCGCCGCCGCCGGATCGCAGGCCCGGTCGGGGGCCGACGTGCTGCTGCAATCCATTGAGCTGGCGGTCGCCGCCGAGGAATTGGGCGCGGACGGCGCCTACTTCCGCGTTCACCATTTCGCCCGCCAGCTGGCTTCGCCGTTCCCGTTGCTGGCCGCCGCCGGCGCGAGGACCCACCGCATCGAGCTGGGCACGGCGGTGATCGACATGCGTTATGAGAATCCGCTCTACATGGCCGAGGATGCCGGCGCGGCCGACCTCATCGCCGGCGGCCGGTTGCAGCTGGGGATCAGCCGCGGCTCGCCCGAGCAGGTGATCGAAGGATGGCGCCATTTCGGCTATCAGCCGCTCGAGGGCGAGAGCGACGGCGACAAGGGCCGGCGCCATGCCCGGGTGTTCCTGGACCTTCTGAGCGGGCGAGGGTTCGCCCAGCCCAATCCCCGGCCCATGTTCCCCAACCCACCCGGCCTGTTGCGCCTGGAGCCTCACTCGGAAGGTCTGCGCGAGCGTATCTGGTGGGGCGCCGGCTCGAATGCGACGGCGGTGTGGGCGGCCAGGCTCGGCTTGAATCTGCAGAGTTCGACCCTGAAGGCCGACGAGACCGGCGAGCCGTTTCACGTCCATCAGGCGGCGCAGATCCGCGCCTATCGCGCCGCCTGGGCGGAAGCGGGGCATGCGCGCGCGCCCCGCGTTTCGGTGAGCCGCAACATCGTGGCCCTGGTGTCCGATCAGGACCGCGTCCTGTTCGGTCCCGGCGGCGAGGATGCCGACCAGGTCGGCTATCTCGGCGAGGCCGGCCGGGCGATCTTCGGCCGCGGTTACGTCGCCGAGCCCGAAATCCTGGTGGAACAGCTTCGCGGCGATGAAGCGATCGCCGAGGCCGACACCCTTCTGATCACCGTCCCCAACCAGTTCGGCGTCGCCTACAACGCCCACCTCATCGAGGCCATCCTGCTCCATGTCGCCCCGGCGCTGGGCTGGCGCTGACCTCACCGGCGCCATGGCTATGGCGCCGGTGAGGCGCTTCTCCTAAATGTGCGCGATCGACGGGAGACGAGCAATGAGAATCCCCACCCAGATCCTTGCGACCTCAGGCGCCGCCGTGATTTTCGGCTTGGCGGCCTGCGGTGTGGCGCACAGCCAGCAGGATCTTGGGCCCCCGCCGCCGCCGTCCGGCCCGGTCGCCCCGATCTTCGCGGGCGCCCCACCTCCCACGGCGCCGCCGGTCACCCTGTCCCGCCGCCCGACGACCTTGCATGAACGTGAAGATCGCCTGGACGCCTTGCTGGACGCCGATCTCCACGATGGCACGATCGACCAGACCATCGGGACCAGCGCGCGAATGGAGCTCGATGACATCCGCTACACCGAGGACCGCCTCCGCGGCAGGCATCATGGCGAGCTGACGGACGACGATGCGTTTCGGCTGGACGCCCGGCTGCAGAAGCTGTCCGAAATTATCCGCGGTCGTCCAACAGACGCGCCTTGACCGCCGCCTTGACCGAAGACGGCCTCGAAAAGCGAGCGGAATATCCGGCTGGAACTGAAGGTCGCGGCGCAAGGTCGGAATGACGTCTCTTCCGGTTGATGATCTGGATGAGGATTGGAAAGCGGCCTACAGGCAGGCGCCGATCTCCACCCGGGACCTGCTTTCGCGCCTGGAGCTGACCGCGGGGCAGCTTCCGTTCGAAATCGACGAGGACTCTCCGTTTCCCGTCAAGGCGCCGTCCCACTTCCTCTCATTGATCCGCAAAGGCGACCCGCGCGATCCCCTTCTCCTGCAGGTGCTGGCCAGAGCGGGCGAGCGGACATCGACGGGCGTGGCGGACGAGGATCCGCTTCGAGAGGCCGGACGGTTCAAGGCGCGCGGGGTGATCCAGAAGTACCACGGCCGCGTCCTCGTCCTGCTTTCCGGCGCGTGCGCCATCCACTGCCGCTACTGCTTTCGACGGCACTATGACTACGGTCCGATGACCCTCGCCGGCGCGGAGGTGGAGGCGCTCGCTGGCCTGGTCGAGGCGGATCCGGCGATCCACGAGGTGATCCTGAGCGGGGGCGACCCGCTGTCGATTTCGGACCGCAGGATCGGCGCCCTGCTGGGCCGCCTTGGCGCCATCGCATCCCTTCGCGCCGTGCGGTTCCACACCAGAACCGTCACCGCCGTGCCGAGCCGCGTGACCCCCGCGTTCCTGGCCACGCTGTCGGCGAGCCGCAAGCAGGTCGTCATCGTGACCCACATGAACCATCCCAATGAGATCGACGAGGTCGTCGGCGCCGGCCTGCGGCGCCTGCGAGCCGCCGGCGTGACGCTCCTGAACCAGGCGACGTTACTGCGCGGCGTCAACGACCGTGCGGATGTGCTCGTCGCACTGAGTTGGAAACTCTTCGAATGCGGGGTGGCGCCATATTACGTGCATTTGCTCGACCGCGTTGCCGGCGCCGACCACTTTGTTGTTGAGCGGGAGGACGCTCGTCAACTGCAAGCCAAGCTTCGGGCGGCTCTCCCCGGCTATCTGGTCCCGCGCTTCGTGAAGGAGATGCCCGGCGCCACCAACAAGACGCCGCTCGATTGTCTTGGAGACGACGGGTCTGGATGATCCGCCGAGCTACGCGAGTGGTTCCCGGCTGTCCCCTTCGATCGGGTGGTGCGCATTGAATGCCGCCGGGGCAGGTTCGCTACGGTGTTGGCGCCAAGACCGTTTTGAAGAGGATACATGCACTCCTTCGAAGGCAACCGTGTCACCGCGCACACGGGGACCGAATTCCCCGTCTTCCAGGCGCCCATCGGCCTGATCTCGCGGGCTGAGCTGGTGGCCGCCGTTTCGGCGGCCGGCGGCGTTGGCCTGATGGAGACGGCGTCCCTGCCGATGGAAGACATGCAGGCCCAGTTCGACCTGGTGGCCACGCGCTCCAACCGGCCCTTCGGATTGCACCTGATGATCCCGGCGCTCGCGTCGCGGCCGGAGCGCGAGAAGGCGGTGCTGGATTGGGCGCTGGACGGCAGGACCCGCCTCATCACCACCGGCTATGGCGACCCGACCCGCTATATCGGCCGGATCAGGGACGCCGGCGTCGTAACCTATCACCTGACCGATTCGCTGGACGAGGCGTTGCGGGCGGAGGATGCCGGCGTGGATGGGGTCGTGCTCGGGGGCGCCGAGAAGGGCGGCGGCAACAGCCCGCAGGGCCTGCACACCTTCGCCCTGCTGCAGAAGGCCCGCAGGCGCCTCTCCATCCCGATCGTCGCGACGGGGGGCATCGTCGACGGCCACGGCATGGCGGCGGCGTTCGCCCTAGGGGCGGAGGGCGTGTGGATGGGCACCCGCTTCATCGCCTCCCAGGAATGTCCCTGGCACGACAACTACAAACAGGCGATCGTCGATGCCGAGCAGGTGATCGCCATCGACATGGGACTGCCCCTCATCCCCACGATGCGTGCGGTCCGCAACCCCTTCTCCGAGGCCGTCGCCCGCGGCGAGGCCGGCCACAAGAGAAACCCCTACGCCGGAGACACCAGGGCGCTGTTCTACGAAGGCCGGACCGACCTCGCGCTCGTCGGCTGTGGCGAGAGCGCGGTGCTGATCGACGCGGTGAAGCCGGCCGGCGACATCGTCAGGGATACGGTGGTGGAGTTCTGGGAAGAGATCGACCGGCTTTCGGGCCTGGGAAAGGGGTCGCGGTGACTATGCCTCGCCCGCTCGCCGGCAGCGAACCGCGAGCGGCGGAGGACCCGAGGACCGACCCCGGCGCCTACCCGCTCCAGGTCGCGGTCGTGAGCCGCGTCGCCGACCTGGACGGCAACGGGCACCTGAACGGCGTGCGGATCTGCGAATATTATGAGAACGCCCGCGCGGTCCTGCACACGACGATGGCCTTTTCCGGCGTACGATCCTACGTGGCCCAGTTCACGGTGCGCTACCTGGGCGAGGCGTTCTGGCCCGGAGACCTGTTGGTCGGGACCGGCGTTCTGCGCATCGGAAACTCCTCCTTTGTGCTGGGACAGGCGCTGTTCCAGGCCGGCTGCTGCGTTGGCCTTTCCGAGACGGTCCTCGTACACGTGGCCGAGGGCCGCCCCCACCCGCTGCCGGACGCCTATCGGCGCGCCCTCGATCCTTATCTGGTCAAGGGCGCCGCGGCGCCGTCCACCTGAGCCAGCGTTATACCAGTCGCCCGCGTCAGCTAATTTGACGTGGTGGCGGAGATTGGATCGGGCGCATGTCGCAACGAAGGCGAGTGGCGACCTGGCAGCGTTATTTCCAGCCCCTGGCGTGCGGTGGATCCGCGGAGAACGTCGCCTTCGGCGTGAAGGCGTAGCATGGCAGGGGACCGAGCTTCACCCCCTCCGACGGGTGAAGCCACTGGAGCTTGCCGCCTCCGAACCGGGCGAGGCAGATGACGCCCGCCATGTGCTGGGGAGAATGATCGGCCTTCCAGGCCGCGTCGAAGATCGCGCGCTTCTCCGGGCTGATCGCGAGCTGGCTCAGATCGGGCCCATCCGCCTTGTTGGCCGCGAACGCGTCCCTGCAATGCTGCCGTTCCGTGTCGGTCAGGTTGGCGATGTCGGCATGTGCGCAGCCGACGACGCTGCCCCGGAGCGCCTTGCCCAAGGCCGCGCTGTCGACGGGTCCCGCGGATGTGACGGGTGTCTGCGGCGGCGGGGGTACGGGGCCCGTTTGAGGCGTCGCCTCTTCATGAGTTTGCGGCTCCTCAGGGATACTGGGTGGAGAAGGGGCTGCTTTAGGCTGAGGCCCGGGCTTCGGCGGCGCGGCAAGTTTCTGGACCGGCATGGACGTCACGATATCGACGGAAATCGACCGCGCCTCCCTCGCAAAGGGCGAGAATCGGGGCGTCACCCACAGGAACAGACCCAGGATCGCCAGATGGGTGATGATGGCGAAGGTCGCGGCCGCGGCCACTCGACGGCGCCGCGGCGCTCGGCGCCGGAGATGGAGGTCATTTTCGGCCAAGGCGCCCACCCGCGATTGATCAGCCTCGCGACCGCGCATGTCGAAAAGATGGCGGATCGGGCCCGGCGAAAGATTGAGACGACCTCGATATTTACCGCGCCGCGGCGCCCGAAATCTTTCACCGTTGGTTGTCGGAGCGCCCCCTTATTCCGGCAGGCGTACGATCAGGGACTGGCTGCCGGTGGCGAGCAGGACGCCGTCCTGGCTCCACATGTGGACGGTCCCATGGCCGAACCCGGCGCCGACGAACTCCATGCGGTTGTCGCACAGCACCCACTCGGTATCGCACCGGTTGGCGAAGCGGATGGTGTTGTCGAGGCTCGTGCAGTGCGCGATCCGGCCCAGCGCGTTGCCGAGCACCGAGGGCATGTAGTCGGCGATGATGCCCAGGGCGGCGCTGTCGTGGCGGATGTGCGGCATGCGCGCCCACAGTAGCGATCGCCCGTCCAGGGTGGGCTCGCCGAACATGTTGAAGCCGAAGCAGCCGCGGGCCAGGCGCAGCTCGACGTGATTGTGGATGCTGGCGCCCT
>Ga0302314_10012026_pt1 | contig 15025 bp, 10 predicted proteins | sample III_Palsa_N2_3_FD_200533 | JGI IMG/M metagenome (GOLD analysis project Ga0302314, IMG submission 200533) | Peat permafrost microbial communities from Stordalen Mire near Abisko, Sweden - III_Palsa_N2_3 | ecosystem: Environmental > Terrestrial > Soil > Palsa > Peat permafrost | place: Sweden... | reverse complement strand
GGCGCCTCCGCGCCAACTGAAGCTCGGCGCCCTTTTGGAAGGCGTCGGGTCTGACCGCTTCACCAGACGAGATCCGAGAGAGCGCAGAGCCCGTCTGGATTATCTATGCCCGCCAGCCGATAAGGCCCGTCATAGCGCCGCTATGTGCGGGTCGTCGGCCGGACAAAGCGCAGGCTGTTGCTGGGGAGCCGTCTTGAAACTCTACTATTCCGCCGCCTCGCCCTATGCCCGGAAACCTCGCGTCGTCGCGTTGGAGCTCGGTCTGGAGCTGGAGCTCGAATCCGTCGCCGTCCATTCGCTTCAGTCGGACTACGGCGAGGTCAATCCGGTCAATCGGATACCCGCGCTGCTGGCCGATGATGAAAGCCTTGTCTTCGACAGCCGCGTAATCTGCGAATATCTAGACGTCCTGTCGGGCGGCGGGCTGCTGCCGGCCTCGGGTCCTGATCGGTGGGCGGTGTTGAAGCTCCAGGTTCTGGGCGACGGCTTGATGGATGCGGCCGTGCCGCGCAATGCGGAGCGTCATCGCCCGGCGGCTCAGCAAAACGCCGATCGTCTGGCGGAATACGAACGCTCCATGCGCCAGATTCTCGACGCGCTCGAGTCTTCGACGGTTGGGTTGGAAGGCCTCAATCTGGGCGTGATCTCCATTGGATGCGCCCTGGGCTATCTGGACTTCCGCTACCCGGATGCGCCGTGGCGACCGGCGCGGCCGAGTCTGGCGGCATGGTATGAGGGCTTTTCCGTCCGGCCATCGATGATTCAAACCCGACCAGACGCCTGAGCTCGACGGCGTTCGTCAGCCGGCCGCTATTAGCTGACGAAGGCGCGCTCGCCAGGAACGTCGGCGCCCGCCGGCCGCATCCCAAGGTCGGCGAGCAGCTGGCTGTCCTTGTCGAGGCCTGGCAGCGGCGTCGTCAAAAGCTTGGCGCCGACGAAGATGGAATTGGCGCCGGCCAGGAAGCAGAGGGCCTGCAGGTCCCGGCTCATGCTGTCGCGGCCCGCCGCGATCCTCACCCTGGCCTTGGGGCAGACTAGGCGGGCGACGGCGATGGTGCGGACGAATTCCAGCCCGTCGATAGGGGGAGACTCGCTCAGCGGCGTGCCCTTGATCGGTACCAAGGCGTTTACCGGCAAGGATTCCGGATGAGCGGGCAGGGTGGCCAGGCTGTGCAGCAGGCCGACGCGGTCGGCGCGGCTCTCGCCCATGCCGATGATGCCGCCGCAGCAGACCTTCATGCCGGCGGCCCGCACATGCTCGAGTGTGCCCAGCCGGTCTTCGTAAGTGTGGGTGCTCACCACTCGGGCATAGTCCTCGGGCGAGGTGTCCAGGTTGTGGTTGTAATAGTCGAGACCGGCGGCCTTCAGCTCTGTCGCCTGAGCCGGGGTCAGCATCCCTAGGGTGGCGCAGGTCTCCAGGCCCAGGGCCTTCACCCCGGCGATCATCGCCGCGACCTTGGGGACATCGCGATCCTTCAGGTCGCGCCAGGCCGCGCCCATGCAAAATCGCTGGGCGCCGGACGCCTTGGCCCGCTCGGCGTCTGCGATCACGGCTTCGGCGTCCATCAGCTTGGTGGCGGCCAGGCCGGTCTCGAAGCTGGCCGACTGGCTGCAATAGCCGCAGTTCTCGGCGCAGCCGCCGGTCTTGATCGACAGCAGCTGCGACAGCTGGATTTCGGCCGGATCGAACCAGGCCCGGTGCACCTGGCCGGCCCGGAACACCAGCTCGGTGAAGGGCAGATCGAACAGCGCAGCGATCTCGGCCCGGGTCCAGTTGTTGCGGGGTTCGGCGGGATCGAGAGCGGACATGGGAAACGTTCCTACGGACTGATGACGGATTGCGGCGCCTGGCGGGCGGCCGCTTTACGGACGGGCGATAAGTTGGTCCTTCAACACCGAAACCACGGCTGAACAAAGCTGTCGGATATCGGCGTCATCGATATTCAGAGCCGGGGCCAGATAGACGATGTCGCCGAATGGGCGGATCCAGACGCCTTCGTCGACGAAGGCCTGTTTGAGCGCCTCGCGGTCCGGCGCCCGCGCCAGCTGAACCACGCCGACGGCGCCCTTGGCGCGGACGTCGATGACGCCGGGCAAACCCCTGCATTCGGACAGGCCCTGGAGCAGCTTGGCTTCCATCACGCGTGCCTGATCGACCCTGGGCTCGGCCTCGAACAGGTCCAGCGAGGCGTTGGCGGCGGCGCAGGCGAGGGGATTGGCCATGAAGGTCGGGCCGTGCATCAGCGCCTTGGCCGCATCGTCCGACCAGAAGGCCTCGAACACCGCGTCGCTGGCCACGGTGGCCGCCAGCGACATCGTCCCGCCGGTGAGCGCCTTGGACAGGCAGATGATGTCGGGAACCACGCCCGCCTGGTCACAGGCGAACATCGATCCGGTGCGGCCGAATCCGGTGAAGATCTCATCGGCGATCAGCAGCACGTCCCGGGCCTTGGCGATGCGGGCGACCGTCGCCAAGGTCTCGGGGTCATGCAATCGCATGCCGCCCGCGCCCTGGATCAGCGGCTCGACGATCATTGCCGCGATAGACCCGGCCTTCCGATCCAGCAGCGCTTCGAGCGCGGCCGCCCGCTCGGCGTCGCGCGGCAGCTCGGCGAAAACCTGCTGCGGCAGCCAGCCGGCGAAGTGGGAATGCATGCTCTCGTCGGGATCGCAGACCGACATCGCCCCCAGGGTGTCGCCATGATAGCCCTCGCGGAACGCGAGGAATTTGGTGCGCCCGGCGACGCCGCGGTTCAGCCAGTATTGCACCGCCATCTTCATCGCCACCTCGACGGCCACCGAACCGGAGTCGCTGAAGAAGACGTGGTTCAGATGGCCCGGCGCCAGCTTGGCGAGCCGCGCCGCTAACGTCTCGGCAGGCTCATGGGTAAAGCCGCCGAACATTACGTGCGGCATGCGCTCCAACTGCCGCGCCATCGCCTCGCGGATGTGGGGGTGGTTATAGCCGTGACAGGCCGTCCACCAGGAGGCGACGCCGTCGATCAGCACCCGCCCGTCCGCCAGATGGATGCGTGAGCCCTCGGTCCGCGCCGCCTCGAATGGCGCTCCGGCGGTCTTCATCTGAGTGTATGGCCGCCAAAGATGCTGACTGTTCATGAACCCGGGCCGTTCGGCGGACGGCTCTCTAACCACCCGGACGCCCGCGCCGCAACCGTTGACTTGGCGGGACCTGGCGGGCTGTAACCCGCCGCATGGATAGTCTCGACGCCTTCGCTGCCGACGCCCTGGATCGCCTGGAGGCGCAGGCCCTGCGGCGTCGCCTGACGCCCACCGAGCGCTGTGGCGGGGCGCAGGTCATCCGGGGCGGCCGGCGGCTGATTTCCTTCTCCTGCAACGACTATCTGGGGCTGGCCCAAGACCCGAGGGTGAAGGCGGCGGCCATCGCGGCGGTGCAGCGATATGGCGCCGGCGCCGGCGCCTCGCGCCTGGTCACCGGCGACTACCCCTTGGTCGAGGCGCTGGAGGCGCGGCTCGCGGCCTACAAGGGCAAGGCCGCCGCCCTGGTGTTCGGCTCCGGCTATCTCGCCAACATCGCCATCCCGGCGGCGCTGACCAAGGCGGGCGATCTGATCCTGGTCGACGATCTCTCGCACGCTTGCATCCTGGCCGGCGCCAAGCTCTCGGACGCCACGACGCTGCGGTTCCGGCACAACGACCTTGAGCATCTGGCCAGCCTGCTGGAAACAGAACGCCCCTCGGCGCATCGCTGCCTCATCATCACCGAACGGGTCTTCTCCATGGACGGCGACCGGGCGCCGATGGCGGCGCTGGCCGGCCTGGCGCAAGACCATGATGCCTGGTTGATGGCCGACGACGCCCACGGTCTTGGCGTGATCCAGGACGACGCCTCGGCGGCCCTGGAGATGGGGACGCTGTCCAAGGCGCTCGGCAGCTACGGCGGCTATCTCGCGGCCTCCGCCCCGGTCATCGAGTTCCTGAAATCCCGCGCCCGGAGCTTCGTCTACACGACAGCTTTGCCGCCGGCGTCGGCGGGCGCGGCATTGGCGGCGCTCGACATCCTCGAGCGCGAGCCCGAGCGGCGCGCCCGGCCGCTGATGCTGGCTAGGCGGTTCGCGCGGGCCGCTGGCCTGCCGCCGGCCGAGAGCTCGATCGTGCCCCTGGTCGTCGGCGACGCGGAGCGAGCCTTGAGACTGTCCGCCGAACTGGAAGCCAACGGCTTCCTGGTGGTCGCCATCCGCCCACCCACCGTGCCGCCAGGACGGGCCAGGCTTCGCTTCACCTTTTCGGCCGCGCATGCCGAAGCCGATGTGGACCGGCTGGCGATCTCGGTGGCGCGGCTTCTGGAGACCATCGCGTGAGCGTCTACTTCATCACCGGTGCGGGCACCGACATCGGCAAGACCTATGTGACGACCCTCTTGGTTCGCCACCTCAGGGCGGCGGCCCGGCGCGTCGTGGCCCTGAAGCCGGTGGTCAGCGGCGTGCCGGCGATCGACAGCCCCGACTTCGCCGCGAGCGATACGGCTCAGTTGCTGGCGGCCCAGGGGCTGGCGACCACGTCGGCGACGGTGGACGCCTGTTCGCCCTGGCGGTTCAAGCAGCCCCTCTCGCCGGATATGGCGGCGGCGGCCGAAGGCCAGACGGTGAGCTTACAGGCCGTGCTCGATTGGTGCCGAACCCAGATCGGAACCGCCGCCGACGGTTCCGTGGTGCTGATCGAAGGCGTTGGCGGGGTGATGAGCCCGATGACCTCCGACGCCCTGAATCTGGACCTGATCAAAGCGCTCGGCTGCGAGGTCCTGCTCGTGACCGGCTCCTATCTGGGGGCGCTGACCCACGCCTTGACCGCGATCGAGACGCTGAAGGCGCACGATGTCGTGGTGAAGACGGTGGTCCTCAACGAGAGCGCCGACTCCGGCGTCGATTTCGGGGCGACCCTTGAGACGCTTCAACGCTATGTCGGCGGCCGGCCGGTCACGGCGGTCCGCCGCAGCGTCACGGCGATTACTATCGAGCTGATCTGAATGAATCTGCAGGCGTTGCTGCCGCGGAACGCCCTCTATGCTGCCTCGCTGACCAGGACGCTCACCCCCAATCGGCGCCCGATACCGTTGAGCTGTAGACCCCAAGCGCGGCCATCCGGCGGATGTCGCCGCCTTCCGACAGGCCCCATGGCCCGACCAACAGGCCTAAGGCGCGGGCTTCCGCTATGGCTTCAGGCGTCACATCGGTGAAATAGGGTGACCATTCCATGCCGCCGTGGGCCTTGATGGCGGCCAGGTCGGATCCGCCGTGGTCGCAGGAGTCATGGCCGTCACGCCAGGGCGACGGGCCTTCCAGGGCGGGCTTGCTGCTGAGAGACTTCGGAATGGTCAGGTGCGCCGTCTTTATCCGCGGCCGGCGGGCGACCGATAGACGCAGCACCTGCCAGTCGAAAGCGATGATCTTGGCGTGCTCAAGATAGTCCTCAGCCTCCAGATCGGCGAACACAGCGTCCACTATGACGGCCGGTTCAGGAGCGTCGGCCGGGTTTTGGGGATCAGTCTTGATCTCGACGTAGATCATACGCGGCGCACCGGGTGTCGCCTTTAGAGCCTGGAGCAGGGATCGCAACGTGGGGATCCGCACGCCATCCATGTCTTCTCGATCCGGGTAGCGCAGGGCATAGGAGGAGTCTGGCCGCAGCCGACCGACGTCGTAGCTGTCCAGCTCCGCCAGGGTCAGGGTCTTCAGCGGCGCGCCGGCTTGCGCCAGCCATTCCCCGTTCAGCCGGGCGTGGTCGCGGCTGAGGCGGTAGTCGTGGTGGGCCACCACATGACCGTCCGCGGTGATCTGTACGTCGATCTCGATGCCGTCGTTGGGCAGCGCAAGACACTGGAGAGCGCCTTCCAGCGAATTAGCGGGCCAGCGGCCATAGCCAGTCGCGCCGGCGATAAGCAGGGGTTTGACGTCAGTCATGGCGGACCTCCGGCAGTTTCGAATCGATAATCGTAACGTCTGGCCGGGGCGATCGGTGGCCTCCAGGTCTACCCCAAGCGCGAGCACCCGGCTAAGGCCTTCGCCGCGTGCGCCGAGTTCGCCCGCGAAGGCCCGTCGCCGCCGCTATCCGCTAGGACTCTGTCTGTCGCTGTTCAAGCAACACTTCGCCAGAGGTTTCCACGATCTCGTCGACGCCGGCCGCGACTATGCAGGCTACGTCGGCCCCGGCGCACGACGAAGCCGTACTGCCCGGCGCCGTTCATCGCGTGATCTACGAAGCCCTCGTTGAGACACCCCAGCTGAGGCGGGCCGCCAGCCGGACTGGCTGGACCTGCCCTTCGATCCGGCCTGACTGCGCTTTTTCGCAAACCCAAGGCCATTGCAACACGTGTTCCGAGCAGGTGCGCCAGCCGATCTTTACCGACGGACTTGATCACTGGCGGAATTTCGAGCCCTGGCTGCCGCTTAAGGCGGAGTTGGGCCCCGCGCTGGAATCCTGGCCTTTCCGAGGCAAGTCGCCGCTGACTGAATCGGAAGGCTAGGGCGCCCTCTAAGCAGATAGAGTCAGGCGCGTGTTTGGCTGCAGCTCGACGCCAACCGCGGCCAGCGCCTTGAATGCTTCGTCGGCGGCCGCCAATGTCTGCGCGATGTCGTCCATGGTCAGGGCGTTCGAAATGAACATGTTGTGGAACGGGTGCATATAGATTCCCCGCGACGCCATTTCGGAGCACCAGAGGTAGCCCTTGCGCAGGTCGGGGTCGTCGTCGAACAGGAACATCGGCATCGTGACCGGTCCGGTTTGCCGCAGGCCAATCCCCCATTTTTCGGCGACGCCGGCCATCCCGACGCGGAGCGCGTGACCGAGGGACTGAATGTTCTCCAGGTAGGGCGTATTCACGATCCGGTCGAGCGTGACCAGGCCGGCCGCCATTGGGCCCGACTGGAACCAGAACGAACCGGTGGCTCTAATCTCGGATGCGGCCTTGCGGGCCTTGTCCGACCCAAGCAGGGCCGAAATCGGGTGGCCGTTGGCGATACACTTGCCCCAGGACGACAGATCCGGTTCGACGCCGACGACCGCCCAGCTGCAATCGCGCGCCAGCTTGAAGCCGGCGCGAACGTCGTCGACGATCAATAGGGCCCCGGTCTTGTCGCACAGCTCGCGAGCCCGACGCGCATAGACCGCGTCCGGTTCGGCCTGGTCGATGAGCACGTCGTGTTTGAACGGGGTGGCGAAGATGGCGGCGAGATCGTCGCCGGCCAGGGCGACCGCGTTTTCCAGCGACTCGACGTCGTTATAGGTGCAGGAAATTCGCCCGGCCGCTTCGCCTGCGGTCGTCCCCGGGGTGGCGGCGCACCAGGCCGCGGCCCCGTGATAGGCGCCTTCGGCGATGATGATCTTGTCCCGCTTGGTGTGCGCCCTGGCGATCATCGCGCCCAGGGTCGTCGCGTCGGTGCCGTTCTTCACGAAAATCGCCCAGTCCGCGTGGCTGACGATCCCGGTGAACTTTTCCGCCAGCTCGACCATCACCGGCGAGACGCCCGTCAAGGTGTCGGTCTTTTGCATTTGTTTGATGAAGGCGTCGTTGATCTCTTCGTCGCCATAACCAAACAGATTAAGACCGAACGCGCACATGTAGTCGATGTATTCCCGACCATCGACGCAAGTCATCCGCACGCCCTTCGCCGAGGTGAAGAACTGCGGATAGTTTTCCGGCATGATCCGCGTCGACAGGTGGCCGTAAATCCCGCGAGGGAATACTTTTTGGGCGCGGAGCTTTAACTCGTCTTCGCTGTACATTGGGCGCCTCGCCGCTGGATGTCCTCCGATCGCCTGGGCGGCGAATCCGCGCGCGCCTCGAAAATCGGACAATTATCGACTTTAAGACTCTCTTGCGCCAAGCCGTCAAGACCGATCAGCGCGCCTCGTCTCAGGTGCGAGCCAGGCGCCATTTCGCTGAGCAGCCCACAGGGCAGGCGCGGCGCCAGACCTGTCGATTTTGGATTATTGTGCGGTTCCGGCGCCGGTCGGCTATCGGGCTGCGGGCGCGCGAAGCGCGATGACGGCGGGCAAAAAAGTCTGACAATAGGCAAGCGCGGCCAACTCTGTCTCGCGAGCAAAGTCGGGAGTTATCTGCCCATGGCGTGCGTAGGATGTCATCCAGATGCCGTCGTAGATGCCGATCAGTGCGGCAAATTTCATTTCCGCATCGTATAGATAAGGCATCTCAAATATCTTGTTCATGCGCTCGTAGATCGATGCCGAGGCGGCTTCTACATTTTTGACGTCAAGTAGTCGGACATCGGGGATCACGTTCGCCCCGAAAAACAGCTTAGCCATCACGGCGTTGTTGTTGTAATATTCGATAGCGCGGTGCAGCTCGACGGTGACGAAATCCTGCCATCGCCGCAACTCCTTCGCCGGCAACGGCCTGATGATGTGTTGGCTCAGGCCAACCAGATAGCGTTCGGCCAGCGCGACGAACGCGGCCTCCTTGGTCGGAAACAGGTGGTAGACCGAGGCGGGCGGCACCTTGGCGGCGCCGGCAATATCGTACAGGCCAACCTCGGTGGTCTCCTTGTCGCTCAGCAAGGCATCGGCCGCATCCAGCAGCATTTCGTATCTGAGACGGCTCCGCTTTTGCGACGGGCGGCGGGGCTCGGCTGCGCTCGCCGCTGCGCGCGCCGTGGTCGTTTTCATCTTTTCCTCGCATGGGCTGGCGCGCCCGCCGGCAGACTGGTGGCGCCACTAAGCTATCTGGGCGCGCGACCATCTTGAAGGGGCGCGATCAGCATTCAGCCGATGACGCCCCTTCCTTGGCTCAATAGTGGTAGGTCAATTCCACCCCATACGTGCGCGGCGGACCTTCGACCGGCTCCAGGAAGCCGAACGGGGCGGAGATGTCGCTCGAAGTCAGATTGTACTTCTGGTCAGCAACGTTGCGAACGAACACGCCCACGGACCAGTGGTGGCTGCTCTCATAGTCGATGTTGAGGTTGTGCAGCCAATAGCCGTTTTGCTGGATGTAGGGGTCGTTCGTCGCGTCGAACCAGTAGTGGCTGCGATAGTTGGAATTCCAGCGGAAATTGACATCGTCGCCGTTCGCCAACGCCCAGCGATAGTTGATGATCCCCGTGAACGTGAACCTGGGGGCGTTCGCCAACTCGTTGCCGGTCAGGTTTGAGCCACCTGCGAACTGGCCGTTGTCCATCCGCGTCTGCAGGAAGGCGGGCTCGAGATCGATGGTCAGGCCGTCAACGGGAACCGCCGTAATCTGGAACTCGGCCCCCTCAGTGTGCGAGGCTGGCGCATTTCCAAGAATTTGCGCGGACAGTTGGGTGGTCGTGCCGTTCCCGAGCACCAGCGTCGTCAGCTCGCTCGCGAAGACCTGTTCGTTCCGGTAGGCGTTGTAGAAGAGGGCGGCGTCCAGAACGAGGCGGTGGTCGAAGAAGGTCGCCTTTTCCCCCAACTCGTAGGCCGTGACGTTTTCGGGCTTCACCGGACGCAGCTGGACCAAGACCGTATCCGGATCGTTGCTGAGGAAGCTTCCGTTAAAGCCGCCGCTCTTGAACCCGGTCGCGATGCTTGCGTAGACCTGGGCCCGGTCGGTGACGTGGTAGCTCAACGCGGCGCGGTAAGTGAAGTTCGAGGCTGTCTGGCTCTCCTCCGGAGGGTCGATGATGTCCGTCAGGGGGCCGTAGTTACCGAGTCCACCCTGCTGAAACTGGGAGGCTTGCGCATAGTCGAAGGTCTTGCGTTCCCAGGTATATCGCCCGCCGAGGGTCAGGGTGAATTTGTTGAACGTGTAGTCTCCCTGCCCAAAGGCGGCCGCCGAGTCTGTGGTTTGCACACTGCGGTCATAGACGATCTGGGCAATGCCATCGAAGGCCCCCGGACCCGGCGGGACGCCGAACCCGCCGCCCAGGTCGCCATCATAGAAGAGCGAGAGCGGCTGATTTTGCCGAAGGTTTTCGTGGAGATAGTAGAGGCCGACCACCCAGTTGAAGTTCTTCTCGCTCTGGGCCGCCCTGAACTCCTGGGTATAGGTGTTCGATTGCACCCCGTAGGTGGCGCGGATCAGGTTGAGCGGGTCGCCATCCGTGTCCTCGGGATGGAGTTTGTCGTCGTGCTGCCAGGAGCTGATCGAGGTCAGCGTGATCGGCCCGGCCTTGTAGTCCGCGCGGAACTGGGTGATCGCCGCCAGGTTGGTCAGATTCTGAGTCTCGGCGTATGCGCCTTTCCAGTAACCGGGGGTGCCGTACCCATAGAGGTCCACGCAGCCGCCCGCGAAGGCCTGCGCGGGCGAACACATGACGGGGGCGGCGGTGTTCTGGGTGCCGGGTTCGAACACGCCAATGTGGCCGTACGGTTCCGGGTGATTGCTCAGATAGCCGATCGACGTGTTGAAATAGAGCTTCAGCTTGTCGTTGGGCTCATACTGCAGTTGCAGCCTGACGGCTTCATTGTTGACGTTGTCGTACGGGGATCCGCCGGTCAGGGAGTTCTGAACATATCCGTCGGAGTGGTTCAGCACGCCGGCGATGCGCCCGTCGAGGCCCGGGGCAATCGGACCGCCGACCGCGCCCTCCAGCTGGTAGGTGTTGTAGTCGCCATACTCCCCGTGCGCGTCCGCGGTGAAGTAGTCGGTTGGGCGGTTAGACGTGAAGAGCAGGGCGCCGCCGCTGGTGTTTCGGCCGTACAGGGTTCCCTGCGGTCCTTTCAGCACCTGCGCCTGCGAGATGTCGAACATCGAGAAATTCTGCACGCCGGGCGCGCTGAGATAGACGTCGTCAACATAGACGCCGTTCGGCCCGGCATTGTTCGTGTCGAAATCGTTCAGTCCGATCCCGCGGATGGTGATCAGGGGCTGGTTGCCCGCGCCAATTGGACTGATGATGGTGACGTTCGGCGTGATCTGCCCCAGATCCTGGGTGCTCTTTATCCCCGCGGCCATCAACTGTTTGCTGGAGATGGCCTGGACGGAAATCGGCACGTCCTGAAGTTTCTGACTGCGCCTTTGGGCGGTCACCACCACCTCGGTGACGCTGGTCGCAGCCGAGCCGGCCGGCTCGGCGTGGGCGGCTTGCGTCGCCAACAAAGCCACTGAGCTGCTGGCGGCCAGTAGCGTGTATCGAACCATGCGGCGTGTGATTTCAGTCATTTTCGACATCCCCCATTTCGCAAAGACCTGACCGCCCCCGTTGGATTCAGCGGAGAGCTTTCCCGAACATCGAGCGTGAGGTCGATATGGCTGCCGGGCCAATGGAAATTCGGGCGCCGCCCCAAATGTAATTACGATATGTATCGATTTTGCCGCCCCGAGGAGCCGGGGTGAACGCGAAACCGGCAGATATGGCAAGGCGCCGTCTTGACCTTGGAAATGAGGGGCCCGACTAAAAAAGCCGGTTAAGAGTCGCAGCGGAGACAGTCGATGCCCGTTCTCGATAGATACCCGGTATGACCCTAAAAGATGTGGTGAGCGGGCCGGACACGCCAGCCAGCGCCGGCGGGATCGAGTCCTTCGGCTATCGCCAAGAGCTGAAGCGGACGCTCTCCGCGTTCGATCTGCTCGTCTATGGTCTGGTCTTCATTACGCCGATAGCGCCCTGGAGCTCGTTCGGCTTCGTCTTCAACGCCAGCCACGGCATGGTGCCGCTGGTTTATATCGTCGGCCTGGTGGCGATGGTGTTCACCGCGCGCAGCTACATGGTGATGTCGGGGGCATTCCCGGTGGCGGGGTCGGTCTACGCCTATGCCGGCAAAGGCATAGGCGAAAGCGCCGGCTTCCTGGCCGGCTGGGCGCTGTTGCTCGACTACCTGCTGCTGCCGACGCTGATCTATGTGATCTGCGCGGTGGCGGTTAACGCCGTGCTCCCAGCGCTACCCAAGCCGGTGCTGGTCGCCGTCTTCCTCGCACTCAACACTACGGTCAACATCATCGGTGTCGAAAGCACCGCCAAGCTCAGTATCGCTCTGTTGGCTTCCCAACTTGTGCTGCTGGCGGTGTTCATGGGCCTCTGCCTTGTCGGCCTGGCGCACGGCGTCGGCGGTGCGCACCTGTCGCTGGCGCCCTTGTTCGATGCTCACAAGGTCTCGCCGTCGCTGATCTTCAGCGCCCTGTCGCTGGCGGCGCTGAGCTTTCTCGGGTTCGACGCCATCTCGACCTTAACCGAGGAGGCGAAGGGCGGCGCCCGGGCCGTCGGCTTCGCCACCATGCTCTCGCTGCTGGTGGCCGCGGGCCTGTTCGTCATCCAGACCTACCTCGCATCCCTGTTTGTGCTTAACCGCACTTCTTTCGCGCCCGGCGACGAGGCCGCGACGGCCTTCTTCATCATCGCCAAGGCCGTCGGCGGCGAGCCGATGCGGTGGACGGTGTCGATTCTGGGCGTATTGTTGTCGGGCCTTGCGGGTGCGCTCACGGCGCAGGCGGCGACCGCGCGCCTTCTCTTCAGCATGGCCCGCGATGGCATGCTGCCGAGGGCGCTGGCGCACGTCAATGTCCGTCGCCAGACGCCCATCAGGGCGATCCTGCTCACCGCCGCCGTTACGCTCGTGCTGGGCATATTCATGGTCGACCAGCTTGAGTTGCTGACCTCCATGGTGAACTTTGGCGCCCTTGCTGGCTTCCTGGCGCTGCACGCGTCCGTCGTGATCTGGTTCATTGTGCGGCAACGAAGCCGCCGATGGATCAGTCATCTGATATCGCCGGTATTGGGCTTCGTCATCGTGGCCTACGTGCTCATCAACGCACAGACCAACGCCAAGCTCGCTGGCTTGATCTGGCTCGCGCTCGGTGTGGTCATCCTTATCGTGATCAGGTTCCGCGGCAAGCGCCCCGGCGCGCTGATAGAAGAGGAGACCCAACGAGCTTAGCCGCCTCGCGTCTCGAAACGGGGGCCGCGTCGAACGCGCTTGCGAGGTCTTGCATCAACCGGTTCTGAGGAAAAAGGAAGGGACACCGAAGCGCCGCCAATGCTGCGGTGCTGGTCGGTCCGCAACGGCCGGGAGGATCTCAAGCTTGTCGCTACCCGCGATCCGAGTCCCATCCGCAACGCTGGTCAGGCTTGGCCTTCCAGCTTCCACCTTTCTAGACGACGTCAGCACATCTAGGCGCGTACAAAACGGGCCCTTATTGTGTCTTCCATGGAAGGGAATCCAGCCATCGTCTCGTCTTTACCGATCGAGTTGGAAGTCCGTCGGCTGCGGCGCTTGCAGGCCGAGGACCGGCACGACGAGGCTCGGATCGGCGCCCGGTCACTGCTCGCCGATCTCCCGGAAAATCGCGACCTGCTGCTGATCGAAGCGATCAGCCTTCGCCACCTTTCGCGCATTGCCGAGGCCTTGGCGACGTTGGAGCGGCTGGAGACGCTGCAACCCCGATTCAGCCGCCTGCATCAGGAGCGTGGCATGTGTTTCGTCGCGCTCAAGGATGCGCCACGAGCGATCCAGGCCTTGCTGGTCGCGGTCAACATCAACCCCGCATTGCCCGCGAGCTGGAGCATGCTCCACGGCCTCTATCGTATGACGGGCGATGCCGAGAATGCCGCCACCGCCACCGCCCACGTAGACACCCTCAAAAACCTCCCGGCCGAGGTTGTCACCGCCACCTCGATGTTTTCCGATGGCGACCTGGCGCTCTCGGAGGAGATCGTCCGCGCCTATCTGCTACGGCACGGCGACCATCCGGAGGCGATGCGGCTGCTGGCTAAGATCGGCATGGCCCGCGATGTCCTCGACGACGCAGAGGTGCTGTTGGAAGCCGTCTTGGTCCTGGCTCCGGATTATCGCGCCGCTCGCTGCGACTACGCCCAGGTTCTGGTGCAGCGTCACAAGCACGTTCAGGCTCGCGAACAGGTCCAACAGCTGCTCGAGCTTGAGCCGGGCAACCCGGACTACCGCTCAATGGCGGCGACCATCGCAGTGGGTCTTGGCGAGCAGAAGGAGGCGATCGACCTTTATCGCGGCATGCTGGCCGACATGCCGGACAATCCAGACCTGCATCTGTGGATCGCACACGCGCTGAAGACGGTCGGCCAGGTTCCCGAGGCGATTGAGGCCTATCGGGCGGCCGCGGCGGCGCGGCCCGACTTCGGCGACGCCTACTGGAGCCTGGCTAACTTGAAGCTGTATCGGTTCGGCGCCGACGAGATCGCAGGCATGCGGGCCGAGGAGGCGTCGCCGACAACGATGTTGGTTGACCGCTATCACCTCAGCTTCGCGCTCGGCAAAGCGCTGGAGGACTGCGGCGATACGGCGGAGTCCTGGGAGTATTACGCACGCGGCAACGCCCTGAAGCGCTCGGAAAGCCGCTATCGTCCGGAGATCATCGAAGCCAACACCCGCGAGCAGATCCGGGTCTGCACGCCGGCCTTCTTCCAGGCGCGCGCCGGCTGGGGCGATCCCCGGCCAGACCCGATCTTCATCCTGGGCCTGCCACGCTCGGGATCCACCCTGCTGGAACAGATCCTGGCCTCCCACTCCCAGGTCGAGGGCACCCAAGAGCTGGCCGATGTCCAGCGGATCGTCCTGGACCTCCAGGGTCGCGAGGCCGATCTGGACAAGCCCCGCTACCCCGGCGTGCTGGCGGACATGACGCGGGAGGATTTCCTACGGCTGGGCCAGGCCTATCTTGCCGACACCCAGGTCTATCGCACCGGCAAGCCCTTCTTCATCGACAAGATGCCGAACAATTTCCGCCACATCGGCCTCATCCATCTGATGCTGCCCAACGCCAAGATCATCGACGCCCGACGTGAGCCGATGGCCTGCTGCTTCAGCAACCTCAAGCAGCTGTTCGCCCAGGGGCAGGAGTTCACCTACAGCATCGAGGACATCGCCCGCTACTATCGCACCTATCTGGAGCTGATGCGGCACTGGGACCAGGCGCTGCCGGGCAAGGTTCTGCGCGTCCAGCACGAAGATGTGGTGGACGACCTGGAAGGCAGCGTGCGGCGGATGCTGGACTACTGCGGGCTCGACTTCGAGGCGGCCTGTGTCGAGTTCCACAAGACCGAGCGCAGCGTGCGCACACCCAGCTCCGAACAGGTCCGCCAGCCGATCTTCC
>Ga0302314_10012023_pt1 | contig 15025 bp, 24 predicted proteins | sample III_Palsa_N2_3_FD_200533 | JGI IMG/M metagenome (GOLD analysis project Ga0302314, IMG submission 200533) | Peat permafrost microbial communities from Stordalen Mire near Abisko, Sweden - III_Palsa_N2_3 | ecosystem: Environmental > Terrestrial > Soil > Palsa > Peat permafrost | place: Sweden... | reverse complement strand
GCCGTCGCCTACATGGAGAAATGAGCGACAAACAAAAAAGGCCTCACATCGCTGTAAGGCCTTGATCTGCTTCGCTAAGGGATGGCTCCCCGACCTGGGCTCGAACCAGGGACCTACGGATTAACAGGCCAAGCCCCGAAGCGCGCCGCAGGCCGCTCAGATGCTCGCGCGTGGGTTGGGCTTGTTCCAATATTGAGTATCCTGCGTGCTTCATAGTGTGTCTCGTGAAAGTTCGTGGTCTGTGCTGGATATTGGATTGCAATCTCACGCGATTTTAATGGCGTTGGATGCAGCGGTTTCGCGCCAGCGCGCTTTGATGTAGATCTCGGTCGTCGACTTGTCGGCGTGGCCGCACAGAAGCTGAATTCGCTCGATCGGCTCGCCGGCCACCCACATGTCCGTGGCGCCCTTGCCCTTCAGATCACGGAAGCCGAACGGCTCCATCGCGCGCAGCGCCGGCGTCTTCGCGCGGGCCTTGACGATTGCCCGGTTCAGCATGCCCAGCAGGCCGCCGTAGGTGTAGCCCTTCCCCTTCAACGTGTGCACGATCGGCTGGTGCAGCTGCGGCACTACGCCGACGGCCTGGTCGATTAGTTCGGCCAGCCTGCCATCGAGCCCGATGTCGATCAGGCGCCCGGTCTTCTTCTGTCGGAAGTGCAGCACGCGGCCCTCGGCCTTGTTGCGGATCGCCGCCGGCGTCCATTGCAGGATGTCCGACTGCGGCCGTTGCAGGGTGCGATAGGTCAGCTCCATCATCAGCTTGACCTGGCGCGGCGCGACGGCGTGCACGGCTAGGTACTCGGCGTGCGTGACGTAGCGGTCGCGCGACTCCTCCTCGTTGCGCGTCACGCCGCTGGCGCGCATGCACGGGTTCGTCGCCAGGCCGCCGGCCTGGTTCGTCCGGAGCATCCAACTGATGCAACTCGACAAGCATGCCTTCTCGCGGTTCGCGCGCACGGCGCGATCCAGCTTCACGCCGTCATCGAGGTATCCCACGACGTGGTGCGGGCCCAGTTGGATCGGTAGCATCTTCCCAAAGTAGGCCTTGAGCGGCACCAGCGCGCCGGTGTAGTCCTCGAGCGTGCGTGGTGACAGGTCGTTCGCGAGGACGCGCTTACCGCATTCGATGATGAACTGGTCCAGGTACCAGGCCATGGTGCCGTACTCGCCGGACGGGTCGTTGTAGTGTTCCGCACGCTTCCGGGCGATCGCCAGATCCTTGCCGACGTTCTCCCAGACGTTGGTGACCGGGTGCACGTAGTAGAAGGTGCCCGCGCGCACATAGAGGCGCTGAGGCAGCCTCAGGCTATCGTCCTTGCGCTTGCGACCCACGCTTGCCTCCCTGGAATAGCTTGAACAGTGCGGCGCGATCTGGCTGGCCAGCGCCCACAGTCTGCGCCGGATCGGCCGCACGGCCAACCAACACGCGCTCGAACTCGCCGCGCGCGACCAGCGGCTTGCCGTTGGGCTTGCGGTTGACGATCAGGCCCAGCCGCTGCAGGAACCTCACCTGATAGGCCGGCACCTTGAGGGGTGCGCAGATCTCGCGCACCTCGTCGTCGGAGAGGAATGGCAGGGCGCTCATGGTTTCACGACCCCGAACTCGACGACCCAGGCCCAGGGATTCGCGTCCCAAGACTCGGCGCCGTTGATCTGGGCCCACAGGTCGTGGAACCACTCGCGCGGGTCGTCGCCGGCCGCCATGTTGGGGAACGGGCAGCCTTCGGCCATGGCGTCGCCGCGGCTGATGTCCTGCAGGCGCTCGACGCGCACGTCAGTGATCTCCAGCGTGATGCGGCTGGCCCAGCGGAACATGTGGATGGACGGCCGCCAGCCGGAGTGGAAGTCGCCCAGGCAGACGTCGTCCGGCAGCTCGGGACGGTAGAGCGGCAGCAGGTCGCCTTCTTCGAGCAGCACCTCGTCTGCGCGGTACTCCAGGCCGTCGACGCCGCCCTCGTGCGGGCACGGACGCGATCCGACGCGCCACGTCTCGCGCACCCAGAGTCGGTCGCCCGACTTGCCATAGGGCGTGGTGGACTGACCCGGTACCCAGCCGACTTGCGTACCGGGCGGCGGCTGCACACGCCAAGCGCGCCGCGTCTGCGTCTTCTGGCCGGCGAGCAGCGCGCGCAGCATCGGGGCGCTGAAGAGGATAGGGCGTTCTTTCATGCTGCAATTCCTTGGAAGAGGTCGATCTGCGCCTGGCGCACGCGCGCCGGAGGGGTAGGGGTAACGACTGGGGTCTCGGCCGGCCATGACTCGCGCAGGCTGCTCGCCACACGCTTGTCGCGGTATAGACCGTGCACCGATCCGGCCGGGTCGGACCGGCATGCATCGCTGTGCATCCAGTACCAGAACTGCACCTCGGGCAGTTGGTGCGGCCACGGGTCGCCGAGGAAGCGCGCCGGGCCCCGCACGATGTAGGTGAAGATCCCGGGCGACATGCGGCCGCGCAGCGCTGGGGCGACGAATTTAGGCACTCAGATCAACCCTTGCGCTGTCTGCTCAGCTCTGTGACCATGACCCGCAGCCACCCCCCCCCTAGCGGCAAGGGCAGCGCACTCGTCGGCCGCTGATCGGATCTCGTAGGGGCGCGCGCGGACCTTCGCCGGCTTGGCCGTGTTGAACCACGCATCCTCGTCCCACGGCAACGGTCGACGCGGGATCGGCTTGTGCATCTCCTCCGCTTCAGCGCATGCGGTCGGGTAATTTCCGATGTCGAAGGCGCGGTCCGCTCGGGCGTCGTCGAGCATCTTCTGCGTGAAGCCCTCAACGACGAAGCCGAGCGAAAGTTCGTCCAGATAGTCGACGCCGGTCAGCTTGGCGACGAGCGGCGCCTTGCGCTTCGGGCGGCTGCCGGCGGCGCCGGTGTCGATCGGCTGGCCGTGGATGTTGATGAACAGGGATTCGGTCATGAGAAGAGGCTCCGTTGTTGTGGGTCATTCGGCCCGGTTGCGGGAAGGCGATTGCGCGCCAGTAACTGGGCCTGCGTCTCGTAGACGACAAGACGGTCGGCGCCCCGAATTGCTCGCCCGTCATCGTCAAGGCGCGCAACCAGCCAGTCGCTGAAGGGCAGGCCCATCGAGTCCTTGTGGCCTTCGGCGGCCCAGGCGATGAAGCTGGCGTGTTCGCGGTCGTGATTCATGCTGCCTCCCGCAGCATCGACGCGTCGACGTAGTTCGCGCCGACGATCAGCGCCATGGGCAGCGGCGACACCGAGTTGCCGCACATGCGCACCTGCGCCGTCTTCGTCAGCAGCTTGCCCGTCGAAGTGCGGGCGATCGTGTAGAGCGGCGGAAAGTCCTGGGCGTTGTACAGCTCGCGCGGCACCAGCATGCGCAGGCAGATGTCGACGATGACGTAGGGCTCGCCGCGCAGCATCACCGTGACCAGCGCGAGCCGGTCATGCGTCGTGACCGTCGTCATAGGGTCGCGCAGATCAGCCCATTGGCCGCCGGTGCCGTGGTACCGCATCAGGAATGCGGCGACACGTAGCGCACCTTCCTCGTGCTCCCGGCTCAGGTGGTACTCGAGCAGCGCCTGGTGCTCGCCGCCGGCCGAGACGGTCGTCATGGGATCGCGCGCGTCCCGGCCGATGCTGTGCTTGCGCAGCGTGGTCAGATGCGCGGAGATCAGTTGCTGCTGGCTGCCGCTCGTGGTGACCGTCGACATGGGCTGACGCAGATCTCGGGCCGGCGTCTCGTTGAAGCCGCCGTTCGCCTGCACCATGAAAGCCGTCGAGAGCGCCTGGCCGCCGCCGCTGGCCGTGACGGTGCCAAGCGGGCCCTTGATGTCATTGGCGCCATGGCTGCGACGCTTCGTCGTGCCGGCGCCCTCACCGTGGCCGGCTTGCACCAAGCAGGCCGCAGTCAGGCCGAACTTGCCGCCGCCAGCGACGACCGTGCCCAACGGAGCTGCGATGTCGAGCGCGCGCGGCGTCTGCCCTTGGCGCTCGCCATAGCCCATCTGCACGAGAACGGCGGCGGCCAGCGCCGTCTCACCTCCTTTCGCGGTGGTGATCGTGCGCAGCGGATCACGGACGTCGAACGCTGTGTCGCGGCTGTGCGTGACGGGCACCAGCGTCGGAGCGGCCAGCATCAGCTCGCCCCGGTTTGCCGCAGTCACGGTCGGCAGCGGCTCGCTCAGGCTGCGGGTTCGGTCGCTCTTGTCGGTGTGCGTGGCCGGCACGATGAACGGTTCCGGGCTCTCCAGCACGTACTTGCGCATGCCATGCGCGATGCGACGCATTGTTGCTTCGGCAAGCGGCTTCGGCCGGTCGAAGATGGTCTTGCCTGGGATCGACCAGTCGATGCAGTCTGCCGCGGCGCGCCAGCGCTTTTTGCCGCCCGTGGCGTTTTTGCTGTGCGTCAGCTCGGGCCAGACGATCGGCTCGCCGTCGAATCGGATGATCACGTACAGGCGCTCGCGCGTGCTATGCGCACCGACGTTGGCGTTCTTGATCACGCACCACTGGACATTGCCGCCCAGGCCGCGGAGGTGCTCGACGAAGTGATTCCAGTTGCGTGCCTTGCGCTTCGGATTCGGCACAAGGAACTGGTTGCGGCGCGGCACCTGCTCGCCCTTGAGGGCTACGCGGTAGCCTTTCTTGCCGGCCGCGTCGACGGTCTTGTCCAGCGTGACGACGCGCCCGGTCGCCAAGTCGCGCTTCGCGATCAGCGGAGACCAGTGCAGCATCTGCTCGACGTTCTCCAGCGTCACAATCCGTGGGCCCTGTCCGGTCTTCCGCAGCGTGCCGACCCACTTCGGGACGACCCACGCGAGCGAACGGATCTCCTGGTCGCGCGGCTGGCCGCCCAGGGCTTGGGAATGGTGAGTGCAGTCGGGTGAGGCATGGATCAGGCCGACCAGCCGGCCTTCGGTTGCCGCCAGCGGATCGACGTCATAGACGTCCTCGCAGAAGTGATGCGTCTGCGGGTGGTTGATCTCGTGCATGCCGATCGCGTCGGGATCGTGGTTGATCGCGATGTCGACATGCCGGCCAATCGCCTGCTCGATGCCCGTCGACGCGCCTCCGCCGCCAGCGAAGAGGTCGATCACGAGCTCGGCGGCGATGCCGAGGAGAAACTGGTTGTTCAGCACTGGATTCCCTTGCGGAAGACTTTGGTGAGTGAGCCGTTGACGCTGAAGCCGCGGCGGCGTGCGGCGTTGGCCAGCTGGGCTCGGACGTGATGGCTTGCCGGCACCTGGCGGAAAAGTCCGAAGTAGCTGTTCAGTGGCTCGAACAGCTCGGCGTCGGGCGCTTCGCGCAGGCGGCGCAGGGCGTTGGGCAGAGCGTTCGCGCGAGGCGTGCGATGCCACGGGCGGATGACATGGCCCACGAAGTCGATGCCGCGCGCGATCGGCTGCAGCACGGTCTTGCGCGGGTTCAGGTGGGCGCCCAGACGCTCTGGCAGGAACGCGTCGACCTGGCGCAGCCAGCCGGCCAGCACCTCGGTCGATTCATGCAGAAACACAAAGTCGTCGACGTAGCGCACGTACCGCGGCGCGCGCAGCTGGTGCTTGGCGAACTGGTCGAGCGCGTCGAGATAGACGTTGGCGAAGAATTGCGACGACAGGTTGCCGATCGGCAGTCCGGTATCCGCTGGCGCATTGAACAGGCTCTTGTGCGGCGGCACCAGGCGCATGACTGCCGCCGGTGAGCGAACCTCGACGTCATCGCGAGGGTCGTGGAACAGCACCGTCTCGGCGAGCTGCTGCCACCAGGCGCCCTCGATGCGCGGCACCAGCTGCTCGCGCAGCACGTGCTTGTCGATCGCCACGAAGAAGTTCGACAGGTCGCACTTCAGATAGAAGGCCGGCCGCGACCAGTTCTTGGTGAGGCTGCGCACCTGACCCTCAAGGCGGCGCGCGGCGTACAGCGTGCCGCGGCCCGGGATGCAGGCGCAGGTGTCGGCCGTGAACGACCGATAGAAGCGAGGCGAGATCCGGTTGTGAAGCAGGTGGTGAACCACCCGATCGCGGAAGCCGGCCGCCCAGATCTCGCGTGGCTTGGGACGCAGTGTGACGAAGCAGTTTGATCGCCCAGGCCGGTAGGCGCCTGAGACCAGATACTCGTGCAGGTCACACAGATTGCTCTCCAGGTGGGCCTCGAATGCGAGGGCACTGGCGCTGTTGCGCTTCGTGCGCCGGCAATCGAGGTACGCCTCGACGAGCAGGTGGAACAGGTTGGAATCTGCGGACGACGACTGCCTGGCGCTCGTAGCTCTTGTTGTTGTAGTTGGTGTTGCCGTTGTCGAAGTTGCAATTCCAGGCGTACGACGCGTAGTTGTCGCGCTTTCAAGGCCGACGATCCGAAGGCTTGCGCCGATCAGATCGCGAGCTGCACCAGACGCGGCCCGCGCGGAGGCGGCGGTATCTGTGGTGTGCATGTCCGTCGCCTTGTGGGCGAGGGGCGCAACCAGATTCACATGGCGCACGGGCATAAGGGCCTTGACCGTCATGCTGCAGGCGCTCCTGCGGTTCGTTCATTGGTCTTCTTCAGCCAGCCGCCACCCTGCTTGCCGATCCCATCCAGCAACTCGGTAGCTTGCGCCCATAGCTTCACCGACATGTACTTGTCGTCGAGGCAAATGCGCAACAGGATCTGCACGGTGTTTTGGACTTCGAGTAGTCGCTCGATGTATCCACGGCGATCAGCCGGCTTCATGCTGGCGTTGGCGCGGGCCATCAGCGTCAGCATTTCGATGCAGTACGCCTTGATCTCGTCGCCAAGCCTCTTGACGTCGCGCGGCATCTGGATCTTGATGCGGATCGCCAGCGATAGCAGCTTGCTGCCAGTCGCATGGATCGGGAGTTTGGTGTGCAGGGACACGGCTAGAAGGACTGAAGGATTAAGGGATCAATCTGCGGACGACGACTGCCTGGCGCTCGTAGCTCTTGATGCCGTAGCCGGCGTAGCCGTCGTCGAAGCTGCAACCCCAGGCGTACGACGCGTCGCCCTCGTATTCGTCCTCCAGCCAAAAGACACCCTCAGTGGGGAGATGGGCCTTGCAGTTCGCGATGAGCAGGCCGCGCTCAGCGAGATTCGGCCGCTTGCCACCGACACTCTCGGCATAGTTGCCAGCACCGGAGTGGTCGTACTTCTTGTCGGACACCGACACCAGCGCGAGGCGATAGTCCAACGTGCCATCGGGCTTCAGCATCTCGCCGGCGTAGTGCTCGCCCGCGCGCAGTTCGATTGCCGCCCCGGCAATGTTCAGGATGCGAGGCAGATTCTCCTCGTAGGTTGCGATGCGCGCGCCCAGCGCGACGTAGTCGGACTTCAGCGCATCCAGGGTGATCTCGGGCATGGGGTCTCCTCGTAGTTGGAAAGAAGGATTGAAGGACTCAGACTTCGATGTGAATCAAGCGGACGACGACTGCCTGGCGCTCGTAGCTCTTGTCGTAGTAGTAGGTGATGCCGTAGCCGAAGAAGCAACCCCAGGCGTACGACGCGTCGGACTTGCGGCCGGTGTCGGCGGTGAGCAGGTCGGCGGTGAAGCACGAGCCTTCCTTGGGCAACTGATCCTTGATGGTCGCGCGCAACAGGTGGAAGGCGGCGCGCGATACGAGTTGACCGCCGCGTTCGCGCGCATGGGCGATGCAGCCGTCGTGATCGAACTCATCGCCGGAGGTTCCGAGGTAGACGACGGCGACGGGCGTGCCATCGGGTTGCGTGGTGATGCCTGCGAACGTTCCGCCTTCGAACGGAGTTCCGAGCGAGAGCGCGGCAATGACGGCGAACTTGATGGTCTTGGTTTCGGTTGTGGTGGTCATGAATCGCTTTCGAGTGGTAGTTGCCGCGACGGGCTCGCGGTTGGCCATGAATGGGGTGGGCCGGTGTTGCTCCACCAGGTCGCCGTTACTACTTGGCGGCGCCGGCCCTCAGAGGGTCAGGCCGGCGCGGTTTCTTCAGGTGGGTACTTCTCGAACTGCAGCGGCTCGATGTGCAGGCCGAAGTAGCGACCGATCGACTCAGACGCGATGAACTCCGCGTACATCACCGGCGAGACGTTCGGGTAGTGATAGATCGCGCCGTTGCCGCGGTTGAATGTGACGGCCAGCGTCGCGGTGGCGGGGTCGTAGCCGATCGCGCGGACTTGTGACGAATCGACGGACGTCAGCGCAATGGGCGGGCGCGGGCCATCCTTAAAGGGCTGGGCAGGCTTGAAGGTCTTCGTCATGTTTCTCTCCGTTGGTGGTGATGGGTGGGGCGGCGTCACATCCGGCGCGACCCGTCATCGCGTCGGCACCGCCCCGTAGTCAGAAAGTGAAAAGCTCGCCGGTGTCGGGGTCGACCTTCGGCTCGGCGCGCGGTTGCGGCTCGCTTGCGGCACGTGCCTCGGCGATGCAGCGGTGAGGCGTGCCGTTCGGATTCATCGGGCGCCGATCCTTGAAGCTGATCGGAGCCGTGCAGCGATTGCAGGTGTAGGCGCGCGGCGCCCCGGCGCCATTTCCGCTACTGCGGAGGCACCGATGCTCACGGCCGTCCTCGCCGTAGGGAACGCGATCCTTGAACACGATGTTTGCGCCGCAAAATCTGCATTCGAGAGTGCGAGGCGCGTCTTCGAAATCGGACATCACGCCGCCTGCAGTTCGCACACGTGCGCGATGTGACGCGCCAGCGCAGCGCAGATCAGGGGCCACTGGCTCTCGCGGTACAGCCGGGCCGTCTTGTCGACCGCCGCGGGCTGGATGTGCAGCTGCTCCGACATGAACGCGGCGGTAACGGTGAAGCCCAGGCGCGCGCAGATCGCGCCGAGGTTCAGGGTTGCGGGCTCGTTGGCCACCGGCGCCTGCGCGGCCGCGCGCTGGAACGGCACGACGGCCAGCGCGGCAGGGGCTGGCGCTGGCGCGGCGTGGATGACGCTCACTGCCTTGCCGTTGTCAACCCATTTCGACAGCCTCTCGGATTCAGCCAGTCGGTCGGCCTCTGCCTTCGTCTCACGGTCGATCCGGTTCTGTTCATCCTGCGCCCGTTTGCGTTCGATCTCGGCCGCCCGGTCGCGCTCGGCTTGCGCTTCGCGCTCCTGCCGCAGGGTCTCGGCTGCGCGCGCGTCGGCTTCGCGCTGAGCCTTGGCCTGCTCCTCGATGCGAATGCGCAGGCGTTCAGCTTCCTGGCGCTGCAGTTCCTTCGCCTCGCGGTCGGCGATCCGCGACTTGATCAGCAGGGCCAGGTCGTCCGGCGCCTTGGCGACCAGGACGGCGACGTCGGCGAACAGGAACGCATACGCCTCCTGGGCGTCGATCGTGCGCAGGTTCTTGTCCAGGCGCAGGTGTGCGCTGCTGGCCTCGATCTTCACGCGCGCCAGTTCGGTGTCGACGGCGTCCTGCAGGCTGGCGACGGTGCGCTTGTTCTTGACGACGCCGGCGAAGTCCGCGTGGATCTGCGGCAGCTGCACGCGGCCCAGCGATGCGTTCAGCTCGCGCACGTGCTTTTCGAACGCCTTGTTGCCGCCGGCGACGATCTCGGTCTTGATCTGCAACTTGCGCGCTTCGAGCAGCTTCTCGGCCATCAGGCGGTTGTCGCGCGCCAGCTTAAGTAGCATGTCCTTCGTGCGTTTCGCAGCATCGACGGACGAGACCTGCGCGAGCATCTGCGTCTCGGCGGCGTTGAGCGCGGCCTCGGCCCTTTCCAGGGCTTCGATTTGCAGCTTGAGGTCGGCGAAGTGCTGGTCGGTCGATGGCTCGCGGATCAGCTTGTGGTCGATGAAGTCGCGCAGCGCGACCTCGAAGGACTTGAAGTTGTCCTTGATCGCGATCTCGCCCGTCACCTGGACGGAGACCGATGGCAGGGCGGTGACCACGGCGGCCACGACGACGGCGGCCGGCGTGGACGCGACGAATCCCTGCAGGTCGGCCTCAAACTGGGCCCAACCCGCAATGATCTGCGCGCGTAGTGCCGGGTCACTGGCATACCAGCAGTGACGCTCTTCCACCAACTGGTCGTTGTTCCCGTTCCACTTCGACGCCATGAACAGCACCTGCTCGGCGCCGGCGATCATGAGCTGCTGCTCCATCTGCACGCGGTAGACGTCGGGCAGGCGCACGTCGCAGTCGAAGCCCGACCCGGTGACCGGCAGGCAGGCGCGCAGCGCGTCGTTCAGCGACTTGTGCTCGAACAGCGTCTCGCCGCCCATCGTCATGCCGTCGAACGACGCCGAGAGCTTGCCCTCGCTGCCGGTGACCGGGTACAGATCCTCCTCGAGGATGGCCTCGGCCAGCGGGCGGGCCAGCGCCTCGAACCGATGCCCGTCGTCGAAGCGGCGCTGTGTGCCGGCGTCGACTTCCTTCGCGATGCCGGTGGAGTACTGCTGCAGCAGCTCCGTGCGGGTCATGTACGGCGAGCAACCCATCATCGCCGGCGCGTCGCTGGCGTTGAAGTGCTGGGCACGGTAGGCCAACCACTCGGGCGAGCCTTGGATCAGGTCGTGGATTTTCATTGCTGGTCGTCCGAAGTTGCGGCGGCCTGGCCGTCGATGGGCGAGGCGTCGAACACCTCGAGGTTGCGGATCGCGGTCTTCTGAGCGTCGGAGAGCACTCCCTTAGTCGAGACCATCGCGATGAGGCGGTCGGCGGTCTGGCGGCCGCTCTGCACTGCAGCCTTCCACGCGGTGAAGTTCGCGTCGAAGCTCTCCTGCGGGTAGGGTGTGAGCTCGGGGCGAGCGGGCGGCGGCGGGGGGGTCGCGACGACCTCGTCGGCCATTCCCATGTCGCGAACGGTCGGCATGTCCATCGCCTCTTCGGGAACCATCATTCCGCCGATGGCTGCCGGGTAGACGGCGCGGACGCCCTCGGCGATGCAGCGCGCGCGCAGCATGGCCCGGGGGTAGTTCTTCCAGTTGTCCTTGCCCGTCAGGCCGGCGCGCTTCGCCTGCTCGAAAGTCCACTCCATCCGCAGGGTGCCGCCGGAAGGATGCGAGAACGAGGCGTCCGCCTTCGTCTCGCTCAGCTCGTTCCACTTGATCGAGCCGCCAGCGGCCTGGAACCGCGCGAGGACGCTGTGCGTCTTGCGGGTGGCCTTGCCCTGGATGATGTCGTAGTCCTGCGAGATCGTCGCGGGGTGCTGCTGCTCGGACTGAGCGACCAGCATCAGCGCGAGCGCTTGGTCGCTGTTCTTCATGCCGAAGAGACCGGACTTCGCCATGGTGTCGGCCATGCGGATCATCTCGTCGAACGAGATTTGCTGTTGAACAGCGACTGCGGTTGTCATCAGAGGTGTTTCCAGTTGGTGCCCGACAAGATCAGGCTGATTTCGGACTGCGATACCCCGTAGCGGCGCGCCAGCACGTACTGGTTGGCGTCCACGCTGCGGGGCTCGTAGGCGGCGCGGATTTCGAGGACTTGAGCGGGCGTCAACTTCGACTGAGCGACCTGCTCACCGCGCAAGTTGCGGCCGTGCTCGACGCGGTCGGCGACGTTGTCCTTCACCGTGCCGGGCAGCAGGTGCTCGACGTTGATGCAGGGCGGGTTGTCGCAGCGGTGACGGATCACGACGCCCTTGAGCGCGTCTGGGTGGACCATCTCGTTCAGCGCGTAGGCCAGCCGGTGCGCGAGGAACTGGCGACCCTGGAACTGCCCGTAGCCGTAGCCGGACTTGCGCAGCGATCCGCCGAACGGGATGCACGGGGTGAGGGTGGTGGTCACAGGTGGAACCTCGGCGCCGTCAGGAAGTCGAGGAGGGCGCCAGCGAAGCGCCTGGCGCGCTTGCGCAGCGACACGCGGCCGCCGGTGACGGCGATCTGGATGGGCGGCAGGTCAGGGCGGATCGGGTGGACGTTGTCCAGCTCGCTGGCCTGCGGGTCGGGGACAGCGCGGCCGTGACGGTTCCAGCGGCCGGGGAGAAGCGCCCGGGTCATTCCTGCCATCCCGCGGCCACGAGGCCTTCGGCATGCGCCTCGGCGTAGTCGGTGGCCAGCGCCTGCAGCTGCGCGGCGCGCATGGCGACCAGGTCGGCCTCCGGTGCGATCAGCAGGTGCAGGTGGTTGTCTGGGCCGTCGGCCTCGAGCAGGTCGTGCGCAACGATCGTGACCGGCACGCTGAAGACGCGGTAGGCCCATCGGTCGCGCGGATCGCTCTCCGTGGCCGCGTTGTAGCGAACGGCCCGCGGCAGCTTCGGCGTGCTCGCCGCGTGCGCGTGCTCGATCGCGCGCAGGAACATGCGGCGCAGCAGGTGGTGCATGTTTTCCAGCGCAGTCTTCGCGGCCGCGGCGTCTGCCTCGTCGGTCAGCGCTTCGATCTGGTCGTCCGTCAGGCGATCGCGTGCGGCGCTCGTCATCGGGAAGAGGGCAGCAGCGCGCGTGATCGCGGCCGTGCTGGTGGTGTGCAGCGCGACGTTCATTGCGCGCTCACCGACTGCAGACCCGGGTGCGGCTCGAACTCGTAGTGCTTCGTCGCGTCCTTGTTGACCAGCTTCCAGCACCGGGCGTTGCCGCCGACGATGCGAAGGGAGAGGAAACCGACCTTGACCTGCTCGCCAATGGCCCACGTCTGTTGCGCGGGGCGGCGGGCTTGGGGCATTCCGTAGCGACTCATCTTCAGCTCCATCGGGTTCGTGATTCGATGGAGCGACTGTGCCACAACTAAAACGTGTGCACAACCAAAACGTGTGTAAGTGATAACCCTTGGTTGTGTTGTGGGCGTGAAAAAGCCCGCCGGAGCGGGCTTGGTTGGCTAGCGGCGCCGATCTACCGAGGTCGGTAAATCTTCAGTTGGTCGTTGTCAACGTCATCTTCTATTTCGCTGATCAGCGTGCCTGGCGCGACACGCATCATGTCTTGCTGAATTTGCTGACCACCAACGAAGGATGTTTGCTTCACGACCTCGCAGGGCACCTTGCAGCTCATGACGATGAGCACCCCGTTACTCACGGACGTGATCTTGCGGACGCCGCCGCTTTCACCCATGTAGCGAACCATGATCATTTCCTTGACGCCCGTCCCGGCGGCCCGCTCGGTCTCGCTGACGGCCGGCTCGTAGCCATACTCGCCGTCCTGCTCAATGGCGAAATTGTGCGGCGGCGGCTCAGGCGGGGGCGCCGGCTCATTTCGCGGGGCAGGCGCCACAGGCGTGGCGTCCTGGGCCGTCGCAACGTTGGTCGGGTGTGTGGCGATTGCTGATGGGCTATCGGGCTGTCCGGCCCACACCAGGCCGCCAGCAAGTACAGCCGCACCGACAAATAGGCCAACCACCTTCGGAGTTGTCGCCGAGACAACTTTTATCGGCCGGAATTGGTCGGGCGGCGCACCGCACTTGGGGCAATTCGCCGCTTCAGTGCTGACCGCACCGTCGCACTCTGTGCAACTCGTCATCGCCATAGATCGCCCTCCTGTTATCCGCGTCTGCCAACTGTGCCGTCGAAGACGGCCAATACGGTCAGCCCATCACGTTCCGAGTCCATCGTCACGTAATCACCATGTTCCGGCTTCGCCTCCCAGCGGCCGTTCGGCGCCTGGCGGTATGTCCGGATGTACCAGTCGCCCGATGCGTCCTCAATGAGCACCGTGTCCTTGTTTCTCGGTGCAAACGACCTGTCGAAGACGACTTTCATTCCTTGCAAGATGATCGGCGCCATCGAATCGTCCGGCGCCACCACACTGAAGCGCTCATTGGCCGCCAGCATCGACTTGTCCCCCCAGTTCACCGTCGGTAATCCCGACTTTGGCTCGACTGTGGAGGTTCGATGGCTCACTGTTTGAGCTACCCGCATCGATCGGTGGGATTCGTCGACAACGATCAGGTCAGGCGCCTCGGAAAGGTAGATCACGCCATGCATGAATGTCTCTATCGGCACGTGCAGGGCACTCGCGACCACGTCTGCGCGACGCCTTGATGGCGCGGCCTTCCCCTCAACCCATTTCCGCAAGGTCTCGTAGCTGACGCCAAATTTCTTGGCGAGCGCCTTTCGAGTCAGGGGCGCAAGGGCAGGGTTGGTTTCGGCGATGCGGATTATCCGGTCGCCAACGGTGTCCTCGTTCATGCCCGGCAGGTTGCCACAACAAAACGATGTGTCTAGCAACATAAAAGTTGTGCCACACGTTTTAGTTGTGTAGTATGCGGGTCATGAACGACCCAACCGCCTCCGCCATTGCCCGCCTGGTTGAATACCACCAAGGCCCGTCCAAAGTCTCGCAGCTCCTCGGCGGCAAGCCGGTCTATCAGGAGGTGCAGCGCTGGGTTGCTCGTGGCTGGGCCTCGCCGATGCACATTCTCGCGCTCGAGCCCTTTCTGCCGGACGGCATGACGATACATGACCTGAACGCCGACAGGTTCAAGGCGCGCGGCGAGGTCGCTCCGCCTCCTGGGCCGCCTCCGACCTTTGCGCGCCGCACCACGGACCACCCCGAAGGCGCGACTCCGGCGCCACATCAGCCCGGAGAAGAGCGCCGGCACGAGCCCGACCGCCGCGCCGACGCGCGCCTCGCGGCCGAACAGTCGACCGAGGCCCTGGCCGCCGCGATCACTGCGAACGCGCCGGCCTTGGCCCACGCGCTCGCGCCCGCCGTCTCCGAGGCGCTGGCCCCGGCGATCGTCGCGGACGCGCCGGCGCTCGCAGCTGCGCTGAAGCCGGGCCTGGCGGCGAAAAAGAAGACGGAAGGCTGACCGATGCTGACCGTCATCGCCATCAGCTTGGTCTTGTTCATCCTGGTCACGTCGTTCTGCAAGCGGCAGGGCCTCTTCGATGCCGGCTCCATGGGTTTTGGTCAACTCTGCGCCTTCGTGCTCTACGCGGTCGTCTGGGCGCTGCCCACGCTCGCGATGCTCGCCGGCCACTTCATCCGCGTGAGCTGAGCCATGACCATCCCGTGCCCGTTCTGCGGCCGCGCCGCGCGCGACCTCTTCACGCTGTCGCTGCACCTCGACGACGACCATCCCGGCCGTGAAGGCGAGCTCGTCGTGGCCGTCGCGCCCGAGCTGCGCTTCGTCCCGATCTTCGAATGCGACATCGATGCCGTGCATCGGTCGCGCGCTGCGCCGCCGGCGCTCTGCTGTTGAGTTCATGCCCGGCAGTCTCCTTTTTTTGTCC
>Ga0302314_10012022_pt1 | contig 15026 bp, 15 predicted proteins | sample III_Palsa_N2_3_FD_200533 | JGI IMG/M metagenome (GOLD analysis project Ga0302314, IMG submission 200533) | Peat permafrost microbial communities from Stordalen Mire near Abisko, Sweden - III_Palsa_N2_3 | ecosystem: Environmental > Terrestrial > Soil > Palsa > Peat permafrost | place: Sweden... | reverse complement strand
AGCGCATTGAAGTGGCGGATGAATTCCGCCCGGGTCTGGTGCAGGTTGGCGAGCGGCGCGCCGGATAGTTCGAGCTGACCGCCGGGTTCGAGCGAGATCGAGGCACCGGATTCGGGGCCGGTTCCGGTGAGCCCGATCAGCGCGCCTTGATCGAGGATCGGAACGAAATCCTCGCTTTGCAGTCCCTCGAGCACCGCCTGGATACCGCGCGGGGAGTACGGCGGCGGGTGAAGATCGATCGGCGCGAAGCCGAATTTCTCATGCTCGGTGCCGATGCGAAATTCGGCCGGCGGCTTGCAGCCGGCGGCGAGTTCGTCCGCCAGTTGCGCGAGCGAAGTGATCGGGGTGGCGTCGGCCTCTCCGGGATTGGACAAATTTTCCTCAACAGCAAAAAACGCAGGCGAAAACGGGGCTTAGCGTTGGTTCGGAGGCTAGTAGGATTGCAGCAGCGCCAAGCCCGCGATAGCCGCGGTTTCGGCCCGGAGGATCCGGGGACCGAGCGAGACCGGAATAAGAAAGGAATGCCGGCGCATAACGTCAAGCTCCGTTACCGTGAAACCTCCCTCCGGACCAACGATAAGCCCGGCGGCGACGGCCTGGATCGGCGCAGCACCGGAGCGTTCCAAGCAGGCGGCGACGGGCTTGCCCACCGGCCAGCCGTCGAGGAATTGCTGCAACGGGACCGGGGTGTGCATGGTCGGCAGATCGACTCGCTCGCATTGTTCGGCCGCTTCGATCGCGATCGAGCGGAACCGATCGAGGTTGACCCGCTGCGTGTTGCTATGGGCAGTGAGCACCGGATGGATCGCGGTGGCGCCGAGTTCGGTGGCCTTTTGCACCACCAGATCAGTCGCGTCACGCTTGAGCGGCGCAAAGATCAGCGCCAGTTCGCGCTCCACCGTTTGCGGCCGCAACAAGGTTGACGCCCGCAGCGTCGCGCGATCACGCCGCAACTCCACAATGTGGGCCAGCCACTCGCCGTCACGGCCGTTGAACAGAATGATCGGATCACCGACCGAGCGGCGCATCACCGCGCCGAGATAATGCGCTTGCAGCGAAGTGGCCGGAGCCTCGGCGCCCTCGCCAAGATCGGATTCGACAAACAAGCGTATCGACCCATGGTTCATGGCGCTGCGAAGTAGCGTAAGTGCCACATTTGTCAAAATTTTTTTGGTGCGTTCCGGCCAAAAGGAAGGGCAAGGTAAGCCTTCTTTTTTGAAAAAAAGAAGCAAAAAACTTTTGTCAATTTAGCCGGTGCGCCACTTGATACGGCCGCTACGAACGGGTTTGGTGAACCCAATGACCGAATTGCCCGTCGATAGCGAATGGCCGAATTGGTTGCGGCGGCTGCCGGCAAATCTGCGCGCGTACGCTCTGCTCGCAAGACTCGACCGGCCGATTGGAATATGGCTGCTGTTCTTGCCCGGATTATGGGGGATCCTGCTGGCGCGGCCCCCGGCTCTGGAAACCTGCCGGCTGATCGTGCTGTTCGCGGTGGGTTCAGTGCTGATGCGCGGAGCCGGCTGTGTGGTGAATGATCTGTGGGATCGCGACCTCGATCGCGCGGTCGCCCGCACCCGCGCGCGGCCGCTGGCGTCGGGCCTGCTATCGGCGCGACAGGCGTTGGGGTTTCTGCTGCTCCTCCTGCTGCTGAGCTTCGCGATCCTGTTGCAGCTCAACCGCACCGCGCAGCTGCTGGGCGTGCTCTCGCTGGTGCCGGTGGCGCTCTACCCGTTGGCCAAGCGCTTCACCAGCTGGCCGCAGGTCGTGCTCGGCTTCACCTTCGGATTTGGTGCCCCAATGGGGTTCATCGCGGCCGGGGGTGGTTTCAGCCTCGGCTTTGCAGCACTCTATGCCAGCGCAATCCTGTGGGACCTTCACTTCGACACCATCTACGCCCATCAGGACCGCGCCGACGACGCGATCGCCGGCATCGGCTCGAGCGCCCTCGCGCTGGGGCGTCGCACCAAGCCATTCCTGGCCGCCAATGCTGCGATCCTGATGGCGCTATTGGTGCTGGCAGGGGAGGCGCGCGGCCGCGGCTTCGGCTTCCATGCGGCACTCGCATTGCCGGCCGCCTCGTTCGCCTATCAGATCCTGACGCTCGACATCGACAACCCGCAAAACTGCCTGAGGCTGTTCCGCCTCAACCGCGAAACCGGCCTGCTGGTGGCGCTCGCCCTGGCGCTGGGATGAAGGATCCGCGCGAGTTCGTCTTGCGCCACACCGTCTGGCAACGGCACGCCATGGTACCCGAGATCGAGCTTGCGCTTGCGTCCGAGATCACCCCGATCTGGCAGGCGACCGAGGCGTGGCTCGCCCGCGAGGGTATCGAGCCGCCGTTCTGGGCCTTCGCTTGGCCGGGCGGAGTGGCGATGGCGCGACATATTCTTGATCACCCTGAGACGGTTGCCGGCAAGCGGGTGCTGGACTTTGCCGCCGGTTGCGGCATCGCCGCGATTGCCGCCGCTCAGGCGGGCGCCGCGGCGGCATCCGCCGCCGAGATCGACCCACTCGCGATCGCCGCAGTCGAACTCAACGCGGCGCACAATGGCGTCACGCTGGAACTGCTCGCGCGCGACATCGTGGGCGAACCCAACCGCTGGGACCTGATCCTGTGCGGCGACGTCTGCTACGAAGCCCCGATGACCCGCCACATACTCCCGTGGCTAAAGGAGCTAACCCGCGACGCGCCGGTCTGGATCGCCGATCCCGGTCGCGCTTACGTGCCGGAGAATAGCGTCACCGAATTCGCACGATACGACGTGCCGACCGCACGCGAATTGGAGGACCAGGAAATTCGTACTACGCGGTTGCTGAAACTCGCCTAGGAATTCGCTTTGGATACGTATCGAACCGCTGGCAGTTCCTCGAAATGCCGATCGCAGGTGAGAACATCGGCGCCGCGAGCCACCGCCGTAGCATAAACGATCGCATCCGCCGTCGCCAACCGGTACCGGCCGCAAAGCTCCGCGGCTGATAGCGCGATCGCAGAATCGAGGTCGGCGACGACGCAGGTGACGGTAAACGCCAGCACCTGATCCGCCTTGTCCTCGCCGAGTTCCCGCGTCGACCATTTCGCCAGTTCGAGCTGTACAATGGTCGGAACCAGCCATTCGCTGCGCCCTGGTAACTCGGCAGCCAAAGCTTTGCCTGTACGGGAGCCGATCAGCCACTCTATCCAGGCGGAAGTGTCGACCAGACGCATCAGATCCGATCGGACCGATCCCGATAATCTTCTGATTTTGCATCGCGAGCCATGCCCGCCAGGTCTGCGAGGTCGGGCACCGGCACCAGCAATACGGCATCGCCCTTGGGGATAAACGCAAATTCCTGACCAGCCCGCCAACGACGTGCCGCCCGAACGGCCTTCGGGATCGAGATTTGGAACTTGGCTGAGAGTTTGGCGGTATCCCGGGCGGGCATTGCTTTCCTCCGATCGATCATCCGATGGTAAGACAATAGCACAAGCGGCCGCCGATAAAAACCGGCGTTACCATCAATACAGCGGCGCTTCGAACAGCGCGTAGCGCTGTCCGTTCTCGTCCGCCACCCGTTGCGGCATATCCGGACGATGATTCACGCCCGAATAGTGCGTGATCAGCGACCGCCGTTCCAGATTGGGACGGCGCGGTGCGGTGCCGCGATGCATCAGCCGCGCGTGCCAGAGCAGCACGTCGCCTTTACCGGCGATGAATTGCACCGGCCGCACACCCCGCGCCGCGATCTCGGCCTCGATTGCCGGCGTCACGAAACGCTCGGCATAGACCTCCCAATGGTTGACCCCTTGCGTACCCTCCCGCCGGTCGCGTTCCTCCTGGGTCAGCAGGCTGCGCACCTTCGTGCCGCTCATCAGCGGCCAGCGATGCGAGCCCGGGATGTATTCGAACGGGCCGCTGTCGGGGCTGATGGTGTCGAGCGCCATCCACACCGCCGAATAGCAGGTCATCACGAAGTCCGGGTTGAGGTAGTCGTCCTGGTGCCAGTCGCGCTCGGTGCTGACCCAGCCGGTGAGCGCCAGGTGCAGCAGCATTTCCTCGCCCAACAAGTGTTTCAGCTTCGCCATCAGCGGCGGATACAGCGCCAGCGCCCGCATTTCCGGCACATGCTGATACGACGACGCCGAGAGCCAGCCGGAAGTATTGGCGACCTCGCTCCGCCGCGCGACGTAGGCGTCGATCAGCGCCCGCGGGATGAAGTCGCGCAGGACCAGGACGCCGTCACGCCGCCACGATCGCTGCTCGGCCGAAAGTCCGCGCTCGTCGAGATCGGCGCGGTCGAGCCACGGCAGCAGCGACTCGTCCGGAACCGCGCAGATGTCCTTGAAGGTGATTTTGCGGGTGACCCGGCGCGGCTTCATCAAGCCCAACCGAACCAGCAAGCCGGGCGGCTTCTCGGTTTCGACGGTCTGCACCCGCTGGCTGATCAGACGGGTCGCCACCGCCTCGCCGTCGAGGCAGCCGTTGATCAGGTGGTGTCCCGGTGGCAACATGCGGCGCAGGGTTTCGAAGCTTTCCTTGGCGCGCACCGGATCGCCGCCGCGCTGGCTGTCGAGCACCCCCAGGCCGAACAGAATATTCTGATCGCCGGCGTCAGTAAGTTTCGCCCCGCCGGCGGTTTTGGCGAGGGTCCGCGCGCGCAAGCCGAGCGCCGCCTCGACCTCGCGGGCCAGCGCATAATGCCGGCTGTTGAACAGCACCGTGAACACTCGCGCGATCACGTTGTCACGGTGCAGCGACCCATCCCGTCCCGGCCGCGGCGGCAGCGCCCGCAGCCGGTCGGCGATATCGGGCGGGCCGTCGCCCGCGGCGGCGTAGAGCGCTTCTGACGTTCGATCCCAATCAGCAGCGCTTTCAACGTCGATCATGGCGTTTTCCGATCTTGCAAGTGCCGCCGGCTAGCCGAAGCACGGAATGGTAGGTAGATACTCCTAGACTGGCGCCACCATCAATCTTCCGTCTAACGATCCGAAAGCTGGCATTCAGGCGGCGCTGGTCTTATCCTGAACCAAACGAGGTCTTGAAAACAACAATGGTGAGCGCCATGCGTCGCTTTAGCCCGGGTAAAACCGCCCTGATCGCGCTGTTGCTCGCGCCATTTGCCGCGATCGCGCACCACGCGGTCGCCATGTACGACACCGCCGACCCGGTCAATCTCGCCGGAACCGTAAAGAGTTTCGAGATGGGCAATCCGCACAGTTGGCTCACCGTAACGGTATCGCAGCCGGACGGCGGCACCATCGACTGGCTGGTCGAGTGCAATTCGGTGGCGCTGCTCAAGCGTTTCGGCTGGACTCGCACCAGCGTGAAGCCGGGCGACCGGATCAGTCTAAGCATTGCGCCGCATTTCGACGGCATCCGGCGGGGCGAGGCGATTTTGGTTACGACCGCTGCCGGCACCAAGTTATCCAATGCGATGGTCGAGCCCTAGGGTGGAGGGAAGGAAGAATCTTCTTTTTGTGAACAAAAAGAAGCAAAAAAACTTTATTCATTGGGCACCGGGCGCCCCCGCCAACCATCGTACCAAAGTTTTTTGCTTCTTTTTTTCAAAAAAGAAGATTCTTCCGTTTTCTTTTCGATGAGTCGCTGGCTTTCCTGGCCGTTCGGCACCGAGACCGCCCAAGGTCTAGATTTGGCCCTCCCTTGGGTGTTCGTTTTATGCGCTCTGCCGGTGATGATCTTCATCGCCATCACCGTGCCGCCCGGCCAGTCCCCTGACGAAATCGCTCACGCCATTCGCGCCGCCAGTGTGGTCCACTTCCAGATCGTGGGTGCACGCGGCAAGCCGGCCTGGGCTCGCGACCATTACGAGGAGCAGCTCAACGTGATGGCTGACTTAGGCACCGCGACCGTCGCCTGGCGCAGCCCGACGGCCGATCAATATTACGGCGCCGCGACCCAAGCGTATGTGCGCGCTACGCCCTGGTCCGGGCGTCTGCTGCCGGCGAACGTGGCCAACACCGGAACCTATCCGCCTTTCCTCTATGTCCCTGCCGCGATCGCGTTTCGGATCGCGCACCGGCTTCGCGGTTCGCCCTATGACGCGTTCATCGCCGCCCGCTGCGCCGACGCGGTTTGCTACGCCCTGCTTGGCCTCCTTGGATTGGTACTGGCGCGGCGCGGCAAGCTGCTGCTGTTCACGGTCCTGGTGCTGCCGCCCGCCTTGTGGCTGGGCGGGACGCTGCACCCCGACGGGTTGATGATCGGCCTTGCCGTGCTGTCGGCGGCGCTGCTGAGTGGGGCCGAACAATCGCGCGCGCGGCTGTGGCTGGCCGCCGCCGCGCTGGCATTCGTCATCCTGGCGCGTCCGCCGCTGATCCCGCTTGCCCTTTTTATCGCCCTGCCGCTAGGCCCGCGCCGCTCGGTGGGACCGTTCCTGCTCGCGTCATTGCCGGGCTTATTCTGGATCCTGATCGTGGTGCCCCACGTCGCGGTGCCGTTCTATTCGGCCGACGCCTCGCCGGCCGGCCCGCTCTGGATCGCCGATCCCAGCCACCTGTTCGGCCAGACCAACCCCGCGATCCAGGCGCGGATCTTGTTATCGCATCCGGGCCGACTGCTCACGCTGCCGGTCGCGACGATTCTGACCGAATGGAAGATCCGCCTGGGAGAATTGGTCGGCGTGGTCGGCACCCTCAACGTTCGTTTGCCCCAATTCATCTGGACCCTCGGCTTCGCGGCGCTGATTGCCGCCTTGGTGGGATTTGGCCGCGACCCCGCCAACGCGCGGCTTAAATCCGCGATTCCGATCTGCGCCGCGACCATTCTGCTGCTTTACGACGCGCAATACATGTCCTGGACCCACGTCGGCGACGCCCTGATCCAAGGCATCCAGGGCCGCTACTTCCTGGAACTGCTGCCGTTCCTGGCGCTGGCCGCAGCACCCCGTCCCGCCCGACCGATCTGGGCGCTGCCGGCAATCATCCTCGCGGCGTGCGACCTCGCGGCGGTGCCGTGGACGATCTTGCAGGCTTATTATGTCAAGTGAGGGCAGGTTAAGGTCTTCTTTTTGTGAACAAAAAGAAGCAAAAAAACTTTGACAATTTGGGCCGTCACCAAACCGGACACGATATGGCGGTGTCAGACACCTTGTGGTACCACACCCCGGCTGGTGCGCGGACGTGGCGAAATCGGTAGACGCACGAGACTTAAAATCTTGCGCCTGTAAAGGCTTGCGGGTTCAAGTCCCGCCGTCCGCACCAACCCATGAGTGTTTTCCGAGTCTATTGGCCGGACCGCCCGCGGCTTAGGTTTTTACCGCACCCTTTCGCCCGCGGGAGCAGCCGATGCCATCCGACCATTACGACCTGATCGTCATAGGCAGCGGCCCCGGCGGCGCGGCGCTCGCCCAGCGCGTGGCGAAAACCGGCAAAAAAATCCTGCTGCTCGAACGCGGTGACTACCTGCCGCGCTCCCAGGCCAACTGGGACTCCAAAACCGTCTTCGTCGACGGCGCCTATCAGGCCGCGGAAACCTGGTACACCACCGATAACCGCGCCTTCCACCCCGGCCTGCACTATAACGTCGGCGGCAATTCCAAAGTCTACGGCGCCGCTCTGTTTCGCCTCCGCGCGCGCGATTTCACGGAAATTCGCCACCACGACGGCATTTCGCCCGCCTGGCCGCTGCCCTACGACGCATTCGAGCCCTACTATACCGAGGCGGAAAAACTCTTCCACGTCCATGGCTTGCGCGGCGAGGATCCCAACGAACCACCATCGAGCGGCCCGTTTCCCTACCCACCGGTCAGCCACGAACCGCGCATCCAGGAGCTTAACAGCCGGCTTACCGCCGAAGGCCTGCACCCGTTCCATCTGCCGCTTGGCATCCTACTCGACGAACGCAACGGCCGCGCCACCCCCACCAGCATCTGCATCCGCTGCGACGCGTTCGACGGATTTCCCTGCCTGCTCAACGGCAAGGCCGACGCGCAGGTGATCTGTGTCGATCCCGCGCTGGCGGCCTATCCCAATCTTACGCTGCTCACCAACGCCTATGTCAGCAAACTCGAAACCGACCCCGGCGGCCGTAGCGTCACCCGCGTGCAGGTGACCCGCAACGGCGAGCAGGAGGAGTATTCGGCCGATATCGTGGTGGCGGCCTGCGGCGCGCTGTCGTCCGCGCTGCTGCTGCTGCGCTCGGCGAACGGACAGCATCCGAACGGGCTCGCCAACGGCTCGGATCAGGTCGGGCGCAATTACATGCGGCACAACCAGTCGGTGCTGATGGCGCTGATGCAACAGCCGAACCACACCGTGTTCCAGAAGACGCTTGCGATCAGCGATTACTATTTCTCTGCCGATGACTGGGATTTTCCGCTCGGGCTGATCCAGATGTGCGCGTCGTCGCACGCCGACCAGATCCGCGCCGAGGCGTTGCCGAGCTGGCTCGAATGGCTGCCGGAGATGCCGTTCGAGGTGATGGCGCGGCATTCGATGGATTTCTGGCTGTCGAGCGAGGATCTGCCGCGGCCGGAAAACCGGATTTCCTATGATGGCGACCGGGTGGTGCTGGCGCTTACCGAAAACAATATGGAAGCGCATCACCGTCTGCGCAAAAAGCTCGAGCACATCGTCTCGGTTGCCGGCGGCCACGCGGCGCTGCTCGAGCGCAAGCTCTATTTCGGCACCGACATTCCGATCGCGGGCACGGCGCATCAGGCCGGGACGCTGCGATTCGGCACCGATCCCGCGAGCTCGGTGCTAAATCCCGATTGCCGGGCGCATGAGCTGGACAATTTGTATGTCACCGACGCGAGCTTCTTTCCTTCGATCGGCGCGGTTAATCCCACGCTCACGATCATCGCCAATGCGCTTCGCGTCGCCGACATCATCTGTCAGCGGCTTGGCGCATGAGCGCGGTTTTTTGGATCGAGCTGGGTGTGCGTTGTTTGCTGGTGGTGCTGTTTCTGCCGTTTAGTGCGCTCGATAAAATTCTGAATTTTCAGGGTGCGATCGCGCAGGCCAGGCAGGCGGTGGCGTCGCAGGCATTGGCGGTTGGGTTGATTATCGCCGGGCTTGGCGTCGAGATTTTCATGTCGCTCGGGATCTTGACCGGCGTTGCCGACCGGTTCGCTGCTTTCGTTCTGGGCGGTTATTGCGTGGTCACTGCCTTGCTGTGGAAGCAGTTCTGGCTACCGGGGGATTTCTGGCGCGGAGGCGAGAGCAAGGCTCGCGATCTATTCTGGGATTTTCTGAAAAATTTTTCCCTTGCAGGGGGCTTTTTGTTGTTTGCGTTCGGCACCAGTTCGGTTGCTACACGCGCGTTTCTGTCGCATCCGTTTGCGTCGTCTCATCCCTACAACTGAAAAAGTCTTTTTGCTTCTTTTTCTTCAGAAAAAGAAGATTCTTCCATTTTTTGCCTGAGGATTTTTTGTCATGACCGATCGCCCAAGAGTTCCCTACTGGCATATCTGGACCGATGAAGACGGTATCAGTCATCAGGCTTGTTGTCAGTTGGATCGATGGGAATGGGCGGGGATCGGCGCCGCTGCCGCGCAATGGAACAACCAGCAGTCTTCCGGCGAGGCGACGGTGGTTTTCACCGTGCAGCCGGTGGGCTGGGTTGGGGAGTGGCACGAGAATCCGGCGCCGCAATGGATTGTACCGCTTTCGGGGCGGTGGTGGGTCGAGTCGATGGATGGCGTGCGTGTGGAGCTGGGGCCGGGCGATTTGTCGCTGGGCGAGGACCAGAACTGCGTCGCCGACGCGGCGGGGCGCAAGGGGCATCGGGCGGGCACGATCGGCGATCAGCCGGCGGTGTTGATGACGGTCCGGATGAAAGTGCCGCCGGTGCGCAAGGCTTGCCATTGCAGGTAGCGAGATGGACGGATTCGAGATCATCGACCCGCGCTTCAAGTCTTTCGTGCTGCCGAATGCGCCGCTCGAGCGGTTAGCTTCGGGGTTTCGCTGGCTCGAGGGCCCGGTGTGGTTCGCCGATCACCAATGTCTGTTGGTGAGTGATCTGCCCAACGATCGGGTCATGCGCTGGACCGAGGACGGCGGGATTTCGGTGTTTCGACAGCCGGCAGGGTTCGCCAACGGCCACACGCGCGATCGCGAAGGGCGGCTAATCGAGTGTTCGCATCAGGATCGCTGCATCAAGCGCACCGAGCTCGACGGCACGATCATGGTTGTGGCCGATCGCTACCAGGGGCGGCGGTTGAATTCACCCAATGATGTGGTGGTCGCGAGCGACGGCTCGATCTGGTTCAGCGATCCGGTCTATGGCATCAGCACCGACTACGAGGGCGGCAAGCAGACGCCCGAATTGCCCCCGGCAGTGTATCGACTGGACCCGAGCGATGGTACGCTTCGCGTGGTGGCGGATGACTTCCAGGGCCCCAACGGACTGTGTTTCTCGCCCGACGAGCGGCTGCTTTACATCGCCGAGACCGGCGAGCAATTCGCGCAGTGTCCGCTGCAGCACATCAGAGTGTTCGATGTGGGCGAAGCGGGCGGGCTTTCCGGCGGGCGGGTGTTTCACCAGATAAACCCAGGCGCCGCCGACGGATTTCGTTGCGACTGCGAGGGCAATCTGTGGAGCAGCGCTGCCGACGGGGTGCATTGCATCAGCCCGGATGGGGTATTGTTGGGCAAGATCCTCGTGCCGTCGACGGTCGCCAATCTCACATTCGGCGGGCGCCATCGCAGCCGCCTGTTCATCTGCGCCGGGCGCGAGCTCTACGCGATCTATCTGAACCAGCGCGGCGCGGAACGGCCATGACGCTGCTGCGGCTGGCGCGGGTCGTGCTGAACGTCGGCGATCTGCGGCGGGCGGTGGCGTTTTATTGCGCCGCGCTGGGGTTTGCGACAGTGGGCGAGGATGACCTGGTCGAAGGCGAGGCCCGTTCGGTCGTGCTGCGGCTGGGCGCGCAGGAACTCGAATTGGTGGCATGGCGGCAGCCTGGTGCGGCCTATCCCGTAGCGAGCACCGCCGCCGATCTGTGGTTCCAGCATTGCGCGATCGTGACCAACGACATCGCGGCCGCCTACCAGCGGCTGCAGCGCTACGATGCGGCGCCGATCACGCGCGGCGGCCCGCAACTGCTGCCGCCGGCCACCGGATCGGTAACCGCGTACAAGTTTCGCGATCCGGACGGGCATCCGCTCGAATTGATCCATTTCCCTCACGGCAGCGGCGATCCGGTCTGGCAGGTCGCCGCCAGCGGCCCGACGATCGGGATCGATCATTCGGCTGTGAGCGTCGGCGAAGTGGACCGCAGCGTCGCGTTCTATCGCGGCTTGGGGCTCGATCTCGCTGCGCGGCAAGTGAATTCCGGACCGGAACAGGACCGGCTGGACGGGCTCGCGGCTGTCACCGTGGACGTGGTCGCGCTGTTGCCGTTGGCGGCAACGCCGCACGTGGAGCTGCTTTGCTACCGCACGCCACTCGGCCGTGAAGCGTTTCCGAGCCCGTGCGGCCGCGACATCGCCGACACCAAACTGATCTTCGCGGTCGATGATCTGGGCGCGTTGATGTCGAAATCCGAGCCGGGCGTCGCCAGGCTGCGCGACCCGGACGGGCACGCCATCATCCTGACCGAAAGCCCTTAGCGGTAGGTAGATTCCGACTCTGCTAGCTCGCATAGTGCCCCGCTAGGATTCCTGGTACGGCACCGGACGCTCGGACCAACGGCCTTCCCGGCCAGGATTGCCGCCCGGTACGAGTCCGCGGACGATGGTGGCAGATGGACCCGCAACAAAGCCAACCCGACGAGCAGTTGCTGGAGCAGCTCGAGCGCGCCGCCTTTGATTATTTCCTTGAATACACCGATCCCGAGACCGGCCTGGTCGCCGACACCTCGCGCCCAGGGTCGCCCGCCAGCATCGCGGTCGTGGGCTTCGCGCTTTCCTGCTATCCGATCGGCGTCGAACGGGGCTGGATCGCGCGCGCCGAGGCCGCCAGGCAAACTCTGAAAATCCTCCGCTTCTTCTGGCACAGCGCGCAAGGGCCGGAGCCGGACGTCACCGGCTACAAGGGCTTCTATTACCACTTCCTCGATATGCCGACCGGTAAGCGAGTGTGGAACTGCGAATTGTCGCTGATCGATAGCAGTCTGCTGCTCGCCGGAATGCTGACCGCGGCGGCTTATTTCGCTGCGCCGATACAAGAGGAGCGCGAAATCCGCGATCTCGCCGACGCACTCTATCGCAGAGTCGATTGGCAATGGGCGCAGAACGACCATCTTACTGTGCCGCAAGGCTGGAAACCCGAATGCGGCTTTCTCCGCTCCGGCTGGGAAGGCTACAGCGAGGCGACCATCCTCTACGTGCTCGCCCTGGCCTCGCCGACTTTCCCGTTGCCGCAAGAAAGTTTCGGCGGCTGGACTGCCACCTACCAGTGGGAAAATATCTACGGCTACGAATTTCTCTATGCCGGGCCGTTGTTCATCCATCTGTTCTCGCACGCCTGGATCGATTTTCGCGGCATCCGCGACGATTTCATGCGCGAGAAAGATTGCGACTATTTCGAGAACAGCCGCCGCGCGGTGGCGATCCAGCGCGAATACGCGGCACGCAACCCGCGTGGCTACGTCGGCTACGGTCCCAATTGCTGGGGCATCACTGCGGGCGACGGGCCGGGCAACGAGGAGCTGCGCGAGGGCGACCGGGATCGGCGTTTTTTCGGCTACACCGAACGCGGCGTGCCGTTCGGCCGCGATGACGGCACCGTCGCGCCGTGGGCCATGGTCGCGGCGTTGCCGTTTTCGCCGCCCGCGTCGCTCGCGGCGGTCCGCCGCGTGATGGCACGCTTCCCGGAGGTTTTCGCCGGCGCGCGGATCAGTAGCGCCTTCAATCCCAGCCTGTTCGAGCAAGGCGGCTGGATTTCAGAGGGGTATTACGGCCTCGATCAAGGGATTGTGGCGATGATGATCGAAAATCATCGCACCGGGATGATCTGGGAGCTGATGCGTTCGTGCCCCACTATCGCCGCCGGATTGCGCCGCGCCGGCTTTGCCGGAGGCTGGCTGTGAACCAGAGCTCCTACCGCTGCGAGCTGCTGGCCCACGCGCGGCCGCCGCAATGGCAGAATCCGGAGCCGGCGGATTGCTACGATCTGCTCGTGCTCGGCGCCGGGCCGGCGGGGCTCGCCGCCGCGGGTGCCGCGGCCGAAGCGGGTGCGCGGGTCGCGCTGATCGAGCGCCATTTGTTGGGCGGCGTGTCGCTGCTCACCGGTGCGGTGCCGTCGAAAGCGATCATCCGCAGCGCGCGCCTGCTCGCCGAGATGCGGCACGCGGAGAGATTCGGCACGAAGATCCCAGGCGGCATCGAGGAGAATTTCGATCTCACGATGGATCGGATGCATCGTCTGCGGATGCGGGTTAGCGCGTATCATTCGGCCGAGCGGCTAAAACTCGCCGGGATCGATCTCTTTTTCGGCGCGGCGCGATTCGCGAGCGCGGATCGAGTCATTGTCGGCGACACCCATATGCGCAGGGGCACCGGCTTGCGCTTCAACCGAGCGCTGATCGCCACCGGGGCGCGGCCGCTACCGACGCAAATTCCCGGCCTGGAACAGGCCGGCTATTCCACCAGCGAGGAGGTGTTCCACCTAACCGCAATTCCCAGGCGCCTGCTGGTGGTCGGCGGCGGCCCGTTGGGGTGCGAATTGGCTCAGGCATTCTGCCGGCTGGGATCGCATGTTGTGATCGCACAGGACGAGGCAAAATTCCTGCCCAAGGAGGAACGCGACGCGGCACAGCTGCTGTCGGAGTCGCTAGCACAGGACGGGGTCGAAATTCATCTCAATACCACCGTGACAGCGGTCCGGCTCGGGGACGCGGGCGAGAAGCTGGTCGATCTGCAGAGCGACGATATCAGGAGCACGATCGCGGTCGATCATATCCTAACCGGCGTCGGCCGGACCCCGAACGTCGAAGCCCTCGGCTTGGATAAGGCCCGGGTCGCATACGACACTATTTCGGGCATTCATGTCGACGATTATTTGTGCACCTCGAATCCGCAAGTCTATGCCGCGGGCGATGTCTGCCTCGAATATAAATTCACCCACGCCGCCGAAGCCTCGGCACGGCTGGCGGTAACTAATGCGCTTGGCGGTAGCACGCAAAAATGGAGCGCGGTCACCATCCCGTGGTGCACCTACACCGATCCCGAGATCGCCCACGTCGGACTCTATGTCGGCGAGGCGCGGCAGCGGTCGATTCCGGTGAAGACCATCACCGTGCTGATGCACGACACCGACCGCGCCATTCTCGACGGGCAACCACGGGGTTTCGTTAAAATCCACGTCCGGGACGGCACCGATGAGATTCTCGGCGCTACGATTGTCGCATACCACGCCGGCGAGATGATCAACGAAATTACCCTCGCGATCGATGCCGGCATTGGTTTGTCGCGGCTCGCGAAGGTGGTCCACGCCTATCCCACCCAGGCCGCCGCGATCAAGACCGCGGCCGAAACCTACGCCAAATCGCGGTCGGCATCACGGAGCCCAAGCACCATCGCCCGGCCGGAATGGCCAGTGGTTTGAAAGGAACTTGACATGGAAAGCAACGAATCGGATTGCCTGACCGAACAGCACCTTGCTCTGTTTGGCGCGATCATCCACTGGTACGCCCGTCACGAGGTCCTCATGCAGCAGATCATGGCGGTGGTGAGCGGTGCGGACATCACTTCGATCCGCCTGCTCACCGACGATCTCACTTTTGGCGAAAAGCGTCACACCCTGTTCCGGCTGCTGCGCCATCGCGCCATCCCGCTCGACCGCATCGACGAAATCCAGAATTATCTGCGGATACTTCACACATTCACGCCGCTCCGCAACGACATCGCGCATTCAGCATGGACCGAGGGGAAGCCCGCGAACTTGATCAGTCCGGCGTGGCTGACCCACGGGCCGATACGCGCCGTGCAGGCCGACCACGGTGGTGATCCCGCGGGCGCGGAGCCGTTCGCGAATTACGAGGAACAGGTCGCCTTCACGCTCGAAAATCTGCAAGGTACGGTCGACAATCTCAAGACGAATTACGCGCGTTTCCTGGCGTTCGCCAAAACCGCCGACCTG
>Ga0302314_10012021_pt1 | contig 15027 bp, 15 predicted proteins | sample III_Palsa_N2_3_FD_200533 | JGI IMG/M metagenome (GOLD analysis project Ga0302314, IMG submission 200533) | Peat permafrost microbial communities from Stordalen Mire near Abisko, Sweden - III_Palsa_N2_3 | ecosystem: Environmental > Terrestrial > Soil > Palsa > Peat permafrost | place: Sweden... | reverse complement strand
GGTCATCGGAATCCGGCGGAGCCGGCTGGGGCGCCTGTTGCGGGGCCTCTCGGACTCTCCCTTGGCCCTGGAGGCTCACGGCACGGACACGCGACTGACCCGTCTCTACGTGTTTTGTGCGGCGGCCGGCATCGCCGCGGTTGGTGGTGTCCTCATCGCCGCCGTGACCCAATCGGCGGGTGGCACCCCCACCGGACCGTTCGGCTACTTCAACTCCGTCGTACTCCTCGCCGTGCTGGCCTTCTGTGGAAGCCAGCCGATCCTCTCGCCCATCATCGCCGGCTTCATTTTCGAGGTCATGAAGATCTACGGACCGTTCACCAGGTCGTGGTTCGAGAACTATGAGGGCGCATTCTTCGGGCTGGCCGCCATCGGCGTCGCGGTGGTCCCGGGCATCTTGGTGTCGATCCGGGGCCGTCGGCTCAATGACCGGGTCGGACGAAGCCCGGTGACCAGTCGGGCCGATTCACGGAGTTTCGATACGCCTTTGCCTGACTTCCTCCCGCAGGCGGCGCGCTGATGTTCGAAATCATGCCTGACCTTTCGGTGGAGCACCTCTCGGTGCATTTCGGCGGCCTGGTCGCGGTCGACGATGTGACGCTGCGCGGCTCGGCGGGGACGATCACCGGGCTGATCGGGCCCAATGGTGCGGGCAAGACCACCACCTTCAACGCGTGTGCCGGAGCGGTACGCGCCCATTCGGGCCACATCGAACTGGGCCAGGAAAGTCTGGACCATCTCACAGTATCGACCCGAGCCGGACGTGGCCTGGGTCGGACGTTCCAGCGGATTGAGCTCTTCGACTCCATGACGGTGGCGCAGAACGTGGCGCTGGGGCATGAGGCGTTTCTCTCCGCTCGACGGCCCTGGAGCCAGTTGGCCAGCAGCAGGCAGTGCCGGCGCCTCACTGCCGATCGGGCCGACGAGGCCATCGGGCGCTGCGGCTTGGGCCCACTGTCCAAACTGCGGGCGGGTGACCTCCCCACCGGACAGCGGCGACTGGTCGAGCTGGCTCGGGCCATGGCAACGCCGTTCCGGTACCTGCTCCTCGACGAGCCGTCATCCGGACTCGACGTGCGCGAGACCGAGCACTTCGGGCAGATCATCGTGGACCTGGTGGCCGAGAGTGGCATCGGGATCCTGCTGGTCGAACACGACATGGCCCTGGTGGCCAAGGTCTGCAGCTACATCTACGTCCTCGATTTCGGTCAACTCATTTGTGAAGGCTCCACCTCAGACGTGCTGTCCTCGGAAACCGTGCGGGCCGCCTACCTGGGATCCACCAGTCTCAGCCCCGCCGACGGGTCAGCCGCCGACGGCATGGAGGTGGCTCCCCTTGCTTGAACTCCGGAACATCCGGGCCGGTTACGGGACCGGAAAAGTCCTCGAGAACGTCACCCTCGTCGTCCCGAAGGGGTCGGTGGTGGCGCTCCTGGGGCCCAATGGCGCCGGCAAGACCACGCTGCTCAGGGTGGCCTCCGGCCTACTCACACCGTCAGCGGGCCAGGTGGTCTTCGACGGTCAGGACATGACCGGCGCCAGCGCCTATGCCATGTCGAAGGCCGGCCTGTGCCATGTGCCCGAGGGTCGCGGGGTCTTCCCGACGCTCAGCGTGGCTGACAATCTGCGGCTGCAGGCACCGCCATCAGTGGATCGACAGGCACTCGATCGCATCGCGACCGTCTTCCCACGCCTCCAGCAGCGGCGGCGCCAGCTGGCCGGAACCCTCTCGGGCGGGGAGCAGCAGATGCTGGCCCTGGCCCGGGCGTATGTCGCCAACGCTTCGACCGTTCTCCTTGATGAGGTCTCCATGGGCCTGGCACCGAAGATCGTTGACGAAATATTCGACTACTTGCGGCGACTGGCCGCCGAAGGGCTCTCATTGCTGGTGGTCGAGCAGTACGTCTCGCGGGCACTCGAGTTGGCGGATTACGTCTACATCCTCGACCGCGGCCGCATCCGCTTCGCTGGCGAGCCGGGTGAGATCGACGATGACACCATTGTTGAGTCGTACCTGGGGGCGCTGGGCGCATGAGAACTCGTCCCATGTTCGGTCCTCACGGAAAATCTCTGGTGGTGCGGTATCTGCCCGTTCTGGCCACCGTACCGCTGGCGGTGGGCATTTGGGGTCTGATCGAGAGCCCCGGGGCCGGCGCGCAGCTCCGCGACTCGGGAACAACGACGACAACCACCTCGTCGACCACCTCATCGCTCTCGGCCGGGGCCACCAATACCAACACCTACACCCTCTCCGCTCAGGCCAACGCGCTCGATGTGCTGGTGACCGATCCCTCACTCCCACTCTCCGGGGACCTGGCGGTGGAGGTGGGGCCCTTCGGTGCATCGGCGCTGGTGAACAGCCTGGGCGAGTCGATGTCTGATGCCGGTGCTCCCTACGCCCCCTCCATTACCTCGCTACCCGGAGTGGTGGCGGGCATCGGCGGTTCGCTTGTCCCTCCGCTTCCTCCCCTCCCGGGCTACGTGTCGGCAAGCTACCCGTCCTCGTCCACCAGTAGCCAGACCCAGGCCGGCTACGACATCACAGCCACCGCGTCGGCCAACTCGGCGAAGGGGGTGGTCAGCCTGGGCGTCCAGCCCAGCGGGTCTCCCGATTCGACCTTCTTCGCCAACGCGCAAACGACCGCCAATGATGACGGCAGCGTGAGTGTCAGCGCCGCGGCAGGCATCGACGCGCTGGACTTCGGGCAGCTGTTCGACATCGGCAACATTTCGTCCACCCTGTCGATGACGCAGCAATCCGGGCAGCAACCCGCAGTTACGTCCACCACAAACTTGGGCCAGATCACCCTCTTGGGCACCGCAACCGGGCTGGGCTCCAGCGGACTCAGCATCCTGGGCATCGATACCCCGGTGGACCTCGACACCCAGGTACTCAGCACCCTCAATTCCCTCCTCGGCAGCGACGGGGTCAAGTTCACCTATCTGCCTGAGACCTTCACCTATAGCGACGGCACTTCGAGTACGGGTTCGAAGCCCGATCCCACCAAGACCTTGGAGTCCGTTGACTCTGGTGCGCTGCAGATCTCAGAAAGCCGCAACCTCCCCTCGCAGGGCCTGACCACGGTCACCATCACGCTGGGCCACATCACGCTCTCAACTAGTGATGCTCCCGGCTTCTCAAGCTCGACCATCGGTGGGGTTGGCGGATTGACCACCGGCTCCGGCGCTGCATCATTGCTCGCACCCCTGACGAACCCGATCGGCATCACCGGTGGCGGCATCGCTTCCGGTGTGCCCACTTCGACCACCTCTCCAACCGGATCTTCCACATCGCCGTCCAGATCTCTCCAGACTTCTCCGGCCTATGAAATTGAGAAAGGTCCAGCCGTCAGCAGCGTTTACCTATTACTAGTGCTCGCCGGCCTGGGCCTGCTCGTCATCTCTCAGGCCGTCCGGCACCTGGCGGTCCGCCTGACCTTGAGCGGTTCCGGACGGTGGCGACAATGATCGATGGACAACAAAGGATTGGTGACATGAACGAACCGAAGACACGTCGCCTCGTGGGTCTGGCTGGCGGAGCGGCCATTGCGCTGTTCGCCGTCCTGCCCGCCCTGGTGCCCGGGTCGGCATCCGCCGCCACCACCGACTCAAATGCCGGTAGTGGATCATCGGCCGCGGTGGTGACCCCACTGCTCGAATTCTTCGAATTCGGCAACACGATCGGCACCCCGCTCCTCTGCAGCGATGCTGGGTCAGTCGTGTCGATCATCGGCGTCCAGGGTGGCGCCGACGCGCTGAGCACCCCCCTGGTCAACCAGCTCAACACTCTCTGTACGAATTTCGCGTCGGAGGGCAACGGCTACCTCCAGCAGGCCATCACCGAGAGCCAGTCATTGAGTTTGATCAACCCAGTCGTGAACCCACTCATCGCCGCCCTGGCCAACGGCTTCGACACCGTGGGCACCGAGTACGGACCCTCGCTCTCCCCGTTCGGTCCGACGGTGGCGGGGCTGGGCGGAACCGTGGCCTTCTTCGAAGGATCCTGACGTGCGCCGGGCAACTGGCGTCCATGCGCTTGTTGCCTGCGGCACACTCTCAATACTTCTAGCCGCGTGTGGCGGGCGCGTGCCTCTGCCGACCGGTATCGCCGATAAGGCTCCCACGACAACGGCGTCCACTACGACGTCCGCCGCTGCCACCACCTCCCCTGCTGCTGCACCGAGCAGCTCGCTACCGACATTGCCAACCGGAGCCACGCCACCGCCGACCACCACGGTGACCACCGATGTCGCAGCGACTTCTGGCAACCCCACCAAACAATCCATCCTCACCGCCTACGAGACCTACCTCTTCGATCTCTCCGGCCTGGACGACACACTCAGCAAGGCGTATATCGCTCCATTGGCCGCCGTCACCACCTACCGGCTGGCCGAGGCCAGCGTGCGTCAGGCCGCCGCCCTCCTCAATGCGCATGAGCACGGAGTCGGCACGTTGCGTGACGACCGCATCACGATTCTGGTGCCCAGCGCCACCACGGCCGACATCACCGATTGCCAGGACGAGTACAACTTCTACCCGGTCGAGGACGCCAACGGCAGCGCCGATCCCTTTGTGCAACGGGGCTACTTCGCCGGCGCCGCTCAGTTGGTCTTCCAGGGCGGCCACTGGCTGGTCGACGTCTTCTCGACCACCCACGTCACCTGCAATTACTGATCATCTGCCCTCATTGCTCCCCGCGCAGGGAACCCCCAACCGATGCCAATGCCCCGGCCACCTGGGTGAGCTCGGCCGCCGGGGTGGAGGCGCAGAGTTCGCTGGCCTCTCTGGCCAGGACGGCCTCCGCATCGACGAGCAGGGCGATGCGCACCAGTGCAGATGCCTGTGGGTGCCCGGTCAGACCCGGTGACCGACTGAGGACGACCTCTGCCTGATCCGACGCTACAGCCAGGCTGGCGAGCTGCGCGGCCGACACGTGATGGGATGGACCGACGTCATGGCGCACTGAGGCCTGCGTCGGGGCACCACTGCGCGCAATGGCAACCGCCCAGCCGGCCGCGCTCTGAGTGAGGGCGGGTTGGGCCAGCGTCCCTTTCCAATGCGAGACGAGGGGTGCACCGGGCGCCAGGCTTACGCTGGACCAGTCGGGAATCTGCGTGGCCGCGTGCACATCGTCTCCGGTCATGCTGCTGCCGAGCAGTTTCGCAATTGCGGCCGTGCCTTCGTCAAAGGTGGTGTCTCCCAGCTCTCTGATGCGCGTCGAGGCTCGCTGGAGCTGCTTGACCAGAGGGGCGGACCTCACCTGGGTCGCCGCACGGATGACCGAAAACGACTGCACGTACAAATTGACCCCATCGACAAAGTTCGCTTTCGCCTCCGGGTACCCCGGCAAAGGTGCCAGTCGTGACACGTTGTCCAGCGCAGTTCCGAGCTGCGGCAGATCGGTCTCAATCTCCTGGCCCACCTTGGCTGCGGACTCGTGTCCGGCCTGCCACGATGCCACCGCCTGCAAACCACCGATGAGGCTGGACTGGAGCGGTGAGAGATCCGCCACCACCGACTGATACCAACTCTGCGCCGTGGCGGCCGATACCGGTACGGCCGCAGAAGCAGGACTGACGGACACGCAGAGCGCCCCGATCATGACCACGGTCGCTGACCACACCGGGAGGCAGCGGCGATGCAGCATGGGGCGCATGCTACGAGTCAGATGCGCCCTCGGTAGGGCGGCCATGGATTCCCTCCGGGGAACACGTCGCACTATTCGTTCTTGTAAATCTGACCGTCTTTCATCACGAATCGGACATCCTTGGTTACGGTTATGTCCTCCGAAGGGTCACCGGGCACCGCGATGATGTCGGCCAGGTAACCGGAGGCCAGCCGGCCCAGATCGTGCTCGCGCTCGATCAGATCAGCGCTGGTCACGGTCGCTGCCTGCAGTGCCTGCATGGGGGTCATGCCACGGTCCACCATGGCGATGAGCTCATTGGCCTGGCTGCCGTGCGGGATGGCCGGGGCGTCGGACCCACAGGCAATCTTGACGCCGGCCTCGAGGGCCTTGCCGAACATCCGTCGCGCCTGAGGAAAGACCTCGGCCGCCTTCTTCTGGAGGATGGGGTGGATGCGGTCGATCGCCATGTGGTCGCCCAGGGCCGTGGTCCCGACCAGGAAGGTGCCGGTCTTGGCCATCAGCTTGACCGTGTCATCGGTGGCCAGCGATCCGTGCTCAATGCAGTCGACCCCGGCGGCGACGCAGGCGCGTATGCCGGCATCACCGTGCGCATGGGCGGCCACCCGTAGCCCGTTGCGGTGCGCCTCGTCGACGATGGCGGCCAGCTCCTCGTCGGAGTACTGCTGGCAACCAGCGGGGCCGGAGAATGACATCACGCCACCGGAGGCCGAGATCTTGATCAGCTTGGCGCCGTACTTGATCTGATAGCGGACCGCCTTGCGCACTTCGGGCACGCCGTTGGCAATGCCCGATTCAACGCTCTGCGGCATGATGCCGGGCGCAAGGCCCTGGAACATGGTCGGATCGAGGTGACCACCGGTCGGCGTGATGGCATGGCCGGCCGGGAAGATACGAGGCCCGGGGAACCAGCCATTGTCGACCGCTTTGGCCAGGTCGACATCGAGCAGGAAGCCGGCGGTGTAGACCATGAGCCCGAGGTTGCGCACGGTGGTGAAGCCGGCCATGAGGGTCGTCTTGCAGTTGACCACGCCGCGCAGCGTCCGGTAGACCGGCGAATCCTTCACCCCGTGCATGGGGTCGGGAAGGCCATCGGGTCCACCCGGGCCGCCGATGAGCATGTTGAGTTCCATGTCCATCAGCCCCGGCAGCAGGGTGACGTCGCCCAGGTCGATCTCGGTGGCCGGGCTCGGGATGTCCGAAAGGCTCGGGTTGACCGCCACGATCTGGTTGCCCTCGACCACGATCACCGCCGGGGACTTGACCTCCCCGGTGCCGACATCCACCCAGCGATCTGCACGCAGCACGATCGGGTCACTCATGGTGGGCTCCTCTCATAGGTACCAGCCGCCGTTCACGCCCAGGAGTTGTCCCGTGATGTAGCCGGCACCTTCAGAACACAAGAAGGCACAGGCGGCGGCGATGTCGTCGGGTGTGCCGGCGCGCCGCACCGGCGTGCGGGCGATGAGTGCAGCCATGTCGGACACCACTCCAGAGTCGACCGATCGGCGCATCATCGGCGTGTCGATGAATCCGGGTGGGATGGTATTGACCGTGATGCCTTTTGGCGCGAACTCAACGGCCAGAGCCTTGGTCAGGGCGATGACCCCACCCTTGGAGGCCACATAGGAAGCCATGCGGCTCGTCCCCGACTGCGCACTGGACGACGAGATGGTGACGATCCGCCCCCAGCCCGCGGCCACCATGTCGGGCACCGCCGCCTGTAGACAGTGGAAGGTGCCGGCCAGATTGACCGACATCATGCGCCCCCAGTCGTCGGCGCTGATGTCCAGAAAGTTCTCGAAGCGTTCGATCCCGGCGCTGGTCACCATGATCTCGATGGGCCCCAGCGACCCGCGTACTTGGTCCAGCGCGGCGTCGACCGCGGTGCGGTCGCTGACATCGACACTGATCCCGGTGGCGGTGAACCCGTCCGCCACGAGCGACTGGGCCACCTGGGCCGCCGCCTCGCCGTCGATGTCGAGCACCGCCACTCGACGGTCACCTCGGGCCAGATGCTGGCAGATGGCCAGACCCATGCCCGAGCCGCCCCCGGTCACCACGGCCACCCGGCTCATCGGCACACGACCCCTGCATTGACGCCTTCCACCCTGGTCCCTCCCCGGTCGAATGACTCCTGCCAGCTGAGAAAGACGCCGGTAGAGTGGGCTGATGTTAGGGAGGGTGCACTTTCCTGTCAAGTGTCCCTAGCACTATGCGATAGCTCGATATACGATTGACGAGAACGTCATTTCCAACAGCAAGGGGGCTTCGACATGCGGATCGGTATTCAGGTCAGTGCCGACCGAGGTCGATACGCCACCAAGGTTGAGAAGCTCCAGGGTGACGCCCGTTGGGCCGACGAGGCCGGACTGGACACCATCTGGACGCCCCAGATCCCCGACGAGTTCGACGTCATGATGGCCGTTGCCCTGATGGGCGCGGTGACCTCACGGATTGAGGTGGGCACCTCGGTCGTGCCGATACAGCCCCGTCATCCCGTCGTCCTGGCCCAGCAGGCGCTCTCGGCGCAAGCCATCTGCGGGGGTCGCTTCACCTTGGGCCTCGGTGTCTCCCACCACTGGATCATTTCCGACATGCTCGGACTGCCGTACGAGCGTCAGGCCACGGCCATGCGCTGCTACCTCGACGTGCTTGACCAAGCCTTGAGTGGACCGGGCCTGGTCGAAGTGAAAAACGAACTGTTCTCCATTCGCCAGCCGCTCGATGTCACGGACATCACCCCTACGCCCGTGATGATCGCCGCCCTCGGACCGGTGATGCTGCACCTCGCCGGTGCACGGGCGGCCGGGACGGTGCTGTGGCTGGCCGATGAACGCTCCATCGAATCGCACGTGGTCCCGCAGATCACCGCCGCCGCCGAATCGGCCGGTCGCACCGTGCCGCGGATCATGGCCGGCGTGCCCGTGTGCCTCTGTCTCGAGAGCGAGGTCGAGGCGGCCATAGAGCGGACGAATCGAACGCTCAGTGAAGTCGTGGCCTCGCCGAACTACGTGCGCCTGATGGAGCACGGTGACGCCTCCACCATTGGTGACGTGCTCATCTGCGGCAACGAGGTCGCTATGGAAGCGCGACTTCGGCGCTTCGCCGACGCCGGCGTGACCGACCTCAATGCCCGGATCGTCACCCTCGGCGAGAGCAGGGAAGAGATCAAGGCCTCAGCCGAGCGGACGAGGGAATTCCTGGCCGCGGTGGCGCCGACCATGCGCCAGCTGGGCTGAGCTCAACCGCTACTTGGCGGAAGTGACGATGCCGCTGGAGACGAAGGCCCACATCTGCTCGGCGCCCCGGGCGGCATCCCGCTCCGTGCCGCTGATGGTGGGTCCGTAAGCCGCATTGAACATGATGGTGGAGAGGATCATTCCCGTGTCCTCATCGTGTTCGACCCCGGGCCGGACGACGCCGGCGCCGACGGCGCCGGCCAGGATGCCCTCGAGCAGGGTCACCAGGGGAACGAAGGCGCGGGCGGCCTCGGCTTGGTGGGCCGTGAGCAGCTGGTGGCAGAACTCGGCCATGACCGGGGTCGGGTTGTTCTTGGACGTCTTTCCCCTCGGTGCGGGAAGACACATGCGGAAGTACTCGACCACGAAGCAATGGAGCCGCTCGAGCGGATCGCTCCGCTGCGACACCAGCTCCTCGAGACGTTCGGCCGTCGACCGGATGGCCTCGTCGAACAGGGCCAGAAGCAGCTCGTGCTTGCCGGCAAAGTACTGGTAGAAGCTGCGCAGCGACTGGCCGGAACCGTCAACCACCTCCTGGACCGTGAACTCCTTGCCGCTCTCCGCACTGGCCAGCAGCTCGAACCCGGCATCGAGAAACCGCTGGACCCGCCCTTCACTGCGCACCCGAGCCGAGTCGAGCGACCGGGCGACGGCAAGATCCCGACGTCGTACCGGCGCGTCACCAGCGGGCGGGTTGGCGGACTGATCGGCGACCATCGCTTCAGTGTAGGGCGTGTTCCCATTCGGAGAGCGTGACTCTCAGTGGAGGTGATACGCCTGGGAAGAAATCGCACAAAGGGGCTTTCTGGGTGGGTCAACGCACCCGTTCAAGACGGGGTTCGTTGCTGCTGTGGGCTTCGCCGTCGGGCCGCAAAGCCAATTGCGGAATATGAGAAGGCTGTTATCGTCGTGACCGTGGAGCAGTCGGAGATGGCCGACGTCATTGAGATCGAGCAGCTGCTGGCCCGGTATGCCGTGGCCATGACCAGGGACGATATCGAGGCCGTGGTCGAGGTGTTCACGCCCGACGGGACCTACAGCGCCTTCGGCGATACCTACCAATTAGGCGACTTCCCCGCCCTGGTTGCCGCCGCACCCAAAGGGCTCTTCATGACCGGCACCCCGGACCTCGAGATCGACGGGGACACCGGGAGTGGCTATCAGACCCTGTGCTTCGTCGATCAGACCAACCACCACATGCGCATCGGTTGGTACAGCGACACCTATCGCCGCACCGAGGGCGGTTGGCGGCTGCAGACCAGGTCGATGACCTTCCTCCGGCGCAGTGGCGAACGAGATGCTGGCAAGCCGCATGACCCCAGCCGTCCCGAGCCAACGGCTCCGGGGGCCTGAACGCCGGGAACGGCACGCCATGGAGCTCTCCCTGTTCAAGGCCGAGGTCGACGCATGGCTGGACGCCAATGGTCGGGAACTGACCCCGACGTTCGACGGCATCGGCACCTTGGACGATCAGATGGACCAGCTGCGCAAGGTGATGCGACTCGCCTACGACGCCGGCTTCATGCGCATGGGCTGGCCCGAGCGGGTTGGGGGGCTGGGCGGGTCCAACCTCTTCCGGGCCTATCTCGGTGAGGCACTGACCCGGCGCGACCTGGTCGAACCCGGCATTTACTCCATGCCCGAGGTCCTGGCGCCCACCATGATCGACTTTGCCCCGGCGGATCTGGCTGCCGAAATGGTGCCGAGGCTGCTGCGCGGGGAGGAGATCTGGTGCCAGGGGTTCTCAGAACCCGGCACGGGCAGCAATCTGTCGTCGTTGGCCTGCCGGGCCACCCGGACCGACGGCGGTTGGGTGGTCAGGGGCCAGAAGGTGTGGACCAGCCTGGCCCAGTACGCCGCACGATGCGTGCTCCTGACCCGCACGGGCACCACCGAGTCGGCCCACCGGGGCATCACCGCGCTCTTCGTCGACATGGACAGTGTCGGCATCACGGTGCGGCCCATCGAAACCATGCACGGGGTGCCTGAGTTTTGCGAGGTCTTCTTCGACGACGTGTTGGTGCCCTTCGATCGGCAGCTGGGCGAGGTGGACCGCGGCTGGTCCATCGCCATGGACCTGCTCCCCTACGAGCGCAGCACGGCCCTATGGCACAGAGCAGCCTTCCTGCAGCTGCGGCTCGAACAACTGGTTGCCGTCGCGCCCGCGGGCGCGCTCGACCCGACCGGCGTGGGCGAGGCGGTGCAGCTGGTCATGGCCTTCCGGGCCCGGTCGCGGGGTACGCAGCGTCGATTGGCCGCCGGCGAAACACTCGGATCGGAGACGTCCATCGACAAGGTCCTCTTGGCCACGGCCGAACAGGCCGTGTTCGACCTGGCGCTCGAGGGACTCGGGCCCGCCATCTTGAGTGGTGACGACCCCGAGAGCATTCGGTGGCGCGCCGAGTTCCTTTATTCGAGGGCGGCCAGCATCTACGGCGGAAGCGCTGAGATACAGCGCAACATCATCGCCCGGCGAGTGCTCGACCTCGGAGACGAGGGCTGATGGAAGCCGCCGACCTCGAACTCTTCCGCCGATCGGTGCAGCAGACAACGTCAACTGCTGGTGGAGCCGAGCTCGACGCAGTCCTGGCCAAGCTGGGTTGGCTGGACGCCGTGGCCGAGGACCACGCTGCCGCAGTGTCAGTGCTGTTCGAGCACCTGGGCCTGGCAAATACCACCTCGGCCGCGCTCGATGAACTCCTCGCCCTCACCATGGGCCTCGCCAGACCACTCGACCAGGTTGTTGTCGTCCTGCCTGCACTGCGCCAGACCTTGCCTCCAGGCACGGCATCGGGAGGCCGGATTGCCGTGCATGGCCTCGGCACTCACGCTGCCGGTCGCCGGGAGTCGGCGATCGTTGCGGTCACCGATGGACCGATCATTCGAGCCGTGGCCGTCCCGCTGGCGAAGCTGGAGCGGCGCTCCACCGCCGGGCTCGATGCTGCGCTCGGTTTGCATGAGATCTCCGGTGACCTGGCCGCCGGTGATGCCGAAGACCTCGGTCCCGTCGACTGGGACGACGTGGTGGCGGTTGGCCAGCTGGCGCTGGGACATGAGATGGTCGGCACCTCACGCGCCATGCTCGACCTCGCCCGCACGCACTCGTTGGAGCGGATGCAGTTCGGCCGACCGATCTCCTCGTTCCAAGCGGTGCGCCATCGCCTGGCCGAGGGTTTGGCGGCGGTCGAAGCCGCGGCTGCGCTGCTGCACGCCGCCTGGGACGAGCCCACTCCGAACGTGGCCGCCATGGCCAAGGGGATGGCCGGGAGAAGTGCTCGCACGGTAGCTCGTCACGCCCAACAGGTGCTGGCCGGCATCGGATTTACGACCGAGCATCCGCTGCACCTTTATGTCCGACGCACCCTGGTGCTCGACCAGTTGCTGGGCGCCAGCACCGAGCTCACCCGCCAGCTGGGCGACCATGTCCTGACCCAGCATTCCCTACCGGCGGCCTTCCCACTCTGACCTTCCAGCGCCCATGCCCGCAGTTCGTGGGGTCGATTATGCTCCTAGCAGATTTTGATAATCATGTTTCCGCCTCGGTACCTATCGGGGCAGTCAGGGGTGGGAAGTGGCATCGACAACCGATCACGAGGAAAGGATGCTCGTCGACGGCGAGCTCATTGGTTCGGACGATGGCCGGACATTCGACAACATCAATCCCGCCACCGAAGAGGTGCTGGGCCAGGTGGCCGACTCATCACCGGCCGAAATGTTGCGGGCGATCGATGCCGCTCGCCGCGCCTTTGATGACACCGACTGGTCCACCAACCGTGACCGGCGCAAAGCCTGTCTGACGCAGCTGCAGGAAGCGCTCGAGCGTGACCAAGAGGCACTGCGTGAGGAACTCATCCTCGAGGTGGGCTGCCCCCGGATGACCACGCACGCCAATCAGCTCGACATCCCGCTCGATGGCGCCCTGCGCTACCCGATCAAACTCATTGACGAGTACCCATGGCGCACCAATCTCTCGGAAATCGTGGATCGACGTGGCACGACGAACACACGTCAGGTCTGGAAGGAGCCCATTGGCGTGGTGGGGGCCATCGTGCCGTGGAACTTCCCCATTGAAGTCACGCTGAACAAGCTGGGGCAGGCCCTGGCCACCGGGAACACCGTGGTGCTCAAGCCTGCTCCCGACACACCGTGGAACGCCACCCGCATCGGGCGGCTCATTGCCGAGCAGACTGATTTTCCCAATGGAGTGGTCAACGTGGTGACCTCCTCGGATCACATGGTCGGCGAGGAGCTCACGCTCTCGCCGAAGGTCGACCTCATTTCATTCACCGGATCGACATCGGTGGGTCAGCGAATCATGGAGAAGGGTGCCGCGACCCTCAAGCGCGTCTTCCTGGAGTTGGGGGGCAAGTCCGCCACCATCGTCCTGGACGATGCGGACTTCGCCACGTCGGTACCGTCTGGCATTGCTGTGTGCTTCCACGCCGGACAGGGCTGCGCCATCCAGACCCGCATGCTGCTCCCCCGTTCCCGCTACGAGGAGGGAGTCGAGATCCTCAAGGCCACGCTGTCCTCGGTGGCCTACGGAGATCCACAGCGCCCCGACGTGCTCATGGGTCCGGTCATCTCGGCCAAGCAACGGGATCGAGTGCTCGGCTACATCGAGAAGGGCGTGTCCGAAGGTGCGACGCTGGCCCTCGGCGGAGGCCGGCCGGAGCAACTCCCCAAGGGTTGGTTCATTCAGCCCACGTTGTTCACTGACGTCGATAACTCAATGACCATCGCCCAGGAAGAGATCTTCGGCCCGGTCCTCGTGGCCATCCCCTTCGATAATGACGATGATGCGGTGCGCATCGCCAATGACAGCAGGTACGGCCTTTCGGGGGGCGTGTTCTCGGGTTCTCTCGAGCGATCCCTCCGAGTGGCCGAACGGATTCGTACGGGATCCTTCGCCGTCAATGGCGGCATGCCCATCGGCCAACCTGACATGCCTTTCGGTGGCTACAAGCACAGCGGGATCGGTCGACAGAATGGTCTCGCCGGATTCGACCAGTACGTCGAGACCAAATCGGTGGCGTGGCCCACACCCCAGTAACGGCCACGGCATGACGGCCCACTCTTCCACACTGGCCGAACACGGCTATCACCGACTGCGCATCAAAGAGGTGGTGCAAGAGACCCCAGACGCCACCACATTCGTACTGGACGTCCCACCTCCCTTGGCCTCGACATTCCGATATCGGCCCGGCCAGTTCTGCACCTTTCGATTCCGGATCGACGGCGACGAGGTTGTCCGTTCCTATTCAATGTCCAGCGCTCCTGAGACCGACGCCAACCTGGCCGTCACCGTCAAGCGCGTTCAAGGGGGTCTGGTGTCCAACTGGATGCTCAATCACCTCATCGCCGGAGACGAAGTCGAGCTGACCAAGCCGGCCGGTGTCTTCTGCCCTCAGGAGCACGTAGGTCCTGCCCTGGGCTTCTGTGGCGGCAGTGGCATCACGCCGTTCATGTCCATCTCCAAACATCTACTGGCCACGACAGGCAGGCCAGTGCGATTGCTCTACGCCAACCGAGAGAGCTCATCGGTCATATTCAACGACGCCCTGGTGGCCCTCGGCACTCATCACTCGGAACGGCTTGAGGTCCAGCACCACTTCGATGTCGACCGCGGTTTCTTGACTTCCAACGACATCGCAGATTTCCTGGGTGATCAAAGCGACGCTGATTGCTACGTCTGTGGGCCGGGTCCCTTCATGGACATCGTGGAGTCGACACTGCACGAACTGGGCGTGCCAGCAAATCGGATCTTCATCGAACGCTTCTTGGTGGAGCAGCAGGAAAAGGACGTCACCGTGGTGTCCGGGGCGCAGCTGCCGGACGAAGTGACCGTGACCCTGGGCGGCAAAACGGTGGTGGTGGCCTATCAGCCCGGTGACACCCTCCTGGAGACAGCTCGACGAGGTGGCCTTCGACCGCCCTTTTCCTGCACGGCTGGTAACTGCGCCACCTGCATGGCATTCCTACGAGTGGGCGCCGTGACTATGCGGGCCAACACCGCGTTGACCCCCGAAGAGGTCGAGGAGGGCTGGATTCTCACCTGCCAGTCACTGCCGACCGGCCCAACGATTGTGGTTGAGTACGAAGACCTCTAGTGGATCGTCAGGGCCCGGGTTCTACCAG
>Ga0302314_10012018_pt1 | contig 15031 bp, 15 predicted proteins | sample III_Palsa_N2_3_FD_200533 | JGI IMG/M metagenome (GOLD analysis project Ga0302314, IMG submission 200533) | Peat permafrost microbial communities from Stordalen Mire near Abisko, Sweden - III_Palsa_N2_3 | ecosystem: Environmental > Terrestrial > Soil > Palsa > Peat permafrost | place: Sweden... | reverse complement strand
TGTGGACTTGGCGATCCCGGCTCGGCGGGCGAGCTCGGTCAGCGTAAGCCCGGCCCGTGCCCGCTCGCGGCGCAGCGACGTCGAGATGAGCGCGACCACGTCCGCCGCGGTTGCCGCGGTTGCCGCGGTTGCCGCGGTTGCCGCCGCGGGCCCGAGGTCCTCGCCTTTCATCGGGCTTGCTTCCGGGGGGTACGGGGGGTCGCTCCCCGGAAGATGACTGCCACGTCGTTCGCTCCAGACTCCGAATTATTCGGTTTGACGAACATGTCCCGATGTGTTCATTATATAGAACATGCGGTCTCTATGGCGAACAACCGAACCGACACTGCTCCGCGATGTCGCCCTCATTTGCCTGGCGGACGCACTCGTCGGCGCGGCTTTCGGCGCGACGGCGGTGGCCGGAGGGCTGTCCTGGTGGGTGCCTGTTGCTATGTCGCTGCTCGTCTTCGCCGGCGGCTCGCAGATAGCGGCGGTGGGGGTGGTACTCGCGGGCGGCAGCCCGCTGGCAGCCGTCGCGGCGGGCGCGGTGCTTAACACCAGGCTGCTGCCCTACGGCCTCGCCGTCGCGGACGTGGTCGGGCCCACCAACGTCGACGGTCCGGCCGGCGTCGACGGTCCGGCCGGGTCGCCCGGCGGTCACTGGTGGACACGCCTGGTCGGCGCGCATGTGGTCACCGACGAGTCGGTGGCGTTCGCGCTGCGCCAGGCCGATCCGGCACGTCGGCGAGCGGCGTTCTGGACGTGCGGTGTAGCGCTGTTCGCCGCCTGGAACGTCGCCGTGGTCCTGGGCGTACTCGCGGGCTCCGTCATCAAGAACACGAATGCGTTCGGCCTTGACGCCACGTTCCCCGCCGTGCTGATCGCGCTCGCAGTGCCCGCACTCGCCGACCTCAGGACCCGTACCGCCGCGGGCACCGGCGCGGCGATCGCGGTCGCGCTGACCCCGGTCTTGCCCGCGGGACTGCCGGTCCTCGCCGCGCTCGGCGGCCTGGCGACCGCCTGGCGACCGGGCCGCGCCTGGCGACCGGGCCGCCTGCGGACGGCACCGCGACGAGACAACACCGTTCTCGCGTCATCTCCCGCATCAACTCCCGCGCCATCGCAAACCGACGAGCCGATTGGAGAGCGCCGATGCCGCTGATCGCCATCGTCGCACTGGCAGGCATCACCTACGGATTCCGGCTCGTCGGCCCGCTCTGCCGGGACCGGGTGACGCTCCCCCCGGCGGCACAGCGCCTCTTCACCGACGCCGCCACCGTGCTGCTCATCGCGCTCGCGGCGACGTCCGCCCTCACGGCCGGCCACGGCTTCGCCGGCTGGGCCCGCCCGGCCGGCGTGCTTGTCGCGGCCATCCTCGCCGCCCGCCGCGCCCCGTTCCCCGTCATCGTCTTGGCCGCCGCCTGCGTCACCGCCCTCCTCCGGCTAGCGGGCCTCCCGTGATCCCCGCCCCCTCCCGCCTGGTCCCGCCGATCCCCGATTCCGGAGTCCCACCTGATCCCCGATTCCGGACCGCGCCGCCGACCAACGCGCGCCTCAGCACAGGTTCCGCCCGGATCTCAGGACAGCACCATGCAGGCGGTGGTGGCGTGGGCGATGAGCTTTCCCGAGTTCGTTGCGATGATGATCTGCCCCTGTGCTGTGACGAGTCGTCGGCCTGCGTGTACGACGGTGCCCTCGGCTCGTACGGGACCTGTGTCGGTGCCCATCGCGCGTACATACCGGACCTGAAGATCGGTGGTCGTGTAGCCCACCCCAGCGGTAAGGGTTGATTGGACCGCGCAGCCCATCGCGGAGTCCAGGAGCGTCGCCGCGACACCGCCATGAACGACGCCAATTGGGTTGTATTGCCACTCGGCAGGCTCAAGCTCGAATACCGCTCGCCCGAACTCGACCTCGGCGAGAGACGAGCCGATCAGGTTGGCGATCGGCGGCGGTGGGAGGATGCCCGCCACGATCGCGCGCAGGAATTCGAGTCCGCTCATTCGCTGCGCCGCGTCGGCGGAGATCGACGGATCGTCCCACTCGAAGGTCCGTGTTCTCTGGGTTTTCACCGGTGGCCCTTCTCGCGAAGCAGCGACCAGCGTGGCCGCTCGGGATGGTGGAGTGCATGTTACTACCGGCCAGTACTAGCGATCATGGGCGGCCAGCCGTCCCAATGCCGCCAGACTGGCGACCGCGTGCCTGCCGGTGCTTCCGGCGGCTCCGGCCACCAGGCATGCGCGTCCGGATTTGCCTCTCCTCACTCGGACACCGCGACCGTAGCGATATCCGCCGCGGTGTCCGTGGCCTTAGGGGTGTCCGTAGAGGTAGAGGTAGAGGTAGGCGTAGGCGTAGGCGTAGACGAGGCCGCGGGGATGTCCTTGGCCGCGTCCGTTTTTGTATCCGCGCGTGGCGTGCGAGCGGGACCGACGCGTGCGAGAAGCAGCGGCGCGGTCACCGCGGTGAGCAGACCGAAGATCGCGATCACGGTCCATGCGGCCCGGAAGGCGTGCAGCGCCGCGGCGCCGCCGTGCGGCGTGCCGATCACGGCCACGAGGATCGAGACACCCACCGCGACACCGACCTGGCGCAGCATGTTGATCGCGGCCGGGCCGGTGGCGAGCGCCTGCGGAGGGAGCGATGAGGTGCCCGTGGACATGATCGTCGGTAGCGTCAGGCCCACGCCGGCGCCGGTCAGCAGGGATCCGGGCAGCACCTGGGCGAGGTAGTCAGGGTGCAGGCCGGCCCGCAGGATCCACCACACGATCCCCGCGCTGTAGACGGTGGCACCGAGCCCGATCACCAGCCCGGGTCCGTAGCGTCTGATCAGCCGTCCGGTCAGCAGGAAGGCGAAGAACGGCACCATCAGCGGCCCCGGCGCGATCGCGAGTCCGGTGCGCAGCGCCGACCAGCCCCATACCTGCTGCTCCCAGAGCACGATCGAGAGCAGCATCGAGCCGAAGGCGATGTTGAACACGAACACGGCCACCGAGGAACCGGTGAAGGCACGGTTGCGAAAGAGCGCCGGGTCGATCAGCGGGTTGTGGTGGCGCAGCAACCGCAGGACAAAGCCGACAAGCAGCGGGACGGTCGCCACCAGGGCGAGAACCGTCCGGGACGAGCCCCAGCCCCAGTCATTACCCTGCACAAGGGCGAGGCTGAGGAGCCCGACCGCCGCTGTGATCAGCACTGCGCCAAGCGCGTCCGGTCGCTTGACCGGGTGCCCAGGCACCTCCGGTAGCCGCAGCCAGCCGATGACAGCCGCCGCCAGGCCGATCGGCACGTTGACGAAGAAGATCCAGCGCCAGCTCGCCGCGACGAGCAGGCCACCGACCGCTGGGCCGAACGCCGCTGCCGCGCCGCCAAGCGCGGTCCAGGTACGTATCGAGCGCTGGCGCTTCTCCGGCGGTGCGGTGGCGAGGATCAGGCTGATCGAGGTCGGCGTCAGCAGCGCCGCGCCCGCCGCCTGAATCACGCGGAAGACGATCAGCATGGCCAGGCTCGTGGACAGACCGCATGCCGCCGAGGAGAAAGTGAATACGAGCACGCCGATCAGGAAGCCGTTCTGGCGGCTGCGGCCCTCCGACAGGCGGCCGAACAGGACGAGAAGCGAGGCGTAGACGATGGCGTAGGCATTGAGCACCCAAGAGAGGCCGCCGAGGCTGCTCACATGCAGATCGCGCGCGATCGTGGGCAGCGCGACGTTGACGATGAAGACGTCAAGGCTGGCCAGGATGACCCCGGCGCAGACGATCGTCAGCACAAGGGCCGGCGAGGCATCCTGCCTTCTGAGCTGGCTTAGGGATGACATAGCCAGGAATGTACCACGCTGGCTTAGTAATAGCTATGTCAGATACAATGGCCGCATGCCCGAGCCCACAACACCCGTGATCGACCTGATCGGCCCGCTCGTTCGCCGCGACGACTGGTCCGCCGCCCAGTGCCCCATGGCCCGGACACTGGGCGTCGTTGGCGCCCGCTCCGCCTTTCTCATCCTGCGCGAGGCACTGTACGGCTCGACGCGCTTCGAGCATTTCGTCGACCGCGCCGGCATCAGCGAGCCGGTGGCCGCGGCGCGGCTGCGGGAGTTGACCGCCGAGGGCCTGCTCGAGAAGGTCCCGTATCGCGAGCCTGGCCAGCGAACCCGGAACGAGTACCGGCTCACCGAGAAGGGTGCCGACCTGCTCCCCGTGCTTGCCGCGATGATGGCCTGGGGCGACCGCTGGCTGTTCCCCGACCGCGCGCGCGCGCACCTCACGCACGCCGGGTGCGGTGGCGAGGTCGGCGTCGCGCTCACCTGCGACACGGGCCACGAGGTCGGCGCCAACGAGCTGCAACTCGAGGTCAGGAAGCGCCCACAGGTCGGCCAGGCGGCTACGACCAGTACGTGATCATGAGCCGGAAGGGCGAAATCGATAACGCTGAAGGTTCGACCGGTCATGACCGGTCGAACCTTCAGCGTTAGTTTGATCTTGGTAAATGCGTGTGCAGGGAAGGCGGATCCCGCCAGGCCCAGCGGCAGCCACGCCCGTGGCGGAAGACCGTGACGGCCTCACGGGCCATCACGCCGGACGAGGTGACCCAGGAACCGTTCGGGGCCACCCACCGGGCAATACCCGCTATTGCTCAGTGCCCAGGAACGGCTGGCGGGAGATGCGCTAGCGGGTGGCTGGGTGCCAGGGGAGGCGGTAGGCGCGGTAGCTGTTGACGCCCGTGGGGAACTGGGCGTTGAAGATGAGCTTGCCTGATGGGCTGAACTCGGAGAAGTAAGGTAGCGAGCCCCAGCCGACGAACAGGTCGCCGCCGCGGAGCAGTTGGGCGTTGCCCTGGGAGGGGGCGCTCAGCGTTTCCGGCTGGTTGTCTGAGGCGATGAGCGTGGCCACGTGGGTGCGAAAGTTGAGCTTGACGGTGACCGCGCGGCTGTAGGGGAGGTCGACGAGCGTGTTGGTGCTTGTATTGGCCGTGCCTGCGGCATCGTTGTCGAAGAACGTGTAAATGCCGTTGCCGTGGCCCTCGGGGTCATGCTGCCAGGCGAAGATCTTCCCGGCGGTGTCGAGTATCTGGCCCTTGGCAGCCGTCAGCTTGAACGAGCTGTCCTTGCCGCCTAGCTGCCAGAGAATCTTGCCGGTGCGCGGCGAGACCTCGTACGTGGTCCAGGCGTCGCGCGAGTTGATGAGGATGTTGCCGTTGGTGTCCAGCTTGACGGCGTTCATGTGGAACCAGTCCCACGGGGCGGCCGCCGTGGCGGGCAGCGACTGCTCGCTCTGCGCGTACGGCACGTGCTTAGCGGCGTCCCACTGGAACAGCACCTTGCCGGTCTTGATGTCGATCTCCTGCGCGATGCAGTCGATCACCGTCTGGTCGGCGGGGCCGCCGATCGAGGTCAGGTTCGCGGTAATGGTGGTGTAGGAGAGGATCAGCGCCTTGTTGTTCGGCGTGATCAGGAACTCGTGGCCGTCCGCTGAGTACCCGTTGCCCGCCTTGACGGTGGCGATCAGCTTGTAGTGCGAGTTGTAGATGTAATCGGCGCCCGTCGACACGCCGCCGAGCCCCGTGCCCTGCCAGAAGGTGAGCACCGGCTTGCCCTCGTAGGTCTGGGTCCTGAAGTCCGAGTCCTCCTCCCCCGCCGGCGCCTTGTGGAACCAGATGACCTTCTTGCCGTTCGGGCTGAGGATCTCGGCGCCGTTGGCGTACGTGGTCGCGTCGCCGAACGGCGCGATGAAGATGTCACCGCCGCCGTTGCCGCCCTTGTCGGTGAGCACGGTGACCGGGGGCGGCTTCAGCGCGGTCGACGCGGACTTGGCGGCCGAAGCCGCCGCCGGCATAGCCCCCGCGAGCACTCCCGCCGTGAGAGCGGCCGCGCCTGCGGCAAGCACACTGACACCCCAGGTTTTCTTTTGCATCGTTGCATAGCTCCTATCACCGATTGAGCTTCCGATCGGTCACTATATCGATCGATTTGATAGGAATCTAGATCGATTCGGATGAATTCTGGGCCAGATCGTCCGTATCCGCTAGCGGTAGCCACCAGAAGTATGCGGCGATCACCGCGCAGCCGATGACACCGGACAGCCGGTTGGCGACGAGGCCGACCCAGGTCACCGGCGCGTCGCCGGGAAAGAAGCCGGTCAGCGACCCTTCGGCCGAGGCGAGTCGGTTGAGTGTTCTGGTCCTCCAGGTGCGCGGTGGTCGCGGGCGCGGTCACCGCGCGCAGCAGCCTGGCCTGGAACTGCCCGGTGATCCGCTGCCGCGCGGCGGTGGAGAGCGCGCCGCTAATCGGATCGAGGACGAGCGACGCGCCGTAGAGCAGCGCCACGATGAGCGGCCCGTCGAGCGCGTCGGCCGTCGCCCACGCGAGCACGCCGAGGCTGAGCGGCCTGCTCGCGCGGTGAATAGCCGCCTCGCCCTGGCTACGAACACGGCTCGGCTAACTTATTTCGTTACCGGGCGAGAAAGAATCGATATTCGCCCGAACGGTCCCGTGGTTCCCGTCGGCATCCAGGCCGACGCTGGGCGCTAGCGGTCGTCGCCGATGACCGGCTCGGGGAGCGTGCCCGCGTTGTATTCAAGGAGACGCCAGTGTCCGTCGATGACCGACAGCACGGACCAGGAGCAGTTGGCGAGCGGGCCGAGGACGCCGATCCCCTGTGCGGGCAGGCCGAGCAGCCGTTCCATCCCGATGCGGAGCGCCGCACCGTGGCTGACCACCACCGCGAGTTCCCCGGCTGCCGTGGCGTCGGCTATCCGGGTGATCGCGGCGCTCACCCGGTCCCCGACCGCGGCCGTCGGCTCGCCGTTCGGCGGGTTCCATGAGGCACGCTCGGCCGGGTAGCGCTCACGGATCTCGCTGTCGTTCAGCCCCTCCCAGTCGCCGCCAGAACGCTCGCGCAGCCCCTTGTCCGGCGTGACGGGCAGGCCGGTCAGCCGGGCGAGCGGCGCGGCGGTCTGCTGCGCGCGGGACAGGTCGGAGGCGAAGATCGCCGTCGGCATCAGCGTAACGAGCCGTCGCGCCGCATAGTCCGCCTGGGCCTCTCCCGTCTCGTCGAGAGGAATGTCCGTCTGGCCCTGGAACCGGTGCTCGGCGTTCCACACCGTCTGGCCGTGACGCCAGAGAACGAGCCGCTTCGGGGCGCTCAGAGTTGCTCCCCGGTACCGGCGCCGACCGCGAAAACCGACGCGGGCAGCACGATCTGCGGGCAGTCCTTCCAGATCCGCTCGAGGGAGTAGAAGACCCGCTCTTCCTTGTTCTGCACGTGAACGACGACGTCGTTGTAGTCGAGCAGCACCCAGCGCCCCTCGGCCTGGCCCTCCCTGCGGGTCAGCGTCGCGCCGGCCTCCTTGAGCTTGTGCTCTACCTCGTCGACGATCGAGCTGACCTGGCGGTCGTTGGCCCCCGAGCAGACCAGGAACACGTCGGTGATCGCGAGCTGGTCGCTCACGTCGAAGGCGACGATGTCGCCCGCCAGCTTGTCCGCCGCGGCGAGCGCGGCGATCTCGGTGAGCTCGATGGCCCTTGGGGTGGCAGTCACGTGTCTAACTCGGCCTCCTCGGTCGGGTGTTGCTTGCCCCTAAGCATCTCACGTCCGCGCAAAGGGGCCGCCTCCTGTTTCGCCGACGCAGGTCCCGTCGGCGGGTCCCGTCGGCGGGTCCCGTCGGCGAGCCTCGCTGGTCTCGCCGGCAGGATCGTGCTTCGGAACCTACAGGCCCTGCCAGGCTGGCTTGGCCGCGTATACCTCACGGTAGTGGTCGAGCCGCTCAAGGCGGGAGGCCGCGGCCGGGTCGAGCAGCACCGTGACGTGCGGGTGCAACTGCAGCACCGATGCCGGGCACGATGCCGAGACCGGTCCTTCTACGGCGGCCGCGACCGCGACGGCTTTGACTTCACCGGTGGCGATGAGCAGCAGGTGACGAGCCCGGAGGATCGTCGCGAGCCCTTGGGTCAGCACGTGGGTCGGCACCTGGGCTAGCGAGCCGAAGAAGCGCGCGTTGTCCTTCCGCGTCTGGGCGGTGAGGGTCTTGATCCTGGTGCGGCTGGCGAGTGAGGAACCGGGCTCGTTGAAGGCCAGGTGGCCGTCCGAGCCGATGCCGAGCAACTGCACGTCGACACCGCCTGCCGCCTCGATCAGCGCCTCGTAGCCCTCGCCCGCCGTGGGCAGGCAGTCGGGACTTGGGTCGGGCCCATTGACCCGCTCCGGGCTGACGTCAAGGCCGTCGGTCAGTTCGCGGGCGATGGTCGCCCGGTAGCTCTGCTCGTGCCCGCTGGGTAGGCCGACGTATTCGTCGAGGTTGAAGCAGGTCACCGCTGTGTATGAGGGACCGACGCCGGCTTGGTGGCGGCGGATCAGCTCTCGGTACGCCGGCAGCGGTGTCGACCCCGTGGCGAGTCCAAGCACCGCGGCCGGCTTGCGGGCCACGATCGCCTCGAAGACGTCAGCCGCGACCGCGGCGATCTCGTCGGCAGAACCGAGCGGCACGACCTCCATCAGCGGTTCTCCTTCCGGCTGCCCCGGACCATTACCTTAAGCGGCTCTCCCGTCCCGGAAACGGCCCCGGCGATCCGCGGGACGCTCACCTGAACAATCCCCACCGCGAAAACGAAGATCCCACGCAAAGCCACCCGCACCATAGACCTGCGGGTCCCGGCACGGCTACGGCAGTGGCGCCAAGTCTCGTCCTCACCGCGCGTCCCCGATCATGGCGGCGCCGATGGCGCCGACGGGCACCCCGGCCGGTATCAGCCGCACCCGGGCGGCCAGGTCGAGAGCGGCGAGAAACGGCGATGTGGCGGCCTGAGCCCGCAGGGCCGCGGTGACGGCGGCAAGCAGTGGCTCGCCCAGGTGCGCGACGCCGCCGCCGATGATGATCGTGCGCGGGTCAACCGCCAGGCCGAGCATCCGTATCGCGTCCGCTACCCCCGCGGCGAAGCGGTCACGAACCGCGACCGCATGCGGGTTCCCCGTGGCGGCGGCGGCGAAGAGGGCCTCCGCCGGTGATGCCTCGCCGTCGGCAGGCCAGGCGGCGGTCAGGGCAGAGGCGGCGGCGCTCAGTTCCAGGCAGCCGCGCTGCCCGCAGGAGCAGAGCGGGCCGTCGGGGTCGACGGGCACGTGGCCGATCTCCCCGGCCGCGCCGTGGGCGCCGCGCCGCAGCACTCCGTCGAGGACGAAGCCGGCCGCAAGGCCGGTGCCGAGGCTGACGTAGGCCAGGTCGTCCGCACCGCTGAGCACGTGGGCGCCCCAGGTGGCCGCGTTGAGGTCGTTCTCGACCACGACGACGGCGCCGGTGCGGTCCGCGAGACGGTCGGCGAGCGGGAGCCATTCGCTGCCGAGGCCGAGGTTGACCGCGTGGCTCACGGCGCCGCGGTCACGGTCGACGATCCCGGGGATCCCGATGCCGACGTGCGACGGCAGGCCACCGTCGAGGGCGGCGGCGAGCCGCTCGAGCACGGTCGTCGCCGTGGCGAGCACGCCGTCGGCGCCGGGCACGGTGACCTCACGGGACTGGGCCAGGACGATGCCGCCCGCGCCGACGACCGCGCCAAGTATCTTGGTTGCCCCGATGTCGAGGCCGATCCGCATGCCGGCGCTCATGACACGCCAAGTTCGCCGGAGAGCACAAGCACCGCCGCGCCGAGGAGCACCACGTCGTCGCCGAGTGGCGACGTGCGCACGACCAGCTCGGCCGACGAGGCCGCCATCACCCGCTCGCGCACCGCCGTGTCGACGGCCTCGCGCAGTTCGCCGTCGAGCAGGTCGAGCGGTCCAGCGAGCACCACTTCGCGCAGGTTGAGCATGCCGACCACCGGCGCAAGCACCTCTCCCAGGGTGGTGCCGGCGGAGGCGAGCGAGCGGTCGTGGCGGCGCAGGTGCGGGACGGCCAGTATCGTCTCAAGGCAGCCGACCCGACCGCAGGCGCAGCGCACGCCGTTGGGATCAACGACGACGTGCCCAATCTCGCCGGCGGCCGAGGTGTGTCCCTCGACGAGCGCTCCGCCGACGAGAAGTCCGGCGCCGAGACCGGTGCCGATCCGCACCAGCATCAGGTCGGCCGCCTCCGTCTCGCCGAACGTGTACTCGCCCAAGACGGCTGTGTTGGCGTCGTTCGCGACGTAGACAGGGAGGTCGAGCTCGCGGCGGAGGGTGCCGGCGAGGTCGACGCCGGCCCAGCCGAGGTTGTGCGCGTTGAGCACGACGCCGCGTCCGTCGACCACGCCGGGCGTGCCGACGCCGACGCCGAGCAGGGGCCGGTCGGTGGCCTCGCGCAGCTGCTGCGCGAGGCGGACGGCGAGTCGGACCGCCGCCTCCCCGGAGGCGCCGTTGTGCGGTACCTCGGCGCGGGCCTTGACCTGCCCGAACAGGTCGAGCACGGCCCCGGTCATGCGGTCGTCAGGCGAGAGGTCGAGCGCCGCGATGTGGGCAGCGTCGGCGAGCAGGCCGACCAGCGTCGGCGGCTTGCCGACCTTGGTCTCAACCGGCGCGCCGAGCTCCCCGAGCAAGCCGTCGTCGATCAGCCCGCCTACGAGGTCGGAGATGGTCACCCGGGTCAGTCCTGTGACGCGGGCGAGGTCGGCTCGGGAGGCGGGACCGTCCGCGAAGAGGTGCTGCAGGATCAGCGCCCGGTGGTGGCGCTTGGTGTCCTCGGCGAGCAGTTTGCCGATGGGGCGCAGCGGGCGACGGCGGACGGCGCCAGCGCTCACTTGACCACCCCCCACCACAGAACCGAATACCCCACGCAAAGCCATCCGCACCAGCGGCCCACGGGTCCCGGCAGGGCCACAGCAGCGGTGCAAACCCTCGTCCTCACTTGACCACCCCCCACCACAGAACCGAATACCCCACGCAAAGCCATCCGCACCAGCGGCCCACGGGTCCCGGCGGGGCCACAGCAGCGGTGCAAACCCTCGTCCTCACTTGACCGCTCCCGCCGTCAGGCCGCCGACGACACGCCGCTCGATGAAGATGAACAAGATGATCACGGGCACGGTCGCGACCAGGCCGGCCGCGAAGAGATGCCCCCAGTCGACGGAGTACTCCCCGATGTACTGGTTGATCGCGACCGTCAGCGGCTGCTGCGAGGTCTGCTCGCCGAGGCTGAGCGTAAGCGCGACGAGGAACTCGTTCCAGGCCGAGATGAAGGTGAAGATCAGCGCGGTCACGATGCCCGGCGCGGCCAGCGGCAGCGTGATCCGCAGCAGCGCGCCGACCTTTCCTAGCCCGTCGACCATGCCCGCCTCCTCGAGTTCGACGGGGATCGAGGAGAAGAAGGCGTTGAGTATCCACACGGCGAAGGCCAGGTTGAAGCCGGCGTTGATGATGGTGAGCGACAGCGTCGGGGCCAGGCCGAAGTTGATGAACTCCCGCTGCAGGCCGACCAGCATGGCCGCGGGCTGGAACATCTGGGTTGCGAGCACGAGCAGCAGGAAGGCCGTGCGGCCGCGGAAGCGGTGACGCGCGGTGTAGTAGGCCGCCGGCAGGGCGACGAGCAACGCCACGACGGTGGCGCCTGCGGCGATCTCGAGGCTCGTGCCTATGCTGCCGCCAAGGCCACTGCCCGACCACAAGGTGGTGAAGTTCGAGAAGGTGAAGTGACTCGGGAAGATCGTCGCCTGGCCGAGCTCGTCGTTGGGCCGGCCGGCCATGACGATCATCTCGAGGTAGGGCAGCAGGAAGATGATGGCGACGATGTACGCCGTGCCGGCGACGAGCCACCTGCGCACCGACCGACGCGTGCGCGGCGCGGACCGGGTGGTCGTGGCTCTCAGTGGCGGCGCGGTCTGGGTCGTGGCGCTCATCGGTCGACCTGCTCCTTCCAGCCGGTGGTGGCGAGGTAGACGAGGACGATGACGATGACGAGCAGGAAGTTGATGGCCGACATGGAGGCCGCCTCACCCACGTCGCCCTGCTTGATCTCGATCATGAAGATGGTGCTCGTGGCGGTCTCGTAGCCGGGGCCGCCGCGGGTCATCTCCCAGATAATCGGGAAGGAGTTGAAGACGTTGATGACGTTGATCAGCGTCGCCACCACGATCGCCGGCCGCAGCAGCGGGAGCGTCACCCTCAAGTAGGCCTTCCACGAGGTCGCGCCGTCGATGGAGGCCGCCTCGTACACATCCTGGGGGATGCCCTGCAGGCCGGACAGGATGGCGTAGGTCGTGAACGGCAGCGAGACGAAGACCGCGACACCCATCATCCAAAGCAGGGCGCTGGTCGGGTTGCCGAGCCAGTCCGCCTGGGCCGAGCCGAGCTGCTTGACCACGCCGAGGTGGTGCAGGATCACGTTGATGACGCCGACAGTCGGGTCAAGCGCCCACTTGAAGATCAGCGCGGTCATCATCACCGAGGCGGCCCACGGAATGATGAGCGCCCACCGGGTCACCCGGCGGCCGGGGAACTTCTGGTTGAAGAGCTGGGCCAGGCCCAGCGAGATCAGCATGGTGACGGACACGATGACCACGACCCAGACCACGGTGCGCAGCAGGACCGAGACGAAGTCGGGCTCGTCGAAGAGGTGGCGATAGTTGTCGGTGCCGTTGTAGCCGACGACGAAGCCCTCGCCGCCAATCTGCTGGAACGACGACTGCACCATGACCACGACCGGCCACAGCACGACCACGCCTATGAGTGCGACCGCGGGGCCGAGCCACAGCAGTGGCGAAAGTCGGCGGAGGGCGAGCATCGAGTTCATCCTCATGGTTCGGGGAAGGCGTGGGGCCCGGACACCGGGCCCCACGCGGAATCGTTAGCTGGTGCTATCTCAGCCGGTCAGCAGGTTAACTGGCCGACGTGGCGGTCTGCTCCAGCTGCGACAGCACCGTCGCCGGGTTGCCGGTGACCGCGGTGCCGATCGTCTGCTGAATCTTGGTCTTCTCGTTCGCCCACGCGGTGTCGCTCGGGTACTGTACCGAGTCCGGCAGTGCGGTGAGGAACGGCGAGAACACCGGGTTGGTGGCGAGCGCCTTGGCGGCGGTGGTCGTCGCCGGGAGCAGGTCGTACTCATTGTCGAAGGCCAGCTGGTACTTGTCCTGGTAGGCGAAGTCGAGGAATTCCTTGATCTGTGCCTCGTGGCCGTTCGGGCGGAAGGCGGCGACGTTGTCGCAGACACCGAGAGTGACCTTCAGCGGGCCGGTCTTGCCCGCGATCGGGACCGAGGTCCAGTCGGAGGTCTTCAGGACCCCGGCCGACTCGATGATCGGGATGAGGGCAGGCGAGCCGTTGATCATGCCGATGGTGCCCTGGGCGAACTGCTCCCACAAGGTGGTGCGGTCGACGGTGGCCGGGTCGGGCTCGGTGTCGCCGGCGGCGACCAGGCCCTTGAGGAAGGTGAAGGCCTCGACGTTGGCCGGGCTGTCGATGGTGTACTTGCCGGCGGTCTGGTAGCCGCCGCCGTCGCCGAGCATCCACAGCAGCGACTCGGCCTGGGCCTCCTCGGAACCCAGCGGAAGGCCAAAGCCGACCTTGCCAAGCTTCTTGATCTTCGCGGCGTCGGCCTCGACGTCGGCCCAGGTCTGCGGGGCGGCCTTGATGCCGGCCGCCCCGAACAGCTTCTTGTTGTAGAAGAGCGTGCGGCTTGAGGTCGTGAACGGCATGCCGTACTGGGTGCCGTTGTAAGTGCCCTGCGCCTTGAACGCGGGCAGCAGGTTCCCGGGGTCCGACAGCACGTCCGAGGCGGGGTAGAGCAGGCCGTCCTGGGCGTAGTTGGAGAAGTAGTCGCCCTCGGTGATGTCCGGGTACTGCTTGTTCTGGACCATCGTCTGGACCTGCTGGTCAAAGTTGGTCCACGGGATCGAGGTGACGTTCACCTTGATGTCGGGGTGGGCAGCCTCGAAGGCGCTGACGATGGTGTCCCAGTACTTCGCGCTCGCGTTGCTCGGTCCTGTGCCGTAGTCGGCGACGACGAGCTTGAGTGTGGTCGTACTGCCGCCACCGGACGATGAACCGCCACTGCTACTGCTGCTGCTGCATGCGGCGAGCGCCAGCGCGGCAGCGGACGCTAGAGCGATGCCACCGGCGATGCGACTCGTGAGCTTCTTATTCATCAAGTCTCTTCTCTGTGCAATGAACTGGTCTGTGCAATGAACTGGGCCGTCCAACGCCGACCACCCAGGGAAAGATTTTGTTAGTTGACCATACTTACATATTCAGGTCAAGGGTTCGGAGTGACGTTTATCGGAACTTAACAACGAAATATGACCACGAAACCCCAGAACCGCCCAGCCGCCCGGTGACCGAGTCCTCCTGATCGAGGACAGGGTGGTCGGCGGTCTCACCGCAGGCTCGACTAGGTGGCGGTCGTGCCCGGACTGGTCGTGCCCTGGGTGGCGGCGCCCGAGCCGGCCATGCCGAGACCGACCGTGCCAGGGACGGCGGTGCGGGCGTACAGGCCGCGCTTGGCGATGTACTGGACGACGCCGTCCGGGACCAGGTACCAGACCGGCTCGCCTGCCGCCACCCGGTTCCGGCACTCGCTGCTCGAAATCGCGAGCGCGGGGATCTCCACCAGAGAGACCTTCCCGTCGGGCAGCCCGGCCCCGGTCAGCCGGTGCCCGGGCCGGGTACAGCCGATGAAGTGCGCGAGCGAGAAAAGCGCGTCCACATCGTGCCAGGTAAGGATGTTCGCCAGGGCGTCCGCGCCGGTGATGAAGTACAGGTCGGTGTCCGGGCCGCTCGCCTCGTGCAGGTCGCGGAGGGTATCGATCGTGTAGGTCGGGCCCGGGCGGTCGATGTCGGCCCGGCTGACGGAGAACCGCGGGTTCGAGGCCGTGGCGATCACCGTCATCAGGTAGCGGTCCTCGGCCGCCGACACGGCCTTGCCGTCCTTCTGATACGGCTGCCCGGTGGGCACGAAGACCACCTCGTCGAGGTCGAAGATGTGGGCAACCTCGCTCCCGGCCACCAGATGGCCATGGTGGACGGGATCGAACGTGCCGCCCATCACGCCCACCCGCCTGCGCCGGTTAGTCAACCGCCATCTCCTTAGCTCGTCCTCAGCTCGCGAAGGTCCTCACGAAGGTCCTCACGGAGGGCCTCATGGTATCGAGATGGTATAAGGGCGCGGC
>Ga0302314_10012016_pt1 | contig 15032 bp, 12 predicted proteins | sample III_Palsa_N2_3_FD_200533 | JGI IMG/M metagenome (GOLD analysis project Ga0302314, IMG submission 200533) | Peat permafrost microbial communities from Stordalen Mire near Abisko, Sweden - III_Palsa_N2_3 | ecosystem: Environmental > Terrestrial > Soil > Palsa > Peat permafrost | place: Sweden... | reverse complement strand
GGCTGACCAAATTGCTGGCGAGTTTTTCGCGCGCCCGCCCCGGCCTGCGGCTCGACGTGCGCGCCGATCAGAGCGCCAATTTAAGACGCGACCTCGACCGCGGCGAACTCGATCTGGCGCTGCTCAAGCGCGCCGCCGGAGAGGCCGGCGCGATCGCGGTGTGGCCCGAGCGCGTCCACTGGGTCACCAGCAAGGCCCATCCGATCGATCCGGCCATCCGCTCGGTGCCGCTGATCGGCTTTCCGGTCGGCTGCCTGTACCGGGCCGGTGCCATCCACGCCATCGAGAGCGCCGGGCGGCCGTGGCACATGGCCTATACCAGTTCGAACCTTTCCGGCATCCAGGCCGCGGTGGCCGCAGGATTGGGCCTGAGCATTCTGTCCGAGATGGCGATCCAGAATGACCATCGCATGCTGACCGCCAAGGACGGCTTCGCGCCGATCGACAAGACCGAAGTCGCGCTGATGGCGTCGCCTGATGCAAGCCCGGCGACGCTGCGTTTGGCCGACCGCCTCGCGGAGTTCTGCAATACGGTTCAGGCGAAGGCGGCGTAAGGTCTGCATTGTCATGTTCGCGATGACGTTGAGCAGTCTTCACCCCGCCAAAAACAGGTCGGCATGCAAATCGCGCAATTGCCGCTTGAGCAGTTTCCCGCTCGGGTTCTTCGGCAGCGTGTCGGCGAAGACAATCCGCTTGGGCGTCTTGAATCCCGCCAGGATCGCGTGCGAATGCGCCAGCACTTCGGATTCCGTCAGCGAATGGCCTGACTTGATTACGATCACCGCGACCACGGCCTCGACCCAGCGCGGATGCGGAATGCCGATCACCGCGACTTCCGAGATCTGCGGCAACCGGTACAGCGCTTCCTCGACTTCGCGGCTGGCGACATTCTCGCCGCCGGTCTTGATCATGTCCTTCTTGCGGTCGACGACCGTGATGTAGCCCTCGGCATCGATCGTCGCCAAATCGCCGGAGTGGAACCAGTCGCCGGCGAAGGCAGCTTTGGTGCGTTCGTCATCGTGGAAATAACCCACCATCAGATGCGGCGAGCGATGGACGATCTCGCCTGTTTCGCCGACGGCGACGTCGCGCATGGCCTCATCGACGACCCGCGTCTCGACGTTCAGCACGGCGCGTCCGCACGACCCCGGTTTGCGCAATTGATCCTCGGGGCCGAGCAGCGTCGCCAATGGCGCGATCTCGGTCTGCCCATACAGATTCCACAGCCGGACCTTGGGCAGGCGCCGCGCCAGTTCGCGCAGCACTTCGACCGGCATGATCGACGCGCCGTAATATCCCTTCTGTAAACTGGAAAGATCGGTGGAATCGAACAACGGCGAGCGCAACAGCGAGATCCAGACGGTCGGCGGCGCGAAGAACGAGCTGATGCGGTGACGTTCGATCAGCGGCAGCAGATTGTCCGGCGTCGGAAAAGCGGTGATGACGTTGGTGCCGCCGATATAGATCGAAGGACCGAAAAACACATCCAGTTGCGCGCAATGGTAGAGCGGCAATGCATGAAGGGCGGTATCGTCCTGGGCGATACCGGCGTCGACGATGCAACTGACATATTGCCAGATCACCGCGTCATGCGTCAGCATCGCGCCCTTCGGCGAGGATTCCGTTCCGCTGGTGTAGACGATTTGCGCCAGGTCGGAGCCACCGAGCTCGGGATCGGCGATGTCAGTCGTATCGGCGGCAAGGAGGTCGAAGCCGATCATGTCGGCCTGGCATTCGCTGGCGCCTTCCGAGGGCAGCCAGATCAGATCGCGCACGGATGGGACGAGCGCCTTGGCGGCGCGGGCCAGCGGGGCAAGGCCGCTATCGGTGGCCAGCATCGTCGCACCGGCGTGATCGAGGATATAGGCGACTTCCTCGGCCTTCAGCATGAAATTGATCGGCACCAGTACCGCGCCCAGCCGCGCCAGCGCAAACCGCATCGCGACGAAAGCGTGGGAGTTGCGCGCGAGGATCGCGACGCGCGCACCCCTGGCAACCCCTCGCGCGGCGAGGCCCGCGGCCACGTTCGCGCTGATGCGGTCGAACTCGGCATAGGTCCACCTGATATCACCGCACACCACGGCGGTTTTGTCAGGCGTCCGTGCGGCGCTACGGCGCAGCAGATCGGCAAGCGTCTGACGACGGGTGATCGAATGCATGCTGACGTTTCCCCTTAAAAGCGCTTTGTTGCGCTTAGTCTGCCTGTGGCGAGGAACGGTGACAAGATGGACGTGTGCAGCCTTGCGGTCGGCCGTAGGGCTGCTGCAACCGTGCGCACAATAGCGGCGTAGATAACAACAGCGGCGGTGCACCCCCTCTCCCTTTGGGAGAGGTGAAGCGAAGCATTTAGTAACAGCGCGAGGCGGCGATGGTGTGCAGCCTGCTGTCGCCGAGCACATGAGCCATGAAGCCCAGGGTCTGGAATATTTTCGAAAACGCCGCGTCACGAATGCTGAGGCCGCCGGTATAGGCGCCGAACGCCGGCATCACCGCGCGCTCGCCGTCGCAGGCAAAACATCGCCGCTCCATCGAGCGTCCACGGGTCGAGACCCGCGCCTTGGGATGCAGATGCCCGGCGATTTCGCCCACGGCGCCGGTCGGCTCGTGGCGAAACACGATTGGACCGACCGCCACTTCGCTCGCGACCACGCCACCGAGATCGGCCGGCAGCGCGGGATCGTGGTTGCCGGAAATCCAGATCCAGTCGCGCCGTGCCTGCAACGCGCTGATGGCGTCGCGGTCGGGCGAGGACAATCGGCCATGGGCGTCGCGGTCATGAAAGCTGTCGCCGAGCGCGATCACCATCCGCGGGTCGTGCCGCGCGACAACTGCGGCGAGGCGGCCGAGCGTGGCGATGGTATCGTAAGGCGGCAGCAGCACGCCGCGCGCCGCAAAGCTGGAGCCTTTTTCCAGATGCAGGTCGGAGACCACCAGCACGCTCTGTTCTTCCCAGAACAGCGCGCCGGACAGATCGGCGACAAACGTCACGCCGGCGACGTCGACGGTGGCGACGCGCGCGGCGGGGTCGTCCTGCAATGATGATGCGCCTGCCGTCACGATCTAGCCCGTCGCCTCCTTGACCAGTTCCTCGGCGGCCTCCGCCAGCAACTCGTCGGAAGCTTCGCCATAAACTGACTCGCGGCCGATTTCCAGCATCACCGGCACCGCCAGCGGCGAAACCCGGTCGAGTTCCTTGTGGGTAATCCGGCCCTTGATGCGCAACAACATGTCGCTGAGGCGGCGGATATCGAGCAGCCCGGTGGCGGCATCGGCCCGCGCGGCACGCAACAGCACATGATCGGGCTGATGCTTGCGCAAGACGTCGTAGATCAGGTCGGTCGAGAACAGCACCTGACGCCGGGTTTTCTCCTCGCCGGTGAACCGTCGCGCGATCAGGCCGGAGATGATGGCGCAGGTACGAAACGTCCGCTTCATCAGCGCGGATTCCGCCAGCCACGCTTCAAGATCGTCGCCCAGCATGTCCGGATCGAACAGCGCGTTGAGATCGAGTTTGCCGTGCCGGATCATCGACGACACGTCGCCGAGCCCCCACACCGCCAGCGCATATTCATTGGCGACGAACCCAAGCGGGCGGGCGCGGGCACGTTCCAGCCGCCGCGTCAGCAGCATGCCCAGCGTCTGATGCGCCAGCCGGCCCTCGAACGGATAACACACCAGGTAATGCTTGTTGGCGCGGGGAAAGGTTTCCACCACCAGTTCGCGCGCGCCGGGAACGCGCGACAGATGCGCCTGCAGCGACAGCCAGTCGCGCACCTGATCCGGCAGCGCGCTCCAGGCGCGCTTGTCGGCCAGCAGATTTCGCACCCGTTCGGCCAGATAGGTCGAGAGCGGGAATTTGCCGCCCATATAGGACGGCACCTTGGCGTCGGCATCGTTGGCGCGCGAGACATAGACCTGGTCCTCGGCGAGCGCCTCGTAGCGCACCACTTCGCCGCCAAATACGAAGGTGTCGCCGATCACCAGCCCCTCGATGAAATATTCCTCGATCTCGCCGAGCATGCGACCGCCGCGCCCGAGCGCGCCGGTCGACCCTGAACCGCCGCCGCGCGAACGCACCAGCCGCACCTTGAGCATCGCTTCCTCGACGATGGTGCCGACATTGAGGCGATAGCTTTGCCGCACCCGCGGATTGGTGACGCGCCAGCGCCCCTGCTTGTCCTGCTTGATGCGGGCGAAACGCTCATAGGTTTTCAGCGCATAGCCGCCGGTAGCGACGAAATCGACCACGTCGTCGAAATCGGTTCGCGTGAGACTGGAATAGGGTGCGGCGGTCAGCACCTCGCCATAGAGCTCGTCGGACAAAAACGGCTCGCCACAGGCGCAGCCGAGCACGTGCTGCGCCAGCACATCCAGCCCACCGGTGCGCAGCGGCGGGGTGTCCTGCGCGTTTTCCGCCACCGCGTCGATCGCCACGGCGCATTCCAGCACCTCGAAACGGTTGGCCGGCACCAGCACCGCGCGCGAGGCTTCGTCGATGCGGTGATTGGCGCGGCCGATCCGTTGCATCAGCCGCGAGGCGCCCTTGGGCGCGCCGACATTGATGACGAGATCGATGTCGCCCCAGTCGATGCCGAGATCGAGCGAGGAAGTACAGACCACGCCGCGCAATTTGCCGGCCGCCATCGCATCCTCGACCTTGCGGCGCTGGGCGACGTCGAGCGAGCCGTGATGCAGCGCGATCGCCAGCACGTCGTCGTTCATGCGCCACAGGTCCTGAAACAGCATCTCGGCCTGGCTGCGGGTGTTGACGAACACCAGTGTGGTCTTGTTGCGCTTGATCAGGTCGTAGATTTCTCCAAGCGCATGGCGCGCGGTGTGGCCGGCCCATGGCAGCCGCTCCTTGGTGTCGAGCATCTCGACCACCGGCGCCGCGGCGCCACCGGCGACGACGATATCGGCGGCGGCGCCGACGCCACTTTGTTGCGGCACCAGAAACCGCGCCAGCGATTCCGGCTCTGCTACCGTCGCCGACAATCCGATCGCGCGCATCTGGGGGGCCAGCCGCCACAGCCGTGCCAGCCCGAGCGACAACAGGTCGCCGCGCTTGGAGGTCACCAGCGCATGCAATTCGTCGAGCACGATGCGCTTGAGCGACGAGAACAGAAACGGCGCGTCGTCGGATGACAACAACAGCGCCAGTTGCTCCGGCGTGGTCAGCAGGATGTCCGGCGGATAACGCCGCTGCCGCTGCCGCCGCGACACCGGCGTGTCGCCGGTGCGGGTCTCGACCTTGATCGGCAGGCCCATCTCGGTAACAGGCGTTTCCAGATTGCGCGCGATATCGACCGCCAGCGCCTTCAGCGGCGAGATGTAGAGGGTGTGGAGGCCGCGTGATTGCGCTCCCTCCCCCCTTGCGGGGGAGGGTTGGGGAGAGGGGTAAGCCGCAACTTCCGGAGCTTGCGGCTCACCCCTCTCCCGCAAGGGGGGAGGTAACAAAGCAGCGCGCCGGGTAGCACTGAGCTCCACCAATGTCGGCAAAAATCCCGCCAGGGTCTTGCCGGCGCCGGTGGGCGCAATCAGCAGCGCCGAGCGGTCATCGCGGGCTTTTTCGAGCAACGCCAACTGATGTTCGCGCGGCGACCAGCCGCGGCCTGCGAACCAGCGCAGAAAAATGTCTGGCAGCAGTTCAGGCTGCGGATCGCGATCAGGAGACGGCACACCGGAACAGGTAAGCCATCCCCATCGTCCGGTCGAGGTCCGCGACCGATCAATCTTTGGCCGCGACCGCGACAAGTCCGGGTACGGCCGCGCCGCCCTCGGTGCGCGACGACGCGGCTTCGAGCTGGTTGAGCGTAAGGCCCGACGCCTCAATCGACGCGCGCACGTAGGGGAAGCTGTGCGCGTAGCGCAGCCCTTCGCCCAGAACGACCCCGTCGCCGGAATGGGTTTCGGCGGTGAACGCCAGCAACCCGCCCGGCGCCAGCACCCGCGCGGCCTCCACCAGCAGCGGCACCATATCGTGCACATAGACCATCACATCGGCACCGAGAATGAGGTCGGCGCTGGCGTCCGGCTTGCTGCCGAGGCCTTGCACGATCTCCGCCACCTCGAGTTCGGCGTAAAGACCGGTCAGTTGTGCCAGCTCGATCATCCGCGGCGACAGGTCGATGCCGATGATCTCGTCGGTTTGCGCGGCGAAGGCGCGGGCCGCCAGCCCGGTGCCGCAGCCGAGGTCGATGGCGCGCCTGAAGAACGCCGGCTTGCGCACCGCGACGCGCGCGGCCAGTACCGCCTTGAACAGCAGCGCGGGACCGCGATAACCGAGATCGTCGACCAATGCGGCTTCGAACTTCGGCGCATATTGATTGAACAGCGCGCGGACATAGGTCGGCGGCATCGCGGCAAGTTCCGCTGCGTCAAGCCGCATCAGGCGCAGGCCTGCGCCATTGCGGTCGCCGGGATCGGTCATCTGCGCGTTGCGAAACGCCACAATGGCGCCCTCGCGGTCGCCAAGCTGTTCGCGAACCTCGCCCAGGGTAAACCAGGCGGTGGCAAAGCCGGGCGCGAGGTCGGTGGCCTGGACGAACAGATCGGCGGCGGCGACGAGGTCGCCTTTGAGCTGCAAATCACGCGCGAAATCGAAACGGCGGTCGGCAATCATATCGCCTGATGACATGAACACGCGGGCTGGCATGGCGGGAACCGGTTGCAGAGGGGGAATTCACTGGAGGCGCAGGAAGCGCGCAAGAGACTCGAACCTGCCTCATGCCGGCCTATATAACGCATATGCGCCCACAAGACATCCTGATGCCGGTTCCCGCCGGATTGTGCTGCAAGCCCGGCGGTTTCCACATCGATCCGGTGCGGGCGGTGGAGCGCGCCGTCATCACCCACGGCCATTCCGACCATGCCCGGCCCGGCCATGGCGCGGTGCTGGCGACGCAAGAGACGCTCGACATGATGCGGCTGCGCTACGGCGACAATTTTGCACGTAGCACCCAGGCCATCGCCTATGGCGAGGAAATTCGGCTTGGCGACGTCACGGTGAAATTCCACCCCGCAGGCCATGTGCTCGGCTCGGCGCAAATTGCCGTGTCCTGCAAGGACACCTGCATCGTCGCTTCCGGCGACTACAAGGACGCGCCCGACCCGACCTGCGCGCCGTTCGAAGTGGTGCCGTGCGATGTCTTCATCACCGAGGCCACGTTCGGGCTGCCGGTGTTTCGCCATGGCGATGCGGCCGACGAAATCAGGAAATTACTGGCCTCGGTGGCGCTGTTTCCGGAACGCGCGCATCTGGTCGGGGCCTATTCGCTCGGCAAGGCGCAGCGCGTGATCGCGCTGCTGCGCGCCGCCAGCTACGACGCACCGATCTATCTGCATGGCGCGATGGAAAAGATCACGCGCTATTACGAGAGCCGCGGCGTCGCGCTGGGCGAGTTGCGCCCGGTCAAGGGCGTCAAGAAGGCCGATCTGGCCGGCACCATCACGCTGGCGCCGCCGTCGGCCACCTCAGACATCTGGACGCGACGATTCCCCGATCCGGTCACGGCGTTCGCCTCGGGCTGGATGCGGGTGCGGGCCCGCGCCCGGCAGCGCGGCGTCGAATTGCCGCTGGTGATCTCGGATCATGCCGACTGGGACGGACTAACCGCGACCATCGACGCCACAGGCGCTCGCGAGATCTGGGTCACCCATGGCCAGGAAGACGCGCTGGTGCATTGGTGCACGGCCAAGGGCCTGACCGCGCGGCCGCTCGACCTGGTCGGCTATGGCGACGAGGATGAAAGCGAAGCCATTCCGGCCGGCGAGGACGCCGAGGCATGAACCGTTTTGCGGAGTTGCTCGATCGCCTCGCCTACGAGCCCGGCCGCAACAACAAGCTGCGGCTGATCACGGGCTACTTTCGCGAAGTCGAAGATCCCGACCGCGGCTATGCGCTGGCGGCGTTGACCGGCGCGCTGTCGTTCAAGCACGCCAAGCCCGGCCTGATCCGCGACCTGATCGCGACCCGCACCGATCCGGTGCTGTTCGCGCTGTCGTATGATTATGTCGGAGACCTCTCCGAAACGGTGGCGCTGATGTGGCCGAGGGCATCCGCGCCACTCCACAACAACCCGCCGCCACCGACCTTGACCGAAGTCGTCACCACGCTGCGCACCCTCGGCAAGACCGAACTGCCAAAGCAGCTCGCGCGCTGGCTCGACGAGTTGGACGAGACCGGCCGCTGGGCGTTGTTGAAACTCGTCACCGGCGCGATGCGGATCGGGATCTCGGCGCGGCTCGCAAAAACCGCGGCCGCCGCGCTTGGCGACAAGGATGCGCACGATGTCGAATTGATGTGGCCCGGGCTTGCGCCGCCCTATCTCGACCTGTTCGCCTGGCTGGAAGGCCGGGCGGAAAAGCCCGTCAATCTCGACCCGGCGCCGTTTCGCCCGGTGATGCTGGCGCACGCGATCGAGGATGCGGACTTTGCCAATCTCGACGCCGCGGACTTCGTCGCGGAATGGAAATGGGACGGCATCCGCGTCCAGGCGGTCAGCGGTCGCAATGAGCGCGATAATCCCGTGACGCGGCTTTATTCGCGCAGCGGCGAGGACATCACCAGGAGTTTTCCCGATCTGCTGCCGTCGCTGCATCTGCCCGGCGCCATCGACGGTGAGCTGCTGGTGCTGCGTGACGGCCGGGTCCAGACCTTCAACGTGCTGCAGCAACGCCTCAATCGCAAAGTCGTATCGCCGAAATTGATCAAAGAATATCCGATCCATCTGCGCGCCTACGATCTGCTCGGCGAGGGCGACACCGATTTGCGCACGCTCCCATTCATCGAACGTCGCGAACGGCTGCAATCCTTTGTCGAAAGGCTGGATGATCCGCGCATCGACCTGTCGCCGATGATCGCCTTCGATAGCTGGGACGCGCTCAAATCCGCGCGCGCCGATCCGGCCCAAGCCGGTGCCGGCGAGGACGCCGAGGCGGTCGAGGGCGTGATGCTCAAGCGCCGCGACGCGCCGTATCTGCCGGGACGCCCCAAGGGCCAATGGTGGAAGTGGAAGCGCGATCCGCACATCATCGACGCCGTGCTGATGTATGCGCAACGCGGCCACGGCAAGCGCTCGTCGTTTTACTCGGATTATACCTTCGGGGTCTGGACCTCGGGCGACGACGGCGAACAACTGGTGCCGGTCGGCAAGGCCTATTTCGGCTTCACCGACGAAGAACTTTTGCAGATCGATCGTTTCGTTCGCCGCAACACCACCGAAAAATTCGGCCCCGTCCGCCACGTGGTGCACGAGCCCGACCAGGGATTGGTGCTGGAAGTCGCCTTCGAAGGCCTGGCGCGCTCGCCACGGCATAAATCGGGTGTCGCGATGCGGTTTCCGCGCATCAATCGGCTGCGCTGGGACAAGCCGCCACGCGAGGCCGACCGGCTGGAAACGCTGGAGCGGATGCTGAAGACCGAGGCGGCGATTCCGGCGTAGTGCCCGCAAGCGATGTGACCCCCGGATGAATACCGGTTCACAAAAAGTTCCTGTCAAAATACCGATGCCACGATTAACGGCCATTGACGCCGTTAGACGGGTTCCCCATCTCCGCTGCGCTGTACTGGAGCTTTGGTTCTGATTGAGTCAGAACCAAAGCTCCAGATTCTTGTTTTGACGCGTTTTCTTAACGCGAACCGGTATCCACTTCGCTCGAAAACGCTATAAAGTGTGCAAACAGAACCGCGCGGGGAGATCATCGATGCCCAACGACACCAGGGAATTGCCGGCCAGCCAAGACGGCATGTCCCGCTTTCTCGGCGGTTCGCCGCTGACCGTGGCGTTTCGGCTGGTCCTGCTGTCGATCCTGGTCGGCGTGGTGCTCGCGGCCGTCGGGTTCGATCCCTGGAATATCGTCGAGAGCATTCGTCTGCTGATCCAGCGGATCTGGAACCTCGGCTTTGACGCCATCAATGGGTTGTGGCGCTACTTCCTGCTCGGCGCCGTGATCGTGATCCCGGTCTGGCTGCTGTCACGACTGTTCGGCGCGCCGCGCGGCCGATAGATCATAGGCCGCATCCGGATCTGTTCATTGTCCTCGGAATTTCCCGTCACCCACCGGCGCGTGTTCGCCATCGCCGGCCCGGCGATGATTGCGAATCTGACGACGCCGCTGATCGGGGTGGTCTCGACCATTGCGATCGGACGGCTGAGCGATCCGGCGCTGCTCGGCGGTGTGGCGATCTCGTCGGTCATGTTCGACTGCCTGTTCTGGCTGTTCGCTTTCCTGCGCATGAGCGCGATTGCCTTCACCGCCCAGGCCCTCGGCGCCGGTGAGGTGCAGGAAATCCGCGCTCTGCTGGTGCGGGGCCTGATGCTCGCCGGGGTCTGCGGTATCGGCCTGATCGTGCTGCAGGTGCCGATCGCCGCCATCTTGCTGGCGGTCATGGGCGGCAGCGAGGGCGTCACCCGCGCCGCCAGGATTTACTTCAGTATCCGGATCTGGTCGGCGCCGCTGGCGCTGGCGACGTATGTCGTGTTCGGCTGGCTGGTCGGACAAGCGCGCGCACGACTTGCGCTTTGCGTGCAGATCGCGATCAACCTGATCAACATGGCGGCGACCGTATACCTGGTGCTGGTGCTGAACGCCGGCATCGCCGGGGCTGCGATCGCCGCCCTGGTCGCGGAAGCCGCCGGGCTGCTGCTTGGTGTGCTGATCGCACGGCAGGTGGCGCACGGGCCGCTCGCCGTTCCGCTGCCGCTACTGTTCGACCGCGCCAAGCTGCTTCGCATGCTGTCGGTCAATCGCGATATCATGATCCGCACCGCGGCATTGATCGCAGCATTGCTGTTCTTCAACGCCCAGGGCGCCCGCGCCGGCGACGTGACGCTCGCCGCCAACGCGGTTCTCAACAATTTCCTGCTGATCAGCGCCTTCTTTCTCGACGGGCTCGCCAACGCCGCCGAGCAGATCGGTGGCCGCGCCTTTGGTGCACGCGACCGGCTCGCCTTCACCAGCGCGACCCGGCTCGTCATCCTCTGGGGATTCGCCTTTTCACTTGCAGTGACCGTCGTCTATGCGCTGTTCGGCCCGAGGCTGATCGATCTGATGACCGCGAGCGAAGATGTCCGCCGCACCGCGCGCGACTATCTGTGGCTGGTGACGCTGGCGCCGGTGCTCGGTGTTTTCGCCTTTGCCTATGACGGGATTTTCGTCGGCGCGACCTGGGCGCGCGATATGCGCAACCTGATGGTGCTGTCGCTGCTGATCTTTCTGGCAGCGTGGTGGACGCTGCGGCCATTCGGCAATACCGGGCTGTGGGAGGCGTTGCTGGTATTCTATGCCGTCCGCGGCGGCCTGCAGGCGCTGCGTTATCCGTCGCTGCTGCAGGCTTCATTTCCCGTAAAAAGCTAAACCGGCCAGTCTTCGGCCGTGATGGTCGCGGCATCGGCGCCGACGATTTCGGCCAGCGAGTCACGGCCGGTACGCAACAGCGTCGAGGCGAGATCGTTCTTGATGTCGTGGACGAGGCCGAGGCCCTTGTAGATCAGCGACGAATAAAGCTGGATCAGGCTGGCGCCGGCGCGGATTTTGGTCAGCGCGGCGCCACCGGTATCGATGCCGCCGACGCCGATCAAGGGAAACGCGCCCTCGGCGCGCACATAGGTCTCCGCCACCATCCGCGTCGACAGCCGAAACAGCGGCCGTCCCGACAACCCGCCCTGCTCTTTTGCCCGCGCCAGTTCGCGCAAGGTCGTTGGCCGCAGCACCGTGGTGTTGGCCACGATCATGCCGTCGACGCCGCGCGAGCGCGCGACGTGCACGACATCGTCGAGTTCGGCCAAACTCAGATCCGGCGCGATCTTGAGCAGCACCGGCGAATCGCCGGCATTTTGCCGTACCCGTTCGCGCGCATCGATCACCTTGGCGAGGAGATCGTCGAGGGCTGCGGCCTGCTGCAGATTGCGCAGGCCGGGCGTGTTCGGCGACGACACGTTGACGGTGAAGTAGCTCGCGACCGGCGCGAACGTCTCGATCAGTTTGACATAATCGGCGACGCGGTCGGCTGAATCCTTGTTGGCGCCGACATTGACGCCGACGATGCCGCCGAGATGCGCGCGCCCCGCCAGCCGCCGCAGCACCGTTTCGGCGCCGTCATTGTTGAAGCCCATCCGATTGATCACGGCTTCGTCGCGCTCCAATCGAAACAGCCGCGGCCGCGGATTGCCCACTTGCGGCTTCGGCGTCACGGTGCCGGCTTCGACGAAGCCGAACCCCAGCCGCAACAGCGCGTCCGGAACTTCCGCGCTCTTGTCGAAGCCCGCGGCCATCCCGATCGGATTGGGAAAATTCAGGCCGAACGCCCGCACCGCCAGTTTCGGATCGTCCGGCCGCAGCCGCACCGGCGGCAGCAGCCGCAAGCCCTGGATCGCCATCCGATGCGCATCTTCCGGATCGAACCAGCGCAGCAGCGGCAGCGAGAACGCATCGAAGGCGCGGATCACGGCGTGAGCTCCGGAATATCGTGAGTGCCGTCGGAGCGCGCATGCATGTTGAGCACGCCGGTGACCGCGCCGAGATCGAGTTCACCGTACAGATGTGGGAACAATTCGTTGTTGCGTGAGCGCTCCCAGCGCAGCGCCTTGCCCAGCAGGTCGGCATCGACCGCGATCAGAAACAGCCCGGTCTGGCCGAAGAAATGTTTCTTGGCCGTCTCCGCCACCTGCGACGCCGTGGAGAAATGAATGAAGCCGTCCCGCGTATCGTCGGCGCTGCCCCGGTACACGCCTTGCCGCTCAGCCTCGCGCCAGGCCGAAGCAGGACAGATTTTGTAGATCATGTGCACGCGACCGGAATTCCTGCTTGTTGTTGAGTCTCTTGGGATTTCCGGTCAATTCCCGGACCTCCCTGGCGACCGTATCGGCGGCACCGCCGCACTTCAAGGGCGGCGAGGCCGGGCTTGCGCGGGATTGTGGAAATGGGCCGGATGAGGTAATAATTCCTAGACTGGAGCCGAGCGAGCGATGGCCAAGCAGTCGAAAGCCCCCCGCCTGTTGACCCACGGCCAGATCTGGACCGCGCTGGACCGGCTGGCCGAGCGCGCCGGGCTGTCGGCTTCGGGCCTCGCCAAGAAATCCGGCCTCGATCCCACTACCTTCAACAAGTCCAAGCGCATCACCCCGGATGGACGCGAACGCTGGCCGTCGACCGAATCGATCGCCAAGGCGCTCGAGGCCACCAACCGCTCGATCGACAGCTTCGTGCAGTTGATCGGCGACAGCGCGCGAACCGGGCAGTCGGTACCGCTGCTCAGCTTCGCGCTGGCGGCGAGCGACAATCATTTCGACGATGGCGGTTTTCCTGCCGGCAAGGCCTGGAGCGAGATGGCGCTGCCCCATGTCGATGACGAGCACGCGTTCGCGCTGCAAATATCCGGCGATGCGATGAAGCCGGTCTATCGCGACGGCGACATCATCGTGGTGTCGCCCTCGACACCGATCGGGCGCGGCGACCGCGTGGTGGTGAAAACTAAAGCGGGCGAGGTGATGGTGCGGGAATTGAAACGCCGGACCACGCGAACGCTGGAACTGCAATCGCTCAACACCGGCCATGCCGACCGCACGCTCGCCGCCAGCGAGGTGGCGTGGATCGCGAAAATCATATGGGCGAGCCAGTAGTGGGCAAGCCGGTGGTTTTGCCGCCATTACCGGATGTGCTGCACGATTTGCTGGCGCCATCGCTTCAGGTCGTACTGTGCGGCACCGCCGCGAGCACCATATCGGCGAAAGCTTCCGCCTATTACGCCAATCCGCAGAACAAGTTCTGGAGAATTCTGCACGAGACCGGATTGACGCCAATGCTGTTGCAGCCGCATCAGTTTCGCGAGCTGCTGCAATATCGCATTGGCCTCACCGATTTGGTGAAGACGCATTCGGGCATGGACCATCAGGTCCGTTCCGGGTTCGGCGCGGATGCGAAGGCGCGGTTGCGCGCGTCGATTCTGAAATACCGTCCAAAGTTTCTGGCGTTCACCAGCAAGACCGCCGGAGAAAATCTCCTCGGCGGCAAGCGCGGCTACGGCGAGCAATCCGAAATGCTGGCCGACACCCGCATCTGGATATTACCGTCGACTTCGGGCGCTGCCAATGGAAGCTGGCGGCCGGAAATCTGGCATGCGTTTGCGGATTGTGTAAGAGCAGTTGGCGCAGGCGATTAAGTTGAACGTAGGCTTGAGCCGCTTCGTCACCTCTCCCGCAAGGGGAGAGGGAGTTCACCGCCGTTGCCGAAACATCCAGCCAATAATTCACTAAACCCTACGACGCGTAATCCGGCTCCTTGCGGTCGAGGATGCGCTTCAAGGCATCGAAGTGCCGCTGCGCCGGGGTTGGCCCCTTGTAGAGATGATTGCCGCCGATATCGCGCTTGGTCTTCTCGACCACCGCATCGGGAAGTTTCTTCAGCGGCTGCCCGGTCCACATCGCGTAGATCTGCACTTGGGCGGCGCGCTCGATGTAATACAGCCGGTCATAGGCGTCGGCGACGGTTTCGCCGACCGTGCTGATGCCGTGATTGGCCATGAACAGCACCGTCTTGTCGCCGATGACGCGTGCGAGGCGCGCGCCTTCGGCGGGATCGAGCGCCGGGCCGGTATATTCGTCGTCATAGGCGATCTCGCCGGACATCCCGACTTCGGTCTGGCCGATCTCCTTGATGCGCGGGTCTTCCAGCCGGGTCAGCGCGCTGGCATAGGGCATGTGGGTGTGAAACACCGCCTTGGCCTGCGGCAGCGCCTTGTGGATCGGCGCATGGATGCAGAAGCAGGAGCGCTCGACCTCGCCGTCGCCGCGCTTGACCTCGCCGTCATCGATACCGACTTCCATGAAGGAAGAGGCGGTGACTTCCGACCAATGCATGCCGAACGGGATCTGATAGTAGCGGTCGCTGCGACCGGGCACCACGAAGGTCAGATGGTTGAAGATGCCCTCGTTGAAAACGTGCATGTAGGCCAGCCGATGCGCGGCCGCGAGATCGACCCGCGCCTGCCATTCCTCGGCGCTGCTGTTATCAAGCGCTTTCGGCGAAACCCT
>Ga0302314_10012015_pt1 | contig 15033 bp, 12 predicted proteins | sample III_Palsa_N2_3_FD_200533 | JGI IMG/M metagenome (GOLD analysis project Ga0302314, IMG submission 200533) | Peat permafrost microbial communities from Stordalen Mire near Abisko, Sweden - III_Palsa_N2_3 | ecosystem: Environmental > Terrestrial > Soil > Palsa > Peat permafrost | place: Sweden... | reverse complement strand
CAACGCCGTTCCTATGAAACAATGGCTATGCCTTGAGCAGCGCATCGCGGAGGCCAATCGCAGTGACGCGCAAGCGGTAGTAATCGTTAGTGCCGATGCAAAAAGTTTTTGCGCAGGTTCGGATCTCAGCGAGTTGGTCCGGCTCGAAGAGAACCCTCAGCTGCGCCGCTCGTTTCGCGGCGCGATGGAGAGCGCGTTTACGAAATTGCGTGCAGTGAACAAGCCGACCATTGCGATCATACGTGGCGGCTGCTTTGGAACAGGTATGTCGCTGGCCGGTGCGTGTGATATTCGGGTGGCGCACCCAAACGCAACCTTTAGTATCACTCCTGCGCGGTTCGGGATAGCTTATCCCCAGGGAGACGTCGACAGACTGGTCTCACTGATCGGCGCCGGCCAAGCGGCCAGGCTGTTGTTTGGCGGTTCGACATTACCTGCTAGCGAAGCACATCGCATAGGCTTGGTCGAGGAGCTTGACGATAGTGATGACGTGGGCGCCGCCCTCATTGATGGTATAAGAATGAGCTCGCCAGCAAGTTTGCGTACGTTAAAAGCGATGCTTTTAGGACGGGCAGGAACCTCGGCAAGTTTTGACGAGGCCTTCGACTCCCGGGATTTTACCGATCGGATCCGGTCGCACAAATGCGTGATGGACGGCCAGACAGTCCGACGGTAGAAGGTCGAGGACCTACCGGGCTCGCAGGAATTGCGCTCTCCCGCGGTTCAGACGGAATAGTCAAGGAGGCCCGGCCCAATAGCTCAATAAGACCTACCTGGCTGCCAGCTGAGATTGAATGGCGCCTCGGCATCCGTGTCTAGGGTGACGGCAATGGACGGCCGTCCTTGGTCAGCCGGTCTGCAACTGGTTACATATGGCAGCACTTGCCCGGACGCGTTCATCCGCCGATAGCGCTAAGCGCCGTCATCCAAATCAGAAAATGCACTTTAACGATAGCTCCGGATCCCGGCCATTTGACAAGTGTCTCTCATGTCTTTCGGCATGGACCTATGCTGCTAGTTCAGGCGCCAGACAGCGGAGTGGGCGTGATTACCGCTGCGCGACGCCGCCCGACTCAGCATCCGCACCGACCACCAGCTCTCCCCCGCCCGGTTAGCCTGCACTAGAACCTATATTTGAGATTTAAACCAACATAGCGGTGCCAATCGCGAGGAAGCCAACCAAAGCTCCTCGACAGAACGGGGGCGGTGAATAGACTGCTATAATATAGCTTGTTCGTCAAGTTCCTTGCATATAATTGCAGTTCCCAACGTCCGTTATCGCTCTTCAGACCTAGGCTTGCATTAAGAAGCCCGTGCGCCGGCTCGCGCGATAGTGGATCGTCACCAATATTATACTGGATCGAGCTTACCCAAACATAGCCAAGCTTAAAATAGTAATTATATGGAATGAACTTAAACTCATTCGCGTAGGTCACATTGCCTGTAACTTTCCATTTCGGAGCGCCGACGGCCTGCTCACCATTAATGTTCTGCGTCCCGTCCGCTGCACAGCGTCCGACCCCTGGCGTCTGAACGGAATTACAGGCATATCGGAAGTCATGATAGTCCGCGAGGTCGTAGACGACGCCGCCATCGATGGTAATTTGCTTGATCGGCACGAACGTAAAGGTGGATTCGATGCCCCTTGTTTTTAGCGTTCCTGCGTTGATCAGCTGATTAACAAGTGCTGTCCCTGGCGGGACCACGCTTTCCTGAATGTTGGCTATAGTCTCGTAGAAAGCTGCGGTATCGATAGCTAGGCGATTGCCGAAAAGTCTTAGCTTAGCGCCGACTTCGTATGAGTCTGCGATTTCCGGATTAACGATCGCCTCGTCGGCGGAGGAGAGGTTAGAGGACTGCGCTGTTCCCGGTCCTTTGTAGCCGTGTGCATAGGAGGCATAAAAGTTCAATGCGTGCGTGGGTTGCCACTGAATGCCTGCCCGTCCGGAGACGTTATTGAACGCCTTTTTGCGATAGAACGCCAGCCCTCCGATCGGGGCTGCCGAAATCACACCGGTCACAGGATCAAAACCTACGCCCACAGGGGTAAGATAGTCCCGCCGAGCGTAGTCAATATCTATCGTTTCATGCGTATACCGAGCACCCCCGAAGATCTTGATATGGTCGGATAGGCTTAATGTTACGTCGCCAAATACCGAGGCAGTCTCGTCGTGAACTAAGGTGTCCGTTGGCGAGGCGCTCAAAAAGAACTGGGATGCTGACGCGCCTACGAGGCTTCCGCCAAGGACCTGTGGCACATATTGCGTGAATGTGTTTCGGGCATGTTGATAGAAGCCCCCAAGTATTGCCTTAATCGGCCCTTTATTGTAGTTTAGTCTTATTTCTTCAGAGTAATAGCGTTCCGAATCCGGCGCACGTGGAAAGCCGGGGTTGTATGAGAGATATTGGTAGTTCAGCGGATTTGGCGCCAGTCCAGATCCAATATTCCCTCCGGTGGGCAGCCCATCGAAGTCCCCAATAACGTCCTCGGAGACGTTCCGGTAGCTGGAAATCGAAACGAGCGATATATCATCATTGATTTCGGTATTGATCTCAGCGTTTACATTCCAGTGTCGGACCCGGTCGATCGTCGGCGAGTCATTGTTCACGCGCGGTGTTACTCTTCCAAGGGGGAGCCCAAGGACCTGAGCGAAGCCCGGGAGAGAGCTAGGCAAAATCGGAATATATTGAGCGTAGGAGCTGGTGATCTTTCCGTAGGAGCCAGACAGAAGAAGCGACGTGCGCTCGCCCAGCTTAAACTTCAGCTTTCCTTCGAACCCATAAGTCCTGGTGCCATCAATATCTGGCACACCGGCGAATACGTTTTTTACGGTAGGGTTTTGATTTCGGTAGAATGCAGCGCCGCGGAACTCGACACTATCCGACAATGGGACATTCACTATTCCCCTAATCAGATATTCGGCGTCGGTCGTTGCTCCCGCCTCAAGACTTCCCTCAAACTTGTTCGACGGATTCTTGGTTACGATGTTGACGACACCAGCCGTCGAGTTCTTCCCGAAGAGCGTACCCTGAGGCCCGTTCAGAACCTCAATCCGATCAATGTCTGCAAGATCTTGGATGAACTCGTTTTGGCGTAGCACCGGAACACCGTCGAGGACGAGCGCGGTGCTAGGCTGAATGCCACTAAGCTGCGCAATCGACTGCACGCCGCGAAGAGCGAAGCCGCTAGCACCTGCAGAGGACCCTTCCGCGTAGTTCAGAGTAGGGATACTTTCACCAAGGTTTTTCGTGTCGAATGTGCCACTACGTGAAAGTTGGTCACCAGTGATCGCCTGAACCGAGATTGGAACATTCTTCAGGCTTTCTTCTCGCCGCTGCGCTGTGACGACAATTTCAGCAATCCCGGGTACCGCAGGTGACGGTGCGGCTGACGGCAGCGTCGCGCTAGAAGGCGACACTGGCGATATGGATTTTGGCAATTGCGCTGCGACGGGCAGCGTCGGCCCAGCTTGAGCGATTGCAGCGCCCCCGAAAGGACACCACATTACCGTTGACGCCGAGGCGAGTAATCCGCCTTTACCCAACACGCCCATTTAACCCTCCTACGTTGCTGTCGGTCTTTCTGACCGTTCTACGTGTTTGAATTCGGATTATGACGACTGCCCGACTGACCAGGTCGAACCTCTCGGTGCAGGCTCCAAAAACTCGTGCCGCGCCGTGTTCTGAGTGACCGTCGTTGCTATATCGTCTAAGCAATTTTGAAACCGGACTTCGCCCCCTAGACGATCTATATGATCTAGTGTTGGATCCTTGGCAAGTGCTGTGATGAAGGCTACTGTTGCCTCGTTAAAGGAGCTCACGTGGGTTAACCGACAATGCCGACCGGAGGAAAACGGCGTGATAATATTGCACTATCCCTGATGCAGATGCCGCCGCCGGGACCAACGCAGATGCCGGCCCGGATTCGTCGCATACTTGGGCGCAGCTGCGTATATAGCGGAGAGCATCGTAGCGCCGAGTCGCCCAGCGTCCCCGTCCGCTAGCCCCGCAATTGGAGTCGATAATGTGATGGCAGTGAGACCTAAGTACACCAAGCAGGTTGCGGAGTTTGTGGCACACACATCGCTAGAGGCGGTCCCAGCCGCGATGATTTGGACAACGAAACGAGTTATTCTTGACACAATCGGCAATGCTATTGGAGGATATTCAACAAACGGAGCGCGCCGCGCTCTTGATGCCGTCACAAGGTTGGGCGGTCACCCTGATTCTACCACACTCGTTACGGGCCACAAGACATCACCAGCGCAAGCCGTGTTTGCCAATGCAATGCTGGCAACGACATTGTCGGCAGACGATAGCTGCTTGTTGTTGGGCCACCATGGCCAGAGTTCGGTTTTTCCGGCATTGGCCCTAACCGAACAGCGAGACTTAACAGGCGCGGATTTTCTTGCGGCAACCGCGCTGGCCTATGAGGCGTCTGCACGCATCGCCTCGGCCGCTCGACATATCGTCCGCAGGAAAGATGGCTCCTTGGTCTCTAACCCATCCGGCGGCGGGGAAAATTGGATAAGCTTCGCCGCTGCCTTCAGCGCCGGTCGAGCGGCCAGACTGGGAAGCGAAGCGATGGCAAATGCCATGGGCCTTGCTGGCTTCACCGCCTCTATTCCGACGGCCGCACGCTGGAACCGACCAGCGTTTAACAATATGAAGGTGCACCCATACGCGTTCACCGCGCAAAACGGGACTATGGCAGTACTTTTGACGGAGAGCGGATTCACGGGCGACGGCGCGATTCTTGATGCGGACGTCGGACAGAATTGTGCCGATTGGTGGACGATGGCGGGAATACTCGCCAGCGATCCTGAGAGCGCATTCGCAGGGATGGGAGAGGATTGGATAACGTTACAGACAGCGTTCAAACCTTATCCCTCATGTCGCTTTCTACAGGGTCCGATATCTTTGCTCACGCAAATCATGAAAGAGGAAGGTGTCGGCCCCGATCGGATCGAGCGTGTCGATGTCTATACCGACGGGTTTATCCGGCATTATCATATGGATAGTCCGGTTGTTGAATGCGAGGAAGACTGCCAGTTCAGTATGCCACACGTTCTGACGATGGCAGCGCTCGGCGTGACGCCAGGGCCTGATTGGGTTCAGCCTTCCTTCTGGCATGATCCGATTGTAGAGTCTTTTAAGGACAGGGTGCGGTGTCATGTCATGCAAAGCGCTACCGACACGAACGTATCGCAGCTTCTGGAGGGGCGCTGGGAACGATATCCTCACAAGATCGTGGTGACGGGCTCCGACTTCGTATTTGAACGCAGCGGGGACTATATAATCGGCGATGCTTTTGTTCCGGAAACGCGGCTCGATGACGGAAGTCTGTTTGCAAAGTTTCGAAACTTTGTCAGTGGCCAACTTTCGGGGACGCAAGCGGAACGTTGCATCGACATTATCATGACGCTCGATGAACAGAAGGATGTCCGAGAGCTAATCGCATGCCTGCATTCGGGATCGCAGCTCGCCTAAACCGGGATCTGAGAGGAGGCGGCGTGAAGGTTGCGAGCCGCTGCAGGAACGGCGGGAGCACATTGCCATGTTTGGGTGTAGCCAGCCGGATCTATATCTTGGATTTCGCTTTAGTCACGCCGTAGTATCATCGCTGCAACTGCTGGTCCGTGCGAGTTTGTCACGACGGCAGCTGAGGCGCCGGGTACCTGGCGTGAGCCGGCTTGCCCACGCAATTGCAGCACGACTTCTGCAAGATGGGAAAGGCCATGAAGTCGCCCCTCGGCGAGATGGCCGCCGCTCGTGTTCAATGGCAGCCGTCCGCCTGGCCCAATAGTGCGACCCTCCTCCAGCCATGCGCCCGCTTCGCCAGCACGGCAAAAACCTAGCGCTTCGATCCATGACAGCGTCATGTAAGTGAAGCCGTCATAGAGCCCGGCGAGATTGATGTCATCGCGTCCGATACTGGCCTTCCGCCAAAGCCGTTCGGCGCACGTCAGGGTCCCACCATCAAGGAAATCCGGGCCAAAAACCCAGTCTCCGGCGCCGGTCGCCGTGGCATGGGAATCGATCAAGACAAGAGGCTGACACAAATCTCGGGCTCGCTCCTCAGTGGTGAGAACTAGTGCGCAACTTCCGCTGACGGGATAATCGCAGTCCAGCAACCTCAGAGGGTCGGCGAGCATCCTGGCGCCAAGATAGTCGTCCATCGACATAGGCGAGCGCAGTACCGCTCGCTCGTTCAAGGCCGACCAGCGCCTGGCATTGATCGCGATATGACCATAGTCTTCCGGTCGGCCACCCAATACCGCAGCACGGCGCTGCATCTTGAGCGCAATCTGCACGATTATGCCGAACGCGCCATAAGGCGACAGCAATTCTTCGTGGAACATCGAAGAGCCTGGGGGGACCTGGTTAAGCGTTTCAAATGCCCCCGTCCCTGCCCTTCCTTGTTGGATACTGCGATATGCAAGTGCGACCTCGCACTCTCCGGCTATCAGCGCCTGATAGGCCGCGCTAACGCCAGCCATTCCCGACGCGCCGGATGCTCCGACATCACAATAGGCAGACAGGTCGCCGGTACCGAGCGTTCTCTGAAGCCAATTCGTGACGGGCGCATCTGCCGCGTATTGATATTCGAAAATTCCGTCTACCGCGGCGGGTCGTAAGCCAGCATCCGCAAGCGCGGCAATGGCTGCGGCAACGGTCAGGTCTTCAACCGCCGGCGAGTTGCCACGATGAATCGATGAATAACCGATTCCCGCAATAGCGACGCGCTTGCGGGTCACGATTGGGCACCTTCGAAGGCATCGGGGACAAATTGCGGCAACGTCCAGTCTCCTTCGTGCTTGAAGACCACCTTGACGCGCATGCCGGTCTCGACCGAGTCTATCTCACAGTCGAGAATGTTGGTGACCAAAATAAGGTCTGCCTGCTCGTCAAGCAAAATCCTGGCCACGACGTAAGGAATTTCTGATTTGAATGCGGGATGAAAGACGCGGCGTATGATCGTGAATGCGTCTATATGGCCAAGGCCGCTTACCTCAACGGGCGTGACCATCCTGCCGCCGCAGACCGGACACATGGGACCGGGTGGATGCTGATATGTTGCGCAGTCGGCGCAACGTTGAATAAGTAATCTTCCTTCGCGCGCGCCCTCCCAAAAGAAGCCATTATAGGGTGTAGACATGGGCGTGGGGCGGGCCACAATGCTAATACGATCTGCCATATCATTCCTTCACGTTCGGACCGTTTTTCGGAAGGGCTCGCGTCGATCGGCGTCCGACGCCCGGTTCTTGGCGGAGAGACCGCATCTTCCGGCAACTACCTCTTTCGTCAGAAAGCCCTATCGGCGCCGTAAGGATCATCTCGCAAAAATCTGAGAAAAGTCCGAGAAGGCCTTGAACTCCAATGCGTTTCCTGACGGATCGAGGAAAAACATCGTCGATTGTTCACCCGACTCGCCGGCAAACCTCGTGGTCGGTTCTATCCGAAAGGTGACTTTCGCATTCCGAACGCGATTCGCCAGCGCCTTCCATTGAGCCGGTCGGAGGATCACACCGAAATGCGGCACCGGCACGTGATGTCCGTCGACCAAATTATCTACACCAGAACGGTCCTCGGCCGGCTGGAGGTGCGCCACAATCTGATGACCAAAAAGCTCAAAATCGACCCACTCGCTCGAGCTGCGCCCCTCGGGGCAGCCGAGTACCCCACCATAGAAACGCCGCGCTTCTACGAGGTCCGTCACCGGAAAAGCGATGTGGAACGGCGTCAATGCGTGCATGTATGTCACCTTATGGTCGTTCGTCATTGCCAGTTCGCGATCGCAGTCCTCAGCGTCGCGATCAATGCGATTGGCTGGCTCACCATGACATGATGGTGAGCCTCCGGAATCGTCACGGCGATCGTCCCGCTTCCCGCCTGTCGGCGCATAGCCTGGATTTGTTCCTCGGAGGTAAGGTCGGAAAGGGCGCCGCGTATCAGCATCAGCGGACAGGTCAATTCTGGCGAGGCAAGCCACATGTCTTCAAAATCGAATCGGCCGACGATTGCCGGATCATGCTTCCAAGTCCATCCCCCGCCCTCAACGTAGCGGATCGACGAGCGCGCAATGAAGTCTGTTATGAACAGATGGAAGCTGGGCTGTGGCGGAACGAACCGATAGCGCGCAAGGAGCTCGACGGAGGAGCGACTGAAGCGCGTTTCGGGCGTGGCCCGTCCGAGCCCCCACTGACGGCCGGCCCGATCAACATGCGAGTCGATGGCGACGCCTCCGGCGAACCGCTGATCAGACCTCGCAAGGAGCAGAACCATCACTGCCGCTCCTAGCGAATGACCTATTACGATAGGCGGACTTGGCCCGTCAAAGAGCCGCGCCGCCTGGGCGACAGCCATGGCCTCAGCCCGGAAATCGGCGGAACTATAAACCGGCCGCCAACTCGACAGCCCCATCCCCGAAAGCGAGAAAGCTGCCACGCGGTGCGTCCCGGCAAAGAAAGGAGCGATAAACCGCCACCACTCGGCATTAGCACCGTTTCCATGAAGAAACAGGAGACCGGGTCTTCCGACCTTACCCCAGCACAGCATCTCGATCCGTGTTCCATCGATATCCACGAATTCACGCTCCGGGATTTGCCCGACGGCCCTGCTGAACCAGGCGGGCGCTTCCGGTGCTAATCCTTCCAACGCCGCGAGCGGCGGGAGGCGAGCGGGCTCTCGCAACATGATAGGCGGCATTTCCATGTGTCAGCCGCTGGAGAAATCGGTGCCACCGTCGACGACGATGTTGGCGCCTACTGTATAGCTGTTGGCGGGCGAACCGAGCAGCAACAGGATCGGCGCGAGCTCTCCGGCGTGCGCAACGCGACCGATGACCCCGGATGGCCGGCCTCCGTGCACGTCATTCACCCAGCGACAGACTTCGGCAAGGTCATCGGGATCATAAGTCTCAGACGCCCCGGTAACCTCCATATAATGCCGTAGGGCTTCGGTGTGGAATGCGCCAGGTGTAACCGTGTTGACGAGGATTCCTTCCTTCGCCAGCGCCCACGCCATGTTTTTCGAGAGCGCGTTTAGCGCGCCCTTGGCGGTCATATATGGCCCCTCCGCGGGCTGTCCCAATCGGGATGACGTCGAGGATATGTTGATCACGCGCCCCCATCCCGCTTTGCGCATCAAAGGGACCGCAGCACGCGTGCACCGAACTACGCTCATCACGCCTACGTTGAAGTAGCGCTCCCAATCCGCGTCGGATACCTCGGTAAAATCCTTGCCGGTGCTTGGATCCGTGGGACCCGCCATATTTACCAACGTGTTGAGCCCATCCCAGCGCGCGTCTATTTGTTTGAACAGGCCATCAATGCTCGCGAGATCGCCGACATCGGTCTTCACGCAAAAAGCATCGGCTGCACCGGCCTCGAGGAGCGAGGCGGTCAACTCAGAAAACGCCTCTTCCCCCCTTGCCGTGACGACGACGCGTGCGCCCTCCCGTGCGAAGGCGAGCGCAGCCTCGCGCCCCATTCCCTTGGTACCGCCGCTGATGCAGATGGCGGCATTTCGAAGCCCAAGATCCATCTCTTTTCCTCTCTCTTTTCTGTTTTACGGTCACGCTACCATCGCGGCGAGCCTGTCTTGGATAAGCTCTTCGGCTTCCCGAACTATGCGGTGGATGAGATCGGCGCAGGTTGGAACGTCGTGAATGAGACCTTGCACCTGACCCGCCCAGATCAAGCCGGCGTCAAGGTTACCTGTCTCAAGTAGCTCCCTACCTTTTGCGCCCCGTACAAGGTGCGCAACGTCCCCGAAGGTAGCTCCAGGCGATGATAGAATTTCAACAACTTTGTCCGAGACACTGTTTTTCCCAACACGCGCTGTATTGTGAAGGTGCCGGAAAATGAGGTTGGTTGCGCGCTCATTGTTGGCCAAAATCATCCCTTTGGCATTGTCATGGATCGGCGCCTCTACAGTGGCGCAGAAGCGCGTCCCCATGTTGATGCCGTCGGCGCCCAAAGCGAGCGCGGCGACGAGACCGCGTCCGTCGGCGAACCCCCCCGAAGCAATCATCGGGACGCTGACCTTGTCGGCTGCGGCCGGAATGAGGATCAATCCAGGAATATCGTCTTCGCCCGGATGTCCGGCACATTCGAATCCGTCGATCGAGATTGCGTCGACGCCCATACGCTGAGCCGAAAGCGCATGCCTGATCGCCGTACATTTGTGGATAACTGTGATTCCGTGGGTCTTGAAATCGTCGACATGCTCTTGCGGCTTGTGTCCGGCCGTCTCCACAATTGAGACGCCGCTTTCTATGATCGCACGGCGATAGTCAGCGTAGGGCGGCGGCGTCTGCGACGGAAGGATCGTGAGGTTCACGCCAAAAGGTTTCGCGGTAAGCTTGCGACAGCGTACAATCTCTCTCCGCAATGCGTCAGGCGTGGGTTGGGTCAATGCTGTCAGGATTCCTAGCCCTCCGGCATTCGAGACCGCCGCCGCCAGTTCCGCTCGTCCGACCCACATCATTCCGCCCTGAACGATCGGATGCTCAATCCCGGCTAGGTCCGTGAAGCGGGTGCGAATACTCATCCTAAAGCGCTTCGACGATCGTCACATTGGCAACTCCGCCACCTTCGCACATAGTCTGTAGCCCGTAACGACCGCCGCGAGCCTTGAGAGCGCTGATAAGAGTGGTCATTAACTTGGTCCCGCTTGCGCCTAGCGGGTGGCCGAGTGCGATGGCCCCCCCATTGATATTGATTTTGGCCGGATCAGCGCCGAGAACCTTGAGCCACGCGAGCGGCACTGGAGCGAAAGCTTCGTTGACTTCGTAGAGATCGATGTCACCGATCTTAAGTCCTGCCTTCGCAAGGGCGCGCTGCGTTGCCGGAATGGGCTCCTCAAGCATGATTATCGGATCGCCAGCGGTGACGGTTAGGTCACAAATACGAGCCATGGGCGTCAGGCTATATTGTTTGAGGGCTCTCTCGCTTACAACGAGGACGCCCGAGGCACCGTCACATATCTGGCTGGCATTGGCCGCTGTGACCATTCCGCCTTCTTCAAGCGTACGCACAGCGCCGATCGCTTCCATCGTCGCATCATAGCGGATACCCTCGTCCTTCGTGTGAACCTCCGGCGTGCCATCGGGGAGCGTGATAGCGATGGGCACGATCTCCGCAGCGAACGCACCTGATTGACTCGCAACAGCGGCGCGGCGATGACTTTCGAGCGCGTACGCGTCGAGGTCATGGCGAAGAAACCCGTGCTTTTCCGCGATCATCTGAGCACCTTTGAACTGACTAAAATCGTCCGTTCCAAATCGGTCCTTGATACGTTGGCTGAAGGGGCCAGTCCCTATACCAGCCTGGGCGGGCAGGTAGACGTTCGCACCCATCGGCACCCGCGTCATGCTCTCGACGCCCGCCGCGATCACCACATCCTGTGTGCCGGACATTACGGCTTGGGCGGCGAAATGAATTGCCTGTTGCGACGATCCGCACTGTCTGTCGATAGTCACGCCGGGAATATGCTGCGGCAACTTCGAAGCGAAAATGACATTGCGCGCAAACGCGAAAGTCTGCTCGCCGATTGGTGTAACGCATCCCAATATCAGATCATCGATCACGTCAGGGTCGATACCGGCCCGATCCACGATCGCGTTGATCACTTCGCCTCCCAGATCGGCGGGGTGCCAGCCGGCAAGCCGACCGTTACGGCGACCACCTGCGGTCCGAGCTACTGCGACGATATAGGCTTCGGGCATTTCGTTACTCCTGACTAAATTTCGGAGAGCGCTTGGCAAAGAAAGCCGCGACGCCCTCTTGAGCTTCCTCGCCCCGGGCGCAGTCGGCGACAGCGCGAGCTTCGCTTTCCATCTGGCCCTCGAGACTCGCGCTGTAGCTGCCAAGCAGCAAATTCCGGGTTCTACCCAGAGCCCCGGTGGCCGATCTGCAGAGGCGCATCGCCATCGCTTCAGCTTCAGCGGCCAGATCATCATCATTGATCACCTGAGTGACGATCCCAAGGTCTGCCGCCTCTTGTGCGGTGACCCGCCGATTTGTTAGCAAAATGTCCTGTGCCCGCCGCAGGCCGACTAGCCGCGGCAACATCCACGTCAGGCCAGCATCCGGCGACAACCCGATCGCTGTGTAGGCTGAAGTAAAGTGAGCCGAGCGGGCCGCGAGGACGATGTCGCCTGCCAGAGCGAGGCCGAAGCCTGCTCCGGCGACCGGACCGTTGACGACGGTTATCAGAGGTTTTGCCATCCGTAACAACCGCGAGATGGCAACATGAAGGGCTGCCGTCAGATGTTTGATAAGGGTGGAGACCCTGCCTCCCGCCGCCGCAAAGTCTCTGACATCGCCCCCGGCGCAGAACATTCGGCCCATGCCGGTCACGACGACGCAACGGACTGCGCTATCCTCATCGCACAGGATCGCGGCGTCGAGCAACGCTCGGGCGAGCGAGAGGTCAATAGCATTGCCGGCTTGCGGTCGATTGATCGTCAACCAGGCCGTCCCGCCTCTCCGATCGATGAGCAGTGGTTGTGTCATCTCGGTGCCATTCGGATCGCACCGTCCAACCGGATGACTTCTCCGTTTAGCATCGGGTTGGCGATAATGCCTTCGACAAGCTGCGCATACTCCTCCGGCTTGCCCAGCCGACTTGGATGCGGGACCTGGGTGCCAAGCGACTCTTGGGCCGCCTGAGGCAGCCCCATCAGCATTGACGTCAAAAATATACCTGGCGCGATGGTTGCGACCCGGATTCTGAGTTGAGACAAATCACGGGCGATTGGGAGCGTCATTGCAACCACGCCGCCTTTGGATGCCGCATATGCAGCCTGGCCAATCTGTCCATCATAGGCTGCAACCGAAGCTGTGTTTACGACGACGCCGCGTTCTTCGCCGAGGAGATCAAGCGTGCTCAGACGCGACGAAAACTTCGAGACTACGTTGAATGTCCCGATCAGATTGACCTCGACTGCGTTGCGGAACAGCGCGAGTGGATGCGGCATCGCATCCTTGCCGACCGTCTTGACCGCAGGCGCTATGCCGGCGCAGTTGACAAGCAGGCGGGCTACGCCGTGGCTAGCCTCTGCCGTTGCGATCGCCTCGGTTACGCTCGCGTCATCCGACACATCGGTCCGAACGAATATTCCCGCAATGGCAGATGCGGCCTGTTCTCCCATTGCGGTATTCTGATCGAATATAGCGACCTTCGCGCCGTGGTGAGCCAGCATCCTAGCTGTTGCCTCTCCTAGGCCGGACGCGCCCCCGGTGACGATAGCGGAACATCCCTGAATTTTCATATTCGCAGCCTCCGGATTCGGATAATTCTTGGCATTCTCAAAGCGAGCGAGCGATTACCATTCTTTGAATATCGGATGTGCCCTCATAGATTTGGCAAACTCGGACATCTCGATATAGTTTTGCCAGGCCGAATTCTTCGAGATACCCATAGCCGCCCAGGGTCTGGATTGCGCCCGATACGACGGTTTCCGCCGTCTCGGATGCCACAAGTTTGGCCATCGACGCCTGCTTCAGACAGGGCATACCTGCGTCCTTAACACTCGCGGCGTGGAGCACGAGCTGGCGTGCAGCTTCGAGACGGGCGGACAAGTCCGCCAGCCGGAATCCCACGGCTTGATGTTCTATGATCGGACGGCCCATCGAGCGACGCTGTTTTGAATAATCGATGGCGATCTCAAGCGCTGCCTGCGCCATTCCGACCGCCTGCGCAGCGATGCCGATCCGACCGGCTTCAAGATTCGAAAGCGCTATTCGATAGCCCTGCCCTGGATTGCCGAGAAGGAGGTCGTCTTCGACGACAAGGTTCTCAAACCGAAGACCGCAGGTATCAGACGCCCCCTGCCCCATTTTGTGTTCCACCTTGTCAACGATGTAGCCCGGCCGATCCGTTGGAACAAGAAAGGCGGACATTCCTCGCCTGCCGGCGAGCGGATCCGTCACCGCGATGATCATGGCAAGCCGCGCAATCCGGCCCGACGTGATGAATTGCTTCGATCCGTTGATAATCCACCCGTCCTCTGATGGTTGAGCCCGCGTCTTGAGGGCCGCCGCATCAGAGCCAGCGTCCGGTTCGGTCAGAGCGAACGCACCTATCGTATCGCCGCTAATCAGGCCGGGCAGGAAACGCGTCCGCTGAGCATCGCTTCCATCCTTGAGCAGACCCGATACCATGATGCTGTTCTGGATCGAGACGATCGTTGATAGGCCGCCGTCAGCAGCCGCGAGCTCGATCAGAGCTAGCGAATAGGAAACATAATCGGCGCCCGCCCCGCCCACTGACTCAGGTGCGGTCATACCCATCAGCCCAAGCGCGGCCAGCTCCTTAAACAGCGAAGACGGATAGGCGCCTTCGCGCTCGAACACAGCAGAATATGGCCGAACGCGTTCTTGCGCAAAAGCGCGAACCATGTCTCGGACGGCAGCTTGGGTTTCACTGAGCTGCAACGGGCTCTCCAGGTTTATCAGGGCCTTCTACGCCCCGATACATATAGATGATATAGCTCGACGATGCACTTCGTCAACTCTGCTGCGCGGTATTCTGGGAGCTCTTCGCTAATGCACCGCGTCAGACAGAGGATGCAGCCAATCTGGCGAGCTTGTCGAGGACTTGAGCGGCGGTCTTGGTCCAGACGAAGGGTTTGGGGTCGGCGTTGCGTCCTCTAAGGTAACGGTTGATGGCGGCCTAAAGGTCGACAATACCGGTGAAGACGCCGCGCCGCAGACGGCGTCTTGTGAGGATTGAGGAGAAGCCTTCAACGGCATTGAGCCAGGAGGCGGACGTTGGCGTGAGGTGAAACGTCCATTGCGGGTGGCGACCGAGCCAAGCTCTGACTTTCGGTGTTCGTGGGTGCCGAAGTTGTCCATGATCGCGTGGCTGTCCTTCCCGGCGGGCACTTCGCGCTCAACGGTGTTGAGGAAGTAGATAACTCCTGATGACGGTTCTGCTGCATGCAGCGGCCGATTACCGCGCCGTCGAGGACATTGAGGGCGGCGAACAGCGTGGTAGTCCCATGGCGCTTGTAGTCGTGTGTCA